>Ga0137403_10001138_pt1 | contig 33572 bp, 25 predicted proteins | sample CZOMad2_1_16fung_FD_122057 | JGI IMG/M metagenome (GOLD analysis project Ga0137403, IMG submission 122057) | Vadose zone soil fungal communities from Angelo Coast Range Reserve, California, USA - CZOMad2_1_16fungal (Hybrid Assembly) | ecosystem: Environmental > Terrestrial > Soil > Vadose zone... | reverse complement strand
CGCATGCATTTCGCAGCGCAGTTCCGGGCTGCCACGGGCTTTCGGCCACATGAGTACCTCTTGCGCCGCCGGATCGAACGGGCCCAAGAGATGCTCCTCGGCACCGGCATGTCGCTGGTGGATGTCGCGCTATCGGTGGGGTTCCAAACCCAGTCACACTTCACCAGCGTTTTCAAACGTTACGCGGGTCAAGCCCCGCGCGCCTGGCGTGAGTCCCGTGATGAACAGACCGGATAATTCCCTTCCGCCGCGCGAGGTACGCGCCGGCGTGCTCCTCGATGGCCCCACGGCCTGAGAAGGCATCAGCGCAGAGGCTCTCGAGCGGGCACTCCGCTGTTGGAGTCGATCGTCAATACTGCGAGCGACTGGTGAGTCTTCGAACGTGCGATTAGAAAAATCAGACAAGCGATCCGGGAAGATTCATTTGCGCTCCAGGATCAAGGTTCTCGCTGCTCCGCGTGCGCGTTGCCGTGCCCGACAGTCGGGCAAGCGAGAATGCTATTGGGCGGGCATTTCACTATCGGCTATGTCTGGATTCTTCCCAATGGCGGCTATGAATTCGGCGTGTTCTGGGCGGTATGGCCGCCGTGTTCATCATCACAGGCGGCGGCCGCGTGTCACTCGATAGCGTTATTCGCCGGTCTCGTTCTCTCAAAGGCAGGCCATGGCTTGGAGCAGCGTACCTGCTCTTCGCATAGGCGCGGGCTTGTGTGGAAACGCATCCAAAGTCGGCATAGGCCCGCGACCAACGCCGGCGGGCAGGAGTCAATGCAGTGCACGACCGACAGCATCCAGTTTTGCTCGACTCGCCGAACCGTAACTATGCCGCCGCCCCTTTCCGCGCCACGGTCCAGATCCCACGGCTTCCGGTGACGACCTGGAGGCTTGGCTGTATTTGCCCGAAGGGGACGGGCCGCACCCAGCCGTGGTGATGGCCCACGGCATCGGCGCGATCAAGGCCGGCGGACTCGCCCCGTTCGCGGAGCGGTTCTGCCGTGAGGGATTCGCCGCGGTCGCGTTCGACTACCGCCAGTGGGGCGGCTCGGCCGGGCAGCCCCGCGAGGAGCTTTCTTTCCCCCGACAGCGCGAGGACTACGGCACAGTCATCGGCTGGGCGGCCGCCCATCCTGACATCGATGCGCGCCGGGTGTTCGCGTGGGGCACGTCGTTCGCCGGCATGTACATCGTCGAGCTCGCCGCGTCGGACTCCCGGCTCGCCGGTGCGATCGGCCAGGCCCCGCTCGTTGACGGGTTCGCCGCAGCGAGGTTGGCATCGCCCGTACGGGGACTCCGGCTTTTGGCGGTGGCGTTGGCAGATCGTCTCGGCTCGATCTTCGGGCGCCCTCCGCGTTACTTGCCTGGCGCCGGCCGGCCTGGTGAGTTGGCCATTGGCGCCACCGAGGACGCGCTCTTCGGGGAGAGGCTCATGACTCCGAAAGACGGCACCGAATGGCGTAATCGTGTCGCCGCTCGGTCGCTGCTCAGCTTCTCCTGGCGTCGGCCGGTGCGACGTGCCGCCGCCATTCGCTGCCCCATCCTGCTCGTCGTCGCCGAGCAGGACACGATGGCGCCGGTCGACCCGGCCGTCCGCGTCACCCAAAAGGCCCCCCGTGGCGAGCTGTATCGCAGCCGCGGCGGCCACTACGACGTCTACCAGGGCGGCAGGAGCTTCGACGACGTGTTGCGCGTCGAGGTCGAATTTCTCCACAGGCACGGATCTCGAGACGGAAACCCATCGTGACTTTGTCCTTCCGCACGTCACGGCTGCCACTGCCGATCCTCGCATTGGCGCTCGCCGCCTTCGCGATCGGAACCACCGAGTTCGTCATCATGGGCATCCTGCCGGATGTCGCGCGCGATCTCGGCGTATCGATCCCTTCGGCCGGCTTGCTGGTCAGCGGCTATGCCCTGGGCGTCGCCGTCGGTGCACCGCTGCTGGCCGTTCTGACCGCGCGCTGGCCGCGCAAAGCGACGCTGATCACGCTGATGGGCGTCTTTGTCGCCGGCAACCTGGTGTCGGCGCTCGCGCCCACCTATTACGTACTGATGGCTGGCCGTGTCGTAGCCTCGTTCGCTCACGGCTCATTCTTCGGCCTCGGCGCGGTCGTGGCCGCGGAACTGGTGCCGCCGAATCGACGCGCAGCGGCGATCGCTCTCATGTTCACCGGACTCACGCTGGCCAACGTGCTGGGCGTGCCGCTGGGCACGCTGATCGGCCAGCAATTCGGCTGGCGCGCGACGTTCTGGGCGGTGTCGGCATTCGGCGTGATGGCGCTCGGCGCGGTTGCGCTGCTGGTGCCTAGAACTACTTCTGGCGGACCCGGTCGGCGGGGCAGCTGGGCCGTTCTGCGGCGTCCCCAGGTCCTGCTCGCACTGGCGCTCACCGTGTTCGGCTTCGGTGGAATCTTCACTGCCTTCACGTACATCACGCCGATGCTGCAGGACCTCGCCGGCTTCTCACCGGGGGCGGTGTCCGGCATCCTGTTCCTGTTCGGCCTCGGTCTGACGCTGGGCAACACGCTGGGCGGCCGCCTTGCAGACTGGAAGCCAAGGGCGTCGATGCTCGGCATCCTTGTCGCCCTGGCCTTGGTCGAAGCGCTGCTCTCCGTAACGATCATGCAGCCGACGGCGGCGGTGCTGACCGTGTTCGTGTGGGGCGTAGCGGCCTTTGCCACGGTGCCGGGCCTGCAGATGCGCGTGGTCGATCAAGCCCGCGAATCGCCGACGCTGGCTTCCACACTCAATATCGCCGCCTTCAACCTCGGCAACGCCGGCGGCGCCTGGCTTGGCGGGCGCCTCATCGACGCGCGGCTGCCGCTGCACGTCGTGCCGCTGGGCGCAGCAGCGATGGCACTGGTCGCGATTGCGATCGCCGGCTTCAGCATCGCGCTCGAGCGGCGCGGCCTGCGCGCCAACCAACCCGCATAGCGTGCCGCTCAATGTCTCTGCGCTCGCTAGAACCCTACCGCGCTGTGGTCTCCAAATCGTATATCGCGACTGCTAAGCTGTGGAATCCGCTATGAGAATCTCAAGCGCGCGCCGCTTGCGGCGCCTCGCTCTGCGAGCCGTTGTTCGGTGGCACGCGCACTTCAACCGGCGCCGCCGGCGAATTGATTCTACTATCCGCTTTTCTACAATCCGTATCCGTCATCACCGAGCCCGTCGTCGCACTGGAGGTCTCCGATGTTGTTTCTACTGTGTTTCGTTCTCGCCTTGGTAATTGCCGCCGTACGCGTGTATCTGGACAAGCATCCGCGAACAAAGGGACGGGTGGTGGAGACTTTTCTGCTCTGGCTGCTCGTCATATGTGTCGGCGTTGCAAGCGTTCTTACGTTCGTGGCGGACGCATTCTTCGCGGATCGGATGGCGGCATCCCTGGGCTGGCCCGCAGGCAATCCCTTCCAGAGTCTCGTGGCCGTCGCGAACCTGTCCGTCGGTGTTTTGGGGATCCTCTGCTACTGGATACGGGGGAGCTTCTGGGTTGCTACAGTGATCGGGTTCTCTATTTGGTGGCTGGGCGCTGGTGCAGTTCACATCAAGGATATAGTGGTCTCAGCGAACTACGCGCCGAACAACGCCGGGGCCACACCTTACATGGACATTCTCGTGCCGATAGTCCTCATGGCCTTGCTGACTTACTACAAACGTGCAGGTAGGGATGAGTGAAATCGCATCAAGCGCCTCCACAGGGGGCGCGGCCTCCGCTCATTCCCGAGAGCGTTCCGGTGACTGCCTTATGACGTGATGGGTAGCATTAGCCATACGTGGGCAATGCTATCAATTTGTGGGTAAACCTAGACGTGTTTTGGGGCCGAATTCAACCACTCGTGTCACACTCCGATCCCAAGAGGGGAAGGCAGCTCCAGGCGATAACACCGGAATTAGGCGCCATCGGTAGAGCTTTAAATTCCTCTGTTTCGTCACGGTGACTGCCACGATCATGGGTAGTTTAGAAGAGAGGCTGATGCCCCGGTCCGACCTTGATCTTGAAGAGCAGCGGCGCCTTCTGTATGTCGCCATGACGCGCGCAAAGAGATTCTTGTTCGGAACATGGGCGCGTCGACGGACAGGACCAACTGCGCGGGCGGGCGACCCCAACGTGCGCGCTCGGCGGAGCCATTCCAGCTTCCTAGACGGGGGGCCGGTCGACTCTCAGGACGGCAACGCGTATATCGCTCAGCGGTGGCCTGACGACGACTGAGAGCGGCGCCGGTAATCGGGGGGCTTTAGCGCAGAGACGCAATCCCTGTCGTTCCCAGTGTCGAGTGTGGGTAGCGATGTGGGTACAGAGCGCCAGCGAGAAAGTTTCTTTCTGTCTTATCATCTTAGCTAGACTCGCAGCGCACACCCTCTCCGCCAGCTGCCCTCACGATACCCCAGCGCGTTGCCCGGTCCGGAACTGGGAGTTACCGGGACGTCAGGCCGTTGGCTTTTCCCCTCATTGCCGAAGAAACGACAACGAACCCCAGGCGGGCGAGGCGCGGCCGGCGATTCGGCTTGCGGCGCCCGATTTGCCGGGCGTTCGGAGCGTTGTCCCGCGCACCTGGAGACTCTCGGAAGACCCTGAATGTTATAGAAAAACCAGGACGTGTACGGAGAAGGGCAGGGCTCGCGGGCGACTGACGTTTACCCTGACTGGAAAAAACCGAGGTTGGCATGATCCCTGCGCTTGGGCAGGATTGGCATTTCGCCAGAGCGGCCGCGACCTTCTCAAGCCGAGGCGCGATCGGTTGCGGAGAAACACTGGATCGCCTAGGATAAACACCCCCCGTTAAGCCGGAAGAAGGGCACAAGAGAAGAACCGATCCAGACGGACTATAGGGTCGGTCATAAGTCGTTCGGCAGGGGACCGTTATATTTGCTGGCAAAAGCAGTATAAAGTAGATGGGAGGCGTAGTGAGCGTTCGTATTTTCGGCCATTACGTGTCGCTGCCGCTGGTGCTGCTCATGCTGGCAGAAGCGGCGATTCACGTGGGCGCGGTCTATCTTGCCGGGACCTTGCGCTTCCTGGACATGCATTTCGTAATCTATTCCCCTGGCGGGGACTACGGATGGCTGCTGCCTCGGTCCCTGTTGTATGCGCTTGTGATGCTGGGCGTCATGACCGCCTTCGGCCTGTACGGTTCGGCGTTGCACAAGAATGACCGCGAGTACGAGGTTCGGTTCCTTGCGAGCTACCCTGCCGGGGCCTTCGTGATGGTGATCATCTTCTACGTCATACCGGCGAGCTTCCTGGGGCGCGGCATCATGGCCTTGAGCTTTCTATTTTCGCTCATCCTAACGGCGCTGGCACGGGTGGTGTTCTTCCGAATTGTCGGCGGCGAAACCTTGAAGCGCCGTGTTCTCGTGCTCGGGAGCGGATCCCGCGCGGCCGAGGTTGAAGCGCTGTTGAGCAGGCTCGGTTCAAGCGCAGGATTTCATCTGGTCGGCTTCGTATTGTGCGGTGACGAGCAGCCGGGGCGAGACAAGTCCAAGTTGCTTGGCGAATGCAATGCCTTGCGCGCTCTCGTCGGGCAGCACCGAATCGACGAGGTCGTGGTGGGAGTGAGGGACAGGCGCAACGGACATTTTCCTATCTCCAAGCTTCTCGAGTGCAAGCTCGAGGGGACCAGCATTGTGGATTTGCCGACCTTCTTCGAACGGGAAACCGGCTATGTTCAGCTGAATTCACTGAGCGCGAGCTGGATGGTCTTTTCCGAGGGATTCTCCAAGACCGGTTTTCAGAAGTTCTTGAAGCGTGCATTCGATATCTGCGTAAGCGGAGCGATGTTGGTCGCCACTCTACCGATCATGCTGGCTGCGGCGTTGGCTATCTGGCTCGAGACCGGCCGGCCGATCCTATATCGGCAGAAACGGGTCGGCGAGTCCGGACAGGTATTCGAAATCCTCAAGTTTCGCAGTATGCGCACCGACGCCGAGAAAGACGGGGTCGCGCGATGGGCGAAAAAAAACGACGATCGCATTACGCGCGTGGGGAAACTCCTCAGGTTGACGCGCGTCGATGAGTTGCCGCAGCTCATCAATGTCATGCGCGGTGACATGAGCTTCGTTGGCCCGCGTCCGGAACGTCCACCGTTCGTGCATGACCTCAGCCGGAAAGTGCCGTTCTATGCAAGCAGGCACTCCGTGAAGCCGGGTATCACGGGATGGGCGCAGATTCGCTATCCCTACGGTGCGTCGGTGGACGATGCCGTGCATAAGCTGCAATTCGATCTTTACTACGTGAAGAACCGCTCCCTGTTCTTGGATCTGGTCATTCTCTTTCAAACTGCCCAGGTTGTCTTGTTTGGCCGGGGCGCGCGCTAGGTGCTGAAGTCACTTCACCGTGGCAGATACCATTGCCTCGTTGTCGACCTGCCGGGGGCGGGCGACGAATATCGGACCGAGACAACAGGATCCCACGGGGTGTTGAGATGAAACAGTGGTGCTGGGCTGGTGCGCTTGTCGCGACATTTGTCGCGGTCGGTTGCGAGGATATGCCCCGGGTCCCGGAGTCCGCTGATGACACGGCTCAACAGTTCGCCAGTTTCGAAGGGAGTTATCGTATCGGCGTAGACGATCGAGTGCAGATCGCGGTGTGGCGCAATCCGGAGTTGTCGGTGATCGCACCGGTGCGGCCGGACGGTAGAATCTCGGTGCCGATCATCGGTGATGTCGAAGCCGGCGGCCGCACGCCCAGCGAAGTCGCTGAAATCATAAGGAAGCGGCTGTCCGAGTACATTCGCGAACCCAATGTCGCAGTGATCCTCACGGAATTGCGCTCGCATGAGTTCCTGTCGCGCGTGCGGGTGACCGGCGCGGTGCGCATACCGCGATCGATGCCCCACCGCCAGGGTATGACCGTGCTCGACGCGATACTCGAGGCCGGCGGAGTCAATGACTTCGCCTCGCCCAATCGCAGCAAGCTTTACCGCAAAGGTAAAGACAAGACGGAAGTACTCGAGATCGACCTTGGCGACATACTCAAGAAAGGCCGGCTCGAGTCAAATTACTTTCTCAGGCCGGGAGATGTGATCACGGTTCCCGAGCGACTGTTCTAGAGTTCCAGGCCAGGTCACCTGCTAACGTTTTCCCAGAAGAGCGCACGCCATGCAAATGCACCCAGAACAGATCGCCAATGCGCTCATCAACGAGTCCTTCCACTCACGTCGGCTGGTCGTCGGGATGTTCGTGATTGTGAACGTTGCGATGCTGACCGCGGGGTCGTTTTGGCCGCAGAGTTATACGGGGTCGACGAGCATCGTCGTGGACGAAAAGAGCATCATGGAGCCCCTGATGAAGGGTGCCGCCGTGGCGACTGAAACAGCAGACCGCAACAGAAACGTCCGCGAGGTGATCCTCGGGCGCAAGATCATGGGTCAGGTTCTTGAGCGTGCTGGGTGGTCGACCGACGGCCCGACGGCTCTGGAGCGCGAAGCGCTCATCGAGCAGATCAAGGCGCGGACAACGATCACCCCCGTCGGGAAGGATGTCATCAAGATCAATTACCGCGATAGCGATCGGGAGCGGAGCTTGCTCGTGACGAAGGCCTTCGCCGAGCTGTTCATCCAGGAGATGGTCGCCGAAAAGGAATCGGAGACACGTTCGGCATTCGATTTCATAGACAAGCAGGCCCAAGAATACCAACAGAAGCTGGCATCGACCGAAGAGGAGCTCAGGCAATTGCGCTCTTCGAATCTGGACGCGCGCCCTGGCAGCGACACTGAACTGAGCGCGCGGTTGATCGCGCTCCATACACGCATCGAGAACGCGACCTTGGAGCTGCGAGAGGCGGAGATGAAGCACGCTTCGCTCGAGCGGCAGGTGAACGGCGAAGCCGAGGTGACTGTCCTGGCTACCCGGGAAGGACAGTTCAGGGCGCGCATCGCCGAATTGCAAGCGAAGCTCGATACGCTGCGGCTGAGCTACCACGACACGCATCCGGACATCGTGCAACTCAAGAGCCAGATCCAGGATCTGACGGCCGAGGCCGGCGCCGAGCGCAATCGCCGCGAGAAAGCCAAGCCGTCCGAGCGCCTGGCGCCGGACGAAACGGTCGTGAACAATCCCGTCTACCAGCAGCTGCGCCGCGAGCTATCACAGAATCAGCTCACGATCGACGCACTGAAATCGCGCATTGCAGGGGCGCAGCGGTTGTTACAGGAGGAGGTCAACCGGGGCAAGAGCCTGCACAGCGGGGATGCACGCCTGGCCGAACTCACACGCGACTATCAGATCAACCGGGATATTTATCAGGACCTCTTGCACCGGCGAGAGCGGGCGCGGGTTTCCATAAATATGGACAGTGATCGGCAAGGGTCAAGTTTCAAAATCCTAGAACCGGCGACATCGTTGCTCTCCCCAAACTCACCGCGATTCTGGCAATTCGTGCTCTGGGGTGTCGTGCTCGGGGTTTTAGTTCCCCTCGGGTTCCTTTTCGCCAGGCTGGAATTCGATCCGCGTGTCCGCCTAGCGACCGCGGTGTCCGAGAGACACAAGGTCCCGGTGGCAGCGATCGTGCCGCACCTGTGGAGTCCAGGGGAGCTGAGAGGTTTGCGTAAGGAACTGGCGATGCTGGCGGTGGCGGTTACCGCCACACTTGCCCTTTCGGCGACGCTTTCCGTAGTGCGCTTGCTGGGAGTCCTGTGATATGAGCAAGATCGAGAAGGCGCTGAAAAGAGCTGGAGACGAACGGGGGAATCTGCAGCTCGTGCCCGCCGCGGCTGCAGTAGAGAGGACCGCACCATGGACGGCCCTCTTGGGGCAGCAAATCGAGCTTCCCGAAACCATCTCTCGCATGGGCGGGAACGAGGGTACGCTGCTGAGCGCGGACGAGCTCTGGGAGCGAGGCATCATCCACCCCCAGCATACCGAGGAACCGGCGGTCCAGGTGTTCCGCGAGCTGCGAACCAAGATCATTCAACAGAGTCAGGGACAAAACGCCGTCATTCTCGTTGCCCCGGTGAGCAAGGGGAACGGCGGCAGTTTCATCGCACGGAACCTCGGGGCCGCATTTGCCTTTGATTCCGCGAAGACGGCCCTGCTCGTCGACTGCAATTTCAAAAATCCGAGTGTTCACCGACTCCTTCCTGACGCGTCGCTGCCCGGACTGGCGGATTACTTTGAAAATCCGGAGATCGACATATCCAAGATAATCCACCCGGTAGGGATCGCGCGCTTTCGTGCGATTTCAGCCGGTGAATTGCGTGAGATTCCGGCGGAGTATTTCGTATCGATGAAAATGCGGCGCCTGATCGATTCCTTACGCGAGCGCTACCACGAGCGCTTCATCGTCCTTGATGGCCCCCCGATGTCGGACATCGCAGATGCCCGGATCCTCTCCGAACTGTCCGACTACGTACTCGTCGTCGCGCGCCACGGACGCGCGACGAACGCGCAGATCGAGGGCGGCCTGAGCGCAATCAGCAACAAGAAACTGCTTGGCATTGTCTTCAACGACGAACCGCGGATCCCCTGGCGTCGCTGACCGCAATGTCTCCGGCGGCTGGGAACCGCGCGCGCGGCAACCGGTTCCGGCGCCGGAGTCGGCAGCCTGCGGGGACTCTCGGACGGGCGATGCGTATCGCGCAAGCCTCCGCTGGCTGGGGGCTTGCTGCTTTGCAGCGCTTTCCTTTATCTATCCCGGATGCGCAGCCTTGGCCGGGCAGTACGGCTTGGGCGCGGGGCTCATGCTGGCCCACGACAGCAATATCACGCGGACGACGGACCCGCGCGCCGAATGGACTGAGACCCTGTTCGCAGGCATTGGCTACGCAGAACGCACCGCTGACTTCACTACGCGACTTCTTGCGCAGGTGGAAAGACGGGACTTCGTCCGTAACACCTTCCAGAACGACACCGCCTATTTCCTGAACGGTGCAGCTGTGTGGACCATAGCGCCGCAGCAGCTTTCCTGGATGGTGGAGGACCTCGCGGGGGAGTCGCTCCTCAATCTTACTGCTCCGGACACACCGGCCAACCGCGTCAAAACCAACGCGCTGAGCACTGGACCCGAATTCACTTTTCGGGTCAACCCCACGAACATGCCGGTCATCGGCGCAAGATACGGGCGGTACGATATCGAAGGCCCAGGAGACAACCACCGTTACACCGGGTACGCGCGCTGGTTGTACCAGTTGTCGGCACCGGAGAAACTGTCTGTCAACTATGAAGCGACGCGCGTGGATTTCACGCCGCCCGCGCTCTTACCGAATTTTCTGCGGCAGGATGCGTTCCTCCGCTACGAGAGGCTTTCGCCGCTAAACAGTCTGATTTTCGAGGGTGGTGCCACGCGGATCCAGCGATATGGCGGGGATCAAACGAATGGACGACTCGCCCGCGTAGCGGCACTGCATGCGCTGACGTCAGACGCGGCGGTGCGGCTGAATCTCTCAGACCAGATCTCGGATTCCGCGAGCGATCTCCTCCGTACAGTATCCGGCGCGACTTCGACGACGACGCCAACGACGCCGACCGAGGTAGCGGCCGCAGCGCCGCTCACAGGATCCAACGTGACTACGGGGGACGTGTATCGCAGCCAGCGCGCCGAACTCACCTACGTTGCGCAGGGTGGACGCATCGGATACAGCCTGCAGGGATACGTGCGTCGCGTCGACTACGTCAACAACGTAGACCAGGATTACCACGAAGCCGGCGGCACCCTGACCCTGGCTTGGACCCAAACCGACACAGTGCGCATCTACGCCTTTGCGGACTACCTGAAGCGAACATTTCCGAGCGTGAAGCGTACAATCCCCGATCCGATTCTCGGTTCGAATTTCGACGAACGGGACACGTACCGCACCGTCGCCCTAGGCGTGACTTACAGACTTACGCCGAACCTGTCCATCTCGGCCGAGGACAGACGCTTGGAGCGCGACAGCAAACTTCCCCCCGATGTTCCCCCGCAGGGTTACGTGGACAACCGTTTCATGCTGCTTTTGGGCTATAGTACCGGGCCACAGTACAGCGCGGCATCCAGACGGTAAGCGGACATGTATCTCAAGCATTTCGACCTGAAGGCACAACCGTTCCAGCTCACGCCGGACATCGGGTTTCTCTTCATGAGCGAGGCTCACACCCGCGCCAAGGCTTACATGGATTACACCGTGTGGAATCGAGAAGGCTTCGTGGTGATCACGGGAGAAATCGGCTGCGGCAAGACCACGCTTATCCAGAAGGTCCTGTCGGAACTCGACGAGAACGTGGTCGTTGCGAAGATATTCCAGACGCAGCTTGACGAAGTGGAGTTTCTGCAAGCGATGCTCGTGGATTTCGGACTCAATCCGTTCAATGCGAAGAAAGTGGAGCTGCTCGACATGCTCAACACTTTCCTATTGGAGCAGTTCGTGCAGGGCAAGCAAATCGTGCTGATCGTCGATGACGCGCACAATCTCAGCACGAAAGTGCTCGAGGAAATACGCATGCTCGCAGGCCTGGAAACCCGCAAGGAAAAGATCCTCCACGTGATCCTCGTCGGGCAGCCGCAGCTCAACGAAATCCTTGATCATCCCGACATGGAACAGTTGATTCAGCGTGTGAAGCTGCGCTATAACATCCCCCCCCTGAGCGAACAGGAGGTCAGTCAATACATCCTGTTTAGGCTGGGCACCGCCGGGGCGGCTGACCGTATGCTTTTCCTGCCGGGGACGTTTCCCGTCGTCTACAAGTACGCCGGGGGTACCCCGCGCCTGATCAACACCCTGTGCGATTCGGCATTGACCTGCGCTTATGCCGACAACCTCCCGAGAATCACGGCGAAGGTGGTCGAGGCAGCCGCCAGCGAACTTCAATGGCCGTCCTACTCCGAGCGTGTCGACAAGCGTCGCCAGAAGATGGCCCCAAGCCCCGTTGATAGTAGGCTGCACGACGTCCTGAACGAACAATCTCGGTCGCTCGCGACGATTGCAGAGCAGGTCGGCAAGCTCGAGGGTCTGTCGCCGATGCTCATATCCATCAGAATGAGCCTGGCGGCAATCGAGACGTCCCTGCGGGACCTCGTTCAGAGCCGGGCTGGGGATCCGAATTCGGAATCGGCTTCCAACCGTCGGAAAAGTAGCGGCTGACACGACCCGTCCTGCGGACTCCGATCGATGTGCGGGACCGCCGGAATACCGGCCTGTCGCCGAAGAGCCGCGTTGCTGCGCAACAGGTGATAATCTCGGCTGGCGCCTCAACTGCAGAAGCGGGAACCGGCTCTCAGTTCCACCCGATGCCTTGCTGCGCGAAGCGCTATCCGCGGTGAACCCGCGCCCGCCCGGTTGCGCGATGCGTGCGGTCTCTCGGACGCTGCATCTTGCCCCGGTGTCCCTGGTCGACAATTTCACCTAAAGTGTGTAATTCTTCCGCACAATGAACGTAGTAGAGTATGACACATGCATGAAGCGTGCTCTAATTGCTGGTCTGGAGGAGCGAGCACAAGATCGGGCCCAGCGGTTTTCGCATGGAATAGAAGCGAAGAGACATCGACGCACGGAGGGCACGACATGGAACACGCGCACGCCCCCCGCGGGGCGTATTTGAAGAACCCTACCCGACGCTGTTCAGGCGCTCTGCTGTTATTGGCGATTGCCAGCTTGTTGGTTGCATGTGGCGGCGCCAGCTCCGACAGTCCCGCGGATTCGACTCATGGCGCTGCCACGCTAACGTGGGACGCCGTGACCGCTTCAAATCTTGGTGGTTACAAAGTTTATTACGGCACCGCCTCTGGAACATACACCCAATCCGTTCCCGTAGGAGATGTCACTACCTACACGCTGGGGGGACTGAACGGCAACGCCACGTACTATATGGCGGTGACTGCCTTTGATACATCGAATCATGAAAGCCCTTTTTCGAATGAAGTATCCAAGGCCATTCCCTAAAATGAATCAGGGAGTCTTGTTATGAGTGATCACCTCTTGATTTTAGCGACCTCCCAGCAGCAGAAAAGCCTCTCCAGCAGCGGAAGGGTCTCGATGGCTAAGAGGGGAAAGTCGTCTTGCTTGGTGCCTATGATCTGGTTTCTCTGGCTAACCGGGGCTGCGCAGAACGCTAACGCGGCAACACAGCTTTTTGGGTACGATTTCGAGAGCGGAACACTCGCAAGCAAGTTCACGCTTAATGTACCGACAGGGTCCAACCTTATCCAATCCTTAGTAGTCCACTCGGGAACAAAAGCGCTCCTCTATCAGCCCTCCGCCGGAAGCACGTCGGGTGATTTGGCTGCTAGCATCACACCGTCAACGACGGTCTATGCCACCTGGTGGTGGTGGGTTCCGTCAACTATTATCGCGGGCGCGGGACGCCACGGGTTTCGCATAACCAAGCGCATAGGCGATCAATTTACCCCTCATTGGGAACTGGATACGGTTATGGGGAGTGGCGGCGGTTTTGGTATTGACATTCTGTTTCACGATGACGGCGTAGATAGCGGTTCGACCTACCATAATCTCTTCAATCTCCCAACGAATCAGTGGTTCAAGTTTGAAATTCTCTCCACGTTGAACACGCCAGGAAGCTCTAACGGCGTGCTGAAATTGTGGATCAACGGCGTCCAACGATTCTCCGCGACGAACGTGCTGTACCGGAGCGCTGGAACGGCAATGAACGGCTTCGACACATTCCTCCTCACGACCAACTTTGACTTGGCGGGCGCGGAGTCGTACTGGTACATGGATGATGTCGAGGTGTGGGATGGTTTCCCCGGCCTACCTCCCCCACCCAATTTGCGGGCTCAATAAGTAAATTCTCTGGCGCTTGCGGCAGAGAATTGGCGGAGTCGGTCGCCTCTACTGTTGTCTGGAGATCCCGATGAGGTATGTAATTCCGTTTGTCATGTTCTGTCTATGTACCTCATTTGCGTTGAATTCATTTGCCGACGAATGCCCTTCCAACTGGAAAGCATTGCACCCAGCGTGGATTTGGTGCGATGACTTCGAGACGGACAAAACGGCAAGCTACTTCGAAAAGACCGGGCCCTTCAATCGAACTGCTGGAGTGGGGTTCAACAACTCGTATGGAATGCAATCGACATGGACTTCTGGATTGGCGGATGGCGGATCGCTGAAGCTGGCGTTCGGGCTGACACCGCCAGGCAGTGGGTTTACCCCGCCTGTGGGAGTAGATGCCACAACCAAGTTTCGCGAAATTTATTACCGGGTGTATCTGAAATCCCAGGTCGGATGGGTCAACCCTAACACTCCGAACAACTCCAAATTTATTCGTGCCATGGTTACTGCTGCCATCGATTGGTCGCAGGCGATGATTGCGCATGTGTGGTCAGATCAGAACGACAATAACTTTTTGATGAGCGATCCCGTCAGCTGTGTTTCCGGCAGTACGGTACAGTGTGTCGGATACAACGACTTTACTCATTTTACGTGGCTGGGTGGTACTCGGGGAACGAACGCGATCTTTGGTTCTCCAAATCTTGGAACATGGAAGTGTATAGAGCACCACGTGAAGCTAAACGACGCCGGCCAATCGAACGGAGCTTCGGAATTCTGGATCGATGACCACCTTGAAGCCAGCAGGACCGACCTGAATTTCGTCGGTTCCTACAGCGCCTTCGGAATCAATGGAATATTTTTTGAAAACTACATCAACAACGGGTCTCCACAGGCGCAGTCCCGATATTGGGACAACATTGTCGTATCCACACAGCGTGTTGGATGCAATCCGGGTTCGAACACACTTCCGCCTCCGACAAACCTTAGAGTCAATTAGAGGTGGCGCCGGTCGTTTGGATGTGATCTCGGGTCTTGATAGCGGTGCGGTTTCTCACGCACCAATCCCTTCGGCATACCACCTAACGAGGGTAGTCGGGAAACGGCTAGATCCTAGGCGAGCGGCTCTCCAATACCACCTTCACGACCCCAGTAGCCCAGGTAAGAAGTCACATAGCGATCCTTACGCCCCTTTAGCTTGGTCGACCGCTGGAGCTTTGTGGGCGGCACTGCCGAAGTATCGCCCCCTCACTTATCGCTTCCCTTGGCGCGAAATAGAACATTGGGAGAACCATCCAGCCGCTCAGGGGTATATCCGATTCTTTGCAGGTTATCTTCGATTTCCCTTGAGTTAGTTTCAACAATCAGTATTGGTTTGTCGCGAATCAAGATCTGGTGCATTCCTCTCAGAACACCCGCTTCATGTCCCTCCGCGTCAATTTTTATCAGCGTAATTTTGTGGGTGAAGTTCAGGCTATTCAAACACAGCGTCAAGACTCGAAGACTGCTGTCCGAGGAGTCCGACAGGTGCGCCTGGTAGAAGTTGCGCAATCCAGTATCGAAAGCAGGAATGGACATTCCTACAAGGTTGGTATTGTCTGAGACTGCAGCATTGATAAGCGTGACGTTCGCATTCTGAAACATCTGAAGATTGCCTGTCAATAACGCAAATGTTTCCGGAACCGGCTCAAACGCAATTACGCGACCCGTCGGCCCTACTAGCTCAGATAAGCGTTTCGTGTAGTGCCCAACATTTGCGCCAACGTCAATCGCCCAATCGCCGGCAGAGATCAGGGTTTGCAAAATAGCATACTCGGGCTCAGGCGTGACAAAGGTACCACGTCGCATTTGACGGCGAAAATGGATCCTTTTCAGTTCGTTCTGCCACAGGGGAGGCAATGTCGCGGCTATTCGTTTCAGTAGTTTCATAGTGACGTTCCCTATCTCTTTGTGCACCTTTCGTTTGAGCGGCTAGGCGCAGACAAAACGGTTTTTGGTCAGCGATCACTCCATTAATCTCCGCGGGCGCCCAAGAATACTCATCATGTGCAATCATTTCTGTATGAAGTGGCTGTGGTACCCAACGCCACGGTGTGGAATCAACTTCTTTATTCCACTCAAATGCCGGCTTTTCACCTTATAGTCGGCGTCCATGTGATGATTCGCTGACCGCTCAGGTATCGCCACCATGCAAACAAGATTGAGGTGTTTACCGCAACAAAATACACTGGGACTCTGATGAATATCATCTCCTGCATCTTCGGTCTGAGCAACCCTAGGATAGCAACACCATAAAGCGAAATCTGAAGTAGCAATAGAGCCCCGTAGATGAAAGCGTGTTGAATCAGCGCAATGTTGGCAATAAAAGCCGCAATCAAGAGGAAAGGTACTGACCAGCGAAGAAGTTTGTGGCAAAACAACTGATATGAAAACAAGCCGTACTGAAAAACATTCAGAAAGTCCACGTGACGAAAGAAAACTGTGAGCCCTCGCACCACAGTCCGAATCTTGCGGTCCCATTCTCGCTTCTGATCTGCAGTATCCTGATACAAACCAAACGCGAGGGGATCACTGACACCCCGAAGCCCCATCTTTACGCTGTTCAAGACCGTCCGGAAATCGCTCTGCATCTCGCCCGAAAAATCATCACAGACTTCTTTTCTGGCAGCGAACAGCGACCCGCTTAGGCCAACCAGTGAGTGGGCCCTGGATTCGAGGGCTCTCAACCACATCTCGTACCGGACATACAATCCCTCGCCGCTTGGCTTTCCATCTCTTCCGAGCAACCGGTCCTCACTGCTCACGCACCCCACCGTGGGGTCGGCAAAACTGGAAACCAATTGCCGAAGGCCTCCTATCTCCATCGCGGTAGCCACATCGCTGAAAACGATGATATCTCCTCTCGCATGCTTGACGGCTTCCTTCTGGGCGTTCTCCTTCCCTCCTCGATCTGGAATGTCAAGAATCTCGACCCCGCGCGTACTATAGCGTCGAACAATCTCGCCTGTGCGGTCGCTGGACCCATCTGAAGCCACTAGGATCTGGAGTTTGACTTTCGGATAATCGAGACTTAGCGTGTTCTCGAGTTTATCCTTGATCCTCTTTTCCTCATCGTGAACCGTCACAATGAAGGTCACCGACGGATAAAACTCGGCTCGCGCAACCTCTCTACCACGCGCCCAACCCACCAGAAGCAGTGTCAACGGATAACCAAAATAGGAGAAGAAAATGAGAAAAACAGAACCGATAAGAAGCATTTCCGCCATTTGTCCGCACCCTTTTTGCGACTTTCTGAGGCTTCTTCAGTGACCGTTCCCGCACTCCTGGACTAATGTTTTCGCTGTTCACGCGTCGCCATCGCACGCATGTACACATGCAGATAAGCATTGACCATTCGCTCGTTGGAAAACTGCCCGACTATCTTTTCCCGCGCTGCGCGTGCCATACTCCGCCGTAAGGGTTCATTCTTGTAAAGAGATAAGCACCTCTCGGCAAAGTCCCGTGGATTACGAGCACCCACGAGATACCCATCCACCCCGTCTGTCACGATCTCCTCCAGTCCTCCGACTCTGGACGCGATTGTGGGAACTCCGTGCGCCATGGCTTCCAGCACGCTCATGGGAATTCCTTCATGCAACGAGGTATTCAAATAGACGGCAAGTCCCTCGTAAAAGGCGCCGACGTCGTGAATAAACCCACGAAGCATAAAGCGCCGTTCCAGACCGTACTTGCGTATAAGGCCTTGAACGTCGCCCAGCGTGGGGCCGTCGCCTGCGAGTTCGAAGCGTATCTTATGATCTATCGCGCTCACCTCTTTCGCAACTTCAACCATCAACGGATAGTCTTTCACGGGAACGAAGCGACCCGCGGAGCCGATCACGAAGCCTTCTTTCTCCCTGGCCAAATCACGCGCTTCTGGAACAACAATGCCGTTACGGATGGTTTCAATGCGCTCTTCCTGAAAGCCATAGTCCCGAATCAATGATCGCTTGATATCCAAGGAGACGGCCACGGTCTTATAGAACCTGGTCGCAAGCAATCTGTAGTTCGTATGTGTCTTCAGCCGATGCAACAGACTCGGCGTGCCATTATAGAACTCCGGCATGCCATGTTGTGTACTGACAAGGGGCGTACTATTTCTTAAAGTCAGGGACACAAGGTACGAAAGAATATTTTCCTTGTAACGGTGGGAATGAAGAACATGAGGTGCCCAGCTCCTTACCGCTTTAGTGACCAGCCCGGTAATTTCAAGAAATGATCGCCTGCCCTCGTCAAGAACGTACGTGGGTATACCCGCATTTTGAAGCTCGTCCGAGAGTCTCCCTTTGTTCAAGAGGATCACGAACAGATCGATCCCTGGCAGGGTATTGAGACCACTGAGAAGCTGAAAGGCCATCACTTCAGCTCCAGCCCAATGGTCGCCTGAGATTAGATGGCAAATCTTGAGCGTCATCGGATTTTCGGTCCTTGATTTCCCCTAACCATCGGCCCGGACGATGCCGCCCCTTGGCAGCGCTTCCGCAGATGCAACGACCGCGTCCCTCGGTGAGGGACGGCGGCGCAGCGGATAGAGCGCGTATCGTATTGCTGCCTTCTGCTCGGCAGACTGGGGGAGACAAAGCCGCCTTCGAAAGGACACTCGAAGGAAAAATGCACGTCAATCTGTCGCGTCACCACTTGTGCTGTGCCCTACGGCGATTCGTCGTGCTTCTACCACGTTGCAAGTGTCTTATTTCATGGTCTCGTCGCTCCAGTGACCGTCTTTCAGAGCGACGGTACACCCGAAACTCCGCTGCCGATTCTGAGAGCTCTAGCCCCCTGCGATGAAGCTCACAATAAGTTGACTATTCGCGATCCGAACATCGCCTCGGTAGAGGCCATATCTTGATGAATACCGATTCTCTTGAGCGTATAAGGGTTCGCCCCCTGATGATGCCATCCATGTTGGGTGGTCACCGCCAGATGGTAGCCCACTTCCCTAACCATTTCGCTCAAGCTCTCTGAAAACTTTCCGTCCGGGTAACAGAAAGAGATGAAGTCGGTGTCTGCAACCTTGTGACCAATCAAGGCGTCCATCGATTTTCTCAGTTCATGCCGAGCCTGTTCCTCTGTCAGAGTGGTCAGGAGCGGATGCCCGGCGGTGTGCGACCCAAAGCACACGATGCGAGAACGAGACATTTCCTGTACCTCTTCCCAAGACAGAAACGCACGACCTCCTGGGGTAAAATCCTCACCCAAGGTAGCAGATAATTCCGATAAAACCCCCTCGATCTTCTCGATCCTGTACGGTTTCAGGAGAGCAATTACCTTTTCCAATCTGGTCTCATGCGTTCCCGGCACGCAGAGCAGTTCTCGTAGTAAAGGATCGCTGAGAGACGAACCACGTTTCTCCGGACCCGATTGGGCCATGCGGTTCAATAGAAATCCTAGGCGATCTGTCCAAAACCACCGGTCCGTCCCGATAAAATCTGTTGGCAGAAAAACGGTCGCTGGAGCCTCATGCCTTTTGAGGATCGGATATGCATGATCATAGAAGTCGCGCCAACCATCGTCGAAAGTAAGGACACACGAAGGTCTTTTCCGCTGATCGTGCGCGTAGCCGTGGCGATCGGATGTCAGATCGGAGAGAGGAATAATCTCGAAATAATTTCGCAAGTACTTTATATGCAGGTCCAGGGTGTCGGGTTCGACAACCATTCCCGCCTGAACGGCGCCGCTCATGTCTTTCGTCGGGACGATGCGGTGGTACATTAGGACCGCAACATCCCTTTTCGAATACTGGCGTAGCTTCCACGAATTGACTCCGGCCAAATGCAGCAAGGAAGCGAGCGCCGATTTGACCTTGATGGATGCATTCAAGTTGTGGAGAACTCCTCAGAGTTACCCGATTCTTTGATGGTTTGGCGCTGTATTGTCCTGAGATCGAGGGTTTCCGAATTCTACCGGACCATCTTGTGCTTTAGGGCTTGGAGATGCAGCACGGTCGACGACCTTCCTCGTTGCCACAATCATGGCCGTGAGATACCAGTAGTGCGGGTAGTACAGAGCCGATAGAAATGTGCCTGACGCCAAATAGCCTAGAACGCTCGTGATAAATGCCAGCGACAGAAAGTAAGCATATCGCTGATTCTCCTTCCCATCCGTCGGCAGGTTCTTCAGATACCGAATGTCTCGAATATTCGCAAATAAAAGCGAGAAAAAAATCAGAGTACCGGGGATGCCCAACTCAGACAGGAGCGTAATCCATATCGAGTGTGCGACCTTCCCCCACATATTCTCCGGCTCGATGTTCAGTTCGGCGAAATAGTCGGTCCGATAATCGCCGAGCAATACGCCAAAATTCTGGGGGCCTACGCCAAGGGGGTGATCCTTAAACATTTTCCACCCCGATTTCCAATACTCCACTCTACTTTCTTTGTTAAAATCTTTGACATCATCCTGCCCGATGGTAGTCATTTCCTCCCAGTACGTTGAATCCGGAACCAGCGTGCCGGTATGTGTGATCGGCAAGTTCAAGATGACTAGTGCCATGCCGCCTGCTACGCCCAGCAGGAGAACTTTCCTGGAACTTGTCAACCATACTACGAACGCCACCACGAGAAGGCCGATGAACCCGCCGCGAGAAAAGGAGGCAATGACGCTTGCAATACACACTAGAGACGCTATCAGGTAGAACAGCTTTGTCTTCCTATTCCTCTCGTAGAAAAAGAGAAAAGCGCCGAAAGGTAACATCATGTTCATGAGAAGAGCGAAGTCGTTCTCGTCTTGGAGAAAGCTGGAACCCGCATTGCCGCCACCAAGAATGCCGTTCACGGCAATGTAGACCATGAGGCCGATCCAGCAGTTCATAAGAATCCGCAGTCTGTCGAACGTGTCAACGAAGACTGTGATCGAGACGAATAGTATGAAGTATAGGAGGAAGCCTAGAGTTGCAACATAAGCTCTGCCAATGTTTGCGGCGAAAGGGACGTGGAGAGCGAGCAGAAAAAGCATCATGAGCATGCAAGACGTTTGGGAACTCGCCACGATGCGAAGACGCCGCCAATTGAAGAATAGCAAAACGACCAAGATTGAAATGAGGATCAAGCCCAGACGAATCGTGCTGAGTTGGCCGACCTTATCTTGCGGGCGGCCGAACTCGAAGATGAGATAGAGCAACGTGAATACAAATCCAGTGCGCGCCGAAAATGAATTGCTCACGTGATGCGTCCGTTCATCCGTAACCGAGTTCATGCGGCAGCCAGCAAACCCGAAGTCAGCGGGGCTTCTTCGTTCAAACCAGTTGCGCGCGCAGGAAGACGAAATAGTAGCTCACGAGCAACCAGCCGGCGGCCAAAATGAACCCCAACGCCAATGTCCAGGCAGGGTGATATCGTCCCACGACGCGCAGTATGATCGCGTTCAGCACCAAGGCGACCAGCAGTACCCCGGTCACCTTTATCCGGTACGTCGCCGACGTGTCCGGTGTTCTGTATTTCTCCGAGGCCGAGGCAAGGGCAGTGCTGAGGTCGGTCGTCGCTTGGGAGACGTCGGGGCCGGGCTCCAGTTTCAGGGACCACACGCGACCAGAGGACGCACTCATATCGATCCGCCCTTGGCGGCGCTGGAGCTTGACTTGGCCGACCCCGGTCGGCAGGATCACTTCCCAGTCCTCGGCTCCGGTCCACCGCTGCATGCGCGGCGCCCCTGCCAGCCCCGGTCCGGACCTGGATTCATCAGCCAGGGACCAGGCAGCAAGTGTCCATGAGCCATCGGCCGGTTGCTCGACGACAACCGCCGGAGCCGGTTGGGCCATTCCCTGCACGACAGACCAGCCGCCGAACGGCGAGCGACTGCCCTCGATCGTGCTCCGCGCGGCGCCTGGTGCACCATCGAAGAAGGCCCGCAACGATTGCCTGGTCCTGCTGTCAGCCAGCGTATACGCGCCACCCGCCCCGCTCTCCAACCCGACGGAGGGTGAAGTCGTCCAGGTCGTTCGTGTCCGTGCTCCTTTCACCCCTGACGACGTATCGATGACTATCCAGAGGCGCGAACCGACGTGGACAACTTGTCGCCGGGCCCGATACGGACCGGGCCCGCGTCGCTCCAGGTCGATCACGGCGAGACGGCCATCCCGCCCGTGGTAGCGCAGGAGCGTCTGGCGTGGACTGTCCGTCCGTTCGTCGACAAGGTGAGGCGCATTCGCGCCCTCCCAGGACTCGGCCATCTCGCGGCCAGCGGCGTCGTATGACCAATAGCCGAGATTTGCCCACCAAGACGTCCCCCCAGCCCAGACGGCCAAGCTCATTTCGTCGGCATGCTTGTGACCCATCCCCTGGAAGTACGACCAAGCGATCGCCGTTTGGCTCAGACGGCGGGCATTGGGCCAATCGTCAAGGCCATCCCACCACAGACAGTAGCCCGCGACGGGGGCAAGGAGAACCGCGTCCTTCGGGGACCAGAGCCTCTCGGCTGGCAGCCCGGTACGCTCCTGATCGTCGAACGCGAAAATGATGGGCCCGGCGCTACCGGATCTCCCGTCAATGTCGCCGAAGACAGGGAGCGAGCCGTTGGCGCGTCGGAGCTCGGCGAAAGCGACGGGCCCTACGCCATTGAGTCCCCCGTCAGTATCGCCGAAGACGGGGAGCGAGCCGTCCGGGCGTCGGAGCTCAGCGTAGACCCGCTGCGCCGCTTGGTATTTCTGGCGCCAGTGCTGCGGAATTTCCTGCTCCGACAGGGTCACATACCGGAGGGCGATCCCGATCAACACGACGGCAAAGCCTTGATACCCCGGCGAATGCTCAAGTACGAACCCTTCGTCATTGATGAAGAAAGCAAGCTGCTCGTCGAGGCGGTTGAACGCCAACCGGCAGTGGCCCTCAACACCCGGTAACGTCGGGAAAGACAGGGCGATGTTGCAGGTCGCCAGGTTCTGCATGACGCCATGGTTGGTAGCGACGGTAAAGCGGGAGGGATCCGCCAGTAGGTGGGCGCCGCGCGCTGCCATGCGGAACACGGCCTCAGCGACATCGGACCGATAGTTTGGACTATGGCGGTACAGCCTCCAGAACTCCGTAAGAACAGGGATACGGGCCGCGACCGCGTGATCGTTCCGCACGAACCTTCGCCATGTGTCGTTCCAGAGATAACCGTCCGGCGCCCATCCGGACCCCTCGTACGCATCATAGGCGACGAGGTACTTCGCGGCCGTGTCGAGGAACTCAGCCCGGCCGTCCGCCTTGTAGGCGTCCAGCAACACGCGCGGCAGGCCAAGGCTGTGGACAAACAGTTGCCACATCGTCGGCCCTGACGCCATCGCCGCCGCGTTGAGCGGCAGCGTGACCGTACCAGCTGGAAATCCGGGCAGGTCGACCCGCCCGAGGAGCAGCTTCTCGGCTGCTGTGACCAACTGTCGATGATCTGCCCAATACAGTGCCTGGTGGAGGTTGTAGCTACCTAATTCGGCGAGTAAGGCGTCGTCCGGAATGCGGCGAGCCTTCTCGATCGTATCCGGCCCGAGCCTGGCCTCGGATACTTGGTTGTAAGCGAACCACGGGCCCCAAATCACCGCGAAGACCAAAGCTACGCCGCCTCCGCGCAGCAGTGCCGCAAGCAACCTAGCCCGGTCGCGCAGACCAATCTTCCTATCGCTGGACTTGCGCAAAGCTAACCGAAACTTTGGCACAAGGTTTAACAAGATAACAGCGGATCCACATTTAAATTCCGGCTTATTGAGAGTCCGACGGCCTCCCTGTAGGCGAAAAGAAGACTCCTACCAACTACCGGCCACGAGTAGTCTTGGCACACCCGGTCGCGTCCTTGAAAAGCCAGATTCGCGCGCAGGACTGGATCAGCGAGAACACGTTGTATCTGATTGACAAAGGCCTCCGGGGTGTCGGCCAAAAGCACGTGTTTCTTGTCTTGGACTGAGATTCCGGAGCAGGCAAAAGTCGTACCGATCAAGGGCATGCCCATCGCAAGAGCGTCAAGGATCTTGAGTCGCGTGCCCCCGCCCACCCTGATCGGGCAGATATACGCTGTCGCTTCTCTAAAGTACGGTCGGACATCATCGACAAATCCGGTGACATGGATGCGACGATCGGAGTCGCCAAGCTGCGTCAGCCATTTCGGTGGTTTTCTTCCCACCACGACTACACGAATGTCAGCAAGCGTCCGCGTAAGCCGCGGCCATACCTGTTCGAAGAAGTAAGCCACGGCTTCGCCGTTCGGATACCAATCCAACCCGCCGCAAAATAACAATGTATTCCCACCTGGGTCCGGTCGCGGAGTGAAATACTCCGTATCGACACCATTTGCAACGACCTTCGCCTGAACGCCGGGTACGCGTCCAGCCAGTATCTCTCCATCCTCAGATGAAACGACCAGATTTACGGAGAATCGGGGACAGTACTCTCGCTCTGCGCGAAGCAGCTTTTTTGCTTCCCAGCGCCAGTACTGTTGACGGACACGGCGTGTTTCAGTCGCCGCGCGGTGCTCCATCATTGATGATTCGATATTGTGGTGATTCAATACCGTACCCGCTCCGCTGACGAGCGCTCTGTACGGGGCAAGGCCGAGTGTGTCAAAGTGGATGACATCAAATTTCAAGCGATTCAATGTCCGTTGAAGCCGAGCCGCCATCGAATCGGACGCGAGCCAGTTGAGATCGTAGGCTTTCCGCGAAAGCAATCCACGCAGGCCAAGCCAATAGGGATTCTTGGAAATGCCGACTGCGAGGGGCGCCCACTCGACGTGAGCACAAAATTTGCGCAAAGCTACGGCACAATCCTCGGCGCTGACGCCGGGCGGCCGTGTGGGCGGCTGGTCGAATGCGAGGACGTGCACCTCGTACTCTTTTGCCACCTCTCGCAGAAGATTGTAGTTTCGCTGCAGAACACCGCGTACCGGTGGGTAAGCGAGATTATGGCCTACCCACAGTACTCGCACCGCGTTGCCTCAAAGAAGTAGAGCAAATAGAACTGTCATATGGACGAATCGGATGCGATTATAGCGGGTCTTGCTGGAAGTAAACTCAGCGTATAAGGAGATAGCCAAGTACTGCGGCAATGCCCATCCTGCCCTGAAGGCGACCTTTGCGAACAAAGTCTGCACTTTCGAATCGGCAACCTCTGCAAGGAGAAGATCGGTGTCGATAGCCACGACGTTATGTCGGTGCTCGGTGAAGACCGGAAGCTCAAGTCGTCCCGCCGGACTCGGTCCGCTGCCAACCCTTCAAATTTCTCGTCACGCCCACTGATTAGTCGCCTTCACTAACGTCTGCCCGGAATCGATTTGGAGCGGCGTGAAGGTGCCGCTCTATGACGCTTTGCGATCTCCTGCGATGAGCATTCGTCACTCATCCGTCGGTATTCCGTCACTTTCCCTCTTGCCACGGAAGAGAGTGCTTCTGACGGCATTGGAGGGGGCGTTTTTCTACACGTCGAACTGGCATCGTTATTGCGTCTAGCACCAATGACTTATCCGCTATCGCCGTAGCGCCATAGGACCAAAAGAATGCGAAACGCAAGTAAAGACATCATCGAGCAGCCGGTTCTCGACCAGGCTGGCAACTCGCTCGGAATGTCGCGGCCCACCGTCGCGCCACTTCGTTTTGAGATCGTTACTTCGGCGATTGCACGTGGTGCCGTGGAGACACTCAGCGGCCAGGGCAGGAGGGCTTTGGCTTTGGCGGCATGTCTCTTCGTCGCCTGGATGACGATGGCGCTATCTTCAGGTCTGATTAGCTTGATACCCCTTGCCTTTGCCATGTGGATTGTCGGCCCTCCGTTAACGGAGCGGCTGCGCACGTGGCTGATGGTGAGGCATATGGAGACTAGGGTGCCGTTGTACGCGACTGCGACCCAAGCATCAGAGGTCTTGCGCGCGATGGGTATCAACGACACCACTATAACGGAGATCATGAGTCGAACCGCCGACGGGGAAGAGGTGCGGCTGGGAAGATTCGATCAACGGAATCGGTTGTTGAGCGACATCGGCCCGATTGCGTTGTTCGGAGACGCGCCTATCGGCAATTCAGAATTCCAGCCGCGTAGTAGACAAACTGTGGAACTGGTCGCGATGACCGGAGGAGTAGCTATTAAGAAGAGCTACTCGGATTCCGGATCGTTCTCCCAAGAGATTGCCGCTCTTGGTCGCCTTTCCGATGTGAAGGGCGTGCCCAAGATTGTGCGGATCGACCGGCGGCATAGAGTTCTCTATCAAACCTTCCTGGTCGGTCGCGATCTCGGAAGTCTAATGGCCAAGGCTGGCTTCCCAGTAAGCGCGCAACATAGCCTGAGAAGCGCTTACCCGGGGATGGGTGCCTGGAACGCGACTTCTGGCCCTCAAAATCGATTGGTTGCAGTGAGCACGCTCGAACGGGTGACCAATAGCACGTTCGTACGACATATGGAAGTGTTGATCGAGAGTATCCATCAGTCGGGTGTCGTAGTTGGAGACGTGAAGCTCGGCAATGTGATCATCACCTGCGACGGAGTCTGTCTCTGTGACTTCGATCATGCCCGAATCTTCAGCAGAAACACGATGTCGTTCATCCTGGCTCGGGAACGGGACCGAGACCTCTGTAACTACATCTTTGGAAGTGCGCTATTGTTGCCCCACACGTTCCGGAAGTAGCTAGAGGTGGTAGCCAACAAGAAGTGCACCTTATCGCGGGTTCTGCTAGAAATGAACATCCTGGTCCTGGGGAGTGAAATTCCCGCCACCGCCAACATGCCGGGTTCACCCCGTCTGTTCAGTCTGTGTCGAGGTCTTTCGGTGCACCATCGTCTCACTTTGGTGGCCTTCGGCTGGGGCTCGGAACGATATGATTCCTTCCGAGCCGACTCCATGGCTGCCGGCGTATTCGAGGAGATCGTGGTCCTACCGAAGCCACCCGCGCACTCCTGGTGGAGACAGCAAGTCCATCGCCTTCGGCAGGAGGCTAGCTTCGTTACCCGCTCTCGTACTCCCGCCTACTTTGCTGCGCAGCGCCAGAGAATTCGTGATATTTGTGCGCGGGGCAGTTTCGATGTGGTGTACGCCGATGGACTTCCAGTGGCGCAGTACCTGATGGCGGCCGGATTGGAGTGCCCCTCCATTATTGACCTTCACGACTGTTTTACTTTGCTCTTCTCCAGGGCAATGCAAGCCGAGTCGCGCTGGCTGCGCAGGGTGGCCGTCTACGCCGAGTCAAGGAGCGTTGCCAGACTCGAACGCTCCCTTAGCCGGGTATTTGCCAGGGTCATCACCAATTCAACCGTGGACGAAGCTTACCTCAAGTCGCTGGACCCGACGGCAAAAACCCTGACGATTGGCAATGGTGTGGACAGCGCGTTCTTCGGTCCGAGCGACGCTGTGCCCGACCTCGCCAAGGTGGTGTTCACTGGAGTCATGGATTACGGCCCTAACGAAGACGGCGCTGTCTATTTTGGAGAGGACATCTTGCCGCTTATTCAGGAACACCATCCCGATGTTCAGTTCTGGGTGGTCGGCAAGGATCCCACGGAGCGCATCCGGGCCCTTGCCGCGCGCCCTGGAGTACACGTTACGGGTGGCGTGCCCGATGTCCGACCCTACTTGCAGTCCGCAGGCGTATTCGTCTGTCCTTTGCGTTTCGGCGCCGGCGTCAAGAACAAGCTACTGGCAGCCCTGGCCATGAACAAGGCCGTAGTGGCGACTCGATTGAGTGTCGAAGGGCTCGACCTGCGGGAAGGCGAGGACCTGCTCCTCGCCGATGAGCCCGCGGAATTCGCTGCCAAGGTGGTTCAATTGATTGAGAATCCGGAATACGCTCGCCAATTGGGCAAGACTGGGCAGGCCGCCGTGAAGGCCAAATACTCCTGGGAGCGCAGTGCCAAGTTGCTTGAGGATACCCTGCGAAGCGTTGCACGTGCATGATACGGTGCATGCTTTGGATACATACCGTGCACCTGCTTGATTAAATGAAGCCCGGCATACGCTCTGCGCTGACGATCGCCCAAATGATCGAATCCGATGAGCCAGGCGGAGCTGAATTGGTAGTAGTCCGCCTCGCCGAGGAGTTGCGCCGGCGTGGGCACACCGTCATACCGGTAGGGCCGGCCAAGGGTGTAGGTTGGCTCGGCGAGCAGCTCCGGCAGGTCGGATTTGAGCCGCGCACCTTCACCCTCCGTCGGCCAGTCGACTGGCGTTGTGTACGGGACCTCACACGGATGCTTCACGAATTGCGAGTGGACGTAATCCACAGCCACGAGTTCACCATGTCGGTGTACGGCACCGCGGCATCGCTCCTGATCCGGCGACCGCACGTCATCACGATGCACGGCAATGAGACGATGACGAAAGCGCTCCGGCGGCGGATGGCACTGCGGTGGGCATTCCGTAACAGCCACGCCTCCGTCGCATGCTCCCGCTCCACCATGGACACGCTGCAGCGAGACCTTGGGCTGCGGCCCGGCCGGCTGGGCGTGGTCCTGAATGGGGTCCCGGTTCCCCGTGGCTCGCCGGACGCCGTGCGCCAGGAAATCGGGTGCAAGGAGGGCGAGCTCCTGCTGTTCGCCGCCGGCACGCTGGTCCCCCGCAAGGGGCACATGACGCTGTTGCAGGCTTTGCAACGCCTCACCAAATCGGGGTGCGCGGTGCCCTGGCGGCTCGCCATTGCCGGTTGGCGAACCGGGGACGAACCGGCCCGACTCGACGCCTTCATCGCCGAGCATGCCCTCGGGGACCGGGTGCACCTGCTCGGGCAGCGCGGGGATGTCCCGGATTGGCTTGCCGCTGCGGATGTGTTCGTCATGCCATCGCTCTGGGAAGGGTTGCCCCTCGCCATCCTCGAAGCAATGCTGGCCGGCAAGGTGATCGTGGCCTCTGCTACCTCCGGAATTCCAGAGGCCATCGTCAACGACGAGTACGGACTCCTGGTTCCCCCAGGCGATGCCGATGCCCTGGCGGCCGCGCTCCGGCGCGTGCTCGAGGAGCCGGCGCTCCGTGCGCGTCTTGCGTCGGCGGCGCGAGCACGCGCCAAACGCGAGTTCACGATCGAGGCGATGACCGACCGGTACGAAGCGCTGTACCGCCGGTGACCTCGTCCGTCATCGGATCGTACGTCTCATCCATCTTTCGGAGTCACCGCCAGAGACGATCTTCGTCTCACGCCGCTGCAACTGTCACCAACATATGCCTTCATAGTGGGCAGAAGTTGTGACTTCCTTGGCAAGCCGCGCTAGGTCAATGACGGTCTGGTCCGCGTGCAGGGACTGAAGCGCGGTCGAGAATTCCGGTGACTGATATCCGACAACGATCACGTCCGCCCCCGAAGTGAGTTCCTCGGCACTTGCCACGAGCAGCGAAGAAAGGTGAGGAATGTGTTCCTCCATGAACCTCCGGTTTGCGCCGATCAGTCGGCTGGCCGATACGTTGCGATCATATATGCGAATCGCGTAGCCTTTGCCGAGTAAGGTCTCGATGACGTTCACCAGAGGACTCTCTCTGAGGTCGTCCGTTCCGGGCTTGAATGCCATTCCCAGAAAGCCAACGCGCTTCTTTCCAAGGCCTATGATCATCTGGATGGCCAACTGTACTTGCGCCGCATTGCTCATGAGAATTGCATTCAACACGTGGCTTTCCAGGTCAAAGCGCTTCGCCTGGTAAGCCAGGGCACGCAGGTCCTTGGGGAGGCATGAGCCACCAAATGCAAAGCCAGGCTTCAGATAGGCGGCCGACAAATTCAATTTCTTGTCCTCACAGAATATCGACATGACATCATGACTATCAACGCTCATTTTCTTGCAAAGATTGCCAATCTCGTTGGCAAATGTCACCTTTAACGCGTGAAATGCGTTGTCACAATACTTCGCCATCTCGGCAACACGAATTGACGTTCGGATCAGGGGAGCGTCGATACCCGAATAGACCTGGCACATCACGTCACCAGCACTTGTTTCCCGCTCGCCGATCACGATTTTTGGAGGGTTATAAAAATCGTACACCGAGGTCCCTTCCCGCAGAAACTCAGGGTTATAGCATACGTCGAACCCCGCACCGACTTTTCTCCCCGAATGTTTTTCCAGGATCGGAATCAACATGTCCTCCGAGGTCCCGGGGAGCATGGTGCTGCGAAACACTACTAGATGTCCCGATGCCTTGTTACGCAGCGCGTCCCCAATTTCTTCGCACACGCGTTTCATGTACACAAGATCCAGGTTGCCGTTCGCCTGGCTCGGCGTACCCACGCAAACCAGGGAGACTTCGGTGGATCGTATGGCCTCGCTCGCGGAGGCCGTGGCAGAGAGCCGCTGTTGCTGATGCCCGACAACAAAGAGTTCCTGTATGTCCGGCTCGATGATGGACACCAGGCCAGCATTCATTCGATCCGCCTTGCTCGTGTTGACGTCTACCCCGATGACTGTGTGTCCTTCGGACACCAGGCAGCCCGCACAAACCGTTCCCACATAACCCAAGCCAAAGATCGATATCTTCATATGGACTCTATTTTAGGACTACCAAGATCGGGGATTACGTCGGGAGCTCCGCGGAATTCCGAAAACAACCGTGACTCACACAATTCGCAAGCACGCGGTATTCGGTCACAGTACATCGCGGCCCACCCGAAGGACTTATCACGAATTGGCGTGCAAAAGAAGTCTGCGGATTGCCGCCACATCTTTCGCCGTCACATAGTTATGAGTAGGCAGGGTAACAAGCTGTCTGGCGAGACTTTCAGCAACTGGAAACGTCTTGCCGGGGATACTCAATCCTGGAAGGCAATTGATGGAATCGGGATACGCTGCCGTGATGCCAAGCCCGTTCCGAGCGCTTTCCTTCAGTAACGATTGCCTTTTTTCACCATCGTGCATCGTGATGGGAAACCGCAGGAGCCCCATCGACGGAAAAATTCGGAGACCTGGGCCTCGATTTCCATTCGCTTGCAGAACGGCAATCCACCGACTCACATTCTTCCGCCTGGAATTGTGCGTTTCCCGAAGTCTCTCGTTCCAATTGACTGTCAAGCCTGCTTGAAATGACGACATTCTCAGCATCTCAAACCCCGGTTCGAAGAGGGTTTGCCCCAGTTTCAGAAATGGCAAAGACTGCGGCAGCCAGAACAACAGTGGATGCGTCAGCAGCACTAACCCTGCCGCCTTCAATACCAAGCCCGCCAACAGCCACAAATTGTATTGGGGAAGGCTCCTGATATGCCTATCCAGCGCTTCAGCAATATCGTTGCGGTCCGTAATAATAACGCCTCCTTCTACGGCTGACAGAGCTTTGCCGCGCCCAAGACTGAAAAAGCTGACGTCACCACGAGTGCCAAGTTTACGCCCCTCAAAACTTTCACCCATGGCTTGAGCGGCATCCTCCACCACCACTATCCCTGGGTCTTGAACCAGTTCTCGAAGCCGCGGCACATCAGCCGGGATTCCGAATAAATGGGTGGGAACCACCGCCAGAATCCGATTCTTCGAGTCCCTGGCGCCTTCAGCAACCCCGTGCAATGCGATCGGTGAATAGGCATCTCCGGCAACCGAATGAGCATCCTCATGTCTTGGAGGAGACTTTTCTGAGAGCAAGGCGGACAATTGCACGAAGTCGAAATCTAGACTCTCTGATTGTAGGTCACATAGCCGTATCCTGAGCCCAGCCCGAGCAATGGATGCGGGAACTGAATAACAGGTAAATGCGGGAATCAGGACTTCATCTCTATCAGGAAACAGTTCCTTGAGCGCCAGCAGAATCAGCGCGAATGCAGCCTTTCCGGAAGAAACAAGAAAACAGTGCTTAACCCCGAAATACTCCTTCAGCTCCGATTGAAACCGATCCAGCTCCCTTTGGCCGTCCAAAATGCCGCGAATTCCACAAATAAATTCACGTGCCCCGATGGGGGCTGCCGCCGGCGGCAAAGATCGTCCTAGTCGCATTACCAGATGACTCGCCAGGGTGACTTATAAACTTATGTGTTTTCTAATGCGAGGACCAATTAGTCTGGTAATCGCGAGCGGCAGCTTCCTCCAATAGCGTGCCGCCCTCTCAAACCTTGCCGCCCCCGCTTTTTCCGGATCCAGTGATTTGCCGTCCAGGGAAATGTAGTGCCAGTAAAGCGGCGAAGCTACTGCACCCCATTGTTCCTTGAACTTGTAAGTTCCTTCGCCTTTTGTGGAGCGGCCGAAGTCGAATACTTGATAGCCGTTGTCGCAGGCGTATTCGAGCATACGGAGATACAGGAGCATATTCGGGCTCAGGGATGCGTATTTGCGAAGCGATGAGGCCCAGGGATTCCGTAATACTTTGTCAAATCCGACCACCAGTGCCGAGGCCACAGGTTCTTCCGATTTGTAAACCACAAAGATTCTGGAGCACTCCGAGAATTCATCGAGCACATGCCGCATCAGGTCTGCCGAGTGAACCGGAGACCCCAAATCACGCATATTGACCGAGAAGACTTTATAGAAATCCTCCAACAGTTCCAATCCACCCATGCTGGAAGTGCATCCTTCTTTCAGCGGTTTATTGATTTGGCTTCTCAGCTTTGACTTGAAGGATTCCTTAAGCAATTCTGAAGACTCGGGTAGGTTCAGGAGCATCCGAATCTTATTGGACCTCGTGGCGATCGTTAGTGGCAAGTTGAGCGCGCCGCTGGCGAGCGAATTCATCTCATCGAAGCCAGCGACTACCCGCTCATGACGCAGCTCTATTCTGGTTGCTCCCACCTCCCGACCGAGTCTGATGACTTCGGACACCAGACTTTCCTCTGCTTCCCTGCAACTGGCAAGGACGCCTCCGCTATCCACAAATGGCAAGGAAACCAGACAATTGCCAAAGATCATGTGCTTAAGGTGAATTAGCGGCAGTACGCCAAGTACGCTCTCCGGAGACTGTCTCCACCCCTCCGCGCGCCCCGGGGCAGCGTCCACTGGTCCATCACACGCCATGAGCATGAGATAGTAGGTCGCGTGACCATAGGCCTTGTGAATTGCCCCCCGCCATCCAAACAGATGGAAGAGGCTTGCGTCCGGATGTTGCCGGACGTACCCATCCCATAGTTCACGATCAGAATCACCTGCATATTTTATTTGGTGCGTAGCCAATGTTTTGCAGCGAATCTTACCGAGCTGATCTTTTCTCAAGCCTGCGCAAGCTGCATGAAGAAAAGCCAATCACCAGCTGGGAGATATCATTCGAGTGCCGAAATTGTCTTCATCGCTGCGTCTCGCCATTCGAAACTGCGAGCGTGCTGCAGGATAAGCTCATCATCGAAGCGACGGTCCTGCACTTCCCGCATGGCACGCGTAAGGCCCTCTTCGTCGGAGGGGTCGTAGAGAATTCCGCAGTCGGGGTTTACTATATCTTGCAAATGTCCGAGGCGCGGCGCGATAACTGGACGACCGAAACTGATGGCTAACATCGTGCTGCCCGAGGTAAGAATATCCGTATACGCCAACACAAATGCATTACAGGCTTTGAGATAGTATTGGAGCTCGTCGTTCGGAACGAAGCGATCCTCGAGATATATCCGCTGAGGCCGGTGCTCTAGTTGCGCCTTGACCCGCACGGAGTATTGCGCTTCCTGGAATCGGCCTACGATCCAGAGAGCTGCCTCGCCAAAGGAACCATTTTGAAAACACTTTATCAGGTACTCGAGATTCTTGTATTCCTTGCACAAACCAAGAAAGAGGAAGACATATTGATCGGCAGGAATGTTTAGCCGAGCTCGTGCGTTTACGCGACTGCATTCATCCGCGTAGAACCCAATCCAGTTGCCATGGGGAATGATCACGAGTTTCCCACGGACACCGGGAAATTCCTTAGTGACTGTCAAAGCCGCAGACTTGCCATGCGCGAAGACCCGGTAGCTCAGTGACACCAGTATTTTGCGGCCGAGCCAGTCTAGTATCGCGATCTTATTCCGATCGTGAGGGTAGAGGTTGTGGG
>Ga0137403_10001135_pt1 | contig 33650 bp, 27 predicted proteins | sample CZOMad2_1_16fung_FD_122057 | JGI IMG/M metagenome (GOLD analysis project Ga0137403, IMG submission 122057) | Vadose zone soil fungal communities from Angelo Coast Range Reserve, California, USA - CZOMad2_1_16fungal (Hybrid Assembly) | ecosystem: Environmental > Terrestrial > Soil > Vadose zone... | reverse complement strand
TAATGAACATTCAGTGAAGAACATTACTGTACATCTTCATAGACAGTGGAGTACTGTCTTGATATACAGTGAGTACTGTTCACTACTGACTTAGGTCTACTGATTCTCAAAGCGTTGATGTACAGCCTATGTTCAACAAGGAAGTACTTTGACTTGGAATACAGAAGTATTCAGTCTTTAGAGTACTTTAGAATACTGTAAGCCTATGTACTTCATTGATCTATACTGTAGTTAAGAGTAGACTTTGAACAGATGTTGAACAATAGGGGATGTACAGGGTTTGATTTAGGTCAAAATCCATTATCTTGGGATTCTACCCTGATTAACCAAAGTTATGAGATGAGACGATAGTTCGTTCAATGTTGGTTATACGGGACTTCGAGAAAGAGAGATTTGTGTTTTGAACAGTAAACAGCCGCATTCTTATCCAGACAGCTATTATGAGTTGTTTGAGGACTTCTGTCTCTTGTACTGTGCCGCTCCCGCCCCGCCCCGCCCGCGCCTCCGAAGCACCCCGTGCGCTCCCCCACCCCCAACCGGCGAGGCCGGTGAGCCGCCGCCCGCTCGTCCTCGCCATCACAGGCGCGTCCGGTGCCCCATACGCACTGCGGCTTCTCGACGTCCTGGCGCGGAACCGGATACCGGTCTGGCTCATCGTCTCGAGCCACGGGCAGCGACTGCTCGCGGAGGAATGCGGGATCGCAACTATCGAGGAGCTGCGGTTGGCCACCGGGGGCGACTGGTCCACGGTTCGTCCGTTTCCCGAAGACGACCGGGGTGCGCTGCCGGCTTCGGGATCTCAGCCCACCAGCGGCATGGCGATCTGTCCCTGTTCCATGGCCACGGTCGCGGCGGTCGCCCTGGGCACCAGCCGGTCGCTTATCGAACGGGCCGCGGACGTGACCCTGAAGGAGCACCGCAAGCTCATCCTCGTCCCCCGGGAAACACCGCTGTCGCTGGTCCATCTGCGCAACCTGGTCACGGCAGCGGAAGTCGGGGCCACCGTGATCCCCGCCTCCCCTGGCTTCTACCATCGCCCTACCCAGGTGAGCGAGCTGGTCGATTTCATCGTGCAGCGGGTGCTCGATCACCTGGAGCTGGACATTCAGATGGCCAAGCGGTGGGAAGGGTGACCGAGGCCATCGGCTAGCGGCTGGCACCCATGCGCCTCGGCGTCATCGCGGATACTCACGGGCTGCTCCGGCCCGAGGTGTTCGACCTGTTCGGGCAGGTCGATCACATCCTCCACGCCGGTGACGTGGGCCCGCTGGAGCTTCTGGTCGAGCTCGAAGCCCTGGCGCCGGTGACCGCCGTGTACGGCAACACCGACGACTCTGAGGTCCGGGCTCGCCTGCCCCAGGTGGCGCGGGTGGAGCTGGACGGCTTCCGCCTCGTGGTCACCCATGGCGATCAGTTCGGCGCGCCCACGCCGGAAAGGGTGCAGCAGGCGTTTCCCGACGCCGAGATCCTCGTCTTCGGGCACACCCACCGACCCCTGCTCACGCTGGTGGACGTCGTCGTAACCGTGATGAATCCGGGTGGAGCGGGGCCCAGACGGTTCGACCTTCCGCCGTCAGTCGGGATACTGGAGCTCGAGCCCGGCATTCCTCCGCGCGGCCGGTTGGTTCCGCTGCTACCCGCGGGCGAGTGAGCCGCGACTTACTGCATCCACTGCTCGAACGGAGTGGTTCGCCGAAACGCCTCCGGATGAGCCCGGAACCATGCCATCACCAGCAGCAGCTCGTCGATGCACTCGGTCGGCAATGGACCGATGGACGGCTCCGGTCGGGCCACCTCGTCCGTTACCACCCCGCGGAACGCCTCGTGCTCGATCGGCGTGGCAGGGTAGGGAAAGGTGGCCCGCACCACGCCGCGGCGGATCAGGTAGACCCGGTCGTCGCCGAAGGTCCCCGGGTCGCGGTAGACGAACGTCAGCAGGTCTACCGCGGTCCGTGCCCGGACGATCGCACCGAACAGCCACTCGAGCTGCTCGAACTTCTCGCGCCACTTGGCGGCGAGCTCGAACTCCGACCGGGCCGCGGCCGCCTGCATCGCCGCGACCGCCCGGTCGAGCGGCTGGATGGTCCGGCCCTCCAGAAACGCCAGGGCGGTCTCGACCCGCTGGCGATAGTCCCACTCGGCCACGAACCCCGCGCAGGGGCCGGCGCAGAAACCGAACTCGTGGCGCATGCACGCCGCACGACGGGGCTGGCCGAACAGGTCTCCCTGCCCCGAGAACACGATCGGCATGTCGGCGGCGCAGTCGCGCAGCCCGAGGAGGTCGGCCAGCGTGCGCACCGCCTCGGCGGTGCGGCCGAAGGAGCGGAACGGGCCGTAGCAGCGCGCATCTTCCGTCGCGACGGTCGTTCCGCTGGTAATCCGGGGCGCCGGCCAGTCCGACAGCTTTACGAATACCGCCCGGCGGGTCTGGTTGAGTCGGAGGTTGAAGTGGGGTCGGTGGCGATGGATCTGGCGGAGCTCGGTGAGGTAGGCGGCGAATTCGCTGGGCACGTACTCCCATTGGATGTCGTGGGCCGCGTGAAGAATGCGCGCCGCCTTGTCGTCGGGATAGGTCGCCCGAAAGTAGCTCAGCAGTCTGGCTCGCAGCCGTTTGGCCTTGCCGACGTACAACACCCGCCCGGTCGGGTCGGTCATTCGGTAGACCCCGGGCCGATTCTCGACCAGGGCCCGGACCCGGTCACCGAGGGCCCGAAGGTCCGTTGCCGGCAGTGGGAGGCGCAGCGCGCGGGCCCGTCTCATGCCTGGCAACGATGACAGAAGACCGTGATGCGGCCGTCGATCGCGTGCGTGCCGGCAAGGCGGGTTCCGCACACCTTGCACCGCTCGCCTTCCCGGCCGTAGACGAAGAGCTCCAGCTGGAAGTTGCCCCGCTCGCCGGTGGCGGTCCGGTAGTCGCGAAATGTGGTCCCGTTCGAGACGATCGCGGCCGCGAGAATCCGCCTCAGCTCCGCGTGAAGCTTCCGCGCCTCGTCGGGCCGGATGCGGTTCGCCGCCCGGGATGGGTCGATGCCAGCCGCGAACAGGGCTTCGTTCGCATAGATGTTGCCCACCCCGGCCAGGTGGCGCTGGTCCATCAACACCTTCTTCACTGCCTGGCGCGAGCGGAGGAGGATCGTGAGCAATCGCTCTGCCGTAAACTCCGGATCGAGCGGTTCGGGACCGATGGCCTTGTCATACGCGCGCCAGCCGCGTTCGTCGAGCAGGAGAAGAGTCCCCAGCCGACGGACGTCGCGGTACACCAGCCGGCGGCCATTGTCGAGTCGGGCGCTCAGCACCGCGTAGCGGCGCTCCTGCGGGGTGAGGGGCCGTTCGTGTACGGTCAGGGAGCCCGTCATGCCCGGCTGGACCACCAGGCGGCGGTCGCCGAGATCGAACACGGCGTGCTTGGCCCGACGGCCGAGGCTTCGGACGGTCGCCCCCTCCAAAGCGCGAACCAGCCGCCGGCGCGTCGTGCCGCGGAGCACGTCGTCATGGGAAAGGGCAACGTCCCGGAGCGTCCGTCCCACGACGCTGGGCCGCAGCTCGCGTACGATGGTCTCGACTTCGGGGAGCTCGGGCATGCGCGCCCGGAATTTACCTAGCCGCCCCCATGCCGTGTTCCGTCACGGCCTAAAGGCCCCCGGCTAGGTCAACCGGGGGGAGTGGCTTGGCGGCTGGCGCGCTGCCGGGGGGCCGGCGCTCCGGCGTCGCGACCGGCCCGTTCCGGTCAGGGAGTCACCTGTATGGTCCCAACCATGTTGGGATGGATCGCACAGTGATAGGCATAGGTGCCGGCAGCAAGCTGAATGGAGTACGTCGCGTTGCCACCCAGGTTTCCTGAGGCTGCGAATGCGCTGTTGTCCGACGTGATGTTATGGGTCACGGCGGTGCCCATCGTGTAGTCCCCCCCGCTGATGTCGCCGTTAACCCAGCGTATGGTCGCTGTGGTTCCCCCGGCCAAGGAGACGGACTTGGGGTTGGGGGAGAAAGCAGTCGTGGTCTTGGTTGAAGCGCCCACCACGATGTTGACGTCGGCCGACGGGTTCGCGGTGGGAGGGGGTGGAAGTGACGAGCCAGAAGGAGCGGTATAGCTGCTGCACGCGCTTACGATGCAGAGCGCGGCGGAGCCTGCGATGAGCCGAAAACCTGGCATGGATGCGCCTCTAGTTACGGGAATACGGAGCCCCCCAAGGCCATGAGCCCCGAGGCGGGCGGCGGCTTGCAGCACACCTGACTTATGTGGGACGCCGGGTCTCAAAGGAGACGCACAGGCCCGTCGGGCTGGAGCCGGCGGGTTGGGCAGGAAGCCGCCCCGCCTCGCGCCACCCGATGTCCCCCCGGAACACTTTGCCTTCGAACCCGATCCGCTCCGCGGCTTCCCGACTCAATCGCTGGGCTTCGGCGAAGGCGGGAGCCACGGCCGTTACGTTGAGCACCCGCCCCCCCGTGACTCGAAGGGTGCCGCCCTCGTCCCGGGCCGTCCCGGCGTGGAATACAGTTACCCCGTCCGGCAGGTCACCGGGAATCGTGATCGGAGCTCCCCTCTCCGGATGCTCAGGGTACCCCCGTGCGGCCAGCACCGTGGTGACGGCGGCGGCTGGTTGGATCCGAATCGGTGAGGGAGCCTCGCCGTGCGCGATCCGCCAGCAGGCGTCGGTGAAACCGTCATTCACGAGCGGGAGCACGGCCTGGGTCTCGGGGTCACCCAGGCGGCAGTTGAACTCGACCACCCAGGGCGTCCCCGAACGATCCACCATGAGCCCGGCGTAGAGCACACCGGAGAAGGGCGCGCCGCGCCGCCGAAGCTCGGCGAGCACCGGCAGGTAGACTTCCCGCCGCGCCCGCGTCAGGAACTCGGGCGTGGCCAGCGCGACCGGGCTGTAGGCCCCCATGCCTCCGGTGTTGGGGCCGCGGTCGCCCTCGAGCAGTCGCTTGTGATCCTGGGCGGCAGGGAGGAACTCCACCTCGTCTCCGTTCGTCAACCCGAACAGCGACACCTCCTCGCCCTCGAGAAAGGCCTCGACGACCACCACGCGCCCTGCCTCGCCGAACTTTCCTTCTCCCAGCATCGCCCGTACGGTGTCCGCCGCTTCCTGCCGGGTGGCGCAGACGACGGCTCCCTTCCCGGCCGCCAACCCCGACGCCTTTACCACCAGCGGCTCGTCGTGCCGTTCCACCCAGGCGAGGGCCGCTCGGAGATCGGTGAAGGTGCGGCTTGCCGCGGTGGGAACACCGGCCGCCGCCATCACGTCCTTTGCGAAGGCCTTGGATGCCTCGATCTGTGCCGCCGCGGCGCTCGGCCCTACGACCGACCGCCCCTCGGCCCGCAAGCGGTCTGCCAGCCCGCGGGCGAGCGGCACCTCGGGTCCGATGATCGTGAGGTCGATACCGAGCATGTCGGCCGCATCGGCAATGCGATCGACGTCATCGACCGGGATGTTGACGTTGTGAGCCAGCGATTCGGTGCCCGGGTTCCCCGGGGCGCAGTGCAGATCGGCGTCAGGATTCTCGCGGCGGAGGGCCCAACAGATCGCGTGCTCGCGCCCACCGCTCCCGACGACCAAGATCCTCACCGACGCTGAGCGGACCGGAAAGCGTCGGCAGCGCGCTCGGCAGCCCGCTTGGCCGCTTCGGCTACGGCGCCTGCGAATTCGCGTGCTTCGGCCGTATAGTGACTGCCGGCGGCGCTCAGATCGTCCACCAGCGGCCGGGACTGAGCGTCGGCCCCGCGCCGGATGTACTCACCCCGCAGGATCCGGTCGTACTCTCCGCCGGCAACCCACTGCTGCAGCTCTGCGGCCCGGATCGTGTTCATCGGGTGGGTGAGGCCGAGGGTGTTGAGGATCTTGTAGATCGCGTCGAAGCCCTCGCGGCTCCCGAGATATTCGTTGGCCTGGGCCATGAACGCATCCACGCTCATCTGCCCGTTGCTGATCTGCCCTCGGGTGCCGCCGGCCATCTTCATGAAGAGGCGCTGCGAGGCGACCACGTCCTGGCTCCCCAGCAGTCCGGCGCGGTCGGCCGAGAGCTCGGCTTTGCGGGCCCACTCGAGTATCGCGAGCCGGATCGGGAACAGCACGATGCCGGCGAGGATCGGCAGCGCCGAGAGGCCGACGCTCAGCAGGATTTCGGCGATCGTCCGGTAGAGCGCGTGCCCGCTCACGACGTGCCCCATCTCGTGCGCCAGCAGAACGCGCAGCTCGTCGTCGTCCAGCATCTCCAGCGCCGCCGAGTGGACCACGATGAAGGGGTCGTCCACTCCGTAGGCGCCGGCATTGAACACCGGAGTCTGTGAGACGTAGAGCTCGGGGACCTTGGGCCAGTCGAAGGTCCCGGCCACTTCGGTCTGGAGGGTCCAGAGCTTGGGGAACTGGACCCCGTTGGCCCGGACGGCGTTCCCCTGGAAGAGGAGCCGGATACCGCGCTCGCCGCCGAGGAAGCTGATCACCTTGCGCACGACGTCGTCGAACCCGGGCACGGCTCGGAGCGACTGGAGGGCGGCGCGGTCAGCCGGATGCTCCCAGGAGACGCCGGCGATCTCGGGAAACCTCATGCGGGGCCGGGCGGTCGGGACTGAGGTGGTCATGGTCGGCTCAGGTGTTGTGGGTACGCGGCCTTACGACGCGTAGACTGGTTTGTTTCATATTGAACCTCTGTGGTCCGCAGTTGGGATCACCGGCTGGCCTCGAAGGCCTGCTCGAGGTCCGCCATCAGATCTTCGGTATCCTCGCAGCCGCAGCTCAGGCGGACCAGGCTGTCGGTAAGTCCCATCGAGTCCCGCAGCGCGGCCGGGACTGACGCATGGGTCATTGATGCCGGATGCCCGATCAGACTCTCGACGCCGCCGAGCGACTCGGCCAGGGAGAACACCCGCACCCGCTCCACCAGGCGCCGCGCCTTGCCGACGTCGCCCAGATCCAGCGAGATCATCCCACCGAAGCCGGTCATCTGCCGGCAGGCCAACTCGTGCTGCGGATGAGAAGGAAGCCCCGGGTAATAAACCTTGACGACCTCGCGGCGGGTCGTGAGCCACTGTGCGATCCGGCGGCCGCTGGCGTCGTGCTGGCGCATCCGAAGGGGCAGCGTCTTGATGCCGCGCAGCGCGAGCCAGCAATCCATCGGCCCCGGCACCGCTCCGGCGGCGTTCTGCAGAAAGCCGAGTCGCTCGGCGAGATCGTCCCGCTGGGTGACCAGCAGCCCGCCCACCATGTCGCTGTGGCCATTGAGATACTTGGTCGTCGAGTGGAGCACGATGTCGGCGCCGAAAGCGAGCGGTCGCTGGAAGAACGGCGTGGCGAAGGTGTTGTCCACCACGTAGAGCAGACCCCGGGCCTGAGCGAGGTCGCCTACCTCGGCCAGGTCGGTGAGGAACATCATCGGGTTGGTCGGGGTCTCGCAGTACACCATCCGGGTGCGCGGTGTGATGGCGCGCTCGATGGGGCCGATCTCCCGCATGTCGACGAACGAGAACTCGAGCCCGAGCTCGGCGTAGACCCGGGTCATGAGGCGCATGCTGCCACCATACACGTTTTCGCCACAGACGACGTGGTCGCCGACCTTGAGCAGCTTGAGCACGGCGTCGAGCGCCGCGAGTCCCGACCCGAACGCGAATCCGTGCGTCGCCCCCTCGAGGCTCGCCACGTTGCGCTCGAGCGCCTCCCGGGTGGGATTCTGGGTCCGGGCGTACTCGTAGCCCTTGTGGCGCCCGAGCGCATCCTGGATGTACGTGGATGTCTGATAAATCGGGGGCATTACCGCGCCGGCCAGAGGGTCAGGCACCTGTCCGGCGTGAATTGCGCGGGTGGCGAAGCCGTGGTCAGGATCGGGGGAGAGCACGCGGGTCATCGGCGGAAGCCGGTAGAAGTGTGGGAAGCGTAACGGCCTTAAACGCGTCCCGGCAAGCGCCTGGTTGAACATTTGAACATCGCCCTCTACTTTCGCGGTGTGACCACCGCATCACAGCGCGGTCCCGTCGCGGCCCGCTGCCTGGTCGTGGACGACGATCCTCAGGTGCGCAGCGCCCTCGTGCGCGTCATCGAGTCGCAGGGTTTGTCCTGCCTCGAGGCCTCGTCGGGCATTCACGCGCTCGACCTGCTCCGGCGGGAGGGCGAGGTGCCGGTCTGCATCTCCGACATCTATATGCCGGAGATGGACGGGGTGACCTTCCTTCGCCAGGCGCTGCAGCTCTATCCCGACCTCGCCATGATCATGCTCACCGGCGTCGCCGAGGTGAGTACGGCCGTGGAGTGTCTTCAGATCGGTGCCCTGGATTACATCTCGAAGCCGGTTCTCATAAACGAGGTCAAGGCGCGGGTCGAGAAGGCATTGGACAAGCGACGCCTGATCCTGGAAAACCGATTTTACCAGGAGAATCTCGAGAGCCGGGTGCGGGATCTGGATCGGCTCAACAAGCAGTCGCTCATCAACGGCGTGCAGATGCTGGTGCACGCCCTGGAAGCCAAAGACGTCTACACCAACCTGCATTCCGCTCGGGTCAGCAAGTACGCCGTCAAGACGGCGGTCATTATGGGCTTTACCGGCGATCGAGTCGAGCAGGTCAGGCTGGGCGGGGAGCTCCACGACATCGGGAAGATCGGGACCCGGGAAGCCGTGCTCAACAAGCCGGGCCCCCTCGACCCCGACGAGTTCGAGCACATCAAGGAGCACGTCACGCTCGGAGAGCGCATTCTCGCGCCCTTCCTCCACGAATCGCCCGCCGTGCTGCGCATCGTCCGCTCGCACCACGAGCGCATGGACGGGGGTGGCTTTCCGGACGGCCTGACGGCGACTGACATCCCGTTGGAGGCCCGCATTGTCGCCGTGGTGGACGCCTTCGACGCGATGACCACCAACCGGGCTTACCGGGCCTCCCGCACGCCGGCAGAAGCGGTGGACGAGCTCCGCGCCTGCACCGGACTCCATTTCGACTGCGACGTCGTCGACGCGTTCCTGACCGCCTTTCCCGACGTCGCGGCGCTTCCGCTTCGGGTCTGATCAGCGGCTCGTCGTGTCTTCCACCCTGATGGTCAGCGTGTCCGGCATGCGGGGGCTGGTCGGCACCGACCTCACCCCCGAGCTGGTCGCGCTCCACGCGGCGGCGCTGGGCGCATGGGCCCGGCAAGCCGGCCGACCGCTGGTGGTTCTGGGGCGGGACGCGCGCACCAGCGGCCCCATGTTCGAGAGGGCCGCGACCGCGGGCATCATGTCGACCGGGGCCGAAGTGATCGATCTCGGCGTAGTGCCCACGCCGACCGTGCAGTTGGCGGTGGAACACCACCGGGCCGGGGCCGGGCTCATCCTGACGGCAAGCCACAACCCGATCGAGTGGAACGCGCTCAAGTTCGTCGGGCCCGACGGCATCTTTCTGGATGCGGAGGCCGGCCAGGCCGTTCGCGCCCTCGCGGAAGCCGGGCCGCCGCGCGCGGATTGGAGTGGGATCGGGGCGGTGCGGGCCGACCCGGCGGCGGTGGAGCGCCACCTCGCCGCGGTTCTCGCTCTTCCGGTGATCGACGTCGCGGCCATTCGAGCCCGGCGGTTCCATGTTGCGATCGATTGCGTGCGGGGGGCGGGAGGTGTCGCGCTGCTGCCGTTGCTCGAACGCCTCGGCGCACGGGTCAGCGGCATTCACCTCGAGCCCGATGGGCGGTTTCCCCACCCTCCCGAGCCGGTGGCCGAAAACCTGGGCGATCTAAGTGAGCTGGTTCGACAAACCGGGGCGGATCTCGGCCTCGCGGTCGATCCGGACGTCGATCGGCTGGCGCTGGTGGACGAGACCGGCACCGCGATAGGTGAGGACTACACCCTGGCGCTGGCGGTGCGAGCCGTGCTCGCGGAGATCCGGAACCCCGTTGGCCGTGCGCCGGTTGTGGTCGTGAACTTGTCCACCAGTCTGGTAGTGGAAGATGCGGCCCGCGACTTCGGCGCCAGATTCGTCCGGGCGCCGGTGGGCGAAGCGAACGTGGCTCGCGCGATCCGGGATGAAGGGGCGGTCATCGGGGGCGAAGGCAACGGTGGCGTGATCCTGCCCGCTCTACACATCGGGCGTGACGCCCCCCTGGGGGTGGCCTTGATTTTGCACCATCTGGCCAAGGTTAAGGCCTCGCTGTCCAGCGTGGTCGCGGCGGCACCGCGATACACTATTCTCAAGGCCAAGGCGCCGCGCGGCCCCGACTTAAGGCCGCTCTTCGATCGGATGCGCCGCCGTTTCCCGGATGCAACCGCCGACGAGCGAGATGGGTTGAGGCTCGCCTGGGCCGACCGATGGCTTCACGTCCGGCCCTCGGGAACTGAGCCGATCGTCCGCCTCATTGCCGAGGCTCCCACCGCCGTCGATGCCGAGAAGCTGGTGGCGGCAGGGCGAGAACTCCTGAACTAAAAGGACCGCGCACGGATGTGTGGCATCGTCGGATATATCGGCCCCCGCCCGGCGGCAGGACTGCTGCTCGAGGGCCTGAAACGGCTGGAATACCGCGGTTACGATTCCTCCGGTATCGCCATCGTCAACGGCAAGGGTCTCCAGATCGCCAAGGCCGCGGGGAAGATCTCCGCGCTCGAGCAGCAGCTGAACGGTGATCTTCCGGCCGGCACGGTCGGGATCGCCCACACGCGCTGGGCCACTCACGGCGCGCCCACCACACCCAACGCTCACCCGCACACCGACCAGTCGGGGCGGATCGCGGTGATCCACAACGGGATCATCGAGAACGCGTCCGCCATCCGGAAGGCGCTCGAGCAGCGGGGGCACGGCTTCAAGTCCGAGACCGATACCGAGGTGCTTGCCCACCTGGTGGGTGAGTTCTACCAGGGCAACCTGGAAGAGGCGGTCGCCGCGGCTTTGCGCGACGTTGACGGGGCCTACGGTCTCGCCTTTGTCTGCGCCGACGAGCCCGGCGTGCTGGTGGCGGCGCGAAAGGGCTCGCCGCTGCTGGTCGGCGTGGGCGAGCACGAGTGGTTCGTCGCCTCTGATGCCTCTCCCTTGCTGCAGCACACCCGGTCGGTCATCTACCTCGACGACGGCGAGATGGCAGTGCTGAGCCGGGACGGCTACCGGATCCGCAACCTGGAAACCGTGAATATCGAAAAGCCGGTCAATCAGATCGAGTGGGACCTGGCGACGATCGAGCGGGGCGGCTACGCGCACTTCATGCTCAAGGAGATCTGCGAGCAGCCCGAGAGCCTTCGAAACACGCTGCGCGGCCACCTCCTCGAAGACGAGGGGACGGCGCGAGTCAGCGGCATCAACCTCTCCGACGACGAGCTGAAGCAGATCGAGCGGATCATCATCACCGCCTGTGGCACCTCGTGGCATTCGGCTCTCATCGGCGAGTACATGCTCGAGGAGATGGCGCGGATCCCGGTCGAGGTCGAATACGCGTCCGAGTTCCGCTACCGCAACCCGGTGGTCGGCGCCAGGACTCTGGTGATCGGAATTTCCCAGTCGGGTGAGACGGCGGACACGCTCGCCGCCATTCGCGAGGCCAAGCGGCGAGGCGCCCGGACCGTCGGCGTGGTCAACGTGGTAGGCTCCACCATCGCCCGCGAGGTCGATGGCGGCCTCTATCTCCACGCCGGTCCCGAAGTCGGAGTCGCGAGCACCAAGGCGTTCACCAGTCAGGTGGCTGCTCTCGCGCTGATCTCGCTCCGAATCGCACGGCTCCGCAACCTGAGCATTCTGCAAGGCCGCCAAATCATTCAGGCCCTGAGCCGGCTCCCCGATCAGATGGCAGACATTCTGGCCCGCGCCGCCGACATCGAACGCCTGGCCGACGGGTTTCTCAGCACCACCCACAACGCTCTCTATCTCGGCCGGGGGGTGAACTTCCCGGTGGCTCTGGAAGGGGCGCTCAAGCTGAAGGAGATCTCCTACATCCACGCCGAGGGCTATCCCGCAGCCGAGATGAAACATGGGCCGATCGCCCTCATCGATGAGAACATGCCGGTCGTCTTCATTGCGCCCCAGGATGCGGTGCACTCCAAGATCGTCTCCAACATCGAAGAGGTGAAAGCGCGTGGTGGCAAGGTTATTGCTCTAGTTAATGCGCGTGACGCAGAGATCGAGCGGTTGGCGGACGCAACGTTTACTATCCCCGACACGCTGGACCTGCTGACCCCGATGTTGACCAGCATTCCCTTGCAGCTCTTGTCGTACTACGTAGCCGTGCGCCGCGGCTGCAACGTGGATCAGCCAAGGAACCTGGCCAAGTCGGTGACGGTGGAGTAGCGGGCGACCGATAACGCCCCCACATCGGCATCGATTTGGTCGTTTCCCTCGGCCCCCGGAGCACCCAGTTCCGGGGGCTGTTTTATCGCCCGGCGGACGGCCTCAACCGCGGGCCGTTGCTGCCGATACCTAAGCCGGATGAGTATCGCGCGTTCCCAGGGCCGGACGCTTCCCGGAAGGCTGTCGCCAACCGCCGCAGCCATCCTCCACACGCTGGTGGTGTGGGGGACGGCCGTCGCGGCCATTGTCGCCGTCGACCTTATCGTCCGCCAAGTGCTCCTGGCCGACCTTCGGGGCTATCTCGGCCGCACCGCCGAGATCGCCGCCGCTATGATCGATGGGGACGGGCACCGCCAGTTTACCCGGCCTGACCAGGACGGCTCCCCCGCCTATCGTGCCGCTGTCCGCCCACTGGAAGCTCTGCTTCGATCCAATCCTGAAATTCGCTTTGCCTACACCGGCGTGATGCGGGGCGACTCCATGTTCTTCGTGCTCGACGGCTCGCCCCCGGGCGACCGTGACCACGATGGGCTGGAGGATCATGCGAGAGTGATGGAGTCCGACGCGCCGTCTCCCGGCGAGCCGCTCGTCTGGCGGACCCAGCGCACGGTGGTCGAGCAGTCGCCCACCAGGAGCACGGCGGGATGGGGAATCCGGGCCTTCGCGCCGTTCTTCAGCGCGGACGGGCGCATCGCCGGCTATGTAGGGATCACGATGAGCGCCGAGCGCTATGACCGCTGGGCTGCGCGGGTGGATGTCGCCGCGCTGGTCGGCGCCTCGCTGGCATTGGTGCTGGCCTGCTTCGGAGGCCTCGCCACCTGGCGGACCCGGCGCGGCTGGGTGGCCGCTGAGACGAAGCTCCAGGGTGCCATGGAAGAGGCCAAAGCAGCTGCCACCGCGAAAGCATCGTTCCTGGCCAACATGAGCCACGAGATCCGGACCCCGATGAACGGCGTCATGGGCATGACCCAGCTGCTGCTCGACACCGAGCTCGACGCCACCCAACGCGAATTCACCGAGACGATCAGCCGATCGGCCGATGCGCTGCTCTCGATTCTGAACGACGTGCTCGACATTTCGAAGATGGAAGCCGGCCGATTTGCCCTAGAGACGATCGCCTTCGATCCCGTCGTCGTGGTGGAGGACGCGGTGGAGTTGTTCGCGCCGTCCGCGGAAAGCAAGGGTTTGGAGGTAGTGCTGCGGGTCGGGCGGGAGGTGCCCCGGTCGGCCATGGGTGACCCGGTGCGGGTGCGCCAGGTACTGCTCAACATCGTGGGGAACGCGGTCAAGTTTACCGATCGCGGCAGCGTATCGGTGACAGCAATGGTGGAGCAAGCGACCGAGGGCCGCTTCCGGTTGCGCGTCGTGGTCGCCGACACCGGCGTCGGCATCGCCGAGGCGGCGCAGGCGCACGTCTTCCAGAAGTTCACCCAGGCGGATGCATCCACCACGCGTCGTTTCGGCGGCACCGGCCTCGGGCTCGCGATTGCCCGGGAGCTGGTCGAGCGCATGGAGGGAACCATCGAGCTCGCCAGCCGGCCGGGGCAGGGGTCCACCTTCAGCGTGAGCTTCTTGCTGGGCCGCAGCCCGTCGGCATCTGCGGTCCCGGCCTCAGCACCGGCGAGCGAGCGGCGGGCCCTCCTGGTTGGCCTCCCGCCGCTCACGGCGGGCGCGCTGGCAGACCTCTTTGCGGCCAGCGGGGTCAGGGCTGAAGCGACTTCGACCCTGGAGTCCGCCGCTGCTCTGATGCGCGCGTCACGGCAGAAGGGTCAGCCCGTTGGCTGTGTCTGCGTGAGCGCGCCGGTTCTGTCGGGTGGGGTTGCAGGAGCCGCGCTACTCCGGGAAGCTGCCGGCGGACTGCTGAAGATCGGGGTAGTGACCGGGGTTGCCCAGCATCTCGACCCGTCGCGCTGCGCCGCGATCGGCGCGGACGTGCAACTCCGAACCCCTCCGCGACTGGACCACTTCGCAGCCAAGCTCGCAGAACTGCTCGGCGACGCCGAGTCCCCGCCCTCCACCGTCGCCGCCTAGCTGCGTTAACGCTCCGGCAGACTCCAGGTCTCTCCTACCCGGGTGACCACGACCCGGTCTCGATCGGGTCCGGCGGCCTGGAGTAGCCGCTCGATTGGCTCCTGCGTCGGCTCGCGGCTCAACCGGAAGGTGGAGTGGTGCACCGGCAGGACGTGCGCCGCTCCCATCTCACGAGCCATGCGCCAGGCCTGCTCGGGTGACGCGTGGTTGGCGATCCACGGGTCGTACGCGCCGATCGGGAGGATGGCGAGATCGATGGGCCCGCGCTGGGCCAGCGGCGCAAATGCGTCGGTGTACGCTGTGTCGCCGGCGAAGAGCACCGTGCGCCCGGCTCGCCGCAGCAGATAGCCTCCGTACCCCCGGTGCCGGTCGGTGATCAGTCGCGCCCCCCAGTGCCGGACCTCGACCGACTCGATCTCGGTCCCATCGACCGTCATCCGCTCCCCCCAGGCAAGCTCCTCCACCCGACGGAAGCGGCGCACCAGGTCCCGGTTGCCGGGCTGGACCACCACGTGAACGTCGCGGCGCAACGCTCGGAGCGTTCCCAGGTCGGTGTGGTCCATGTGCGCATGGGAGAGTAGCAGGAGGTCGATGTCCGGGAGCTCGCTCGGACGCAGGGCCGGTGCGATCAGGCGCCGAGGCCCGAGCTTGGCGCGCCCGCGGCCCACACCGATCCGGGTCTCCAGGGCGGGATCGGTGAGGATCCAGACGCCATGGAAGTTGGCGAGCACCGTCGCGTGGCCGAGCCAGGCGAAGGTGGCGCGGTCATCGGGCCAACGCTCTGGATCAGGCCGGAGCGGCGCGGGCAGGACGGGGCAGCGTGACCTGGGGCGCTCAATGGCCCTGGACTCGGTGACGCTGGTTCGGTACGGCTGGGCAGTCATGTTCTCCTCTAAACTGAAACTGCGACCGCAGAGACGCCAGAGGTCGCAGCGGGCGACTCGGTTCGATCCTCTACCTGTCAAGTTAAGTTAAACCGCTCTGGCTCTGCGCTCTCTGCGCCTGTGTGGTTCAATAACGAGCGACAATGCGGATCGTTCTGCAGCGGGTCTCGAAGGCGTCGGTCCGAATCGACGGCCGGGTGGTCGGCTCGGTCGGTGCGGGCTTCTGCCTGCTGGTGGGCTTCACCCACGGCGACACCCCGGCCCAGGTGGAATGGATGGCGGAGAAGATCGCCGGCCTCCGGCTTTTTCCCGATGCCGAGGGAAAGATGAATGTGGGGTTGGCAGAAGTGGGCGGCGGCGTGCTCGTGGTTTCCCAGTTCACCCTGTACGGCGATACCGAGAAGGGGCGCCGGCCCTCCTTCATCGACGCCGCCCGTCCCGAAGTGGCCATCCCGCTCTACGAAGCATTCATCGCAGCGCTGCGGGCCCGCGGACTCGAGGTCGATACCGGCCGTTTCGGGGCCATGATGGAGGTCGAGCTCATCAATGACGGTCCGGTTACCCTCATCCTCGAGCGCTCGGCGTGAGCGCCCCCCGGCTGGTGCTCGCCTCAGGCTCGCCCCGGCGCCGGCAGTTGCTGGAAATGCTGGGCCTCGAGGTCGAGGTGAGGCCGCCCCACATCCCGGAGATACGCGCCCAGGACGAGGCCCCGCGGTCCTACGTGGAGCGGCTCGCGCGTGAGAAGGCGGCCATTGTGGCCGGTGATCTCGTGCTGGGGGCGGACACCACCGTGGTGATCGAAGGCGAGGTGCTGGAAAAGCCGGCCGACGCCGACGACGCCCTCCGCATGCTGCGCCGGCTGCAGGGCCGCACCCACGACGTCATCACCGCGATCGCGCTCAAGACGCCCGCCGGCATGCTGAGCGCGATCGATGTGACCGCCGTCGCGTTTCGGCGGGCCGATGATGACTTTCTTCGCGCCTACGTCGCGACCGGGGAGCCGATGGACAAGGCGGGCGCCTATGGCATTCAGGGATACGGCGCCGCGCTGGTGGAGCGGATCGAGGGCGACTTCTTCAGTGTGATGGGGCTGCCGGTGCGGCGGGTCCTGGCGCTGATGGAGCAGGCGGGGCATCCGTATCGGTTTGGACGGGAGCGGGCGGGAGCAGACGGGAGCAGACGGGAGTAGCGGGTCGCTATCGGTCCCGCCCGCTCCCGCCCGCTCCCGCCTGCTCCCGCCCGTCTGCGGACTCCCGCCGCACCCGGAACACGTCCACCGCTCGACTCTTTCCCCGGAGCCCGAGGGCGGGTTGCTGGTCAGCATCCCCGGCGTTGCCCGAGGCCTGGCGGAACGCGTCGCTCACCAGAATCTCGCCGGCCGCCGCTTGCCCCGAGAGGCGCTGAGCGACGTTCACCGCGTCACCGATCACGGTGTATTCGAGTCGCCGAAGGCTCCCGATGTTCCCGACGAACACCTCACCGTAGTTGATCCCGATGCCTACACCGATGGCCGGCTTGCCCGCTGCCTTCCATCGGGCGTTGAGGGCGTCGACCGCCTGCTGCATTGCGCGCGCGGCCTGGAGGGCGCAGCGGGGATCGTTCTCCCGGGCGAGCGGGGCCCCCCAAAGCGCCATCAGCGCGTCGCCGATAAACTTGTCGAGCGCGCCGCCGTTCTCGAAGATGACGTCCACCATCTCGCTGAAGTACTCGGTCAGCATGCTGGCGATCGCGTCGGGCGACATCCGCTCCGCGATCGCGGTGAAGTCGCGGATGTCCGCGAACAGCACGGTGATCGCCCGCCGCTCGCCGCCGGGCTGGATCGGCATCTTCTGGCTGATGATTTCCGCTGCGACGTCGGGTGCGAAGTAGCGCTCGAAGTTCGAGCGCACCAGCGCCTCCCGCCGAGCCTGCTCGGCGTACCGGGAATTCTGAATCGCCACGGCCGCGAGCCCGCTGAACGCGATGAGGAACTGCAGGTCCTCGTCGGTAAAGGCGTTCTCCGCCGTCAGACTGTCCACGTACAGAACGCCGACCGCCTCGTCAGCCGACGCCATGAGCGGTGAGCACATGGCGCTCCGCACGTTTTGCAGCTGGATCGACTTTCCCTTGAAGCGGGGATCGGTCGCGGCATTCTGGGTGAGCACCGCGACCTGCTCCTCGAGCGCCTTCCGCGCAATGGAGGCCGAGACCCGCTCGATCTCGAGGCCTTCCAGCCGGGCGCGAGACAGCCGGGTGACCAGCTCGCCGGTTCCATCCTGCCGGAGAAGAATCGCGACCCGGTCTACCCGCATGACCTCGAAGGAGACGGCGGCAATGGTTTCGAGCAGGCGATCGAGATCGAACTCCCCGGAGAGCTTCTGGGCCACGGCGAGCAGCAGCGAGAGCTTGCGGGCGGAGGCGTCGTCGGGAGGCGGCCCGGCGGCCGCGACCTCGCGCACGATCGTGTTCCCGGTGGGGACGGATGGAGGGGATGGCCGCTCCGGCGCGGCCGGCAGGGCTTCCAGCCGGAAGCCGACCTTCCCGAACGTTACCGCGTCATTGGGGCTCAGCCGTGCGGTCGTCACCCGCCGCCCGTTGACGTAGGTCCCGTTTGACGACCCCAGGTCCTTGAGTACCACACCGTCCGGGCCGGCGACCAGCTCGGCATGCCGGCGCGAGATCGTGGGGTCGTAGACCGCGATGTCGGATCCCACGCCCCGTCCCACGATCACGCCCCGGTCCGGCCCCAGGTCGAAGCGCTGATCGCCGGCGAGACTGACAAGACGGTACGTGAGCATACAGGTAAGCTAAGCGCCCTGGCGGCCCTCCGCCTTTGCGGCCAGCGCGAGCGCGAGCAGGACGGCGCGGGCCTTCGCCTCGGTTTCGCGCCATTCCGACGCTGGATCGGAGTCGGCGACGATGCCGGCCCCGGCCTGCACCCAGGCGCGGTCGCCTCGGATGACGCAGGTGCGGAGTGCGATGGCGGTGTCGAGCACCTGCGCGCCCCAGCCCACGTAACCCACGGCTCCCGCGTATGGCCCCCGTCGTACCGGCTCCAGCTCGTCGATGATTTCCATCGCCCGCACCTTGGGGGCGCCGGACACGGTCCCGGCGGGGAAGCATGCCGCCAGCGCGGCGACCGCGTCGAGCTCCGGTCGAAGCCGGCCCCGCACCTCGCTCACGAGGTGCATCACGTGCGAGTAGCGTTCGATGGTCATGAAGGCCGTCAGATGCACCGATCCGAATTCGGCCACCCGTCCGACGTCGTTCCGGCCGAGATCGACCAGCATGAGATGCTCGGCCCGTTCTTTGGGATCAGCCTCGAGCTCGGCCGCGAGCGCGGCGTCCTGGTCCGGGGTCTCGCCGCGAGGGCGGGTGCCGGCGATGGGCCGGAGCGTGACCTCCCGGTCTTCGACCCGGACCAGAATCTCGGGTGAGCTGCCGACGACGTGAACGTCGTCGCAATGCAGATAGTACAGGTACGGCGCCGGATTCAGCGCGCGAAGATAGCGATAGGTGAGAAACGGGTCGGGTGCGGCCAGGTCGAGCCGCCGGGACAGCACGGTCTGGAAGGTGTCGCCCGCGGCGATGTATTCCTTGATCCGCCGCACGTCATCCCGAAACCGCTGGTCCGCATAAGGGGACGTGGTGGGTGGCTCGGTGCCCGGCAGCTCGAGCGGGAGCGGCCCCGCCGTCGCTGGACCGCCGAGCCGACAGAGCCAGTCCTGAATGCGGGCCTCTCCCTGGTCGAAGAGGCGCCGGAGGGTCGCCTCGGAGGCGCCCTCGGGGGCTTCGACGTTCGCGATCACGGTGGCGCGGTTGTACACGTTGTCGAGCACGAGCAACGTGTCGGCGACCATGAGAATCGCGTCGGGCAGATCCCGGTCGTCCGGCGGTGGCGAGGGCAGGGACTCGATGGTGCGCACGATGTCGTAGCCGAGATAGCCCACCGCGCCGCCGGTGAAGCGAGGCAGGCCGGGCACCTCGACCGGCCGGTACCGTCGCATCGTCCGGCCGACATGATCCAGCGGCGCCGAGTCCCGCTCGACCACCCGCCAGCCCTCGCTCGAGGTCCATCGCTCGCAGGTGCGCCCCCGGTAGCGGAAGACTTCGCGGGGGTCGGTGGCCAGGAAGGTGTAGCGGGCCCAGCGCTCGCCGCCCTCCAGCGACTCGAGCAGGAAGCCGTAGGGCCCGCGATGCAGCTTACTGAAGGCGGTCACGGGGGTATCGCCGTCCAGAACGACCTCCCGAGTGACCGGGATGATCCCGCCTCCGCGCCGCACCCGCTCGGCGAACGCCGCGAACCGGTCGCTCATTTCGGGGCCCCGACCACGTAGCTGCCGGCCGCGGTGAGGGTGGCAGCAAGGTTGTCGGTCGCGGGTCTGGTGGAGCGCTGAAACACGATCGTCCCCCCCGGCCCCAGCTTGCCTATGGCGAGCCTCCGCTCGAACGCGAGATCGGAGCCGAACGTGGTGCGAGCCTCCGCCGGGGCAGCGAAGTGGACCGCATATTTGAACGTCAGTGTGGCGGCGCGGAGCGGGGCCGATGTCATAAGGTCCAGGCCGTACACCCCTGGGCGGATGTGAATGTCGACGGTCACCGAGTCGGGGCCGGTCGAGTCGAACGCCTGGCGCGGGAGGGCGAGCTCTCCAAAGGTGAGGTCATCCGGTGCGGGGTGGCGGATCACGATCACCCGGGGCGTCCCTCGCTTTATTCGGACAGTCGTATCGCGTGGCGCCAGGCTGTCGATTCCAAGCAGAAAGACCTGCCCCAGCGGGTAGGTGCGGGTGGGGTCGCCCGTCGTGGGCGCCAGCGCGCTGGTGGTGGTGGTGGGCCGAGCCGCCCCGCAGCCGAGCAGGAAGGCGATTGTGGCGAGCGCGGGCGGGCGGGATATTCGGTGTCGGGTGAGAGGTAAGAGGTGAGAGGTGAGAGGGGGGCGGTTTGAGCTCATGATCAGATCCGTTGTGCGGGGCGCGGCTCTGTCCCTCTTACCGCTCACCTCTTACCTCTCACTTGGCTGGGCCCAGGCCTGGAACTCTCCCGCCGCGCTGGACCTCGTTGCCCGAGCTGTCGCTCGCCGCGAGGCAGCCCAGGCCGACCCGGCGCTCCAAAGCTACCACACGCGAGCCCACGGCTTCGTCTTCTTCCTGGCGCAGATCGGGAGAGAAGGACTCGGGGGGCCGCCGCGTCTCGTCAAGGCCGACGAGTTGGACGTGGAAGTGTACTGGCAGGCCCCGAACCGTAGCAAGCAGATCATCCATGGCTGGCGCGACCGATCGTTTCTGCCCACCGACATCGCCTACCACCGGGATCATCTGGGTATCGTCACCAACAACTTCGGCGACCTGATCCGCATCGGCGAAGGCGACGAGGTGCGCGATGCGGTCCATCCACTCTCGGCGGCTGGTCTCGCCGCCTACGACTTCTCGCTGGGCGATTCACTCACCATCCGGGGCCCCCGAGGCGATGTCCGGGTCCGCGAAGTGCTGGTCCGCCCTCGCGCCTATGACCGGCCACTGGTGGTGGGGCGACTCTACCTCGACGCGCAGTCGGCTGAGCTGGTACGGTTTCGCTTCAGCTTCACGCCGGCGGCATATCTCGAGCGGACCCTCGAGGACATCACCGTGGTGCTGGAGAACTCGCTCCGCGAGGGCCGGTTCTGGCTTCCCTACCGCCAGGAGATCGAGATCCGCCGGCGCGCGAATTGGGTTGACTTTCCGGTCCGCGGTATCATCCGCGGTCGCTGGGAAATCGGCGATTACGATCTCGACACCACCATTCCACCCGCGGTGCTCGCCGGGCCGGATATCGGGGGGCTGCAACAACCCAGGCCAGAGGACAGCACCTGGTCGGTCCCGCTTCGCGATGCGATCGCGGCCGAGTCCGCTCCGATCGAGCGACAGGATATGGAAGCCATCCGGGTCGAGGTCTCGCGGTTGGCTTCGGCCCACGTTCTGAGCGGGCTTCCCGCGGCACGACTGGCAACCGGCTCGGTCAGCGATCTGGTCCACGTGAACCGGGTCCAGGGGCTCACGCTCGGCATCGGCGGGGCGGTGCACTTCGGGCAGGGGCGGCTTCAGTTGCGACCGACGGCGGCGTTCGGCACTTCGGACCAACGCCTGACCGGCGGGCTCGCGATCGGCGCAGGAGTCGGTGCGACCGACATCGAGCTGTTCGGCGGCCGCTCGATTCGCGACCTGAGCGACGTGCCGGTGATCTCCCCGGTGCTCAACTCGCTGCTCGCCCAGGAGAACGGGGACGACTACGGCGACTACGTCCTGTTGGACGCTGCCGGCGCCCGGTTGCGCCACCGCCTGGGCGGCCGCGGCGCTCTCGGCCTCGAGATCGGGGTGGAGCGGAGTCGGTCCCTGGACGTCGCCGCGACGCCTGCCCGCGGGACCTATCGCCCGAACCCCTCGCTCGGCGCCGGAACCTACCGGCTGGCCCGCCTCCGGCTGGAGCGCGGAGCCGGCGGCCTGGTGAACGCCGCGGATGCATCGGCTGCAGTGGGGCTCGAAGTGGGTGACGGTCCCACCAGCTTTATCCGTGGGTCGCTGGACGGTACCTGGCGCCTTCCGTTCCGCGGAAGTGCCCTCGCCGGGCGGGTCCACGGCGGGATCGGCAGCGACGGGTTGCCGGCCTACCGCAGCTTCGTCCTGGGCGGTCGCGGCACGCTGGTGGGAGAGCCGTTTCGCGGCTACGGCGGGCGCGCGTATGCGCTTGCCGAGCTCGAGTGGCAGCTGGACCTTCCGATACCGGCGCTCTCGCTGGGATCCTTCGCGTCCACCGGCCGCACCATGGTCGTCGCGCCGTTCCTTGCCGCCGGCTGGGCCGAACGCCCTTATGGGGGACTGCCCTGGGCGGCCACCACCGGGGTGAGGCCGGTGGCGGGGGTCGCCCTGGAGCTGCTCATGCGGTTGCTGCGGGTCGAAGCCGGTGTCGGTCTTCGCGACGGCGGCTTCGGGTTGACCTTCGACGTTCACCCCGATTGGTGGGGCCTGCTCTGATCGCACTACCCGCCTGCTGTCGCTAGGTCTTATTTTTGCGAGGTGGGGCCGCGCTCCCGCCTCGCGACCCCGATCACCTCCTGCAAGCCGAGCCGGATGATGCAGTTCACCGACGAATGGTTGGTTCCTACGCTGGAAGCCCTCCTGCCCGGCGACGCCATGAAGGCGCTCCGGGGGGCGGAAGGCGGTCCGGTCTCGCTTTGGGACACACTGGTGCAGCGGAAGCTCGTGACCGATGCCCAGATTCTGGAGGCGATCGCGGCTCGATTCCGGCTGCCGATTGCGGATTTGAGTAACCTCGATCCCCGGGTCAAGGACACGATCCCCGAACAGTTGGTTCGCAAGTTCAACGTCCTGCCGCTCAAGGCAACGGACGCCTACCTCGAGGTGGCGACCGCCAACCCGTTCGATCTGGACGCCGAGAAGACCCTCGCCTTCGCCACCGGACGGGAGGTGCGGATGTTCCTCGGCTCGCCCGGGCGCATTCGGGATAGGCTGGACGATCTGTACCGCAACGACGAAGTCGTTTCGCGGCTGCTGGAGGGCATCGGCGGCGACTTCGACGTCAAGGAGGTCACCGAGGAAGACGACGCGGCGGTGAGCGCGGAGCAGGCCAGCCAGCGACCGATTGTGCGGCTGGTAGACATGATGCTGGCCGACGCGGTGACCACGCGGGCCAGCGACATCCACGTCGAACCGGCCGAGGGCGGGGTGGTGATCCGCTACCGGATCGACGGCGTGCTGCGGCAGGTGATGAAGATCCCCCGATCCGCGGGAATTCCCCTGATCTCCCGAGTCAAGATCATGTCCGGCCTCGACATCGCCGACCGGCTGCGGCCCCAGGACGGGCGCGCCCGCATCAGCGTGAACGGCGAGGCAGTCGATCTTCGGGTCTCGAGCCTGCCGGCATCGCTGGGCGAAAAAGTCGTCATCCGCATCCTGAGCAGCAAAGGGACGATCCTGGCGCTCGACGGGCTCGGCTTGTTCCCGGACGAGGTCGAGCAGGTCAAGAGCTTGCTGAACAACCGGGAGGGGATTCTGCTGGTCACGGGGCCGACCGGGTCGGGCAAGACGACCACGCTGTACTCCGCCATCCGCCTGATCCAGGGCGAAGGGGTAAACATCGTCACCGTCGAGGACCCGGTCGAATACCGCCTTGGGGAGAACATCGTGCAGGTGCAGGTCCATGAAAAGGCCAACCTGACGTTCGCGTCGGCGCTGCGCTCCATCCTGCGACAGGACCCCGACGTGGTCCTGATCGGCGAGATCCGCGACCAGGAGACCGCGCAGATCGCGGTGCAGGCATCGCTCACCGGACACCTGGTGCTCTCGACTCTGCACACCAACGACGCGCCCAACTCGGTCACCCGCCTGCTCGACATGGGGATGGAGGCCTACAAGATCGGCTCGGCGCTCCGGGGCGTGGTGGCGCAGCGCCTCATGCGGCGGCTATGCACCGCGTGCGCTGCGGTGAGCGCCGACCCGGTGCCCGAGCGAGTCGCCCGGTTCGTGCCGGCTGGGACGACGCTCTACCGAGCGGTCGGCTGTCCCGAGTGCGCGATGACCGGCTATCGGGGCCGGTTCAGTATCGTCGAGGTGCTGGTGATGAATCAGGAGCTCGAGCGGCTGGTCGGCTCGGGGGCGACCGCCGACCGGATCGCCGAAGCCGGACGCCGGAACGGTATGCACTCGCTCTGGGACAGCGGCCTCAGACACGTCCTCACGGGGGAGACCACCCTCGACGAGCTGCTCCGAGTGACTGACGTGCCGCGCGCCGCGGCTCGCGAGCCCATCGAGCCGAGTGAGCCCGCGCCGGCACCGCGTCCTCGGCCGGGAGCGCGTGCGGCCGCGGCGAGCGCGGCACCCCCCCCGCCCGCAGCGCCGGCGGTACCCGCCGCGCCGACCGTGCCGGCGTTCGACTTCTCCATGGATCTGGAGCTGCTCGACGATGCCGCTCCGCCCAGGGACGGCGGCCCGGTGGGCGAGCGGGGCATCTGCGTGCTCCTGGTCGACGACGAGGACGACCTTCGCCGCGTGATGCGGGACCTGCTCGAGCGCGAGGGCTTCAGCGTGCAGGAAGCGCGTGACGGGGTCCAGGCGCTCGACGAGGTCGATCGTCATGCGCCCGACATCATCGTGCTCGACCTCAATCTGCCCGGGCTCGACGGCTACAGCGTGCTGTCGCAGCTCCGCTCCCGCCCAGCCACCAAAGACATTCCGGTCGTCGTGCTCACCGCCAAGGGCGACGAGGACAACGAGGTCAAGGTCTTCGAGCTCGGGGCCAACGACTTTCTCAGCAAGCCGTTCCGGGCCCGCGCTCTGGCCGCGCGGCTCGAAGCGGTCCTCGGCCGCCGGAGCCAATGAGGCCGCCGCTGGCGGATCCAGCGGCCGGGCTCGATCTCATCAAGCCTTCGGTCCGCGGACAGGCGGCGTATGCGCTCAAGGCGCGCGAGGCGCCCCGCAAGCTCAACCAGAATGAGAGTCCCTACGACGTCCCCCCCGAGCTCAAGCGGGCGATGCTGGACCGCATGGGGACGGCTTCCTGGCACCGGTATCCGGAGTTCGTGCCGGCCCGCCTGCTGGAGCAGCTCTCCGCCCGCTACGACTGGCCGGCGGAGGGGATCCTCGTCGGCAACGGGTCGAACGAGCTGATCCAGGCTACGCTGGCGGTCACCCTAGATACGGGTGACCCGGTGGTGGCGCCCAGCCCCACGTTCTCCCTGTACCGGTTGCTGACCAATGTGTTCGGCGGCTGCTACGTGCCGGTTGCCCTCGGCCCCGAATTCCGCTACAACGTCGAAGCCCTGACCGACGTCGCAAACCGCGAGCGGGCCCGGGTGGTCGTGCTCAACTCGCCCAACAATCCGACCGGCTCGGCCCTGCCGGCCGACGGGGTCGAGCGCCTGCTCGAGCACACCGACGCCCTTCTGCTGTGCGACGAAGCCTACCAGGATTTCGGCGGCCCGACCGCGCTCGGCCTTCTTGCGACCTCGCCCCGCGTTGTCGTCCTGCGGACCTTCTCCAAGGCGTTCGGCCTCGCCGGTCTCCGGCTGGGCGTCGCCCTGGCGCACCCCGCGGTCGCCCGGGAGATCGCCAAGGCAAAACTCCCGTACAACGTCAACGTGCTGTCGCTCACCGCCGCCGAAGTGATGCTCGCCCACACGGAGACAGCGGCCGCCCGGGTCCGGGAAATCGTCGCGACGCGCGATCGGACGCTCGAGCGGCTTCGGGCGCTTCGGGGGGTCACCGTCTTTCCCTCCGCGGCGAACTTCCTGCTCATCCGCCTTCTGGCGGTACCCGCGGCCGAGGTGTTCCGCCGGCTGCTGGAGGAGTACGGCATTCTCGTGCGCGACGTCTCGGCGGCCCCGGAGCTGAGCGAGTGCCTGCGGATCTCGGTGGGCACGCCGGAGGACATGGACGCGGTAGTCGGAGCGCTGGAGACGATTCTGCGTGAGAGGTGAGAGGTGAGAGGTAAGAGGTGAGAGGGAGGATTGGCCCTCTCACCTCTCACCTCTCACCTCTTACCTTGCTGCTATGCCTCGCATCGGCGACATCCATCGAAAGACGAAGGAAACCGACCTCCACGTCCGGGTGGCGCTCGACGGCACGGGCGAGGCCCGGATTCACAGCGGCATCGGCTTCTTCGACCACATGCTCGAGGCCCTGGCTCGGCACGCGCTCATCGACCTCACCGTCGAGGGGAGCGGGGACCTCCACGTGGACGGCCACCACACGGTCGAGGACACCGGCATCGCGCTGGGGCAGGCCATTGCGCAGGCGCTCGGGGACCGGGCCGGGATTCGGCGCTACGCCGACGCGATGGTCCCGCTGGACGAGGCGCTGGTTCGCGCGGTGGTCGACGTGTCGGGGAGACCGTACTTGTCCTACCACGTCGAGATTGCCAAGTGGCAGATGCTCGGCGACTACGACGTGTTCCTCACCCCCGAGTTCTTCCGCGGCCTGGTGCTCAACGCAGGGCTGACCGCCCACCTCGACCTGGTCCGCGGCGACAATCCGCATCATATCGTCGAGGCGACGTTCAAGGCCTTTGCCCGCGCGCTCGATGCCGCCACGGCGGTCGATCCGCGGGTGCGGGGAGTTCCCTCGACCAAAGGCGTCCTGTGATCGCCGTGGTGGACTACGGCGTGAACAACCTCCGGAGCGTGGTGCGCGGGCTCGCAGCCGGAGGGCACCAGGCCGAGCTCACGGCGGACCCCGAGGTCGTCCGGCGGGCCGATCGGGTCCTGATGCCGGGCGTCGGGCATTTCGGCCAAGCGGCGGCAAATCTGGGCCGGAGCGGTCTCGGCGCCGCCGTGCAGGAGGCAGCGCGCGCCGGCCGCCCCGTGATGGGGATCTGCCTCGGGCTCCAGCTTTTTCTCGAGAGCAGCGAGGAGGCACCTGGGGTACCGGGGCTCGCGCTGCTGCCTGGCGTGGTGCGGCGATTCGCGGGGGATCTTCCCGTCCCGCATGTCGGCTGGGCCCGGGTCGAGCCGACGGCGGCGGGGCGTTCGCACCCGGTGCTGCGGGACGTGCTGCGGGAGCCCGAGTTCTTCTATCACGTTCACAGCTACCACCCGGCCGGGCTGGCGAACGGGGCGGTCCTCGCCACCGGCGAGTACGGTTACGTCTTTCCCACGATCGTCGGCGAGGGCAATGTCGTCGGCGCCCAGTTCCATCCCGAGAAATCGCAACGGGCCGGCCTTGCGCTGCTGTCCGCCTTTGCCCGCTGGCAGCCGTGACGACCCTGCGCACCAAGTTCATCGACGTGTACGTGCTGCGCGGCCCGGGGCGGCCACTCGAAATCCTGGTGCTCAGGCGCGGTCCCCACGGCCGGTGCCCCGGCTCCTGGGAAGCCGTACATGGGCACATCGAATCCGGCGAGTCTCCCGCCGACGCGGCCCGCCGCGAGCTGGCGGAAGAAACCGGCCTCGTGCCCGAGCGCTTGTACAACCTGAGCCGGGTCGAGCTCTTCTATCAGCACCGATTGGACGAAGTCGCGCTGGTCCCCGTCTTCGCAGCATTCGTGTCGCCGGACGCGGAGCCGCGCCTCGGACCGGAGCACGACGGAGCGGAGTGGCTCCGGCCGGACGATGCCCGGGCGCGCTTCGCGTGGCCCCGGGAGCGGCGAGCGCTCGACGACATCCAGGTGCTGCTCAGTGAAGGCCACGGCGGCCCGCTGGACGACGTGCTCCGGGTATGCTAGCCCGCCGCATCATCCCGTGCCTCGATGTGGCGGGCGGCCGGGTCGTCAAAGGGATCCATTTCGAGGCCTTGCGGGACGCGGGCGACCCGGTCGGGCAGGCCGCTCGCTACGACGCGGAAGGCGCCGATGAGCTCGTCTTCCTCGACATCTCCGCCACCCACGAGGACCGCCGCACGACCCTCGACATGGTGAGCCGCGTGGCAGACACCGTCTTCATCCCCTTTACCGTGGGCGGCGGGATTCGAACGGTTGCCGACGCCGGCGAGGCGCTCCGGGCCGGCGCCGACAAGGTGTCGGTGAACACGGCGGCAGTACGCGATCCCGCGCTGGTCGAGCGACTCGCGAGCAGCTTCGGGGTACAGTGCGTCGTGGCCGCGGTGGACGTGAAGCGGATCGAGGGACGGTACACGGTGATGGTGACGGGAGGACGGGAGCAAACTTCGCTCGAGGCGGTTGATTGGATCCGGCGGCTCGAGGCCCTCGGCGCCGGGGAGATCCTGCTCACCTCGATGGATCGGGACGGCACCCAATCGGGATACGACCTGCCGCTCCTCCGGGTCGCGGCCGACGCGGTGCGGATTCCGGTGATCGCCTCAGGCGGGGCGGGGAAGCTGGAGCATCTGGCCGAAGCACTCGAGGCTGGGGCGCACGGGGTTCTCGCGGCCTCGATCTTCCACTTCCAGGGATCGTCGATTCCGGAAGCCAGGGCGTTCCTGCGGGAGAGGGGCTATCCAGTGAGAGGTGAGAGGTGAGAGGTAAGAGGTAAGAGGTGAGAGGTAAGAGGTGGGACGTACGAGCCCGCCGAAACTCGTGGGAGCCCCCTCTTACCTCTCACCTCTCACCTCTTACCTCTCACTTCTTACCGCAGTCAGCACCCGCCCGACGATCGACCGGAGGTCGCGTACGTTGAGCGGCTTTGCCACCCAGTGCAGGGCCGCCGTCGTGTGTGCCTCCGAGGCGCGTCCGTGACTCGCGACGACCAGCCGGTCGCGCCAGTCGGGATGCGAAGTCAGCAGCGTCGCCGCGAACAGCTTGCCGTCGGCGGACACCGCGTGCGCGTCGGTGATCACCAGGTCATAGACGGAATCCTCGACCAACCGCAGCGCCTGCTCGCCGCTCCGCGCGGCATCGACGACGTGGCCCTCGGGCGCGAAGAGTGCATTGATCAACCGGTGCACTGCAGGATCATCATCCACCACCAGCACCCGGGTGGGCCGGGTGACCGGGGCGCCGCCCGCCCGATCCCCCGGCAATGCGGCTGCCGGCTCGGCCTGGTCGTCCGATGGGGCTGATTCCGCGGTTGGCGTGTGCAAGGGCAAGGACACGACGAACTCCGCCCCGCCGTCCGGCGCGGGACTGTAGCTGATGCGGCCCCCGTGCGCCTCGATCAGCCCGTAGCTCACCGAGAGGCCAAGCCCGGTCCCCTGGCCGGGGCCTTTGGTCGTGAAGAACGGTGTGAAGACATGGGGCACCAGCTCCGGCGGGATCCCGGGACCGGTGTCCCGCACCCGAAGCGTGGCGCGCCCCGCGCTTCGTACCGTAGCGAGGGTGATCCGACGCGGTCGATCGGGCGGCAGGCTGCTCACGGCATGCACCGCATTGGTGAGGAGGTTCAGCAGCACCTGCTGCAGCTCATAGCGGTCGCCCACGACCCGCACCGCCTCAGGGTCCAGCGTGCGCTCCAGCTCGATCCCCCGCAACCGGAGCTCGTACGAGATGAGCAGGGCCGTTCGGCCCACCACGTCGTTCAGGTCGACCGGCTCCTTCGCGAGCGTGCTGGGCCGCGCGAACGTGAGCAGGTTCCTCACGATGCGGGCGGCCCGCTCGGCCTGATCATGAATCACCCGCAGGTGCTCTCGCGTCGGGTCCGGTACGTGCATCGTGGGCTCGAGTAGCAGCTCGGCCAGCCCGGCGATCGAGGTGAGCGGGTTGTTGAGCTCGTGCGCTACGCCGGACACCAGCTGCCCGATCGAGGCCATTTTTTCGTTCTGGATCAACTGTGCTTCCATGGCGCGCTGCTCGGTGACGTCTTCCACCAGAATGACGACGCTCGCCTCGGCGCCCGGCCCGGATAGCGGAGCCGCGGTCAGCCGGAGACGGCGGCTATCCCGCTCGCGGCGTAGCTCGATGGGCCCCGGCCGTTCGAGCCGCTGCGCCGCCGCGAGGAGCTCGCTGACGAGCGGCGCCGCTTCGGCCACCGCCCCTGCGAAGTCCGCGCCGATGAGAGCTTCCACCGGGACGTCCGCGAGCTGCGCCAGGGCGCGATTGGCCCGAACGATCTGGCCGCCGGAGCCCACGACCCCGAGCCCCTCGCTGAGCGCGTCGAACGCGGTCTCCCACTCCTCGGTACTGCGGCGCACCATCTCGTAGAGCCGGCTGTTCGCGATCGCCATCGAGGTCTGGGTGGCGATGGTCGACAACAGCCAGAGGTCCTCAGTAGTGAACGGCCCCTCACGCCGATCCGCCACCGCGAGAGCGCCGACCGAACGTCCCTGCGAGCGCAGCGGAGCGACCGCGGCCGAGCGGACCATCTCGCCCTCGATGAGCAGCACGGTAGCCTGATCTGCCTGGGCCACCTCGATCCGCTCCCGGGTCAGCCCGAGCCGGGCGAGACCCGAATCCTGGGCGCCGATGATGCGGCCCTGGAGGGGCGCGAGCACGCCCGCGGCCGCAGCGACCCGGAGACCCCCTGTCTCGTCGTCCACCAGCGCGACCAGTGCGCCATCGGCCTGGAGAAAGCGGGCGCCGTAGCGAGCAACCTGGTCGGCGATCCGATCGAGCTCGATGGACTCCGCGAGCACGTAACTCAGCTCCTGGAGGGAGAACAGCTCGCTGATCCGGCGATCCAGCTGGCGGGCGGCCTCCAGGCGGCGGGCCTCGGCAGTGACCGCTTGTCGCTCGAGGCGGCGCAACGCGAACCACACGGTGATGCCGAGGACGGCAATGGCGGCGGTGGCGAGGGGCCGGGAGACGTTGATGGCGACGGCAGTGCAGGCCACGATCGCGAGGGCGGCGAGGGCGGCCGGGGAAGGGGCCTTCAGGCGGAGCGGGGTGGGCACGGGCGGCCTTGAGCGGCGACGGTGGAAATCTCGTTGGCGGCCGAGTTGACAGGCAAGTGAATTGGGAGTAGTCTGTTAGGGAATCACATTTGCATTTGATTATCATTCTCAACACAGCCACCACTCCACCCGTCGCCGCCTGCACGGTACCCCGTCGACCCATGCCCTCGCTCGCGCGCTGGTCGCCCATCCTGCTGGTCGCCGTCCTGGTCCTCAGCCAGTCCCTCAATGGGCAGGTCCCGGGCACCGGAGCCATCCAGGGCGACGTCCTAGGGCCCGACGGCCCCGTCGTCGATGCAACCGTCCTGCTTGTGGGGGCGGACCGGCATGCCACCACCGACCAGCGCGGGCAATTCCGACTGGATGACGTGTCTCCGGCCCAGTACCGGCTCGAAATCACCGCCGTTGGATTCGTCCCCGACCGCCGCAGCGTCCGGGTCGTGCCGGATAGCCTGATCACGCTCACGGTCACGCTTCGCCGAGAGGCGCAGCGCCTGGCGGAGGTCTCGGTTACCGGTCACCGCGCCGCCCCCAAGCCGGTGGCAGCCCTGCCCGACGTCCTCGACGGAGCCATCTACGCTGGCAAGAAGACCCAGGTCATCGCACTGGACAGCCTGGACGTGAACGCCGCGCAGGACGTTTCTCGCCAGGTGCTCGGGCGGGTCCCCGGCCTCAATGTCTCGGAGACCGCGGGCGCCGGCTTTCCCTCGAACGGCATCGGATTCCGGGGCCTCAATCCGACCCAGTCGATCGAGGTCAACGTCCGCCAGGACGGCTACAACATCGCGGCCGATCCCTATGGCTACCCCGAGGCCTACTTCATTCCGCCGGCAGAGGCGCTGGAGCAGGTGCAGCTGGTGCGCGGGGCGCCGTCTCTCGACTTCGGTTCTCAGTTCGGCGGGGTGGTGAACTACGTTGTCCGTGACGGCACGCCGCGGAGCCCGCCCACCGCACGGAGCCGCTTTACCGGGGCGAGCTACGCGACCTTCGATGGGTTCGGGGATGTCGGCGGCGGAGTCGGACCGCTCACCTACTACGGCTTTGTCCAGTATCGCAATCAGCGCGGCTGGCGCCCAAATGGCGAGACCGAGCAGCTGACCGGGTTCGGGCGGCTCCGCTGGCAGGCGTCGCCCCGGTGGCGGTTCGGGGTCGAGTACACCCTGTTCCGCAATCGGATCCACATGGCGGGCGGGCTCAGCAACGACGAGTTCAACGCCAATCCCGACACCTCGTTCCGCACCCGCAACTGGCTCGGCAGCCCCTGGAACCTGCTTGCGGTCACGGCCGACTACTCGCCTGCTCCCAATGTCGTCGTGCACACGACCGCGTGGGGCAATCTGAGCCAGCGCTACCTGGTGTGGCGCAACGAGGACGGCGGCGCCGGCGCGATCGATGCCGTGGATCCGGCGACCAATCAGTTCGTGCCCCGCGAGGTCGAGCGGGAGAAGTTCACCAACGCCACGCTCGAGTCGCGGCTCGCCTGGTCGTTCCCGCTGCTCGGGCGCACCGGCACGCTCGCGGCCGGTGTCCGGGTCTTCGCCGGCCGCATGCACCGTCAGGAGGGCGGTCCGGGCTCGACCGCGTCGGATTTCGACCTCACGCTCTACGGCGGACCCTACGAGAACGACGTCACCTTCTACAACACCAACCTGGCCGGGCACCTGGAGCAGCTGGTGCGGTTGGGGGACCGGCTGACGGTGACACCCGGCGTGCGAATCGAATACCTCCACTCCTCGACCACCGGCTACACCGACACGACGTTCAGCCCGCTTTCCCGCGACCGGACCTTCGCGCTGCCCGGGGTCGCCGCCCAGTTCCGGACGTCCGGCACGACCGAGCTCTACGGCAGCGTGGCGCGTTCCTATCGGCCGATCGACTACTCGTCCATCACGCCCTTTGCGACCGTCTCGCGGATCGATCCCAACCTGAAAGACCCCAACGGCTACACCGAGGATCTGGGCTGGCGCGGCCGGCTCGCCGGTTCGGCCGTCGGATTCGACATGGGTGTGTTTCGCATCCATTACGGCGACCGCATCGGGCTCATCTCCGGCGCCGACGCCGATGGAACGCCGTTCACCCTCCGCACCAACGTCGGCACCAGCGTGCATCGAGGAGTCGAAGCCTACCTCGAGCTCCACCCTTTCACCCTGCTCGGCACCGCGGCCGGTCTGGGCGACATCTCGATTTTCGACGCGTTTGCCTACACCGATGCCAAGTACGTGGACGGTGAATTCAGCGGGAACCGGGTGGAATACGCCCCCAAATTCGTGAACCGCGTCGGCGTGACCTACGCCCGCGGCCCGTTCTCCGGCACGTTTCAGGTCTCCAACGTGAGCCGCCAGTTCGGCGACGCGAACAACACGATCGCAAGCTTCGACGCCAACGTCGGGCTGGTGCCGGCGTACCAGGTACTCGATCTCGCGGCCCAGAGCCGGCTGGGACGCCGGTTCACCCTGGGCGGAGGCGTCAACAATCTGGCCGACGCACACTACTTCACCCGGCGCACCGATGAGTACCCCGGACCGGGCATCATCCCGTCGCCGGGTCGCAGTGTCTATCTCTCGCTTGGAGCCAACTTCTGAAGGCACTTCGTTTCGGGCCCGACCTCCGCCGCTCGCGCCCGGCAGCGCGCCAATCGGGCCCTGCAAACGAGCCCTACCCGACCAGCGCGAGGATCGATGCGCCCAGATCGCTGAGCCCGAGCCCGGTGCGCGCGCTGGTGAGCTGCACTTGGTCATCAGTGAGCTCGAGCGCCTGCCCGATTGCGCGGGCCCGCTCCCGCTGCGCCGCGCGGCCCAACTTGTCGGCCTTGGTCAGCACCGCCAGCACCGGGCGCTCGCTCGCGACCAGCAGCTCCTGGACGTCGTGGTCGTCTCGGGACGGCTGGTGGCGCGCGTCGAGCAGCCAGGCGACGCCCGCGAGGGTGGAGCGGTCGCGCAGATATCGCATGATGAGGTCCCGGTGCCGGTCGCGCTCGGCTCGGCTCGCGCGGGCGAACCCGTAGCCGGGCAGGTCGATGAGGTAGAAGGTTGGCAGCCGGTAGGCGTTGAGCAGGGTGGTCTTCCCCGGCGTGGCGCTCACTCGCGCCAGCCCCCGTTGCCCGACCAGGGCGTTGAGCAGGCTCGACTTCCCGACGTTGGATCGGCCGATGAACGCGACTTCGGGGAGAACCGGCTGGAGCGGGACGAGAGGATCGGGGAAGCTGCCGACGAACTGGACTTCGACGCCGGCCAGCCCGGCGGTCACGCTTCGCGCTTGGTCCGCGGC
>Ga0137403_10001134_pt1 | contig 33677 bp, 38 predicted proteins | sample CZOMad2_1_16fung_FD_122057 | JGI IMG/M metagenome (GOLD analysis project Ga0137403, IMG submission 122057) | Vadose zone soil fungal communities from Angelo Coast Range Reserve, California, USA - CZOMad2_1_16fungal (Hybrid Assembly) | ecosystem: Environmental > Terrestrial > Soil > Vadose zone... | reverse complement strand
CAGAAAGTACATTCTTTTGTTGAAGATTTTGCTCATGCTGAAGAGATCATTGATAGACTTTCCATTTTGGGAACGACGCGTCACGGGCTCACGGCAATCGAAAAAAAGGTGCTAGTGCCATTACATTTGTAAACGGCTTATCACATGAATGAGCCTCAGTGAAAATTGACTCTGATTAGATCAGTAATTGGGTCATTTTTCAAGTTAGACCGGTAATTTGGTGCTTCTATTAGCCCCGATGGTTACTGATCTGCCTTGAGAAATGGCCCATTTACTATATTTTCCCGATCCAATCAGATCCACTTTTGACTGGGAATGAGCAATGAATGATTAGAAGTAAATTGAGTGAATGCCGATGAGGGACGATTGCGGAAGAAGCGATGACGACATGAGACGACACGGAAACGACGGTCAGTAAAGCCACCGTGACCGAGCTATACAAAATGAAATTCACACGGTAAACCAAAAAACTATAAATTTTCAGGCTCAGATTAAAGACGACTCCTTAGTAAACTAAGGACTCGTAACATCCCATTTTGATAAATCGAAGCGCTACCCCATATATCATTTAAGTTCCAGCGCCATCCATTTCCCGCCTCCAATATCTACGCCTAAACTTCTCATCCCATCTGGTTTTTCAAAACTACATTTCTTGGTGCACTCTTTCCCTTTCCCAGATGCCTTGCAAGACAATGTAATCGTTGATCCCTCCCTTGTCGGTTTAGACCAGGAATTCTTTGAGCTGCATTGAGGGCAAATGAGTGCAGGTCGGGTCCCCCATGGACAGAACTCATCGTGCGCAAACAAATATTCGATGGCGTGTATAGAGTGATGAGCGATGGCCGGGAGTCCAGCAGGGAGAAACAGCATGGTATGCTTCGGATAAATGTGGATTATGCCGCTATTGTGAAAAAACTCGGCATGGGACATCGAGGATAAGATGATCTCCATAGAATCGTTCAAAGTTAAACCATTTGTCAGCATCAGTCGAGCGTAGACGAAGATGAACTCAGCAGTGAGAGTGGCATGTAGTCGAGGTGCTGTGAAAATGAGGACATTCTCCAATGATAGCCTACAGAAAGCATCAGAATTGACCAGCATCTGATACGTAATTTAAATACTGCTTACAACGAAACAGAGGCAATAAATCGTCCAAAGCTCGCCTTATTGTGAGAAAATTCTCCAGCCATCACAAAAATAGTAGCTTTCCGGGTATGGAGGTAAGAAACACAGGCCTCTTGGAAAAGCATCGGCAAAAACTTGCAAGGTTTCAGCAAGTGAATAATTTAATCATATTTAACGACCTACATCGTCTGCCGCTGCTGAATCTCTAATTGAAATTTGAAGCTCACCAGTACGTTCATCTGACACGGTACTGATGAAAATCACAACACGCTGAAACTCTGATCTAATAAAGAGAACATTCAGCAGTGAGGCAAGCATCGAGTCCACTGTATTAACTTACGAGAGGAGATCTTCCACAAGGGCCACCATGGTCTCATTATGGGTGTTCGCTGCCTCAGTGTTTTCAATGTTGAATTCCACTTCATGATACTGCACTTTGTCGCATAGAACTTCTCGCAAATAGTGGAACATAACGACTGCAGGGCAGCCAGTGGTTGGAATTCCTGATAAAAAGAGATGTATAATCACAAGAGAAGTCTCAAGAACAGTTGGAAGCGATTTGGATTTCGTCCTTCTAGGGCTTCGTATTCCCAGTTCGGTATTAAGTTCATCCAGAGAGTCCCAAGAGGAGTCAGATGAGGGCGTAGGAGGATGTGAAGCATTTAGTGGCTGTATGGAATCCGTAATGAATGGCCCATGCTCTGAAGTACGATGCCGCATTGAAGTAATGTCATGATCCAGTTCTTTTGGGCTGTGGACACGTCAGACAACCGGCGATCATTTGCATTGGTGTACTTACATTTGTGGAGCATCGTCCCTTTTCGCATGAGAACGCTTCTCTCTCATGTACGCGGCCTTCTTCGCCCTGACTGCTTCTTGGTTTCTAAACGATTCGAACGACTCGTTGTTGGTATAAAATGAAAAACATCAACATGAACGTACTTGGCATAATATCGCCGAGAAGCCTCTCGGCTCCGTTGCGCTTGTTTCTCTAACTTGGTAGTCATGCTAGTAAATAGACAGGAGCACTGAAATTCAAGCAAAGGGTTGTAGTGCTCTGCGAAAATTGTGGGAGAAGACAGCCTCCTTCCGCATGCAGAAGGTTCCTCATCAGCTGATAAGGAACAATTATGAGTCACGGATGAGGAACATTTTAATTCTGCATCTGAATCTTTCCCCCGTTGCGGTAGCTCACTGCGATCTCATTATTCCCTGCGCAATCTTAAAGAAGCACAATACTTCATTTCCTGTGCGACTTGACGGAATTACACCTTGTCACACTCTGTCACACCCTGCCAGGCATATAGTATCGAAAACGAGATTCTACCTTATGTATGGTAGAAGTCGCCTAAAACCAGTTTCATAATTGTGTGCACGCGAAGGTATCTAAAGTCTTTGGAATTCAATGCAGTCAGGATTGTTGTGAAGCACAGAGTAGGACTGGAACTAAGTTGTGAACGACATTGTTATGTCACATGGCAGGTAATAAACCTCGGCAGTGTTTGATTCTCACTATTCTTGGTTCCGTTATTTTCCAAGTTATAATTACTACAAAACTCCACCTCATCAAGCTCCTGTTTGAATAAACTTAGAGAACTTCTGGCGTTCAATTGGCTGTGTTTGGACTAGAATATTCCAAACGGGTTAAGTCGGCCGCACGGGTGGTAAGAAAATTTTAGCTGGTTTCCACACTTGACGTTGCTCTGCGATGCACAAGCGCAAGAACAGTTCAGAAGTGTATCCTCACACAGGAAAACGGCAAATCCATACAGCACCGCATGAGCAGTCTGAAGACATACCACATGTTGAAGCTCCTGGTCCCAGCTTGGCACCTCCCACATACACGACTGCTTTTGCAATTCGAACAGAATCGTCTTTTTCACCTCACCACTTCCCCACTGCTGTTGATATTGCAAACCACCACTCAGAGACACCTGCTACCGAGTCTTCTCTCCCGTCCGTGAATGAAGCTTCCATAGTTTCACACAAGACGTCGGTAGTAAGCTTAGGTCCTGTCAGGTCGAAAATTCTCAAATTGCGAAATCGACTGGAACAGGACAAAGGGGCCTCCTCAGACACTACTTGGCAGAATACAATTTCAGATGCCGCTTCCCCGTATATTACTACGCATAGTGTCCGAAATAATGTTCAAGGACACTCGGCGGACCATTTACTGGCAAAGGATCTGCCTCACTCTCGCAAAAACGGCACGAACACGGATTCCACTTTGATACCCAAATTTCCTAAATCACGTTTGGTCATCGAAAGCGGGACGAAGGAAGGGGATATTGATGCCCCTCCCATTCTCATCTACGATGAAAACGATGACGATATCACTACCCATTTCGATTTTCACTATACTGACCAAGTATTGCATGGAGAAGGCGTCCCCGTATCAAACTTAAAATTATTGCAAGGCTGCAACTGTGATGGAGTTTGCGACCCGCGCTCGAAGGAGTGTCAATGTGTTGCCAGGCAGAGCAAGCATGTTCCGGGAAGGACTGGGTTTGTTTACAACAAGATGGGTCAGTTGATCGAAAAACTTCACTACCCTATCTTTGAGTGCAATACCTTTTGCACATGTGGAGAGGAATGCAAAAATAGAGTAATTTCTCTCATTAATCTGTTAGAATTTATAGACGCTGATATATCATCTCAGGTTGTTCAGCAAGGGCGAAAATGCATGGTGAACTTGGTAAGAACACAAAATAAAGGATTGGGTGAGTCTAATTGCATCGAAATTGCATGGTTTGTTGATGTCGCATTTTGCGTTTGTAGGAGTATTTTCTGGATTCCAAAAGATCCCAGCCGGGACCTTCGTCGGGATATACTCGGGGGAGCTTCTCACCGACTCTACAGCAAAATTTCGTACTTCGTGAGTGTCGGATTTTCATTCTTCGGAGGTCCGAGCTTACTAAATTTATCTCATGTTACGGAAGGACGTATATCTTCTCATTGGATCCATATTATCTACAGGAAGGGAATTCTGATTGGAAGGTGAAGTATGCGGTAGATGCAGGTAATTCAGGAAATGTAAGTGGGCTGAACATATTATAGCCGAAATACACTGATACGTTTGTAAATGCACAGTTTACACGTTTTATTGTGAGTCCGGCCCTACGGAAGATATTGTTGTAGAAATCATATATCTCTGTGCAGAATCACTCCTGCGAACCGAACTGCTTGGTTACATACTGTTACATTGACGAAGGCGACTTGGAGAAGCCTCTCATCGCCATCTTCACCAGAAGGGACATCCCCCCTCGCAGCGAGATTACTATCTCCTATTTCGGCATAACTAGCGAAATAGATGATGACGATAGTGAAGACAAAGAAACCAATGAGCATGGAGAGGTAGGAACATGTTATATTATGGAATTCCAAGTTGACGATGTTACCAAAATGCAGATGGATGAAGCAGAAGAAAAAAATCGTTGTCGGTGCGGTTCCAGAGGATGCAGGGGTTTCATCTTCAGTAAACCTCAGTAGAAATACTAGGGCTTGGATGGACTTGGAAACAAAGCCCATCATGACCTGCCAATAACATTATCTCAAGAACAAGTCAAACAACGCTAGATAAATGAATGCGAGTAATGAAGCACATTGATATAATGAAGCAAAATTTCAAGTGTGGTGTCTATCAATTAAAATCATGTTACATGTGATGATGATGATCAGCAAAAACCTGGGTCAGCTAGGTAGCCATTGTAAAAGGATTTGTGATATGTACAAATATGGCATCGTCTGCCAAAGCGTGGCAAAGCGTGGCAAAGCGTGGCAAATCGTGGCAGAACGCGTATCACTTAGATTTTTTTGCCTCTTGTTACATTTCGTGACAACGACAAGTTACTTTTCTCCCGTGCACTTTCTGTCATGACGGAACTCGTCTTCTCCACGCGCACATTCAAGCACAAAAAAAATTCCGTAAATTTTTCTGTTTACCGTGGCCAGAAGTGTCCCAGCGGGGATGACGGAAAGCTGGGGGATGTATTCTGTGAGGGTGACGAGGTGTGGATGAAGGGAAAGAACGGTTGGGAGAAATATGAGATGAATGAAATAGAAAGACAAAGGGATCGTCATCCGGAATACAAGCAACACGTACTCAACATCAAGGAAGGGCATTGCAGTTGGAAGAGCCTAGCCACATTGAGATCAGTTAGAGCCCGGGAGGAAGGTGCTGGTGAAAAAAATCTGCGTAAGAACAAAATTATGCATGAAAACGCATCTCCTTTGCCCCCTCTGGCATCGTCATCTAGGGAATTGTCATCACTGCTTGATAAAGGTTAGTCTAAAATCCTGTGGTGGAAGATTTTTCTGCTAAAAAATTTGGTTTAGGTCTCCCTCATTCACTCAACGATTGGTTGAAGGTCCTATGCAAACGTTGGACAGAACCTCCACTCGCCTCGTTTCCCCACTCAGCACAAGGTTCACGGATATTCGACGCGCTATTAAGTCTCTCTCACGAGATACCATTATTCCCAACAATGGAAGCAACGCAAGAAATATATTCAGCATTTCGTGTTCCAACCATGGAACACATCATCACGGATATTATAACTCTTCCTCAAGATACTCTTGAAGTCGTTGATGTTGCAGCCGATTCGATCATCCCCGGACTGTCAAAGGCCGCCTTCATAGCAGCCATGATAATGTCCCATTCCGCAGAATGGACCCCATCCTCACGGATGTACAGTATACACTCTCTTCCATGCCAGCCTTCCGGGACGCTCCAATGTCAGCTCAAAATCCCGAATACCTTCAAGGACAGAGCCATAGTGGAGACAGATGGGAGGGTACCTCGTTGGGTTTCGTCCGTGTGTCCTGCAGGGACATTGACCAACATTCACGTCGATTATCATGGCTCAGCACAACTCATGGTAAACGTCACGTGCGACAAGCTCTGGCTCCTATGGCCGCCCACCGAATCAAATCTCCTCTGGTGGAATTCGCGTCACACTCGTGTATCTCACGGCGACACAGTCTGCGACGCTATAGCCCAACTTGAAGGGCTGGAGCTTCTGCATGCAAATGGATCACAATCTTTCGTACTTCCCCCATATCACTTCCATGCCGTCCTGACTTTCGAAGCGAGCGCACATTTGGGAGTGACGCTGTGGGGCTTTCCCTGGTGGGATACATCTCGCAGAGGAGTAGAGTGGGAGATTCAATGGGCTTCAAACCACTCGAAGAACGGATTTTCATCGGAAATGGCAGAAGGAGTTTTGAATGCCATCCAAGATGAAAGTTTGAAGTACTGGACGGAGGTTATAAACCGGTTCCCCAAACACGAGCTCGCGGAAACTGTGAAGAGTTGGCTGATATCCATGAAGGCCAATATACAGGATGTACTGGCTGCCATCCACGCGTCGGTTGAAACTGGGAAACGAAAAAGGTCAGGGCGGACGGAGAGTTCTAAGAAGCGGCGTAATGATTAGATGTATAATAGAATTCAAAAAGTATCAATGTTGAATCAGTTAACCATGTTTGACTTGGGAAGACCAGATCACTGAAAGTCCGTGAATATGGATCACTTGCTAAGTGATATGGCATGACGGATTCACGAAGGACGGAGCCGTGCTCCACCCATGACGCCAATGAGAAAAGTAGGGTGAACCGAGTTCCTGTGAAGCCGAATAAGGTCCAACCAATAACTAGTGAATCAGTGCAGGACTTACTCATCCATAAAACGAGTATGATTAGTTTACGAAGCTAGAGCTGTGTACCATTGGTACAAAAATAGGTGTTGAGTGATTACCAGACAGACCTGCATGGCCATATCCATCAGACACAGCTTGCCCTCCTTCTTCACAGTCAGACCGGAAATCAGAAATTAGTTGTGGCAGTCAGAAATAATATCAGAAATGGGTTGTGTAATAATACCGAATGGCAATCAGAAATGAGTTGTGGCAGTCAGAAATAATTGAACGGGTTCAGGAATAAGATAGTTAGCTACAGGCCAGAATATATTTATACAACGGACATTGATAGAAATACATATGTGGAATACAAAAATCACAGCAGGTATGAGAAAACTAGAAGGAGCATCATAATCATTTGAGCCCCAGTGGTGGCAGTGTTACAGCTGAAGTGCTGACATGTGACATGTGACATAACAGACATCGACGAATGTTCCGTGAAACTTCCTTTCTCACCGTCATCATCCTTTGAGGCCATGGACCGCATCAACAACTTCACCAGCACAGATACGGGTACCAGACTGTACGGCAACGCTACAATCGAAGATATTTTCTGTAAGGAAAATTATTGTATCCTCTTAGTAGTGGTTAACATCGCCACTCATATCCTACGCAGCCTCGAGACGAAAGGACTTATATGACATGATCGAGGCGAAAAATCTACCTGCTTGTATCTATGTTCTGGCTTCCAAAAGAATCCTCTCCAGTACAAGGCTCCCCAGAGAAATACCAGAATTCCTCCGTTTATTGCAAGATTTCGATATGGTTCGCAGGAACCTCGTTGAGATTTCGAAGAAGGCTCTGTATGACCACGAAGCATATATTGACCATAATCAATTCCTAAAACTGGATGATGTTGATGCAATAAAAAATTTGGCTAGTGATGAAGTCGACAAAGCCTACCGGGTTCTGTACGTTGAATTGGTGGCTGGATTTTGCCAACTTGTGAGTTTTTCTCGCACATTCCGCAGTCATGACATAGGCTGAAGTGAATAAGTACATATTTTACCTTTATGATGCACCAGAAGCCCACCTTCTCCCAGTCTGTATGAGTGATTTATATCCTGGACTTCGCTCCGAGCAGCGTGATGTTTTCAGTCCATCCAATGCTTTTGACTGGCAGTTCTCGGACGGAGAGCTGAAACGGTTGGATGTATCCCAGAAAGCATCTCTGAAGTTCATTGAGGATGCAGATAAGTGGGAGTTGAGTCGTCGCAAATACTGGGAGGAACACAAGTACGTAATCCTCGTGATGGAGGTTTCGGATGTATGTCTGACACTTTATGGTAAGTCTTCCACCAGAATCGTTCTTTGGGGGCGAAAAAAACACCACATTCCACGAAGATTTTTCTAGAGCATTCAAACCTCCACGGGACGTGGAACAGCTAATCGAGATAGCCAAGTCAATTGTGAGACAAGTGCGGGAAATGGACGAGACATTAAGACAGGCATTTGGTGGGGAAGAAATCCCTCGAAAATATGTGTTTCTCAGAACACATTAGTCAGATTTCGGGTTATTTTTGATATACATGTGGGCCGCCTCGTAAAACTACAAGGCAGGCAGGAGGCCTGGTGTATCCAGAAGAGCCATAACTTAGGTGGACCAAACCAGCGCCAAAGTGCTTACAAAATCTGTCAAAACAATGGCCTAACAAAACCACTGCACCTTCTAATCAAATTGTCAACTAGGGCATAACTTGAGAGCCATAATGAATAGGTATTGTATTGAACAAAGCCACGCGGCTCTACGGTCCGCCCAGCCACCGTGCGTTCCCGCGATCCTACCTTCTGTCACCACCATCATCATCAATAACGCCAACACAGATGGCCAGCGCCGACATCTCGAATATGAAACGCAGTGGTATCAGCAAGACGATGTTTGAATCCGTCTGGCACGGCAAGGGCGACGAAGAGGAACACGGCAAGTTTTTGGCATCGTTACCTGAACAGAAGGTGAGTAGTTAGTTATCAGGCTGATGACGAACCAAAGTGTGACCATGACATAAAGTGCGGGCAATGCATTGGGCGTGGACAGGTAGTGGAATGCAGGGGGTTTAGCCCACTGGGTTGTCTACCCTGCGCCGAAGCAGGCATCGATGGATGCACTCAGGTGATGGCATTTCGAATCTGGAACACCATGAGCATGTTCAATCTATCGATCTCGGAGGTTGGATACCTGATGGAGAAGTACATTGCTAAGGATGAGGCCAGCAGTATTGAAGGTGAGAGAGACAACGGTGAGCCGCGTGGATCATCCCAGGGGTCCGGGGGTCCGGGGAATGGGGAGGCAGGAAAGAAACCGCTGGCGATCGACGAGATGAAGGATATGCTGGCAAAAAAGGATCAGGAGATAGAGCAGATGCGTCAGCTGTTGGCAGGCTGGGGTGGTTTGGATGGGTTGAGGAAACGCCTGGAAAAAACCAAGGGGCAAATGGGATGGGAAAGGATCAGGAAATTAGAGGATGCACTGAAGAAGCGGGGGGAGGATCTCGATCGCGCGAGGGAGAGATTAGGCGAATACAAATCGACCTTCGAGTCATTACAACAGGAAAGCCTGGAGAGGCTAAGGGCCGTCGAGATGGCAATCACAAAGCTGGACGAATTCATCGCTTACCCCCACCCCGATCGTCCCGAATTTGAGGACAGGGAGATCAAAGTCCTTCGAGGGAAATTTGCGGCCCTTTGGGAGACTGATCGCGAGCAATGGGCCAGTCGGTTGTTGGGGCCGTATTACCCCATAATGTCGCCCAATCACAAACTCGGCGACGGATGCTCTGAGTATCTCTGAGAATCTTGCCCCCCCCCCCTTTCAGCCATCCCTTGAACATACTCATGCTTAGATCAATGCATGTATTTATATCATAGTTGAATGATTCCTGTGTTTTGCGATCCACATAAATTGGGGGGGAAAAACAAAAACATAAGTATAATGATTGAACTCTACACTTCCAATGCTGCCACAAGAACATAAAGGCAGATATCAATAAATAAACAAATAAACATGCAGATCCTTCAGTGTGGCTGTGTCAGACAACCCAGACTCCTGATCGGTTGTTAAAGGACATTCTGTGATGGTGTACGGAGTGATACGCAGGGATTTATTGTACGTTAGATATTTTTCCCATATGGGAGGCAATATACCTCGGAATATAATGTTTACATTGTACAATAACACTCTTGCTGTCAGCACAGCCACAATGAAAGACTCCATATTTCTTTTGCGAGTCATACATCTAGATTACGACACGGGCTTGTATACCAAAAAGATAGCGGCATGCCCACGTATATTGATACACTTTATGTTTTGAATTTACGCCACGAACTGAACAACCTGGAGAGTTCGCCGCAGATCCTGTCGCTGCCAGCGACAGGATCTGCGGCGAACTCTGTAACTGACCGAATCCGTTTCCTAAATTCAAAAAATAGAATAAACGGACATACAGGGACATGCCGCAATATTTTTGATCATTTAAGTAAGTCTCCAAGGCCCTTGGTGTCCAAATCATATATTCTGTTCCTTCGTCGCTATTTGCATCTATTTGTACCTTGTGGCGTCAAAGAGCAATGTACAGTTCTGAGGCCTTATAGCCGAATTTTTTATACCACGATGGACAATCGTAATACTACAGAGAACAGATGATCCTCCCGAACAGTCACAAATTTTGTCAACCACCCATACAGTATCTGATGAAATTAACAGGAGGATGAAGATGTGCATATTGAAGAGTACTGAAACGTTCGCCATGCAGCTGATGCTGTGTGAATATGTAAGTGCACGTGTATCGGCAAGACTACGAATTCCACTCTCCCCATAGTGTTATATGCGCCTAAACTCTGTATTTGACAGTCATACTTTGAAGAACCGGGCGTTTTTAACTCTGAGTTTTAACTTCTAACTTTACTTCCACTTCCGACGACATGGACGCGCCAGTCGATAACCCGAAGCTGGACTTACCTCCTGAAATGATACTGACTTCACTCATCAGCAAAAATACAAAAAACTTTCTGCCTTTTTGGGCTTTTCCGGTTGCGAACAAGCTCACAAGTGTGCCGTTTTTCCCAAATCTCAAGATTCTGAAGCCATATGGGGACCACAACTTGGAGCATGACTTACAAATAAGTTCAAGGCACTTATCAGGTAAAACTGTCAGCCCAGAACTTTGTTTAGGCCACTGGACACAACATAAACGTAGAAATGTCGTTGTTGTTGTTAATGACGATGACAACAACAACAGCAAACAAATTCTCGCTCATGGTCTTGAGCCATGTTTGGGAAGTATATAAATGAACGTCTGATCATGCAGATAATACATAGTGAGCCTATGAGAGCTTGTCGTGCGAAATGAAACTAAACTTGTGGAAAATTAGACATAGGTCACATAGCTTGTTTTTCTTGCAGACTTCCAACTTTTAGAGCTTGAACAGGCTTGTACAAGCCTGTACAAGTGCCCACAAGAAAATTGTGAGAATACTGATGCTGACTACTGTCTTCCTCCGAAGAGCACCAAACCTCGTCCACTTTATTCCATTCCTACAGCACTTGTCACCCGAGAGACCTGATGCGTCCCCACTGGGACGGACATCATTTTCTCCAGACGCATTTCAGATCGCGGTGGGTTCGATCGTCGAACTAGACACTTCCAAGGTGCTAGCCTTGTCACCTCTACCAACTGGATGCTGACTGAGGAGGTTAGCCCTAGTACTGATAGGGCGACCAGGTCCACCACCACGGGAGTTAAAGAAGTCGAGGGAGGAAGAAACCGGAGACAACATGCAGGGCATTGAATCCCAACAGAATTCGCTTTTTTTGCGAAATCCTCCCGCTAAATCAAATGCCAACTACCTACCCATTTCCAGGAGTGGTCCTAAATGTTCAAGTATGCACGGAAGAGCATATAGATGCCAACGACGATACCATCTGCGTCATCATTCCTTTTGGTCCCCGTGAGGGTGGTGAGCTTGTCCCGCATGAAGCATGCCTAGTCCTGGAGAGGATATCTTTATATTTCCTTCTTATCGTCTAACTCACTTCGACATGCACTTCAAAGGAGTGCATGGCTCTATTGTAATGCACACAGATAAGGAAGTAAAGAGTTGGAATGATAATCGTAATGAATGAGATTCTCACATAGTTACAGTCAAGTGGATAAACTGTGAGCACTCTGCACCTGTAGAAGATGACAAGGGTGGATGAATGGATGTCCTGTATCCCTTCATGGATTACACCGCGTACCAAAAGTCGCAGTAGAATGTATAACCAATATGTGATCATTTTGGCATGGAGTGCGAGCCACCTTTGTCAACAAATTCCAAGGCAGCCTTCACGAGAACTTCCACTGTGGGGTCATGTGGCAGCATTATCTCTGCCTTCGGACGTCGAAAGTGAAGACGTGGAGGCTGGATTTCAAATGGAAAGGTCGGTTTACGACTCGAGGGATAATCTGAAAGATTTAAAGTTGCTAGTAGATTCCAAAAACTGAGGAGAAATTGCACTCACTTTGAAATTTACACCCTTTCTTATCATGCCTGCATCGTTGGCAGCGTTTTCCTGGACGACCACCAGTGCAATCCACACGTTTTTTGATGCAGCGATTGCACCTCAGCTGGTCTGATAAATTAGCTCAATAAATAATAACGCCCTCGTAATATAACACACATTAGGGTTCGGCCGGTATCCAATGTCAGTTAATCCAGAAGAGCTATTGTAATCCAGTGTGGAACTTAACACATCCATCTCCTCTCCTGTATCCTCCTGTGCTTGCTCGTGCAGCAATTCAACATGGCCACCATCTTGCCCCCCACTGCTGGCTGTCGAATGACCAGGGCCATTGACTGAAGTACGGTCCAAAGATGTGCTTAAACAATCTTTAGGTAGCGCTTGCAGAACCTCCGTCTGTATCGGCTCAGAGTTGTCGAGGAGAGAGAAGTACAATGAACAAGCACGCGCACCACCTGTTTTTTAACAGATATCGCCCACTGAACCAATGAGAGGTGGTCACTGGCTCTGTCTTCAAACTCCGCAAGGAGTGAATATATGGACCTGATGGCATCTTCTGTGTTATGTGACATGGTTGGTTTGATCGCGGATAAGATGGCGTGGCAAACTCAAGTGTGGACAAAATTACCCGATTGAACGAATGAACGAACCCAGCAACTTATTCCCACCCACCCTGGCTAATCGTGGCAAATCGTGGCAAAGCGCGGCAAAGACGTTTAAGCGTCTTCCTCGTGGTCAGGAACCTAATTATAATGAGGAACAAGTCCGCATTACAGCAATTTTACACATGACCTTTAATAATTGCACATTGCCCTTGCTAGCTTTTTTCTTGGTAGGTAGGTAGGTAGTTGAGTATATTCCGGTCACGAGTATGATGTATTTACATTTAATAGTCTTCGACTCCTAGATAACGCATGTTACAAAACCAAAGTAGAAAAATTGACTCAAATGTTTAAAGTCACAATCAAGGACACAACAGAAAAATCGTACAGCTACTTGTCCCAACTCTTGGCATATTTTGCTTAAGAAATTCAGGGTAGAAGCTAGTCTAGTTGAATTTATAGTAAGCTGCAAAATTTGATTTGTGTATCACGCTAAATTGACCGGGTGACAAATATATTTTTATATAACTTTCTGTGACAGTCGTTTCAAAAGCCTTGGAGCTCTCCGGAATACACTTACGTACCGACCTATGACAATGCAACGTCTTCGGAGAAAACTAATGTTTAGGGTCTCCTGGGACCCCTCACAAGTTTATTCTTGAGCGTTTCGGCTGTAAATAAATTGATAATCAGTATTAGGGTAATATACAAGATGGAAAAGTGTTGCGTACTGCGGGCTTTCCTTGCAGCATCCTCCGCCATCTCACCAGAGAATTTCACGAGAGAGGGACTCAGCCCTGCCCGTCTGCTTGCAGATCCATGTCCCTGGCTGCGTCTTCCGAGTCTCTCTGTAGAATTTGAATCTGAATGGTGCTGAGTAGATGGCCTTGATGATGAACCTGATGAGACCGCCGGCGCATCTTTCTGTTTCAACCTCTCCAAAAGAGTAGAGCAGCGCTCAAGGTCAAATATGCAGTTCGATTTCTGTGTGTTTGTTGTAATTCCAGGAGGAAACTCCCTAAGGACCATCCGTGCGACCTTTGCTGTAGTGGCTGTGTTGCTATGCAAGGCACTGGAGATGTCGACAACATCCATTGGTGATGGATTGACGAAGTCGTTGGCAGCACGTAGTAGGGCCCCGACAAGGTCGATATGATGAGGGTCTCGGAAAGATGCATATATCTCAGCTGGATGGTCGAACAAGGACCCATAGTGGACAAATTCACGATCGCTCTGGATAATACCTCTGATAGACTGTATCGGAGCTCGCAGGGGTTTCAAGGAAGGCATTTTCGAAAACTCGCACGCCATTTCAACTGTTAGGACAGTCATGGTTTGATAGCATGACGTATTTGGAGTTTTTTCCACCAATGCGCCGTGGATTGAATCGATTGCATGTCGATACCCTGAATTGTGGGGCAGAAGGTCAGATAAGGAAGTGCAATAGATATTATTGATACTATTATATAGGACCATAAGTTACTCACATTTCATTTCAGGCTCATTTGATTCAAGATCTTCAGCCATTTCCCGAAACTCTTCCTCCCCAAGAAACCCATCGGCCCCAATATCTCCTGCAGACATCATAGATACATCCTCTTCCACCAAGCTGATGCCACAATGCGCATTCCCACTTAAATTAGAGACAGGCGTTGTGCTGAGCGGCTCAGCTTCCCCACGTGCATTACCATTATTCTCAAACTCGTCAGTACCGTGGAGTGAGTCATGAGCGTCCTCGATCGGGTTTGTTTCCAATTCGGTGACACTACCACCTGTGCTTAAAAGACGGTTTGTGCACTCGTCTGAATAAAAACCGTTGTCTTCCATTCGCAAGCTTTCATCTGGAACCTGCACAGACACAGCTGACAAATGGGCTGTCTCTTGTGTCAAAGATGCGAAATTTGGGTAGACCTCTTGGATCGATGAATCATTTTCTTCATCTGTCACATCAACTAATATATGAGACAATTGAGAGTGATCAAAGGTTTAGACTCACAAAACTTGTCTTTGCCTTGTCTGATTGCTTGCTTCTCCATGATATTGTTGTCATTGGCGGAGTGTGTCCCGTTCAAAGATGGAAGGGTCGGAATTCGAACAGCACTCAAGTCCAGGGGCCATTCGCTACCTGGTAACAGCCCGTCGTACTTGACCTTCGGTTCCAGCTTATCGTGGCGTTGCTTGTCGGCATTGGCCATCAACCCCTAACATTTAAACGGTCACGCGATAGAAACACAGAATTTAGATATGCCACAGACCTTTCCAATCTCTATTATGCCCCGATGAACACTCGGCAACAGCACGTTATTATCATCCACAGCAAACGGTAACTTGATAATCATGTCAACGGCCTTCTGCCATTTGGCTATATCCTTTTGAACACTCTGACGTCGATCTCCTTCTTTGGTTATGGTGATAAGTGCATTATCCTCTGGGGTTAAAATTGATGGGAGAGGGAGCTGATCCCATGGCAGGACTTCACCACCAGAGTGAGAACCTAAGAAGGTAATAAACCACCTGCGCTCTTCACAATAGGTTGAAGACTTTAGCAGTTGAGATGTTCTTGTGACAACGCGCATCGTATTTTGGATTATGCCTTTTGTTCGTGACACTACTTGTTTTTCCTTGTGTCGTAATGCAGCGGGACGGATGGTGTGAATGCTGCTGGTAATGGCAGCAATTTCTGCACTGGTGATCGAATCATTTGGTAAAATCTTCACGACGTCATCTACATCCCTCTCTCGTGAGCAGATAGTGGTGAGATCGTCCTTTGCCTTATTCCAGCGTATCGAGAACTCCATGTCAGAGTCGCTAGGCTCTATTAACGGAGGTAATTTGTTGTCCACCGCGAGAAACTGAAGGCGAGCCAAGCCGATCGAACGTTTCAATCTAAGATGATTTGCCAGCTGAGTTGATTGAATTAAATGATAATACATTTTTAAAACAATAATGAGAGTAGATACCTCAGTACGAGCTCTCATTCTGTCGGTATCTTCCATGCCTGCTAGCAACCGATCCAAGTGTCGGTGTATAACGACTGTCCCATCGAAAAACCGTTCTTTATGATGAGGGTCCATATCAATTGGATTCCCCCAATGGCCCTCCACAATATGAACATACTGTATGGGCAATGATTAACAAAATAAGCTTTGAGATATAGAGTAAACTAACTAGGCTGATGCCATCTTGAACTTTTGTGAAAAGGGTCGTGAAGTCTCTCATAACGCTATTCGTTAGAATAGGCCAAGGTAGACGAGATTCCGAAATATCTTCCGGTAATAAACGGAGAGTATTTGAATACATCCATGCAGATGCGCGATTGAACGAGGTAGACGTGTTCAGGATCATGCTCTCCTCTCCAAATACGGAGCGGAGAAGACCGGCAATCTGTAATCTATAAGCGCGCCATGCCTGAATAAATGTTTCTGTGCTCTCGCCGTCTTGCGAGACAACAGGACCGATAGTTTTTTTATAGATCTGATCAGCCCGGGTCAGTAGAAAGGTGTTCCATATATCTGGGACCGCCTGTACAGATCTACTGCCTCCCACAACAAACTCGGTGGCGATATCGACCATGCTTCTGAGCATAACAAGAAACATGTGAATTAAAGTCTATTTGTCCGATCAAAAAATAAATTTATGTGCAATGAGAGCATTGGAAAGCATACGCACCCCCGTCACTATACTATATTTACCAGGTTTTGTTCCAACAGGAAGGAATGATTTTAACCACGCGGGGTCGTTGAACAGTGCGCAGTTACGGAGTCCTGGGATGGCATACATCTCTACCATAAAGTCAAGGAACTCTGGGCAGTTAAGGAGAGAGCAGATACGAAGCTTTCGACAGTTAATCAGCAACATTGCCTTTGCCTCTGCGATGCCCTTAGCACTAGTTGCATGAACAACGTGAAACAGTTGTCCGTTGACAATTTCGAGTTCACTTGGTTTGTACGTGTGCTGAACTTCGTTGGATGCAAGTTCCAGACCCAGCTCGTCATCCACCAAATCTTCGCAAATCAGCAGCTGTTGCTTACGAGCAATGATAACTCACCTCTGTCCCACACCGCTATAACCCATTTTCCATTTGTTGCCTTTTTTTTTCGCATGGCCCCAGCTTCTGTTTCTAAGCTGGAAACATCGGCGTTGCCTTCCATCTTGGCACTATCAATCAGACCCTCTAGTCGTTTGATCTGCTTGTCCCATTCTCTGTGCAAAATCTCGAGAGCTGCTTTACGATGCTGGCCGGCCACGGAGTCCAATCGACCTTGGGATATGGCCAGCTCTAGAAGTTTAACCTCGTGAAAAGGCGCTTCTGTAATCTCTTTAGTGAGGCTCTCAAAATCAATCTCGTCAGGGCCTGCAATGATGTTCATTGGCCAAACCATCCAGAGAACGCCTCGGTCTATAAAGTTCTTATAAAGTATTTCGGCCTCCACCACGTCAACCTCGCGGCCATTCCAGTGGTGGTATCCAAAGACAAGTCGGACATGTCCATCTATAAGTTGCAGTGTCCCGAATCCCCTGAAAGCGTGTTTCTTTTTTGATTCAAGTCCAATAGCTTTCTGCTGGCGGTCGTCCAAAAATTGCGGTGTCCCTGCTGGAAATATTGCATCTTCAACCCTCTGAAGTTTGTGGTTTAATTGTTCGAACAGGAGCATACTGAATATGTGGTTACCTACCCTACGTTTTGCACTTTTTGAGTGAGATATTTCATCGTCCTCTGCCTTCGCTCGAATAGTACCAACGTTTGGCTCATTTCCTATTTTCCTTTTCCCCTTGCTTGATTTATTCTTCCCACCATCTTCTACCAGTCCTTGTTGTGGCCTGGTGGTAGATTTAGACTGCTTGGCCCCCTTCGGTTTGGCTGTAATGTCCGAAGACATTTGTTTTCTAAGGAAACACCTGCAGATGAATAGAGCTACAAAAATCCAGGGGAGCAGACGGTTGGTAAGTGATGGGGCAGAAATTTCATTCCGGGATCTCATTCGGGGTGAAGTAAACACGCGCATACAAAATTTCCCCAAACATACATCATGATTAAGTAAATTGTTTTTTTACCTGTACGACCGATATAATATAAGTTCGATACATGTCGTAATTCACTAGCTGTTCCGCATTCTGTCCTTGACACTCTTTCAGGTACAAACTTAAAATATGTGGAAGGATATGCCGAGGATATGCAATGAACTCATAGCCACCGTGGTCTGCCATGTGTCATCAGCCCCCGCGCGGACCCTATTACAACTTGTATCTACTTTGGGAATCAGTGTCTATGTGATACTTATATTTATGTGCAGTGATCTAGTGGTCTGCATGTGTCCGAGTACCGAAGATAAATATGTTGATGGTTTCCTTGCGAGTCGGTCTCAACTACCAAGATCGCAGGAATGTCGTTTGTTTCGGATGGCGTGTCTTAGTTGTCAACGTTTCAACCCGGATGGTTTTTCAGTCGGGTGCGTCTGCCACCGCCAGTCGCTGATAATGCTTTTACCTTGTTCATCAGATCTTGTGCATATTCTGGATGAAATCTAAAGTCATATAGTCGGTCTGTTGACGGCAGGCTCTCCAGTGTCTCCAGACGATCGATCGTGGCATCTGTCTAAATTCGCCACTAATCGGAAACTCTGGGCCAGATCGATACAGTCTGTCACGTATGTCACGTATCGGGAATGTCATTTAGTCTGCGAGAGTTCATCGCAGAGTTGTTTCGACAGTATCTTGTCTCCCTGCCCGGGGGCGCCGGGACCAGGGCGTTTCATTATCGTCTTCTGTGTATCATTCAATCCTAGTTATGACGAAAATTAGTGGGCACTCTTCAAGGGGGTGACGGAGATGAATAACCTTGTCACGTTCTGTTTCGTATTCACTCATGAGTGCATGGATTCGATAGAACTGTACACTGACGCTGCTCGAACAAATTTGTCCTCTGCTGGAGAATGTGATCATCAGACTGTTAGAGTGCGAGTATGATCAGGTGAGTATCCGGTCTACTGTGTTGATTTTAACACAGGCATTTGACAGGCTTTGTTTCTGGCACCGCCATGGGATCATCCCTCTTTTGCGGAACAATTATCATGGTGGAAACAATGTCGGGTCCATCGTTATCGAGACACCGGCCTTCGTCATATGGCCTCCTACTCTCAGGCAGTTTCATAAGTTTCAAGACGACGTCACGCCCTGGTTCGTTGATTGTAGGTTTGGTAGGATCTTGATAATGTGTGTATATGGAACGGAGCTGAGTGATAGGTCTCGAGGAGTAATGGGTAGGAAGTTGGAGGGAACTCTATGGGAGGGTGAGGAGGGGGTAAATAATTTTTATGTGCCCCAGGATGGACATACTGTATCTAATGGCGGGGTGTACGAGCTGTTTAAGGGCAGAGGGTGTGATTGGATTTCAAGTTGTGGAAGTTATCCGAAGGAGTACAGCTGGGCGAATGATTATGACACTAGATTTTATTTTTCTTCTTTTTAGAGTTCGTATCAATTTTCGGATGCTCCTTTCCCGTCTCTTGTACTGTATCTTCGTTTTTTTGGTAGGCATTTCTACAGACCCAGAGACTCTATTGACCTCGCATGTATCTGCCATCTGTTTTTATTTATTATTTTTTGCCTATTTCCAGCGGCAGCATCTAAATTTATTCTTTTCGTCATGTTCAAATCAATATTGTCGGGTTTTAGACGGAACTGGGTCGGTATAATACGGAGCTGAACGGCAGGTCCACCGTATGATATAAAACCGGTATATTGTATGTTTTCTATACAGTGGCAGCAACGAAAGAACATCCCGAACATTCCTTTGAGTGAGGTGATCACACGTCACTCCTTATTTCGTTTGCGACTCATTACGATAGCTATCCAGCTATACCTTGAGATAATGTGAACTGTCGAGGCTGTGGTCATGGAGGGGTTGATTCGGGACGTCAGACACATGATTAAATGATTGGAGTCTGGCTCCAGATAACCGTGATTGAACTGATGATGTGTTTATATATATACATTGGAAACATTTTTCTTCAACCCCATCATACTAATCATGATACAGATTGCAGGCATAAATCATTCATTTCAGTGAGGACGTTCATCACCTGTAACGGACGCATACTATAATGGATATGCAATCAAGACGGTCGATCGTCGATTCACAGGCCACTACATGCATGTAGAGATTATTTTGACAATGTAGTAAGAACAAGTTTGAAGCAGAATGCAGAAATGAACATCCTCAGCTGCCAAAACAGAGCCACCACGACCTGTGATAGTGATTTCTTATGCAGGCGAGGTTGATGGAGTGGTATTACGGGATTGCTGCATTCCATATGCACGATACCATGCCCGCTTGGTTAGTTGTTGTGACAATCCGGTTTCCTGTAAATATAATTCTGGTGGTCCTGGTGACAACTTGTGGTGTTCGGAATATGTCCGACCAAATAGCAATGGAGGTCGAGAGAATGGCCGTTCCACTTGAAGGTAGTGCCTGCTCCCGATTGGAATAACCAGGTTAGCTGATGATAGAGTTGCACTATTTGCAAGGATGGGTAACTGGCTGCCAGTTAAGAGTGTATTGTGAATATGAGGTTCACTGTCTGTTCGTTCCTTCTGGAAAGTGACGGACTCCATCATAATTGAAGGTTCACAAGTTACTGTCTTGTTTCCATTAAGCGACTTTTTGTCATTATGAGAGTGGGCTCGGTTGGCTTTAACTTGCCAGAAGGTTGATGGCTGCTGGTTGAATTCCAATTCGTCGGAACTGGACGACATTTCAGGCTGTGGCTGCGAGGCCCTGGCTTTTTTAAGGCGCCGAAGCGTTGTCCTCGCCTCCGGAGAAGTCGAAGCAACCTGCCTTTTGGTCGGGAGACCATCTCTAAGAGGAGATAGTTCGGGAAATGGCATGGGTTTGACAGATTTTCCTGCCAAGCGTGCGGCATCGATAGTGGCCATTCGTGGCAAACGTTCATCGACAGAGATTGAAGACGATGACTCAGACTCTGATATTCGCATCCTATATTTATTTGCACGAATCGCTGGTTTGGGATGGTGTGGGCTGATGAATGAGGGTATGGTGTATGGAACATTGTCAAAGACATTGTTGGCATCCGGTGAACCATCAAAATCCTTCATGCATACGCTGAATGGGTCTGGCAACTGAGGGCGAGAGCTAAACTCTGCCATGGTGGTAGGATGTGGGACATCGTCAGCCAGACAGATTCTAGCTGCAATCCCATGCCCGAACATCTGATGTAACAGGGAATACATCCCCATTGGACCGAAGGAGCCTTCCATTACTAATTTCATGGTATTATGACGCTCTTTGAGTACCTTTGTGGACAGCGGAGTCCAGTGGATGTTCAGTCTAGGCCCAGTGAATAGCCCTGCACCAGTCGGTATGGCAACTGCAAGACGAGTACGGATTAGATTGATTGGATGCAAAAACTTGCGTCCTTGGAAAATGAATAACAGTTAACTTCTGGAAGGCAGAATATTCGAGGCGAAGCTTACTGTGTTTGTTGGCCCATCCGGGAGGCGTGGTTTTACTTTTCAGCAATGGCGACCGATCTTTGAGATAGTAGGCCAGGAAATAGGTGACAAATACAGGAATGAAGGGTTCGCCTTCTTTAATTATGTTTCCTTTGCTCCTCCCATCGAGCCATGGCAGTTGACAAATATATCTGCAGAGACGAAGCCGCTGTGTCTCAAAATCATTGTCCTGTTCTAGGTCATCCGATGGTTTCTTTTTCATGAACAATTCTGCTCCGACCTTGGCATCGGTAGGCCAATTGAGATAGGGCCGGGCCTTTTGGAACAGCATGGCTGTAAAAAGGACTAAGTGGTGCACGGGGTCATTGATATCGAATATCATAAGTGCCCACTCATACACCTCACGGATTTTGGACGAGGTGCTCGCGTCAATTCCAGCGGCATTGAGAGTAAAATCTGTTGGATTAATGGTCCGCTTGAAATGGATGGAAAATTCGCCTATAAGAATTTGACTGGCGGCCCACTCCGCACGGGTATCGAGATTGATCGCTTTATGTTTTGCCAGGCGAAGTTTATACCCTACTGCTTCATCATTGTTCATCATCTCCAGTGGCACCTCCGATCCCGGAGCCGGAGGTTTTCCAAACCCACACCATACAGTTGGCACCACTTTTCGATCAACGGTCTTTCCTCTGGTATATCCAGAGCCCGGGAAGCCCCCAGCAGACCAGGGTCCGAAGTTTATTTTGAGTTTATTGCAAGCAAACTTGACATAAACGGTGAAGATGTCGCTCATCGTTCGATTCTGGGGGATGTTTTTGCCGATGAAACAAATAAACATCTGCACTGTGACCCTAAGGTTGTCTAGCAAGGGGCTAGGTCCCCATAAAGGTGGCGATAAGGCACTTGGCTGGTTTGGTTTCCCCATATTGAAGAGTAAATGACAAAATTCGTCAATAGAGATGTGCTTGGGATCTGTAAATGGTAGTCCTTTGCCAACGTCCATTGTTGAACTTGGCAAGGATATAGACAGGAGTTCAAAACCTTCACCGTAAGATAATGGAAACTGGGATTTTGACCACTGCCCGATTGCAGCTCGTCGCTCAGCTGAGTAAGCGTTGGCAGTAGCAGATGCCCCCATCGAAAGTCGCGACTTGACGTCTTTGATAACATGCTCGCTGACTAGATGGACTACGCATTTCTGGTACTCTTCCATGAGCTCTCTGACGAGGAATGCCATCTTTCGTGGAATATTTTCCATGGTCAGCTCAAAGTCAATCGGAACGCGTTGTAGTTTGGCAGAATTTTGTGCCCACGTTCGGTAAAACTAAATAAAAATGTCCAAAAGATCAATTACTGTGATAATCGAAGATGAAAGTCAAGAATACAATGACATGCACTGTGGAGAAATTACATGACACAATGACAAACATTGCTCACCTGTTCAGCAGTGACTCCGTAGTGAAATTTGACACTGGCAGTGGCACTTAGGGCAACAGTATTCTTTTTTGTGTTCCAAGGAATTTTTGTCATCACCAAGCGCAGTCGATGATTGGGATTATCTGAATCATTGCGCACGAAGATCATATCCCCCAAGAATGGCCAACCAGTGAGCATTAAATGCCCATATGCCCCTTTGCTATCTGCTTTGAGCGCCGCATAAGGCAAGGTTTTGACGTTTCCAGACTCGTGGTAGTGCTTCAATCGTTCCAGAATAGATATAAGCTCGACGCGATCTGCAGATAATGGCCATTCTGTAGACCACGTCTTGTCGATGTCCGATTTGCATTCATCGACCACCGATTCAATTGCTGACGTGATCGGAAATCCTGTCCATAAGAACATGCCTGGAATAGCCTAGGTGCATCAATTAGGTACAGCAGGCAACAATCCCAAATTAAAACACACCTCAGACTCCAACACCTGTGTACAATCAGATATTGTACTTCTCAGATCTCCATGATCCCACATTTGAGCTGTTTCTTTGATAATACCATAGACATATCTAAACATATATCGGAAATATCAAACTCTGTCGCGATAAAAACAGCTTGCTGTGAAACCAACGTACTCGGTAGTCTGATCCTCTTCATTGAGCTCATCTAGGGCAATATGCCAGGTTGTCTCCACCCGTTGGCATTTGGACTTTGGTTGAATATCTGCGATAGTTTTTGCGAAACGAACATGAGGAAGATCAATTTCGAGATCTTTCTTCAGCGCCAAGTACTTCTTCTCCGCTATCGCTCCTCGCCGATAAACCCCAGCAAAGAATCCAGAGAGCTTGGTTTTAGTAGATTCTTGATTCCGGAATCCTGAGTATCGGTAGTCATGCGACAGGAAGAGGTACGACTGCATTCCACCACTGGTAAGAGCGGGGCCAGAAAACGAACGGTTCAGGGCATCAATCAATCCCAGCATTCGGTGCATGGGCCCATGAGCCTGAAAGTTTCCCAAATTCCCAGTAAAGCACAGTGGGTAGAGATAGCAAGGTGTAGTTCTTGAGCAGTCATATGAGAAGCCATCTAACCCCGAATCATCTCTATCTGTGTAGAAGTCATTACCTGCAAACTCCTCTTTTATCTTCTTTAAATCCCAAAATACAGGCAATACTTCAGGATCTTTGATTTCCACGATCTCGACCTCTCGACCATTCTGTCTAAACAGCCGTGGACGTGTGAACTGGGTGGGTTCGTGGAGAAATGACTTGTAGATTTTGGTTGTAACTCGACGGCGACGGTCTGGAAGCCAATGATCGTACATAGGACTTTCAATCGAGTCAAGGTCTTTTGGTGGAGCTGCATAGCGAATTTTACCACTTATACTTTTTGTAAAGCTACCGAAAAAAACACATCAGCAGATTTCACATGAACATGTGCACAAACATGGGTACCTCGCATGAACCGCTGTGGCAAATGAGAAGTACTTGACGTAAGCCATGTCATGATTCCTGACCATTGCATCTACACCGTCGGTGCATCCTGGAGCGTCTATATCCTTGTTTTGACCATATCGATAAGACACCGTGATTGGTTGGTTCGAGAGGAAGAAGTCATCTTCAAAATCTTCTGGCATTCCAGCTAGCCACGGCTGGTAGTAGTCCCTCATTGTATCATCCAACTTCCGAACATCGGATATGTCAAGTTCGTGATAAGGTACTCTCCTGAGATAAGCATCAGAAAGCATTCAATTTATCCCTACTTAAGCTTTAGAGAATTAATGGACTGACAAGATATTTGTGGCGTGTTCAAATTCAGCATCTGTCACCACAGCCGCATACGGATCATGGCAGTAAATACCATGGAGTCCGATCTGTTCAAAACATTTGGCAAGAAAGAGCAGAAATTTTCGGTAGTGAGTTTTGGACATGTGAGGCGGTCCGCTGCATGCCCCAGGCAGAACAGGATCGCCTGTGTCATTGATGTAGGAATCTGGTACCATGAACACCCAAACAGACTCTAGGTTGCATTTACCAAGTTTAGCACCATTGCAGTTGACATCAAAATGAAGATGAGTGTGCTTAGTGCTAAACATGGCATCTTGGTTCCGTAGCGACATTCGAAACACCCACGCATCGTCTGATACAACAGATGGAATAATAGCGCCCAGTCCGCAATAACGACCAACAAATGTAGTTTGATCAATCTGGGGATCTTCCATGCGGAGGCAAACAAACTTGCTATTCAGGCTGTCCTGCCTGTCCCTGGGAACAGTGTACTTGTCGTCAATCACGAGTCGCTTTGGGTTAACAATGTCGTAGATTGCTGTATGTCTAGATCGTCGCTCATAGCAACGCTGGAGTGTGGAAAGCTTGATGATTTCGATGTTGTCTGCTGCACCATCTGGAGCATCGGGTAGAAGGTCACCAGGGTGTGCTTCCAATTCATTCTGAAGCTCCAAAGGGATGTCCTCCAAGCGGATGTTTCTATGTACTATGAGTTAGTAGGATTTCCATATTTCCACATATGTGGTTTCAACATCACTGACCCAGGCTCATCCAGAGTCAGAACAGGATGAAAATTTTGCCCGTCTCTAGTGTCTTCGTCCTCGCTGTCGGGATGACTGGGGTATCCTGTCAAACTCTCGCAGACATCAGAGTCAGACATGTTTAGACAAGCAGATACAACGCAGAATATCAAATGTGAGCGATCAGATAAGAGGAAAAATAAGCGTCAAATTTCTGTTTGTCGTTCTACGGCCGGCATACGGCTCCGATACCCGCACATAGTATACTGTCCAATTTCAATCAATTCGTCTGTCACACGTCACAAGGCCATCTGACGAAACGAAATTTGGTCCATGTCACGGGTCCCAGGGCTATACGACGAATGGGCTGATGTCACAATCACCTAAATATAGTAATTTTGCATGTTCTGGGGCCCAATCTGACGAAATTTTGCAGTTGTCACAGCCGTCCAGCGAAGGTGACGAAATAAAAATTTCGTCAGGCGTGTCACAGTCACATAGGGGTGACAAATTGATCGAAATTGGACAGTATTATAGAAAGGTATGATATTACACGAGTGAGCTGTGAGAGAAATACATGGCTTGAGTGGTGAACACTTGCCACATTACAGACGGTATAGAATTTACGCTTGTGCCGTGCTTTTATTCGTTTCTCATCTGTTCCTCATCAGTTGATGAGGAACATGATGAGGAACACATCCGCATTCAGTAATAAGCACACAAGATCTTATCTTAGAAGATTGTTATTAATTAGTTGCTGTTGCATTCAATTATGTCTCCGTCTAGGCATACAGCATAGCATGCTCGGGCTGCTGATGAAGAAAGCCACTCACGATAACACTTGCTTCCTCTTTACTTGCAGGTAAATACCTTATTGCCACTGCTGAATATGGTCACGGTACCGAAACCCTCTAGAGTTTTTGGAGGTCTGCCATAGTCTCTGCAGACTAAAAATCATTCGATCAATCAGCTCAATCGAAATTTGCACTATTAAACATATACCTTCCCACCTCCCTAACCAAGCAGAAAATCACCAACGAATCACCATGAAGCACCAATAAATGATCATACAGTAGTGCTTCGTTACTGGTGCTATGTTACAGTTAGGGCAGCAAACTAAATGGCTAATGAAGCGCCAATAAACTACCGTATAGTAGTGATTCGTTACTGGCGCTTTGTTACTCAGGACCTAGGGAAGCTGCCCAACAAATCACCAGTAAATGAAGCACCAATAAATGATCATATGGTAGTGATTTGTTACTGGTGCTTTGCTACTCAGGACCTAAATCAACTAGCTAATAAATCACTAATAAAGAAAGCACCAATAAATGATCACACAGTAGTGCTTTGTTACTGGTGCTTTGTTACTCAGCAGCTAGGGCAGTGAACCAAATGGCTAAAGAAGCGCCCCTAAGTGTCAAAAAAGCGAAATGGGAGGGGGAGGAGGGGTTGCTATGGGGTGGTACTTAAGATACAGACATCCAGGTAATATGGTAGGTAAGGAAGATGGAGGGATGTAGGGAGATAGTAGATATGCCTGGGTAGACCTACAGTTGAGATGAGTGGGAGGGGGGATGGTGAGATGGTGAGCAGGGCAGTGTGTTATGACTCACCTGGCCTCAGGAATGCATCTGGAACTCTACACATGTGATATGTATGATATATAGACCTAAAACGAGAAGTGACACGCCCATAGGACATGCCAAAAGGTCAAAAAACATCGGAGAGGGGGGGGGGAATATGACTCATCAGGGACCCAACCCATCGCATCTGCACTTCCTAACGCCGTCGCATTTCGTCATATACCATCTAACTTTGTCCACAGTGAGTTTGGGGGGTAGGGGAGGCCTTTTGAGGGATCAAAGGGGGTACAGGCAGGAGTGGGGAACTGAACTTGCTTACCAGAGACAGCTGAGCCCTCCAGAACATTTTGGACTAGATGGACGTCATATATGGGCCTAGGAAAAGAGGTATTATGCCCTAGTTTCCCAATAATGCATGCCAAAATGTCAAAAAACATCGGAGGGGGGGAGGGGGAATAGAACTCACCAGGGCCCTTTCCCATCGTCTCATTACCTCAAAACCCTATCTCATTTCATCACATATTATCTACCATCATCTACAGTGGGTTTGGAAGGTCTGGGATGCCTACAGAGCGGTCAGCAGGTAGGTACAGGCAGGGGAGGTGGAAGACTGGACTGCTTACCAGAGCCTTCTGAGCCATCCTACACATCAGGATCCCATAGACACAATACGATATAAAGACATAGAATTATCTCCTATCATTACCATAGCATGTAAAAATATCAAAAAACATTGAAGAGGGGAGAGGGGGCATACCGCTCAGCAAAGGCATTCCCCATCAGAATGTGTCACACGTATGATCGCCGTCCTTTTGGGAATGTTTATCATCAGTTTCTCATCTCTCAATTGGGAATGATGAGAAATCGATGAGAAACTGATGAGAAACAGATGAGAGAACGTACCTCAAACTGTTAGTTCCGGATGAATATGTCTCTTGGAAAGGATTATATACATCATATTATGATGAATGAGGTCTTTCCTTGGCAATACTATTGCTATACCATCTGTCGTTAGTCCCATTACAGCAGTGCCCAAATGCAATGAGATGTGCCGTTTTTTTTTCCGCGTTGATTTTCATGTCCCGAAATGGACACGCTGTCTACTTTGCAAGGTTCTAGCCTTCACACTCAGGGAAATTCTATCCAAAATGCATAAAGGAAGTGCACAAGATAGCTCCAGGATATCACATTGGATAGATACATCAGCTTTATTTGGATATTTGGTAAGGGGACTGACATTGAGCTAAATTGAGCCAATCAAAGGTAGTTCATCAGAAACTGCCTAAATTACCACCTAAGATCTGTGACAGGATATAACACAACAAGTTAGTATATTATCTGAAGCTTCTGGTTTTCTGGGGAGCTCTGGAATGACGAAGATAAGGTAGGAATTATGAGAATATCCATTTCGGGACGTGAAAATCAACGTGGAAAAAAATGGCGCATCTCATTACATTTGGGCACTGCTGTAACAAATGTAACGAGTGAGCGTCTTGAGCACGATCACCTCCCTGTCCTGACTCTATACATTTCAACATGCATCCATTCTAATCTGTCGCAGCTGTCTTGGCAACTCTATAGTATCTTATAGTATTGTTGAATATATACGAGTAGGCTCGTCCTTATTATATCTCATTTATCCGTTTAATTACTCGGAACTTATTACCATATCCATTCGTTCCCCTTATTTGGCAAGTAGAACTGTTGGCGTCTCATCTTCTTTACCAGAAGCTGAGACGTGAGTACTTACATATATTTACATTCACTACATTTATTCAATCACCTGGTAGTTTAATCCAGGTAGCACATTCTTTAATATCATCTTCTTTATCAGAAGCTGAGACTTTAATCCAGCTGTGAATTAACTTCAACAGGTTATGAGCCCCGGACCTGGAAAATCCACCATGTCCGACATAAATCTTAGTTCCAACTCCAACTCGCAGAATCTCACGATTCCCAAACTCCGTGACGACGGAAGTAATTGGGCTGACTACGAACCACGGGTCACGATCGCGATGAAGGCGAAGGGAATATGGAAGCATGTGCAAGGCGTGGCCTACGAGCCGAAACCGTATGCGAATGTCAATGGCATCCACCTATTATCGGATGGAAAGACTCATGCTACGGAGGAGAAAATCATGGAGAGAGAGGAAAAGATTTGATGAATACGAGCGGAAGGAAAACACCGCACGACACGTCATCCTCTCGACTACATCGATTCGTCTTGGCGCGAAGATCAAAAACCTAAAGTCAGCAAAGGAGATGTAGGAGGAGGTGAAAAAGGACGCTACTACCAAGAGCACCCTGTTCCTCATTGACGCGGAGGACGAGCTTGCTAGCATGAAATGCCAGGAAGCAACCGATGCGAAAACCCATCTTGCCGAACTTACCGCACACTTTAATTTGATGGTTCAACGTAAGGAGAACCTCATCGAAATGGGATCGTCAATATCAGATACCCGTTTTAATGCCATGATTATGGCATCATTGCCAGTGTCTTATCGTCCCGCAAAGCAGACAATTTCCGCCGCAGAAAGGACTACCAAAACCCCTATGTCATCGACCGACTTAATCGCATTCTTTACTGAAGAGGCTCGGAACCGGTATCTTGAAGACCAACGAGCGAGTCAGGCTGAATTGGCGCTATACGCGCACAAGTCGAAACAGAAAAAGTCAAAAGGGCGTAAAGAAGGGAAGTCAGCCGAGAAATGTGGGAATTGTGGGAAGGACGGGCACACCGAGCCGAACTGTTATCAGAAAGGGGGAGGCAAAGAGGGTCAGGCACCGTGGCAAAAGAAAGGAAAGAAGGACAATAAGAAGGGGGAGAAGAAAACTGAAGAGACAGCAAATACTGCACAAGATGAGGAATTCTTTGCATTCACCTGCACGTCCGATTTTTCCACTGTTGCAGAAGCCCTTCAAATCCCGAAATCAAAACGTGGTGCTATAATCGACAGCGGCGCAAGTCGACACTTCTGTCCTGATCGGTCTAAGTTCATGAACTACAAGCCTATTGACAATAGTCACCCAATCAATACGGCGGATGGACGAACCTTTGAGGCTATTGGTATGGGCGATGTCAAGATTGACCTCCCCAATGGATCAAAGCGTAATACCGTTATCCTTAAAGATGTGGTATACACTCCCGAATTAGCCTTCACTCTCATCTCTGTGACTCGACTTGACGTGGCAAAATGTGGTGTGCTGTTTAAGAACAACATGTGCACCATATCGTACCCTGATGGGAAGACTATGGGGACGCTTCCACTATCAAATGGGCTATATCGACTGGTTGCAGCCAAGATAACTCATGTTGGTGACCATGCCAACGTCGCATCAGTTAAAATTTCAATTAATGAAGCTCACCGTAAATTCGGGGACATCGCTCATGCGGCGATTAAGCACATGGTAAATACTGGGATGATTGCTGGGATCGAACTCGACCCCGACACAAAACCTGATTTTTGCGAACCCTGTGCTAAAGCCAAGTCCAATAGGAAGCCATTTCCGAAGGAGAGTACGACTCGCGCTACCAAATATGGTGAACGACTACACTGGGACTTATGGGGTCCTGCCACAGTCAAGAGTCTAGCCGGGAACTCGTATGTCGCTGCACGCTTGGACGACGCTACACGCGAAACAAAGCTCCACTTCCAGAAGGCAAAAAGTCAGACCGTAACTTCCTATAAGAAGGAAGAAGCATACATAAAGACGCACACTGGCCAGAATATTAAATATTCCCGTAGTGACCGAGGAGGAGAATTTTTATCCAAGGAGCTCATAGAACATCAGGATATGCAGGGAACGCAACGTGAACTTACTGTTCATGATTCCCCACCACAGAATGGTGTATCCGAACGTGGAATGCGCACTCGCGCTGAGCAAGCCCGAGCTATGCTTATCGGCTCTGGGTTACCCCGCTATCTATGGGAGGAGGCGATGAAGCATTCGTCCTGGTTGCAGAACAGGTCGGGAACTCGCGCACTAGCTGGAAAAATACCCTATGAAGCAAGACATGGTAAGAAACCAAACCTTGCAGGAATCCAGGAATTTGGTGCAGCGGCATATGTGAAAGACCTTAGTGCTGGGAAACTTGACTCAAGGGCTCAAATCGGTCGCTTTGTTGGATATGATTCTGAAAGCAAAGGCTACCGAATCTATTGGCCGAACAAACGGTCAGTAACGGTGGAACGCAATGTCATCTTTAATGAAGACGACGTGCTTACCAAGAGTGACCACGTAACTATTCCCGGCGATGTTCTATCTGAGGGGGAGAGGGATAAGATCATCCAGCACCCCGAGAACAACGACAATCCAGACGAAGCTGAACCACAAAATACACCAAATGAAATCAACCCACCCGTTGATTCAATTCCACTCCCACCGCCAAATACAATTCAATCCGATTTGTCACGTAACTCAGATCCCGAACCAGAGGAGGTAGAACCCCTAAACGTCGGGCGAAGTACCCGAGGAAGGCATGCACCAGGTCATTATAAGCGACTCCATGAGGGGAAAGGTTCCTCTAATACGAGTGTGGCTGCCGTAATGGAAACGAATGATGAAGACGACATGCCAGGTCTTATAGTTGAAGACGATGATGATGACGACGTGTTTGCGCCACTACCTGCAGATTTCGCGCTAGCTGGAACCATGGGCAATGAACCGAAGACACTTGACGAAGCGCTCCAAGGTCCCCATGCTAAGGAATGGCAAGCAGTGTATGACTACGAGATCAGTCAGCTCGAAAAATTGGGAACTTGGAAAATTGTCGACCTACCACCTGGCGCCAAACCGATACCTCATTCTTTGGTCTTCAAAGAAAAACTTGGACCAGATGGAGATGTTGATACTCGTCGAATTCGAGTTGTTGCTGGTGGACACAAGCAAGTGTATGGAGTTGACTATAACGAGACCTTTGCCGCAGCGGCCAAAATGCCATCGGTTCGTGTGGTCCTGGCGAACAGTGCTCAACATGACTGGGAAATGCACCAGGTAGATGTCAAGAGCGCTTACTTGAATGCGCCATTGGAGGATGACATATACATGATACCACCCAAGGGAGTGTTGAAACCTGGACAGGAGGGGATTGCTGAAGGCGTTGTATGGGTTGAAACAAGCAGGACGAGAATGGCAGAAAACACTCACTGCTGTTTTTGTTGAGGATTTAGGATTCCAACGCTCAGGCGTCGACCACTCCGTGTTTTTTAGGCGAACTGATGAAGAGCACACCATTGTTGCTGTGGCGACGGACGACATGGCGATAACGTCGAAAAGAGCCGATGATGTTCTGAAGTTCAAATCGGAACTCAGAAAACATTTCGATATCGCAGATGGCGGCGAACTCCGATGGTTCCTAGGCTTTGAGATCAAACGAGATCGGGCTGCGCGAACAATATCAATTAATCAGCGCAATTACATTGAGAGAATGGTGGAACGATTTCGACTTACCAATGCGAAACCAGTTGCAACCCCTATGGAATCTGCAGCGCAATTCAGTAAAGACCAAAGTCCATCGACGCCAACGCAAGAGATGCGCATGCGCGGAATTCCTTATGCGGAAGCTATTGGAAGTGTGCTATGGCCGGTAATAATATCACGCCCAGACGCAGCATTTGCAGTCGGGATTTTATCTCAATTTATCCAAAATCCTGGACCAGCACATTGGGAAGGTGTAAAGCGGTTGATAACTTACCTTGGGAGCACGAAGGATTTATGGCTAACCTTTGGCGGTAAAGGGAAGAATATACTCGAGGGGTTCTGCGACGCCGACTGGGCCGGACAGAAACACAGGCACTCGATTTCGGGGTATTCCTTCCATATGGGTCAAGGCGCCGTAACCTGGAGCTCAAAGAAACAATACGCATCGGGAATAGCAAAATATAAAGACCCTTTATAGGCAATATTATAGGTAATCTCAATATATTCTATTGTGACCATTTATAGAAATTCTATAAATTACTTTTATAGCAGTTTTTATATATTTTCTATGATTTTTCCTACCCGGACAATTTATACATTTTCTATAAAGAGTTGCTATAGCTATCTCAATATATTTACCATATTGCCACCTATAATATCTCTTTATAGACTAACTATTGCGACTGATTATGGGCATCTTGATATAAAACATATTGATATTACCTATAATATTACCTATAAAGGGTCTTTATATTTTGCTATTCCTGGTGTGATACATAATTGCATTGTCTAGCACGGAAGCCGAATATATCGCGCAGACGCACGCGGCCAAGGAAGCACTTTATCTGCGAAACTTCGTGGGCGAGATCAAGGAGAAATTCAGCAAACCACTCACCATTAATTGCGACAACCAAGGAGCAATTGCGTTATCGAAAGATAACAAATTCCACTCGCGCACAAAACATATCGATATTCGATATAATTTCATTCGCGAAGCGGTGGAAGACGAGAAAATACTTGTCAATTACGTACCAACCCTGCCGACATTTTCACGAAGCCACTCGCAAAGGCCAAGTTCAGGCGTTTTGTTGAGATGCTAGGCCTTCGTTTAATCAACAGGTCATGACCGTGACCCGTGACAACATCACTGCTTGTTCATTAGGGGCGGTAGCAATCATATGGATGTTACGCGTTCAGATGCGTCACAATTCGGTTATGGACTCGTTCTACTCGAGGGGGAGTGTTGAATATATACGAGTAGGCTCGTCCTTATTATATCTCATTTATCCGTTTAATTACTCGGAACTTATTACCATAT
>Ga0137403_10001133_pt1 | contig 33680 bp, 40 predicted proteins | sample CZOMad2_1_16fung_FD_122057 | JGI IMG/M metagenome (GOLD analysis project Ga0137403, IMG submission 122057) | Vadose zone soil fungal communities from Angelo Coast Range Reserve, California, USA - CZOMad2_1_16fungal (Hybrid Assembly) | ecosystem: Environmental > Terrestrial > Soil > Vadose zone... | reverse complement strand
ATGGATTCAATTTGTATGGTCAGATTTACTCATATATTACAATATTCTAGAAAAATGGCAAAACTTGCAACCAGTTCATTCGCTCGATAAGAGCCTGAAGCGCGCCGTCCACGTCCTTCCATATTCTGGTCAGGTTATTGGGTTCTGGCGGTTCGATCAGGCACAGATCAGCTCGGGAAGAGAAGTGCTGGAAACGGGCATCAGGAAGGCAGCACAGAACGACCTGATCAGGGTCCAGGCGCGGCAGCTCAGGGGCGAAGATAGACTCATGGTAGAAAATAGCGGGCGTCCCGGAGTCAGGGTCTGAAACCGCGACCCCATGGGCATCAAAGATGGCGAGCAGGGGCCGATACCTCTCATGCAGGAGACGAAGGGTGTCCTTATCGGATTTTCTTGTGATCAGCACGGCGGGACCGGCCTCGTCTCTATGCCCGAGATGCTGTCGGCTTGCTACAGGTCTGGGCGTACCTGTGGCCGATAGAATCTGGTAGGCAGGAAAGAAATTGTGAAGCCTGGTCCGTTCATCGCCAGATCTGAGAAATAAATCCCAGTACCCGGCCTTGTCGGTGCTGGGGCTTCCGGGACTTCCGCTTTTTTGAAAGAGTAAGACCCGCCGGCGCATCGAGATCGCTCTAACCTTTTCCAGTGGCAAATGGAGTTGCAGATAAGCTTCCGTGAATCGACCTGGCCTATCGGTGACCACCAGCAAGGGCCTTCGTTCAGTTGGGGATATGCCGAATTCGGTAATTCCGGTCGTCCAGGCCTGGAGGAGGATCAGCCCTGTGAGATAGGCGAGATGGTCGGGCTCAGAGTGGACAATGTGAAAGGGGATTCCGATGTCTCCCTCGATAGTGATGGGGAGATCGAGTTCTCCTGCATCATCAAGTTTAAATAGCCCGAAACATGCATCGCGCCGGAGAAACTGCTCGGGAAAGAGCCGAATGTTCATGGTGAGTATCCACTACCCTCGCCGGGGTAGAAGCGCGCCAGGGTTTCAAGCACGGCGGTCCTTATCCTGGCCCCAAGGAGGGGCGGCACCGCATTCCCTACCTGTCGGAACTGTTCGGTACGCGGGCCGAGGAAGATAAAATCATCGGGAAAGGACTGAAGCCGGGCAGCCTCGCGGACCGTGATCGATCGCACCTGTTCTGGATGAATGAACATGTGACCGTCCTTGGCAAGATGAGCGACTATGGTGGTACTTGGCGCATCCCAGACCTGGCGCCGGTATTTATCCAGGAAGATATCATTACGATAAATCATAAGATCGGGGCGATTATATTTGTGATGAGCATCCGCTCCGACTTCACCGGGTTTCAGGAGAGCGTAGAGCCTGATGTCCCGCTCGTTGTTGGGACGGGCAATATGGTTGAAGATGATGTTGGAACCATTTTGCATGGCCAGCTGATAGGCGGTACGGCCACTGCCTTGAGCCTCCCCGGCGTTGGCTGCCACTGGGTGTATGCCAAACTCCACGCCGCCGGACGGCTCAAGTGCTGGCAAATCCGAGACGGCCTCGCCGAACGTCGGGATCCACTCGGTATGGTCGAGTGGTGTACGAAGCTTCTCCAGCAGAAATCCAAGTGCATCGTTTGCTATTTCTGGGCTCCCCCCCTTCAGGACGCCGACAATCAGGACGCGCTTGCGACGTTGGGGAACCCCGTGGTCATACGCGTCCACTTGGGTATAGCCGGTAGCGTAGAGGGCGGAGAAATCCTCAAGAATGTCGTGGCAGGCCGTACCGTCATTGGCGGCAAAGAGACCGGGGACGTTCTCCATGACAAAGAAGCGGGTTCTGAGTGCCCTGACAATGTTACGGAACGCGATGTAGGTCTCTGCTCCCCTGCGGCGGTCGAAACGGGCATATTTGCTGGTAGCCAGACGGCGGCCTGTCGTACCGACCAGCGAGACTTTCTGACATGGTGGGCCGCCGATGATAAGGACAGGATTGGGTTCGGCGGCGAGTGCTCTCCTGATTTTCTCCACGGCACGGTGGGAGGTGAGGTTACAGCATAATATTCTGTCGAGGGGAATCTCAGGGTGATTGGTGGCGTAGGTCTTGTGTGCCCAGCGATCCAGTTCAGCAGCCAGGGCGATCCGCATCGTCGAGGTCTTCTTTGCCCTCGCATCATGCCCCCATTCTACCGGTCGGGACAGGCCGATGCTTGTGCCCCCTGCCCCGCAGAATAGATCCACGCATGAGGGTTGATGAGCGGTTTGCTTCGATTGTGCGGATGCCCGCTCGCGGAAATCGGCACAGAAGCCCCTGACCGGGCAGAGACGGCATCCGGGAATGCCGCTCGTGCAGATGTTCTGACCGTGGAGAACAAGGGAGGTGTGGAGGCTGAGAACCATCCCTTTCGGAATGAACCCATCGAGAAGGAGTTTCTGCGCTTCCTTATGATGCTTCTGCATTCCGTATTTCCAGGGAAGAATGCCAAGGCGGGCCAGCACACGGATAGAGTGGAAGTCAGCAGGAAATACGTTGCGACCAAGCGTGTAGAGCATCACAGAGGCAGCAATGTTGAGGCTCACCCCACGGAGTGAGCAGAGAAATTCCAGACACCGGGGTTTGGTCCACCTGCGGAGAGGGTCGAGCGTGATCTCGCCAAAACGGGCTCGAATCTGATCGAGTGCCACATAAATCTTCCGGGCCCACGCTTGGCCCCTGCCGAGAGAGCTAAAAGAGGGAGCCATCCTGTCGATGCCCTGGTCGATAAACCAAGCCCAGTCAGGCTTCCCATCACCGCGTTTCATCAATGAGGAGCGAAGCGACTCGAAGACGAGCTGTGCGTCGCCCATATGCCGCCGCCCTGTAAGCATCAGATAGATCAGGTCGTCAAGCGGGTCTTCGGGGTTGCCAGATCTTGGCAGGCTGCCATCTGGTTCGCGCCACAGCGCCGAGAGAATGTTATTGATATAGAAAAGGTCTCGCTTTCCTGGCGGGGTGTAGGGCGGTACCCATCTGAGAATGCTGGCAGGAGGAACGGAGATGTCGGTGCTGGTTACTCGATTCGTATTTGCCACTGCCCACTCGTCAGGCAACGGGTCCGCCCTCCATTATCGTGAAGCCGTTAGGCAGCTCCTGCGGAGTCAATCATTGGTACATACAGCGGTTCTATCTTTCGACTCCGGTATTCTGTATTGAAAGCTCTCTATCGCGAGCGTGATGGCACACGCTTGTCTGATAGTTGTCAGGATGAAGATTTCACTCTGCTGGTATCTCCTCCCATATCCAGCAATATGCACCAATCGCATACACGATCACCTGTCGGCCTTCTAGGTTAATAGTCTGTGTACCAAAACACTCCCATTCTCCATCATGGTCTGTATAAAAACAGAACTGGTCGTGCTTTTCATCATAGCGAGCCTTGAACACATCATTGCTGAACGTCACCTGTTTCCAGGTATCTACCATCTGCAGGGCAATATGATGCTCGAAACATGGGCACGCCCATCCGTTCCAATACTCCTCTGCCGTCCAGCCTTCAAACGGGCCAAACCAATCTTCAATGGCGAACACGCCTTTGCGAAACGCCATCTGTGATTCCATAAGGAATATTCCAGGTATTATACAGCGATACACCGGTGATCGGGCGAGGACTGCCCCTAGATTGCAAAGCTGACTTCCTGATAGGGTTCGCCCCTCCTGTGGGGACGGATTTCAATGGTCACTTTCTGGTCAAGCCGCTTGAGAAAATCTAGCAGCTTGTCCGTGGTAAAGCGGCTGTAATGTCCGTTCATCAGGTGCGAAACGTCCGGCTGTGCAATCCCCAGAAGGTCAGCGATTTCGCGTTGTCTGAGCTTTTTATCCTTCAAGATTTTATAGACGCCAAAGCCGATCTGGGCACGAGTAAAAAGTTCGCTTGCGTCCTCCAGTCCCAAGTCGGCAAAGACATTACCAGACCCTTCTTCACATTCGATTTTCATGTGTTTACTGCTCATTTTTCGCAAGCTCCTGCGCTTCCTTATACCGCTGCTTAATCAAATCCTCATCCTGTTTTGGCGTCTCAATGCCTTTCTTGGATTTTTTCTGAAAGGCATGAAGGACATAAATTTTCTTGCCAAGCTGCACCGCCAGGACCGTGCGGTAAGCCTCTTTGTCGTACCGCAGGGCGATCTCAAGAACACCGCTGCCAACACCCTTGAATGGCTTTGCATCCTTTGGCATCCCGCCAAACTGGATAAGCTGTAGCTCGTCTCCGATCAGCTTTTGCGCGCCTTTGGGAAACGCCCGAATATTCCTTTTCGAGTTGCCCAGCCAAACGAGGGGCCGCAAAATTGGTGTTTCAAAAGTCATCCAAGGCTACACTCCTATAATATAGGAAATTTACTATAAAATCAATCTTTAAAAAGCACAAGCCTATTTCTGAGGAAATTCCGGTATTTTGTAAACAGAAAACAATCTTTTATGCCGTGTTCAAGGGCCATCTAAGCGACCGAAAGAGCCACAAGCTTTTGGGATCCAGACCCCATAGGTGCCAATGCTTGAACCATTTGTTAGCATCCAGCCCGCTTCGCGGGCCGATGACGGCCGAGGAGTTGCTTCACAGTTCCTTGGAAGGCCATTTTTACTGTGAATCGTACGGAGTAAAAAAGGGTAGGGTCGCGGTGTTTCGGGCCAGTCGTGCAATTCTTTGCCAATCGCCGTTAGACCCCGATGTCTCGGTGGCGTTCAAATCGCGATCTTCTCCACCTCGTCGAGGCTCACGTCATCGCCGCGCCGGTCGTAGAGCCCCGTCGTCCGTGGCGACTCATGCGCGGCGATCTGCTGCGCAATCTCCAGACGGCCGCCATTTTTGAGGTACGCGGTAATGCCCGTCGCACGAAACGTGTGACAGCCGATTTTCGTCTGGATGCCGGCCGCCCTGGCGCGCCGGCGGATCATCCGGTAGACGTCGGCCTGCCGCATCGGTCGGGCCGTGAGCGCGTCGGTTTTGCCGGCTGCTGTGCGAAACAGCGGCCCTTTGGGATCGGTCTCCAGCAAGGTGCCCGTAACGTATGCCTCCAGATAGGTGTCAAGCGTGTGATGGGCCGGCACGTCGTGACGCTTGCCGCCCTTCTCATGCAGCCGCACCCATCCGCGCCTTCCCTGGATGAAGTAGTCCTCGACTTTCATGCCGGCCGCGGCACCGACACGGGCGAAGGTGAACACCATCAGCGCGATCAGCGCCCGATCGCGGAGCCCCACCAGGCAGGGCGCTTCCGCGTCCATGCCTGCAGGCCCTTTGACGACTTTGACGACGGTGATGCTATCCAGCAGCGCGCGCGCCTCCTCCGCGGTGAGCACCGGCGTCTTGCCTTTCTTGACGCTGTGCTTCGGCCCGCGCACCGCGTGGGCCGGATTCACGTCGATGATGTGCCCGACGACCAGCCAGTCACACAACATCCGCAGCGCGGCGAGGTATTGCTTGACCGTCGGCTTCGACAGGGCCTGTCCCAGCTCCTCGATGAAGGCGGCGACGTGCATCGGCTTCACCCACGCGAGCTCGTGCAGGCCCCGGCCTTCGCACCACTCCGAGAACCGGCACACCGCCTTGTAGTAGGCGCGCCGTGTGTGCCGGTTGCGGATGTTGGCGGTGAAGAACTCCCAGAACCGCTCGGAGGCCTTCGGCTCCGCCAGGAATATCGCCGGCCGCCTGGCGGTGACGTTCGCCAGATCGCGGGGTCCCTCGTAGAGGATGATGTCAGCGGTCATGGTCTCTCCGATGTCCCTCTGTGGAGCCGTTTAATCGTGAATGATAACGTCCTTTATCATACGTAAAGTCTCGGGAGCTCACAACCGTTTTCTTGGTCAGTGTCATTTTTCAAAGCCGACTTCACCAGATTTCCAAAGCCGTCATCAATCAGCGTCAGATCCGTCATTGCCCTTGATGGCTACTGAAGCTCACTTCAGCAGTTCCATCAGCTACTGCGCACGACTTTGGCAATACTGAAGAGCACTGTGACAGTACTCGAACATGAAAAAAACCGATAAATCAGGGATCGAAGTGAAGTCAACTCTGAAAAATGACAGGAAGGGAGAAAGGGACGCACCCGCGCCACGCACCGCCCACGCCTGCAATCACTCGAACAGGATGTGGAAACCTTCCTGCCTGAAATGGTGATCGTTGGTGAGGACGTCCAGCAGTCCCTCACGGCGCATCGCTTGCATGGAGACGCAATCCGTCAGGCTATAATGCTTATCAAGACGGGAAGCGTAAAACGCGAGGGCATCGAGAAACGAGGCATGGCTTTGTGCATATAGAATATGAAGTATTAACTTTACGCAAGTCTTAATTTACTTTAGAATTTAAAGGGTATTATTTATAAGATAGCTCATGGTGGACAATTCCATACCTGCGGATGAGAAAGGCAATGTCCAAGCACATGGCCCTGACTTCTTCAAGAAGGTTGCGCAAGCTCGCCAATACACAGGACTTTTGGATACAAGTCACCGTGAGATGGCAATATGGGAGGCTGTGGGCAAAAAAGAAAACATCAAGGCACTCGCCGATGCAGGGGTCAAACATATATTCCTGGAACAAAAAATAAGCAGGCAGAAAGAGGTTGATGATTTTAATGCAGGAAAGATTTCTGAAGCAGAGCTTCGTAAAAAAGCCGCGAGTTTTGCTTCTGGATTCGCTTTCGGCGATGAGGAGTTACGCCAAGGAGGCGCCGTTGTAGATATACTGGTGCATGCCAAAAAATACGGCATCAAGGTTCATTTTGCCGATCCCGAATCGAATCTGATGGCAGGAGGCGACAAAGTTCTTCTTAAGGAAGACCATCCATTATACCGGAGCGATCCTGAAGCCGCGAAAGCATTAAACGAGTTTAAATCGATTACAGATATCGATAAGCAGATAAAATTCGATTTAAGTATATCTCCCGATTTGAAGCGAAGAATGGATGATCTTGCTATAAAAATGGGCGCTGGCAAGACAGAAGAAAGAGATTCGATAAACGAGGAGTTGGCGGATTTTATTAAAAAGAAAGCAAATGGTCAAAAAGCAGCCATTCTTTACGGCGGGAATCACTTTGATCAACTAAAAGATTTAAATGAATATTTGGGTAAGGAAAATGTCACCACCGTGGCACTTCTTGCGTCCGCGCATCAGAAGGATGCGAGTATTGCCGGCGCGCCTATTCAAGAGCTTCCCGATTATGCTTATTTCATTGACGATGGCCATGCAACGAAGAAGTTAACCTTCTGTGATGATGCCCTTAAGCTGGGAGCGAGCATGCAAAATCAAGGGATTAAAATGTGTGAGTCCACCTTGGATATGGGCACATATCATATAGGCCCCCTAAAGGAAGAAGCCCAAAAAGAGCGCTAGATCTTTTTGAAAAGCTGGATTAAAGCTTTCAGAGGCTTTTATTAAATTCAAAAACTTGGCAATTGCGGAGCCTCGCCACTACCCCCGTGCGGCGGGGCGGGCTGCTTCCTCGTCTGCCTTCTCGGGAACGGGGCATAAGGACTTCCTCATAAATTTGTTCGGTCGGTCCCAATTCGGAGGCTCGCACTTTTGAGATGTGTGCGGCCGATCGCCGCCATGAGGAACCCAAAGGTCCAGAGTATTTCAGGAAAAGACGGGCGCGGTATGCTCTGCGGGTGCGGCTCTGACCGTGAGGCGCACCTCAACATGCCGATTGAGACGGTTGAGGATCGTCACTAACCGATCAATGGTAAACCGGGATAGATCGGCATTACGGATGCGGGACATATCCGCGGTCTGAACGCCGGCCAGTTTTGCCGCGGCGGTCCCTGTCAAACGACGCTCCCGCAGAACAGCGATGATCTCGGCCGCCAGGTCGGCCTTGATCAGCTTGGTGTCTGCCTCGGGCAGGCCCACCTCCTCAAAGGGGTTATCGCTTCCCCTAACAAGTTCCAGGTCTTCACTCATGTCAACATCTCCTGTAAGCGTTTGAGCCGTGCGCGGATCAGGTCGATTTCGCGCGGCGGCGTCTTAATGCCCTGGGTCGATTTTTTCTGAAAGGCATGGACAACCCAGACATCCTCGCCGACCTGCACGGCATACACGGTGCGGTATGCATTGCCGCGATAAGCCAATGCAATTTCGAACACTCCGGTTCCCAGGCCTTTCATCGGTTTGGCCTTATCGGCTTTTTCGCCGTGCGCGGCTATCCGCAGCGCCGTGGTCATCTGCTCCTGTACGGCTGCCGGGAACGCCTGAAAGTCCCTCAAAGCCGTCTTGATCCATGAAATCCGACGTATCATAACATGATATTGGCAAATTTGACAATATAAAGCAAGCATTTTTGCCGGCGGTCTTTCCGCTCCAAATCTGGCCCCATATTTTATCGACCCTCCTGTTAGGCCTTGTTAGGGCGTGGTCACGGATTGACCCTTTTTGCGGGGATAGGCAAAAACCCCCTTTAAAGGATAAGAAAATAGCATGCTAGCCACCTAACATGCCGGCATGCTAGCCGTGATGTTCTTTGTAAAACGCCCACATATCGGCAAATAGGGTGCTCATTTCTATTTCTCGTTCCGCAGCATATACCCGAAACTCCCGGCGCAATTCCGGGCTGATCTTGAGTTGCAACGGTACTTTTTCTCCGCTGGCGGGTTTGACAAGGTTCTGGTTCACCGTGGCTTGCGGAGGGGGCGTGCCTTTGCGGTTGGCTGGTTTCTTGAGCTTATGCACGTTAACCATGACGTTTTCTCCGTTGGCGTTGCGGCTTCGGGGTCGCCAGAGATGCCAGCATATTCACCACGCTCTGCGCCAGGACTTCGGCGCGGCGGTTGAGGCTGGTAAAGTGGGTTTCGGTCGCGGTGCGTCCCTCGTCGCTGGCGCGGCGATAGGCGGCTTTCTCCGGTAGTTCTCCCTTTAAGATGGTGTATCCTGCCTCGCGCAGATACTGGCGGGCCTCCTCGATCTCCGTTTGGCTGATGCCTACCCGGCAAAGCGCAAAAACCAAATGCTGGCGCGGGATATGGGTTACAAGCTCATGCGCCAATTGGACGCCAGGTTGCAGGTCGTCAATGGCTAGCCCTGTCGGGAGAATGACAAGATGACTCGCCTTGGCAATCTGTAAGGTTGCTTGAGTGGCGTGCGGCGCACCGTCCAGAATCAAAAGATCATACTGCTCCGCGACTTTAAGCGCTTGCTCTACGCGGCCATATTGCTCAACGGAGATGTCCGGCTCCAGACCGCGTTGCAGACGTCGGCTGCGCCAATGGAAACTGGTGGCCTGGGAAACGTCCAAGTCGGCAATCTTCACCTGCCAGTCCTGCGCGGCAAACTCTCGCGCAATCAGCCTGGCAAGTGTGCTTTTCCCTACCCCGCCTTTTTGAGACACGATTCCCAAGATCATCGCCATAGAGCACCCTCGTCTATCCATTGCTGACATGCAAAACTGTCAGCATGCCAGCATGCTTGTGCATTATGGCATAAAGATATGGCAATGAAAAGGGGGGCTATGAGTAGAACGAGACTTAGCATGCTAACATGCTGGCATGCTATTAAAGCACTAATCCAATTACTGCTAACAGACAGGTATTTCACACACGTGAGAAGCGTTTATGGCTCCGCCTGAGATTCCTGGTAAGCGTGAAGATGATCGGCCGCGCGCTGGGCATGGCTCGCGGCCGTGAAGATGGCCCGCTTGTCTTCGCGCAGGGCTTTCAGCCATGAGGCAATATAAGCGGCGTGATCCTCGCGGGTCTCCGGGGTAATACCGAGGTCGGCGCAGAGAAACGCCGCGCCGATCTCGGCAACAAGCTCCTCCATTGCATAACCGGCATCGCCGAACCGCTTGCGGCCGAAATCCCGATCAAGGCGGGCAGGGTGCCGCGTCCAGTGGGTCAATTCGTGGGCGAGGGTGGGGTTTTTGAGGGCTGCGGGTGTCAACGTATAGCTTGACATTTCTATACTGTCAACGTTATGGTTGACAGCATGGAAAAGACCTTCGGAACACTCGTGCGACACTTGCGGCTCCAACGAGGGGACTCCCTGCGGAGCTTCGCCCGTGAGGTGGGTCTCAGTGCCAATTTCGTCTCCAATATGGAACGGGGCAAAACCGCCCCGCCCGGTGAAGAAAAAATTGTCCGGATGGCGGCATATCTCGGCCAGAATCATGACGAAATGCTGGCGCTCGCCGGGAAAGTCTCGGCGGACATCATCCACATTATCCTCCAAAAACCCAAGGAGACTGCCGACTTGCTGCGGCGGCTCAGCCATGCGCCTGCCGGCAGGCTGAAAACGTATCGGGAAGCGCTCCCTGCCCCGGCGCCCCTGGAATTTTATCCCCTCGCCACCGTCAGCCACGAAAATCATACGGCGGTGATCGGGGAAACTGGGTCTGGCAAGTCGCTCCTGACCAAATACCTCATTCAAACCTATTTTCAGCAAGCGCATGTGCGTGTGTACGACAGCGATGCCGCCCCGGCCGACTGGGGCGGGTTGGAAGTGATCGGGCGCAAAGGCGACTACGCCGGTATTGCGCGCTGCATGGCGGAGGACGTGGAGGAGTTGCAGCGGCGTACAGGCCTGCACGGTGAGGGGCGTGATTGCGGCGGGGAAGTCGTGCGGGTGATCGAGGAATATCCGAGCACGGCGGCGGAGCTCGCGGAACGGCCGGAGATTCATCACCTGTCCAAGGAGATCGGCCTGCTCTGGCTGCGGCGGCTTCTGCGGCGCGGTCGCAAGTACCGCATGAAAGTCTTTGCCGTCGCGCAAGAATTTGAGGTCAACGCCTGGAAAATCGCCGGGGAAGGCGGTTTGCGCCGTGCCTTCACGGTGCTGTACCTCGGCTCCACGGCCTACCAGGCGCTCTTCCTCATCAAAGACAAGCCCTATCGCGAGCGGCTGCGCGCGTATTTCGATAGCGTCCCCTACCCCTGTCTAGTGGATGTCAAAGGCCGCTTTTTCCCGGCGGAAATCCCTGACCTGTCAGGGTTTGGGGAGATCGAGGACGGGGCGAGCACGGCACATGCGGTGTTGCGAATCCTGGAAAAGGAAGTGTCCGGGGGGTGATAAGGTACTTCGGTGTAGCGGCGTAAAACCAGGCAACGCTCTTCGTTCTTGACATTTTGGGGATTTTGGGATTATATTAAGGACAATACGGCCGGCCCCTCTGCATTCTTTAGAATGCACGGGTCGGTTTTCTTTTATACGCCTTCCATGCCTCCTATCCCCTACACAAAGCCATACCTCGACGTCTCGAATCAACTGAGACTACTTCAAGGTCGCGGTATGCTCGTCACCGACGAGCCACGCGCACGCCAATATCTCGAACGCATTGGCTATTACCGTCTGAGTGGATACTGGTATCCTTTTCGGGCTTCCCAGGTTGTCAGCGGAGCCGCCGGTAACCCGATCGTGCAGGTGCTCGATCAATTCCGCCCAGGATGCACGTTTCAGCACGCGGTCGAGTTGTACGTCTTTGATAAGCGCCTGCGCCTCCTCTTCCTGGATGCCATTGAGCGCATTGAGGTCGGACTGCGGACCCATATCGCGCTGCTGCTGGGTGCCCGTGACCCTTGGGCGCATAGAAATCCGGCGCTGCTTCGCGGAACGTTTGCCCGCCGCGTCAATCGACAAACACAACGCACTGAGCATCATGACTGGATCAATCGCCTCAACGAATATGAGCGACGATCACAGGAGGATTTCGTCCTCCACTTCCGGAGTCGCTACTGTTCCGATTTGCCCATTTGGGTGGCCATTGAACTGTGGGATTTTGGCATGCTGTCGATCTTCCTGAGCGGAATGCAGGTTCAGGATGTGCAAGACATCGCGATGAAATATGGTATTGCCCGGTGGGAATTGCTGACCAGCTGGGTGCGGGCCATCAATCATATACGGAACATCTGCGCGCATCATAGCCGCCTCTGGAACCGCTCGCCAGCCGATCAGCCAAAGCCCCCAAAACACGGTGAGTTGCCGATCTTAGAGCACCTTGCCGGTGACCACTTTGGGCAGATACGCCTGTATGCCGTCGCTGCCGTGATCCAGTTCCTGCTACGGACCATGAACCCTTCAACAAGTTGGGCTGATCGGCTGAAACAACATGTTGGGTCGTTCCCCACAGCGCCCGGGGTTACGGTCGGGCAAAGCGGGTTTCCGCCAGGCTGGGAGCATTTACCGCTGTGGTGTTGAGGCCACAAAATCGTTTGTGAGACGTAAAAGGGGCGCCCGAATCGTTGTGGGTAGTAAGGATGTTGATCGCGCTGCCAATACCCTAACGGTACAGGGAGGGTGAGACAGTTTCGGTGTCTCAATAAGGGTTCCGCCCAGATTGATGTAAAAATATGCTCTAACGGCCCTCCCCCTGGGCAAAAACCCCTATCGTGCATCGAGCGCCGGGATGATGATTCCCAAGGCCGCTTTCGTATGCGCTTCGATTTCATCGAGCACGCATAGCCACTGCCCGATCCCGCGCTTGATGAGCGGATCGGATTGCGCCTCCTGCCATACCGTGAGCATGCGGTGGTAGCCGATAAGATCGGCGCGTTGTGCGCAATAGGCCGTCGCTATACGCGGCTCCACAACTTTTTGGAGGCCTCCGGGTGTTTGCGCGATGCGCTGCAATGTCTCCACTTGCTTTTCGGTATCTTCGCGCATGCGGTGCAAGGCCCGAATGATATAGGGCAATCCTTCCACGCGCGGGTGCGTGACCAAGGGGATTTCGTCGCCGCCGCCGTCGTCCGTTCGAACGCTCAGAACGTCGTGCGGCTGATGTTGCACAAGCTCGGCCTTCGGAATGCGGCGCATGAGCCGGGGGAAGAGGTCGTGCTTTTTCGCGACGAGCATCCGCATATCGCTCTTCCATCCGTGCTCCATGCCGTCCGCCGGAGGCTCGGGATTATCGTTCAGGCCCATGTTCCAAGCCATTTTGATATGCTTTTCACGCTGCCGGGCCTCCGGGAAAAGGCTGATGTTCCAGGCGAGGCAACAGATCATCGCAATGCGCCGACGCTCCTCGAAGGCGTCAACGAAAATAACATGGGGCAGTGTATATGTTGCAAAGCAAGAGGCGGTGGTGGGCGTCTTCATGTTTCTACTCCTACTGGGGTTCGAGGAGTAACGGAACAGGATTTTACGGTTTAATGTTAATCGTCGGGGGAATTGCGTCATGACGGTAGCGACCAGATTGATGTAACAATATCCTTTAAGCATAAGCAGTTTGCCCCGGTTAGAACGCATCAGAAAAAAAGGGCCATCCTCCGCTGCCATGCTTGCTTCCGTGACCGTGAAAAGGTGCTTTTGCTTTCTTTCTTACGCATCGGTAACACCGAACTCAATCCATTTTGACTTCGCCAGGCGTCGATAATGACGCTCGTTTTCGTATGCAGGCCCAACAGGAGGGTCATCTGGAAAACGTAAGGACAGAGTGGCTTTGCGTCGCTCTTCTGAATGGGCTGACGACCCTTAGAGCATATTTTTACATCAATCTGGGCGGAACCCTACCTCTGGAACATGATCAACGATTCGTCCAATAGCCGGGCTTACGCCGGTGATGGGCGACGGCGATCACCTCGATCGCTTCGGCGGTGACACGGTACATCAGACTGAAGGGAAACCGCTGAAACACGTAGCGCTTGGTTGGGCCGTGATAGACAGGCCAGCGCTCGGGCGCGTCCGTCACGCGATGGATGGCATGCTCAAGATCGGCGGAAAAGGCCTGGGCCGCAGAGGGGTTGCGCTCGTGATACCAGTCATAGGCGCGCTGCGCTTCGTCGGCCGCCTGCGGATGAAAGCGGACGCTACGCGGTGCCACCTTGCAACAGGCGGGCTCGCACCTGCTCCCAGGCGACGGGGGTCACTGCGCCGGTATCCAGCTCATGCATACGCCGCTCGACTTCCGCGCGCCAAGCCTCGTCAACGTGGTCCTCGGCGCTCGCATCCAGACTATCCAGTAACAGTCCCGCAAGCACGGCGCGGTCTCCGGCGCTGAGTTTCAAGGCCTGTTGATAGAGTTCGGCAGGGGAATGTGAAGGGTCCATAAATCCATCATACCCTAGAAGAGAGGGGCAGCACAAGCGTATGTCGATTTGCTATACAGTACGGCCAGCGGCACATGATTGCCGATGGAAAGAGAGTATCGGGGGAACGTCTGGATTTTGGCTTAAACCCAACAAGCCTGTTACCAGGGGCAATAAGCACAGATGAACCCGTTCGGCTGAAAGGGAATGAGCAATTCTCTTTCAGTTTCCCAGCTCATTCCTCTCCACGTGGGACTTCTCGCTTGAATGCTGAAACATAACTTCAGAGAAGATTGCCATCTTGATGTCAATACAAGCCCGATGCATTCTTGCCAAGCCGACCACAACCACCAGCATAGCTGGATACAACAACAGGTCCTTGTACTCATGAATGCGAATGCGGAGGAGGTCTTGCCACTCAAAGCCGATGAAGAGAATCACAGTCGCAAAGACCAAAGCAAGCTGGAAGTTTCCGCTGGCTTCGTGAAGCACCGTGAACCGCTCGAATAACTGGCGTTGACTCTCGGTGGCGAACTTCTCGAAACGCACAACGTCACGATAGAACTTCTTTACACCATCTGGGTCATCTGGGGTACGACAGGAGGGCGCTGGGGCGCTGCAGTATCTGATATACGGCAGATACTGGCGTTTTGGGATCCATCCGCCCAGACCCTGTAAGGCAAGAGCAGTGAGCCAACCCGCTGCCAGCACAGGAATCCAGCCTGTCGCGGGAACTCCGCCCATTGCCTGCACTGCTTCGTGAAGGTTTGACGGCTTGGACAGAAGGCTAATATAAAGAGTGACAAGTAGCATTGAACCAGGAACCATCTTTCCCAGGACATCGCGCAGTACCAGTTTCGTGTACAGAGAGTCAAGAAGCTTGTCCATCGCGGTCTCGCGCGCCTAACCCGCTTAAAATAGCCTGTCTTTTGTCAACTGCTGGCGGAGTTCTTGTACCTGCTGGGTCAGCTCCCGCACATTTTGCGCGAGTTCCTCGATGCGCAGCCGATGGTTCGCCTCGCGGTCGAGGCACATATGCACAATGTCAATCCACTTGGCTTGCAGCTTCTGCATCTGGAACAAAATCTCGCGTTCCCCGTTCGTCATGGGCTGCCGGGCAGCCTGCTCGTTCATGACTCTCCTTCATGCCTTAACGGCTTGGCGTGGGTTTGTGGATGTATGGATGCATCAATGTACCCATCCATCAATTTACTCAAGGTCGGGAAGGGGGGGGAGGCCCTTGTCTTCGCGAAGCCTTGAAATGCCGAGCAGCGCGAGCTTATTGACGCTGGTGCCGGTCGAGTCTGCGAATTGAGTAATAAGCTCCCATTGATCGTGGGTCATGCGTAACTGGTTATGGACCCACTTACCCTTGCCCTTGATTTGATAACGGCTGCGAGAGGGTTTCGCTTCTTCATCTTGGGGGTTTTCGGTGAAAGTGGCGAGGCCGGTGTTTTTTGCTTTCGGCATTAGATACTCCCTAGTTGTTTCTTGATCCACCGCCACAGGATAAGGATCTCTTTCGCTGCCTTACCCTGGGCGTCAAATTCGGTGACGGATTGGCCGGAGGCGACCGCGCGCGCAAAGGATACGCGCTGCCCGATGTCGATGGGAACGACCTTGAGGCCATGTCGGGCAAGGACGTTCTTTGCTTCGGCTACTTCAGGGATACGGGAGTCGCAGGCGTTCAGGATGAAGGCGGCGGGCTTGCGCGCGGCTTTGACGACGTTGACGCTGGCGGTGATCGCCCTTAGATCGAAAGCAGAGGCGCGGCACGGGATCAGCAGTAAATCCCCTGCGGCCGCGATGACGTCGACGCCCGCGGTGGCGTGCGGCGCCATGTCGATGACGGCCAGGGTAAAGTTCTCCTGCCGTGCGCGAGCGAGGGTAGGGCCAAGGGTTGAGGCGCTGGCTTTCTCGACCACCGGATACCCGTTAATCCCCGCGCGCTTCCGAGCGACGCCCCAATCGACGGCGCTCGCCTGGGGGTCGGTGTCGATTAAGATCACCTTTTCCTTCGCCTCCGACGCGGCGACGGCCACATGCACCGCCAGCGTCGTCTTGCCACTCCCACCTTTCTGGCTCAGAAACGCGACGGAGCGCATAAGCTTCCTCATAGATTTATGGATGTATCAATTGACGGATGGATGGATGTTACTCTGCGGGCTCTTTCCTCGTCAAGAGTTTTCTTGCGAGGGCGCTGTAGACGGTGCGCGGGGTGACGTCCTTCAGCTTGGCGATCTGCCTGACGGAGAGGGTTTTACGCAGATTGTGGACCTCCTCAGGATCGAGCTTCGTGGTCCCCTTCTTCCTTCCCCTATAGACGCCGCGTTTCTTCGCCAGTGCGATGCCGGCGGCTTGACGCTCCTTGTTGTTCTGCAGCTCCATCTCGGCAACTCCGAAAAGCACAACGGCCACCATCTGACCGGTGATGCCGGAAAGATCGATCTCCTGGGTGACGGAAATAATCCGGACGCCCATGTTCAGCCAGAAACGCAGGGTGGCGATGCCGTCGAGCATTTTTCGGGAGAGTCGGTCGAGCTTCCAGACGATGACGGTCTTAATCTCGCCCGCGAAAATGGCTTTTCGCATGTGAAAAAACCCAGGGCGGTTGAGCGTCTGGCCGGTTTCCTTATCCTCGAACCACCGGATGCTTTCCGGGTCGATGCCGTGGTTTTTAAGCCAGCGCGATATTTCCTCGCGCTGTGATCCGGTTCTCTGGTCGTAGGTGGACACGCGGATATAGGCGGCGATGCTATCGGGAGCCGTGAGGGTGAGCATGGATCATTTTCCCTCCATCGCTGCCAGCTTGAGGACTTTGCGGAGGGGGTCAGATTCTACATAGATTCCCAGAAGTTCTTCCATATTAGCCTCATCAATCTCGCGCATGACAGAGGCGAGGAAGTCGCGCAAGAAACTCTCGCCGCATTTCCTCGCCTCAGCAACACAATCCTTATATCCTGGCGCATCAACGCCATAGCCTAACAGGGAGCTGCGGGCAGCATGCTCCATCGCCAACTGATAAATCTCTTTCGGTGTTTTGGTCATGATCTGCCCTTCCTGTGTGTGTCATAGATCCCGGTACGCTTCTCCTGCACCCGGTCCATGTGGCTATGTGGAGGGGGCTGGTAGGGCACGATCACGGCATCCGGCGCCAGCTGCTTGATCAGCTTGACGATACCCTCGCAACCCTTCCTGTAGGGTGTCAGGGTGACCAGCTCCTCGCCATTGTAGAACGCCCAATTTCGGGTGTTTTTGTAAGGCTCATAATGGAATGGGCCGGGGGTGGTCATCGAAAGCGTCAATGGTGGTGTTTCAGGAAGCGATTTTTATCAGCTCATCAGTCCAGGGTCAAGAAAAATAGGGTACACCCTATTTTGCACACCATTCAGGGGCGCATGAATGCGTGTCAGCACTGTGTTCCTGTATGCATCAAGCGTAAGGGCAAGAAAAAGAAGCTGAGAGAGGCCCTGCAAAATAGGATAGGGCAAAAAACCCCATCATCACGGAGGAAGGGTGTCAGACATCAACAGTGATGACACCCAGCAGGGGAGCACTCGCCCTTGATCTCCCCGTCCAAACCGCGTCACAACATTGTGGGTCTGTGCCATTCTCGATGAACGTGGTGGAGTGTCCGCGAATCGGCTCCACGGATTTGGACGTCTTATCTTGCAAAGTATTCGGAGGGGCTGATCTGGAACACTGAGGCGCTGCTCGTGCGCCTGCGTGACGGATGATATTTCGTGGGAACCCCAGCGTCTACTGCGGTGCGGGGGCATGGGAGCTCGCTCCCATGCCTGTCGACATGTCGACAGCCCTCTTCGTCACAGAGCGCTGGAGCAGGCAACAGTCCTCCCCATGCTTTGAGCTTGTAATCCTTGATTTTTCCACTACTTATCTCATATCCCTGCGCTGAGATCCGGTTGGCACAGGTCTTGCCCTGAAACAGCACACAAGAAGCAGCACCTGATCATGACGAGGCGAACAGCAGCAGCATATGGCTATGTCCGTGGTAAAGGAGCCAAAACCATGAAGCATCTACGCCGTTGCGCTCAGCTCGGCGCGCTCACCCTGGTCGTCGCAGCGGCCTGGGTTGCGCTGCTGCACCCTTATACGGCTACCGCGCAGGATGATAACCCCGGGTTCGGCCATGGCGCGAGCTATCTGACGACCGTGACGGACTCGAATGGAATTTTTGTCACTCGCACCGTCATTACGTTGCATGCCGACCACACGATGTCCGTGGTGGGTGCTGACTCCGGTGGGCCGACCTACTTTTTCACCGGCGAACTCGGCTCGTGGAAACCTGACGGCAAGGGTGGGGCGGTTGGAAGGACGATTGATTTCGATTTTTTCGTCGGCCATCCAGTCTATCCAAACGGGGATGTCGTACGCGTTGATTACACGATGAGCGTCCAAAATGACGGAATAGTCGGAACCCATACTGTTACCATTTTTCCGCTTCAGGAAAATCCGTTCGGCGACGGAGGGATCAATCTGGTCACCTCTAACTTCACGGGCCAGTTGATAACCCCCTAGCTTCACTTCGCGTGCGCTGCGAAGGGGGCACAGGTTCACCGCCGAAGGCAGTCCCGCGTGTCGTGTCCGTGAAGTCTGTCCACGGATGTGAACGCTTGAATGTGCAAAATTTCAAGAGCCGGCCCGTCCTTCGCCGGTCATCCGGGTGATCCAGAGATTCCTCTCGAGGCTCCGAACGCATCCTGTGGAAGGAGGAATCTATGTATACCCTAGGTACTGCTCGGTGAGGGGGCTGCTCTCTCCCAATTTTGCAAGATTACACGTCCAAATCCGTGGAGTAGATCCGCGGACACTTCAAACGTGGGTTGTGCAATCATCGGCGTGGTATCACCAGAAGGGAGACCTCGGTGACCCTGTGAAAGTCAGCCGACCATTGAGGAAGGAACAAGACAGGTGAGGATGTTGTGGCGCGGGGATTAGCGGGGAAGCCCATCACCGGTTTCCTTCACCGAGAATGGCGCAGACCCGCGGGGCTTGCCGTCACCCGGTTTGTATTCCGGCTGCCCTTGCCCTTCTCACGCCGCCGCCCGTTCCCCACGGAGCCGGTCCGGCCGACGATTGACGTGACCGGGTTGCGCGCGCCCCTTCCGCGCGGTGCGCGAGGAACCGGTCGCTCATCCCTGAGCATTCCCTTCCCGGCGCGATTTCGCGGTCGGCGAAGCGAGGCTTCCCCCGCCGCATCGGATATGTCCCCGGCTCATGGGCCGGACCCCTGCCCGCCGCGCCTGCTGGCACTTCCCTGGTTTTTCGGTATGCCCGTGCCTGTGGAGCTTTCCGGCAGTGGTTGGCTTTAACCTCGCGAAGGGCGAAAAAACGGCCAGGTAGCCTGGAGGCCGCCTGTGCCAGTGGCCTACGCGCGTGCATAGGGTTCCTGCAGAAGCGTGTATCGCAGCCAGCACGGCTTCTTTGTTGTGCTCAGGTGACGGAAAAGCGTTCACGCTCCTCCTACTCCCCTACCGCGCGAGCTGGTTTTGTAACGCCATGCAGACGGTCAACCTGGTTGACGGTGCTGTACTTGGCCAAAATTTTGGTCTTCGCTAGGTGAGCGCCTGGAGCCGTGGGGCCGGCCTGGCCGGCCCGTATGACGGCCGGCTGACGCGTGTCGAGTATGTTCGTCATCGGCCCCCCACGCCACGGTCCCTCCTGTGCCCCACCAGCCTCGCCTCGTGTCTCTCATCCATTGATAGAACAGGGTCGTTTCACCAGCCCCTGGACGAATGCTCAGCGTGGCATGAGACTTGCGCTCATGTCAGGGATCAGCGTCTCCGCCCATGGATTCTCTCGAGGCGTACGATAGCGGTAGACGGTAGCAGCGCGCTCTACGAGACCTCGCCGCTGCAAGGGGCGGGACCGCGCTGGTTGTGGCGCCGACACACCGGGAAGGGGAAGAGGTCACGGCGCGCATTCGGGAAGAACTGCGGAAAGACGAGATGCTCGGCACGGAGGAACGGCCGTCGCGACATGATGATTAAATCGCTGACGTGGCCTGATCCCTGAACGCGACCATATTCATGGTTCGGCTGATGGATAGGATTGAAGTGTGAAACGCCGCTAGTGACGAACGAGGCGAAGCGGGCTCCACAAGGCTCGCATCATGACGGAAGAAGATTCATAAACCACAGGAGCATTTTATGAGTATGAAAATGAAGGCGGCGCAAATCAGCAAACCCGGTGGAGACTGGGAATTGGTGGAACGCGACATCCCGGAGCCGCGTGCCAGGCAGGTTCGCGTGAAAGTGGAGGCGTGCGGCATTTGCCACAGCGATGTGGTCGTCAAAGAGGGTCTGTGGCCCGGGCTTCGTTATCCTCGTGTGCCGGGTCATGAAGTCGCGGGACGCATCGATGCGGTCGGCGGCAACGTCACAGAATGGAAAAAAGGTCAGCGCGTCGGCGTAGGCTGGCATGGCGGACATTGTTTCGTATGCGAACAGTGCCGGCGCGGCGATTTCGCCATGTGCGTCAATCGCAAAATCACCGGCATCGATTTCGACGGCGGATATGCCGAGTACATGATCGCACCGGCGGCAGCGCTGGCCGCGATTCCCGATGAATTGCCGGCGGAGGAAGCGGGGCCGTTCATGTGCGCGGGCGTCACTGTCTACAACGCGCTCCGCAATTCAGGCGCGCGTGGGGGCGAGGTCGTGGCCGTGCACGGCATCGGCGGACTAGGACATCTCGGGATTCAGTATGCACGGCAGATGGGATTCGAGACGGTGGCGCTCGGCCGAGGGAAGGACAAGGAACCGTTGGCGAAGAAACTGGGCGCGCATCATTACATTGATTCGGACGCCGGCGATGCGACAGCGGAATTACAGAAACTCGGCGGTGCGCGCGTGATTTTGGCGACGGCACCGAATGCAAAGGCGATTTCCGCGCTGGTGGATGGATTGTCGGTGAACGGCAAGCTGATTGTGCCAGCCGCGCCTAACGAACCCCTGACCATAAGCGCGATGTCGTTGTTTCTGAGAAGAAGATCCGTGGCGGGTTGGTACTCCGGCACAGCGAAAGATTCGCAGGATACATTGGAATTCAGTGTGTTGACCGGCGTGCATCCGATGATTGAGAAATATCCGCTGGGCCGAGTCGCGGAAGCCTACGAGCGGATGCACAGCGGCAAAATACGCTTTCGCGCCGTCCTCACCTTGGGTGTGTGACACGTCACCGCCTTGGGTGATTGGCAAACCAGATGAAAGTCGCGCAGTAAGCATTGTTGATGCCCCCTCAAACGAAGCGCCAATCGATGGCTCGCCATTTCGGCGTTACTCGCGAGTAATCCTCGCGGGGAAGGAAATGCAAGCAGGTGGGCCGGTTATCCGGCGCCATCTCAATGCGCTTGATGTCCACTGCGCGCGCAACCGGAAATTGGAGAAACGGGGGGCCGTCGCCCCCCACCCGGCCCAGCAAGTCCGGACGGTCATCGGAATCGCTCACGACCGGCAAGGACAGATGCAATGGCGGATGATTAGAGGGCACTCCGCTTTACCTAAGCAGCGTTCAACGAAAAGTTGTGTCGGTTAAGGTGTCCCGGTTATCGCCACTGTACTTGCCGATAGCCGACAGGCTTCGCAAAGTCGGACTTCAGCGCTGTAATACCGAAGGGTGTCATTCCCAGGACGAACGATCCTTCGCGCGGATCCGCGAAATAGAACATCGCGTAGCCGGCAGGGTAGAACACCAGATCGCCTGTTTGGGGCTGGTTGATCGGCGGCAGCCTGTCATACAGGCTGCGACTGGCCTCTGACAGCGACTCGCCGGGCCGCGGTTCAATTCCAGAGGCACGCTTTTGCCTCAATATATACATAGCGAAACTGGGAGAATCGAACCCTTCCTGGGGAGATTGCCCGCCAAGCTTCCATTTGATGCGTCGCTGGCGGAGTTCGAGAATGTCCAGCAGCAGGCTTTCGCTGCCAGGGAAACGGCTGGCCAATTCTTTCGCGTTCACATAATCGATGGTGCGCACTGCTCGGCTCAAGTTCACAGCTTCCGAAAGTGTTTTTTGGGCCTCCGCCAGTTGGGCCTGCAAGTCAGTCACCTGGTTTTTGTAGTTTTCGGTGTCCCCTTGCAGCGATTGCGCCTGGGACTTGTAGGTCTCTGCATTTTTCTTCAATGTGTCAATCTGTGTCGTGTAAGTCGAGGCCTCGGTTTTCAAGGCATCCACCTGCTTTTGGGCGTTTCGGACGCTTGAGGCTGTGTAACCGAGCAGGACAACCGTGAGCGCCACAGGCAGGAGCGAATACGATACGGCGCGGATCCGCGCAGACTTCTCTCGGCGTTCGATGCGCTCGAGCAGGACGGGAAGTTGGTCGCCAGGCGTTAAAGAACTTGAAACTTTCATCCTAGCCTCCCAGAACCTTAGCGAAATACTGGTCGAAATACTGATCGAGCTTCACGTCCGGACTCAGTCCGCCCACCTGCTGGTGCTGGTAACTATGAAGTAAGGAACGCAGGGCAACGATCTTGTCACGGCGACTGAAGAAAATGGGAATGAAGCCGCTGACCGCAACGAGTGTCCCCCCCAGCGTCTGGCCGGTTTTCAAGGTTTCCGCGAGAATCAGGCCAGGATGCACGAAACTCAAGACCACCACCGTCAGGCCCAGTACGAAGAGCATTGCAGCGAGAGCTGTTTGCAAACGCAGGGTAATTTGCTGGCTGGCCACGGCGCTCTCTAGAAACTCTATTTTGGCGGGCATGTCCATTGAAGCTGTCCCAAAATTGGGGCTAGTATACCTTCGTGGACATAATCATTTACAAGCTCCGCCATGCAAGAAGTCTTGTTTTCAGTGATAAAGTGATCGCCTTCTCCGGCGATTTGTCGATTTCCGAAGTTCACCTTTGGATGTGTCGGCTACAAAACCGCAGTCTCATTTCTACGCTCGAACGACAACGCGGTTATCGAAGGCGCTCTTCGGATGCTCGGGTTCGCGCATGCGTTCGATTGGAAAGGCGACACCACGGCATTGCGCAGCGCTGACAGAGCCGTCGAAGCTGCAGGCCCGGGCCTCATGACGCGCGGAGATACAGTCGCTCGGGCGCTTGCGGTCTACCTTCCGGTCATCAAAAGCGCTGCGAGCCGGGATCTTCTCTGGGCGATCGAGCAGCGGCCGGCAGAACGCGAACAGGCACTGATCGCCCTGACGGGGATCGCCGATCCGGCCGACCTCAGCAAGATTGGCGACTTACTTGTCCAGCCCGGCAACAAGGATTCACGGGGAACAGATCTTTCGGGCCTTCCCTATCAACTCGTCCGCGCCTTTGGTGATGCGTCGATCCCTTATCTTCAGCGGGCGATGGCCGAGTCTCCGTACGTGTGGGTGCGAACGCAGTCGGCCGAACAACTCGTGTTGAAGGCGAGAGTGGAGGGCTTCGAATTCTTCCTTGATGCGATTACCGCTAACCGCAGCTATCGAGCGGAGCTCGTGAACTGGCTGCGTGTAGCGTTCCACCTGCCCACGACCGGCGGTGAAACCGAAGTGACTGCTTTTCTGAATGAGCGAATCAGAGACCCGAAACCGCCGACGCAGGAGTCCCCCGTCCAGGCTGCGGTAGCGCAATTGCAATCGCGCGACCCCGCTAGTCGCAAGACAGCGGCACAGGACCTGCTCGATCTCGCTCCGCAAAGTCTGGAAAACATGATCAACGTCGGCGGCTATCTCACGAATGACGTGATCCGAAGACCTGCGCAAGTGAGTCCGGATACCTGGCGGGATGCCGCGCTGGTCCTTGGCCGTCTGCGCCACTCCGTGACCACACAACTGACCCTCTATCTTGAACGCGATGGTGCGGCTGCAGCGCTGATCGAGCTTGGTGAACCGGCAGTGCCGGCCGCCAGTGATGTGCTGCAAGTTGGTGGTCCGTCGCGCCGGCTTCTGGCCGCCGAAGTGCTCGGCGCCATCGGCAGCCCTGCCGCTCGTGACGCGTTGACGATGGCGCTTCAAACGGAATCCGATACCAGCGTAAGGCAACGTATTCAAACGGCACTGAGTCGACTTGGACAACGGCCGCCTTCCGCCGGAATCCGCTAGACCCATTCTCGGCTTACTCCAGATGCAGGTGCAGCCCATGGCGGGCCTGACTGTAACGGCGCGATCCGACAGTGCAGAGTACCGCGCTCAGACCGCCGATAATGGCTTGTATGGATTCCAAGGTCTGCCCTCCGGCCGGTATCAGCTGAGTGTTGCGGCGCCTCCTGGGCGCCGGGCGTTCTGGCGAGGGAACGCGGAACATCCCGGTGCGAGCCCGCGTACTCCTTGTGCGATGAATTTCGAAGTCTTTTGGGACGGAGTCATCATTGGAACAGTTCTTGGGCGCGATGGTCAACCGGCATCCGGAATGATTACGGCCCAGTACGCCGGCCCGGAAACACAGCCTGCTGGACCGTTTGGAGCTTATGTAAAAGATGGCCGCTTCGAGATCCTGAGGCTACCACCGGGCCGCTACCGCCTCATGTTTCTTCCGATCGTGGCAGACCGGCCTGCGGGACCTCCGGTCTACTACCCCGGCACCCAGCAACAAAACGCAGCAGCTCTGATCGAGGTTGGCGAAGGCGTACACGTGGAGGGGCTCTTGTACACTATTTTCTAAGATCCTGCCTTGGTGGAGTGTGTCTTACCTGCTCTTGTCGCCGTCGCCTCGAATCCGTCGCCGATTGGCTATAGACAGCCTATCGCGCTCTTCTTGTTTGCGACTCCCTCTGGGCGCGTGATCCGGAAGCGGAGGTGTTGCCGGCCTGCGAAGCCTCGAGATCGGATTCGTGCCGTGGAGCCCGCTGGGCCAGGGCTTCCTCACAGGCAAGGTTGATACCGCCACCACCTTCCACAAATCCGACATCCGAAGCTGGTTTCCTCGTTTCACCCCAGAGGCGATGAAGGCCAATCAGGCGCTGGTCGATCTGCTCAGCCATATTGCTGCTCGGAAGAATGCGACGCCCACGCAGATTGCGCTCGCGTGGCTGCTGGCGCAGAAACCTTGGATCGTGCCGATTCCCGGCACGCGAAAGATGCATCGTCTAGACTAGACGAGAACATGCCGCCGCCTCACGGATCGAGATCCGAGGGCTCAGGGGAACCGGGCATGAGCAATACCTATGAAGCTGTCAATGCGCCCGACGCGGGGCAGTAACGCGTCGGCTGGGACTGCTCGTCAAGCGCGAACTCGCCCTGCGAACATCAGCGACAGACAGTTCTTCCAGCATGGGGACGCCGAGGTTCTCGCACTATCGGAAGAACTCCATAGACCAAATCTGTCAGTACTCAAATGTGACCGACGGTAGCTCACGCAAGTAAGGGGAGAGAAAATGAAAAAACGTCAACTTGGAAAGAGTGGACTTGAAGTTTCTGCCTTGGGATTCGGATGCATGGGGCTGAACTACGCCTACAGCCATACCATCGATAAAAGGGAAAGCATTTCCCTACTCCGGGCCGCCGTGGATCGCGGCGTTACTCTTTTTGACACGGCCGAAGTGTATGGACCGTATACCAATGAAGAATTGGTCGGCGAAGCGTTGAAGCCGTATCGTGACCGTGTCGTTATTGCCACAAAGTTCGGTATCAAGTTGAAGGACGGCAAGCAGGTACAGGACAGTCATCCACCAGGAATCCGTGAATCTGTAGAAGGTTCGCTGAAGCGATTGCATACCGACGTGATCGACCTTTACTACCAACACCGCGTCGATACGCAAGTACCGATTGAAGATGTAGCCGGAACCATCAAAGATCTGATCCGTGAAGGCAAAATCAAACATTGGGGCCTTTCCGAAGCGGGAGTGCAAACCATTCGCCGGGCGCACGCCGTACAACCTGTAACTGCGGTTGAAAGCGAGTATTCCCTTTGGTGGCGACGTCCGGAGGAGGCTTTGTTGCCTGCGCTGGAGGAACTCGGCATCGGCTTTGTGCCCTTCAGTCCTTTGGGTAAAGGTTTCCTTACCGGAACGATCAGCAAAGATTCAAAATTCGACAAATCCGATTTCCGCAGCATTGTTCCCCGGTTTACTCCTGCCGCACTCGCTGCGAACCAGGCGTTGGTGGATCTGCTGAAACAAGTGGCCGAAGAGAAAAAAGCCACGGCCGCGCAAATTGCTTTGGCATGGCTGCTGGCCCAAAAGCCCTGGATCGTCCCCATCCCCGGCACTACAAAGCTGAGCCGCCTTGAAGAAAACATCGGCGCAGCAAATCTTGAATTGACTGCGGACGATTTGAACCGCATTAACGCTGCACTGGCAAAGATTAAGGTGGAAGGCGAACGTTATCCGGAAGAATTGGAAAAAAGAACAGGATTGTAAGCAAGCAATATGGAAGATAATTCACAACCGAAAAGCGCAGCACAATCGGCGCTAAGCATCAGTGAAGCGGCACACCGGAATCATGAGGAATGGTTTCCACTCCATAAATCCACTCTCAAGATAACCGACCCGGACCTGATTGAAATCTTTGACAACTTTGCCTTCGATGAAGTGATTGCTCACGGCAGGCTGGACACGAAAACCAGAGTGATAGTAACTCTGGCATCTATCATCGGCAGTCAGGCATTGAGCGAATACAAAGTGATGCTCGCCGCCGCAGTCAGTGTCGGAGTAACGCCGGTTGAAGTCAAAGAGATCGTGTATCAGTCGGTACCGTATGTCGGCTTGGCAAAAGCGTTTGATTTTGTTCACGCCACTAATGAATTCCTGGTCATTGCTGACTGTCATTACGCAATTGTTGCCCTGGGTCCGGCTATCCGCGGACATTGAATGCATGGAAATGCCTGAATGAAGTAATGCCGAAGTGATTAGAAGCAGCGAAGGAATTTAGAAAAATGGACATTCAAAGAAATGGCTCGCAGCCTTCTGGCAAAGGACCGGCCGAGTACTTCAGCGGCACGGTGCGTATTGATCCTCTGTTCCAGGCGTCCAATCCAGCACGCACGTTCGGCGCCAGTGTCACTTTCGAACCTTGCGCGCGGACAGCCTGGCATACCCATCCACTCGGTCAAACTCTGATCGTGACATCCGGCTGCGGCCTCGTACAAAGCTGGGGCGGTCCTATCGAGGAGATTCGACCAGGAGACGTGGTCTGGTGTCCGCCGGGCGAGAAGCATTGGCACGGTGCGACGCCAACCACGGCCATGACGCACATCGCGATTGTGGAACAGCTCAACGGCAAAGCAGTGGACTGGATGGAAAAGGTCACCGACGAAGAATACTTTGCGTATCAAGAGCCGAAAAAGAAGGACGCTCCTCCGGCCGGAAAGGAGAGGTAAATCAACATGCGTGCAACTCTCATGTTCGGTGCTGGCGACGTTCGTATCGAGAACGTTCCCGACGCGGGCATCATCGATCCAACTGATGCGGTCGTACTCGTCAGCCGCGCCTGCATCTGCGGAAGCGATCTCTGGCCATACAAGACAATGCAACACAGCGATACCGGCCGTCGCATGGGACACGAGGCAGTTGGGGTTGTCGAAGCCCTCGGTGCCGATGTTCGCACGATCAAAGTTGGAGATGTCGTTGTGATGCCGTTCGCGTTAGGAATCAATATCAAGGCCGCCGCGACTATCGCGTGATGAGGCGGACCCATTCCTCGCTCTGAACGAAAAGGGAATCGATCCGAAGCTCGTCAGTCGGTCCGGCCGATAGCAACGATCTCAACCGCCTGAGCGATTTCTTCCAGTCCAGTCAACCACAGTGACAGATTAGCCGCGGATTACGCGAATTACGCGGATGGGCGCGCAGCATACTGTATCCCGGGCCCGCATGAAGGTATTGCGCGCCCATCCGCGTAATTCGCGTAATCTGCGGCTGATCGCAATCAGAAATTCAGACGGCCACTGATCGTAAATCTTCGGGCTCCCTGGGCATCATTGAAGCGCCCGAATTGCTGGTCGTTAATGTTCAAATTGAGCAGGAACGGGTTGTTCTGCGTGTCCCGATTCGTGTTGTAGCCAAAATTGGGATGGTTCAACACATTAACCGTATCGATGCGGAATTCGAACTCTTTGCTTTCCGAAATCCGTACCCGCTTGATCAGGTTCACGTCCAATCCCAGATGTCCCGGCCCCTCGACCCATCGTAGGCCCAGATTGCCGACCTGTCCGGGTGAGGGATTCACCAGAAGAACGCGGCCCTGCGAGTCCGTAATCGCCTTATTGCCGAATTGGCCGTTGAGTCCCTGTTGCGTCGTGACGCCGGCACCTGACGGATCCGGGATCTGCTGCAGTCCGGGGAAGTAGGTCACTCCGTTCGCCAGCTTGGTGACTTTCCCGATGTTCCTGGGAAACTCGCCGACGATGTTCGGAGTGTTATACCCGGCAGCGACAGTACCCAGCGCCGACGCCGGCGGGACAGCGGTGTACTGCCAGACCGTCGTGACAGGCGCAAGGATGTTCAGCGGCGGCCCCGAAGCCCAGCTGAAAATTCCGCCGAACTGCCAGCGTTCGACCACCCGCTGCAGGAATCCCGGAGCGTTGGCGAGGAACTTCTGTCCCGGACCAAGTGGCAGGCTGAACGTACCGTTGCTGGTGAAGTTGTGGGTGCGATGGTAATTGAGCAGGGTTTTGTCGGACGCCCGGTTTCGAGGATCCCGAGTGTTCAGGGCCTGATCAGTGTCTTCTGCGCCCAAAGCGCGGCTCCAGTTATACGAGGCCTGACTGGTGAAACCGCGCGATAGCCGCTTCGTCGCCTGTATTTGCAGCGAATGGTACGTGGAGTTGCTCAGATTCCCATGCACGAAGACATTCTGAAACTGCGGATTGATCACGAAGAAATTCTCCGGTAATCCGCCGTTGCGCACGAAACCGCCGCCCTTCCCAGTCACACTCGTGTTGCGGTTCAGGAAATCCGCAAGCTGGCCGACATTGCCATTCGCGATAAACGCCCGCGTGTTCGCATTTGCGCGCAATGCCGCCGAACCTGTGAGCGTTGTTCCGTTAACGGCGCCCTGTCCCAGGCTGGCATTAGTTCCGGCATTGAGCGTCAGCCCATTCAGCATCCGATCAAACAACGCAGCGTTACCGCCGATCCGCGTCGTGTTGAACGCCTCGAGGAATCCGTTGTTGAAAATGTCGACCGCGTTGAGGGGAGTTCCGTTCCAAAGTTTCGTGCCCTTGGTCCCGACGTAGGAGATGCTCAACGTCAAGTCTCGCGAAAGCTCCCGCTGAAGCTCCAGGTTGTAATTTTGAATATAGGGAGCCACGCGATTCGCGACTGCTGTGTGCAATGAGTCATTGCGGGCACCATCGACTGGCACAGGACGGAGCGGCGCGAACTGTTGAGGTATCGGCAGTGTGAGATTCGCGAGCGACAGATAAGGCGCCTGTGTGTAGGTGACGCCCGCTCCCGCGGAACCCTCGAACACGCCGGGAGGGTTCCCGATGTTTTCGAGGTTTGTATTGACCCCGATTAGATTGTTGCCCGAATAATTCCAGCCATAACCGGCGCGAATGACCGTCTTGTCCTTTCCAAACCACGGGAGCGACCAGCTCAATCCGATGGACGGGGCAAAGTTATTCCAGTCATCGTTGAAGAATTGTTTGTCCGGATTCGGAGAGTTCTTGCCCACAAACTCCAGAGTGGTCAGCGAACCGCACGAAATGCCGCAAACCCCCTTCTCTCCGCCGACTACAGTTCCGGCAAGACCGTGCGCTTCATACGGTACGCCGAAATACCAGTAGGAAGCGCCCAGATTCAACGTCAGGTTCGGATGGATCTTCCAGGAATCTTTGAAGAAAGCGCTGAAGTCATTCGCATGCCAGTCGCGCAACCTGACTTTGATGCCGTCACCGTAGCCGCGGAAGACGGTATCTTTCGGACTTCGAATATCGAAGCCTTGCTGGATGCTGGCGACTGAACCGGATAAATCGTACAGAAGGTTCCGCGCCGTGGTCTGATTGTTGCCGGTCAGACCGGGAATCGCGACGTTGTCGAGATTTTGCACGGCTGGTCCGCCGGCGCCAAGGCGGGCCTGCGGGGTCAAAGTGCTGTCGTTCGCGGAGATCGAACGGCCCCAGCGGTATTCACCACCCATTTTGAAAGCGTGTACGCCTTTGGTCCAACTGAGCGTGTCGCCGTACGTGTACAGGATACTGTCTGCGCTGCGATTCGTACCCTGGCCCGCGGCCCAGTCCACGACATTGCTTTCGAAGAGATTCGTTCTCACTTGAAGCGGTATGCCGTTGTATTTCGGCAGGAGCTTGAATGCCTCTTTACCCTGCTCGCCGGTTTCTACTTTCTCTTCTTCCGGAGTAAAACCTGAAGGCCTCCCAACGTACCATGGCGGCCGGCTGAGTTTGGCTTCCGATTTCCGCCCCACGCGAAGTTCATTCACGAGACTCGAAGAGAGCGTGGACACGAAGGATGCGGTGAACAACCTAGGGTCCTTCCAGTTCACTCCGTTGTACCCGCCGGGCCAATTGGTGATGCCGGCCTGCGTGGCCATGTTCCGGCCGCGTTCCCATGTGTAGACCACGCTGAGCTTGTGATTGGAACTGAAGTTGTGGTCGAGACGCGTGTTGAACTGGTCGCGGTTGGTGTCGTTTCCATTGGAGCCGGCGAGGTCGTAGCCGTCGACGCGGCGCGTGAATCGGATGCCGGCCGTATTGAGGCCGTCGCCAACGGTGTAATCGTTCGGTGCCGGCATTCGTGAGATAAGCGTGTTCTGAATAAAACCGGTCGGATCGAATCCTGGCCGGTTAGAGTCGCGGTTGAACACGCTGACGGACTGAAGATCGCCTGTGGCATTTGCAGGTTTCACTGGATTGCCACTGCGGTCGACCACCGGGTTGAGCCCCGTCGCATTCTGATTATCGACTCCTGGGAAAAACCGGAAAATGCCCTGCCGTGCAAGCGGCGTCAGCACGTTGCCTACGAAAGTCTGGCGGATTGCGTATCGCTGCTCGTCAACGAGGACGAAGAAGAACGTCTTGTTCTTGATGATGGGCCCACCGAAACGCACGCCGAATTGGTTTCGGTTCTCGTAATCCTTCTGGACGCCATTAAAGTTGTTGAACCACTTGCTGGCATCGAGCGCCGAGTTGCGGTTCGTCCAGAACGCGCTGCCGCGGAACTGGTTCGTTCCCGAGCGTGTCACCATCTGCACCTGCCCGGAACCGCGTCCAAACTCGGCATCTACGGGTGCGGTAATGATGCGGACCTCCTCGACGAGGTCGGGACTGGTATACGTGCTGGTCAGAGCACCGTAGTTGTATCGCCCGTCGGTGACATTGAAGCCATCTCGCGTCACATTCACCGCGCTGAGCCTGCCGCCCGCAAAGTTGCCGTCGAAGTTGTCCTCGGTCGGGCCTGTGTTGCCCGTGGTGGCGAGCAGATCCATAACATTGCGGCCGCCGAGGGGAAGATCGCGAACCTTGTATTCCGGGAGCACTGTTCCCACGGAAGATGACGACGTGGCGATGAGCGTATCGGCCGCGATGCTCACCTCAACTGCCTGCGCCACCGCGCCGACCTGTAATGTGAAGTTGATCCGGACCTGCTGCGAGACTCCGAGCGCGACCGCGCTGCGCGTCTGAGGCTGAAAGCCGGGGAGTTCCGCGGTCACGTTGTAAGTCCCAGTCTGAAGACTGGCAAACTGATAGGCCCCGGCTTCATTGCTCAAAACGGTCGTGACGATGCCGGTTCCAGTGTTCGTGGCCGTAATTGTCACGCCAGGAATCAAAGCGCCGGAGGCGTCGGAAATCGTTCCACCTAAAGTAGCGTTGCTTGTTTGTGCGAATGCGAGAGCCGACAGAACGAGAAATATCAGCGTTACCGCCGCCGCTCCTTTCTTTCTCATTGATGTTCCTCCACTGTTGTAGCGGAGAGGGAACACAAAATCCCTCTCCGCAAAAAATCGTTTTTCCGAATCGGGACATGTAGTACGAATTTGTTTGGCGAGATTATAACAAGTGAATTGGGAAGAAAATAGCCGCAGATTTCACGGATTACGCGGATGGTGCGCGTCAACCGTTCTTAATCGCGCACCATCCGCGTAATCCGTGAAATCTGCGGCTATGGGTCCACGTTGCACAATTCCTTGACGACTGCGGCAATGCCGACCTAAAGTCAGGCTCAAAAAGAAAGGTGGCGTTACATGAGGCATTTGCTTCTTACAGTTCTCGCGCTGGGATTTGTTCTGAGCGCTGATGCGTTCGCGCAACAGCGTGCTGAAAAGAGCAACATGGAACTGGTCGGCTCCAACGACCTTCAAACCCGGAGTTCGTACCAGCCCGTCATCCACAAACAGGGTAACCGGTGGATTGCCTACGTCGGGCACCATGGCGGTACGGCGCTCAATCCGCTCACCGGCAAGCAGGAACCCAACGGAACGTCGATCATCGACGTCACCGAACCCAAGCAGCCGAAATACCTCGCGCATATTCCAGGCGAGCCTGGCGGCGCCGGCGAAGCGGGAGGCGCACAGATGGTGCGTCTGTGCAACGGCAGCGATTTGCCGCGCGCGGACAAGAACAAGGTATATCTGTTGCGCAGCTACGGCACGTCCGGTCACGAAATCTGGGACGTGACCGATCCCGCGAAGCCAAGCCGTGTCACCGTTGTCGTCAGCGGGCTTCGCGACACACACAAAAGCTGGTGGGAATGCGACACCGGCATCGCTTACATCGTCTCCGGTCCTCCCGACTGGCGTACGCGCCGCATGACGAAGATCTATGACTTGAGCGACCCCTCGGAGCCATCGTTCATTCGCGACTTCGGCTTGCCCGGCCAGCAGCCAGGCTCGACAGGCCCGGTTCCGACCGACTTGCACGGGCCTTTCTCCACCGGGCCGAAAGGCAATCGCGTGTACTTCGGCTATGGCACTGGGGCGAGCGGCATTATACAAATCCTCGACAGAGAAAAACTCTTGAAAGGACCCAAGGAACCGACCGAAGCCAATCTGCTATACCCGCAAATCGCCAGGGTCGATCTCCCTGTCGATGCCGGCGCACACACGGCGTTTCCGCTGCTCGGTATGCAAATGACGGAGTTCGCCAACCAGAAACTGCGTCCCGGCGGTGCGCCTCCCGCGGAGCACGATCATGACGATGGTCCGCCTTCAAGCAGAACCCAGGCGCGGCGGGACTTCATCGCAGTCGTCGGTGAAACTACGGCGAACGAATGTTTTGAAAACAGGCAGATGGTTCGGATGTTCGATATAACGATCGAATCAAAGCCGGTCGGTATTTCCACCTGGACCGTACCTGAAACGAGCGGCAATTTCTGCAATCGCGGCGGGCGCTTCGGCACGCATTCCTCAAACGAGAATCTCACGCCGATCTATTACAAGCGCGTGCTGTTCATCGCGCATTTCAACGCCGGCGTGCGCGCCCTCGACGTCCGCGATCCTTTCAATCCGAAGGAAATTGGTTATTACATCCCGGCCGTCAACAGCAAGACCGATAAACGCTGCGTCGGCACAGGCGCAAACGAGCGCTGCAAGGTGGCCATCCAGACGAATAATGTCGAAGTGGATGACCGGGGCTACATCTATATCGTGGACCGGGCCAACACCGGCATGCACATCCTCGAGTTGACGGGCGCCGCACGCAAGGTTGCCAACTTCCAATAGGAAGCGACGCGCTGGGAATTAGCCGCGAATGACGCGAATTACGCAGATGGGCGCATCAAAGACTCCTAATGCGCCCATCTGCGTAATTCGCGTCATTCGCGGCTAATTCCCAGCGTCTTCAAGACGAACCAAACGTGAACTACCAGCTGATCATCAAACATCTTCTCGAGACG
>Ga0137403_10001132_pt1 | contig 33692 bp, 32 predicted proteins | sample CZOMad2_1_16fung_FD_122057 | JGI IMG/M metagenome (GOLD analysis project Ga0137403, IMG submission 122057) | Vadose zone soil fungal communities from Angelo Coast Range Reserve, California, USA - CZOMad2_1_16fungal (Hybrid Assembly) | ecosystem: Environmental > Terrestrial > Soil > Vadose zone... | reverse complement strand
TCGAAGGACGAGCTCACGGCCGCCGTGCAGGGCGCCGGCGAGACCGAGCTGCCCATCGTCTGCACCCTCACCTTCGATACCAACGGCCGCACCATGATGGGCGTCACGCCGGCCGAGGTCGCCATCCTCTGCCGCGAGCAGCTGCAGCCGCGCCCGCTCGCCTACGGCGCCAATTGCGGCGTCGGCCCGGCCGAGCTGATCGCCACCCTCGCCAGCATGTCCGGCATGTTCGGGCCCGGCGACGTCATCGTCGCCAAGGGCAACTGCGGCGTGCCGCACTTCGTCGACGACAAGATCCAATATGACGGCACGCCCGAGCAGATGGCGATCTACGCCCGCCTCGCCCGCGACAGCGGCGCGCGCATCATCGGCGGCTGCTGCGGCACCACGCCCGGCCATCTCGCCGCCATCCGCGCCGCCCTCGAGGGCTATCAGCCGAACGCGGTGCCGAGCCTCGAGGCCATCACCGCCCAGCTCGGCAAGATCTCTGCCGGCGCCGAGCACCAGCTCTGCGGTCACGGCGCCCACGGCGCGGCCCTCGATGCCGCCGCCACGCGCCGCCGCTCCCGCCGCCGCGGCGAGGGCGAGCGCGCTACGCCCGAGACCTGAGCACACGAATCGGTATCGCCACGACCGAATCGTCGCTACTGTCTCCAGCCATGACAGCCCGCGTGTTCGCCATCGCGCAACAGAAGGGCGGCGTCGGCAAGACGACGCTGGCGGCCCAGCTGGCCGTCGCCTGGACTCAGACCGGCCGCAGCGTGGCGCTGCTCGATACCGATCCGCAAGGCAGCCTCGCCGCCTGGTTCGCAGCCCGGAAGCAGACCCTCAACGGCAGCGATGACGGGCGCTTGACCGTCGCCAGCATCGGCGGCTGGCGCACGGCGGCGGAGGTCGAGCGCGCCGCCGCCGCCAACGATGTCGTCATCATCGACTGCCCGCCCCATGCCGAGACCGATGCCCGCGTCGCCATGCGCGCCGCCGACCTCGTGCTGGTGCCGGTGCAGCCGAGCCCGCTCGACCTCTGGGCCACCCGCCCCACCCTCGATCTCGCCTCCAAGGAGAAACGCCCGGTCCTGCTCGTGCTGAACCGCGTGCCCGCCCGCGCCCTGCTGACGGAGACCATGATCACCCGGCTCGGCGAATATCAGGTGCGCGTCTGCGACCGGACCGTCGGCAACCGCGTCGCCTTCGCCGATTCCATGGCCTCCGGCCTCACCGTCCTGGAGACCCGCCCCACCAGCACGGCCAGCGACGAGATCACCGCGCTGGCGAAGGACATCTGGTCGCGCCTCGACCGTTGAAAGTCGCGGACTGCGTTCCTATTTGAATCCCACCACCATCGAGGCGGGGCCGGCGAGATGTTCGGCGCGCATGTCGCGGAAGCCCGTCTCGCGCATCCAGCCGATGCAGTCGGCGCCCGTATAGTCGTATCCGGCGGGAGTCTCGATGAGCATGTTGAGGCTCATCAGCAGGCCGAGGGCATTCTCCCGCCGCTCGTCGTCGATGATGGAGTCGTAGACGATGAGCGCCCCGCCCGCCGGCAGTGCCGCCAGCGCGCGCCGCAGGATGGCGAGCTTATCCTCGAGGCCGAACCCATGGAGGATATGACCCATGACGTAGACCTCGCCCGGCGGCAGCGCGTCCATCAGGAAATCGCCGCCCCGGAACGACAGTCGCTGGCTCAAGCCGTTGGCCGCCACGAACGCCTCGAACACCGGCTGCACCGGCGGCAGGTCGAAGCCGATGCCCGTCAGATGCGGATGGGCGCGCGCCAGGTGAACGGGCAGCCCGCCCTCGGCCGTGCCGATGTCGGCGAACGTCTTGTAGCGCGTCCACGGGAACTTGGCCGCGATCGCCAGCGCCGGTCCGAAGCTGACCGCCGTCATGGCCTTGGCGAAGACCTTCAGCTTCTCCGGGTCCTGATAGAGCTTGTGGAAGAAGCTCTCGCCGGTCTTGGCCTCGTTCTGCGGCTGCCCGCTGCGCAGCGCCTCCGTCAGCGAGCCCCAGAACCCATAGAGCCGCGCGTTGGCCATCTCCAGCAAGCCGCCGACATAGCTGGCCTTGGCCCGATCCAGGAAAGCCCCGCTCGCCGCCGTGTTGCGATAGCGGCCATCCTGCCGTTCCAGCATGCCGAGCGCCACCAGCGCATCGAAGAAGTCGCGCGCCGCCCGCGGATGCAGCCGCAGCCGCGTGCGCAGCGTCTCGGCATCCGCGGCGCCCTTGGCAAGCTCCGTGAACAGTCCCAGCTCGACGGCGCTCAGCAGCGTCTTGGAGGCCCAGAAGCCAAAGCCCATCTGCAGGATCTTTTCCGGCGTCACCGCGTCCTGTGCCGTCATGTCGAATCTCCACTCAGGATCAAGCCGATCTCGGCGATGCTGGCGATCACATGGTCCGCGTGCGGTGCCAAGGTCTCGCGCGGGCTGGCGCCGGTGAGCACGCCGATGGTCAGGCCCGCGCCGGCGGCGCGCGCCATGTCCAGGTCGTGGAGGCTGTCGCCGACCACGGCGATGGCCGCCGCCGGCAGTGCCACGCTGTGGCCGAACGCCTCGACCATGCCCGGCCCCGGCTTGGCGCCGTGGCCGCTGTCATAGCCGCAGAAGAAGTCGATGAGGCTATCGATCTCGAGGCGCCGGATCTGCGCGCGCAGGGCCAGTTCGCTGTCGTTGGTCGCCACGCCGAGCCGCAGGCCCTGCTGCCGTAGCCGGCGAAACAGCGCCGGCAGGTCGGTCACCGGCACCAGTGAAGTCTCGGCATGCTGCATGAACTCCCGGTTGACCCGGGTCGCCAGCCCGGCAACATCGTCGTGCCCGATGAGTCCCGCCCACAAGGCGGCGATCTCGATGTTGGTGCCGGCCGCCAGGACGGAGGACGGGTCGATCCGTCCGCTGCCGCGATCATAGCCACCGGCCGCCAGCAGCCTGTCCATGGCCTCCTCGTCGGAATCGACCAGCCGCCGCACGATGGCCTCATAGGCCGGCAGCCAGGTGGCGCGGAAATCGATCAGGGTGCCGTCCTTGTCGAAGAGGACGGCGCGAATGGCTGGTGTCACCGGCGCGCCCGTCAGCAATCAGTGGATTCAAAAGCTTAGCGGGCCATGCTAGCCTGCACAAACATGAACAAAAAGGCCTCCCTCCTCGGCTTGGCCGTTGCCCTGCTGATCGCCTTGGCAGTCGGTCAACGCTGGCTGCCGGCGGAGCCTTCTTCGACGCGTCACGATGGTCAGACGGCGGCCGACCTGGCGCAGTTTCCCGTTGAGGAGAGGCAGGCGATCCAGGACACTATCGCTCTGCTGAATGCTGGCGGCCCGTTCCCCTACGGCAAGGACGGCAGCGAATTCAGCAATCGCGAGGGCCACTTGCCGCAGCAAGGGCCGGGCTACTATCGCGAATATACCGTCGCGACCGCAGGCGCACCGGATCGTGGCGCCCGCCGCCTCGTCGCCGGCCGTGCCGGCGAGGTTTACTACACGCGCGATCACTATCAGTCGTTCATTCGGCTCAACTGAACCCGCCCCTGCACCCCATGCTCCGAGCCGACGATCTCACCCGCGTCACCTGGTGTTGCCTGCACTACGCCACCGCAGCCGACGTCACGCCGCAGCTGCGCACGGCGCTTGAGAGTGCAGGCATCGCCGCGTTCGATCTCAATGGCGAGCCGGTCCGCACCCGCGAGGATCTGTTGCGCAGCATCGCCAATGCCATGCGGTTCCCCGACTATTTCGGAATGAACTGGGATGCCGTCATCGACTGTCTGCGCGATCTGGCCGACCGGCATCCGGCCGAAGGCTACGTCCTGTTCGTGCACGCCGCCGAATGGCTGTGGCGGCAGGGATTGCCGTGGATGGGCGAGTTCGTCGAGGTCTGGCTCACCGCTGCCGAGGAATCCGGGCATGATGGCGTGCCGCTCCACCTCGTCTTCGTCAATGCTGCGCCCGCGAGCATGACCGCATAGGCTTCCGGCCGGCGGGAGGATACGTCTGGTCAGGGTCGAGGCCACCGGCTAAAACAGCGCCCTGATTGTGAGGGTGGGACGCCCACGGAGAACATCGCGATGATCGAACTCTATACCTATGCCACCAGCAACGGCCAGCGCGCCTCGATCATGCTGGAGGAATGCGGCATTCCCTATAAGGCCATCAAGATTGACCTCGAAAAAGGCGAGCAGAAGACGCCGAACTACCTGAAGATCAACCCGTCCGGGCAGATCCCGGCGATGATCGATCCCGACCGCCCCGGGGGCAAACCGCTGATCGTCGCGCAGTCGGGCGCGATCATCCTTTATCTCGTGGACAAGACGAACAAGCTGATGCCGCGCGATCCCGTTAAGCGCGCCCTGGCGCAACAGTGGTTCCTGCAGGCGATGAGCGACGTCGCGCCTTCGAGCGGCATCCTGTTCGTGGTCGGCACCATCCCGGAAGTCACGACCTCGACCCGCAAGCTGTTCGAGCAACGCTTGATCAACCAACTGCGCAACGCCGACCGCCGCCTGGGTGAAGCCGAATTCCTGGCGGGCGAGATGTCGATCGCCGATGTCGCGCTCTTCCCGACCGTGTCGTTCCGCCGCGAGCTCATCGAGCAGCATGGCGAGTTGCGCCACCTGATCCGCTGGATCGCGACCATGTCAGCGCGGCCGGCGGTGCAGCGCGGCATGAAGGTGCCGGCATAGCCGAGCGTCGATCATGGCACGCAAGAGGCGTCTCTTGAGCGGCAGGTGGCTGCCCCTCTCTTCCCTGCTGCTGGCGATCCTCGTTCAGACGGCAGTCGCGCAGAACGACGCCACGACGCCGCCATCCGGCGGCAACAACGCCCCGGCGCAAGTGACCGTCGATGATCTGCGCAAGGTCTTCGACCGTCTCATCAAGGCATCGGACGGCGGCGACCGCACGGCGCTCACCCGCTTCGGCCAGCTCTATCGAAGTCTCTATGAGCAAGCCTATTTCGAGGCGGCCTCGGGTGCGCCGAAGCAGGCGACGGCAATGATTCCAGAGCTTGACCGCTGGCTGGCCGAGAGGGGGACGAGCGGTTCGGCCACCGCGCAATTCTGGATGGCCGAGCGGACAAAGATGCTTCAGAACTTCGGAGCCAAGCCGGCGGACCTGGCAGAAGTGGCACGATGGTACCGCAGCTCCGCTGAGCAGGGCTTCGCACCGGCGCAGGACGCCCTCGGCCAAGTCCTCGGCTTCTTTCCTGAGTATGCACACGAACCGTTCGAAGCGGAGAAGTGGCTGTTCCAGGCCGCCCGTCAGGGCGAAGGCGCGGCCGGCGAGCGACTGCTGGAGGCGATCGAGATCGATGTGCAGCGCGCCAACTACAGGCCGGATGCCGACATCCAGGCCTGGCTGAAGCAACGGGCCGACGCGGGCGACGCCAAGGCCAAGGCCTTGCTCACGAAGCTCGCCTCGCCGAATTGATGAACTCTACCGCTGACTCGTTTCCCAGTCCGGCGCGATGTAGACCTTGGCGTCGGAGCGCGGCAGGAGCGACCTCTCCAGGATCGCGTCGGACAACCTTTCCGCCATCATGATGGTCGGCGCATTGAGATTGCCGCTCACCACATTCGGCATGATCGAGGCATCGACGATGCGCAGACCTTCGACCCCGTGCACGCGGGCGGCATCGTCGACCACTGCCATCGGATCCGTGGCTAGGCCCATCTTGCAAGTGCAGGAGGGGTGATAGGCGCTCTCGGCCTTGCGGCGCAGATGGGCGTCGATCTCGGCGTCGGATTTGACGTCGGGACCGGGCGCCAACTCCTGTCCGCGGAAGGGATCGAAGGCCTTTTGTGCGAAGATCTCGCGCGTCAGCTTGATGCCCGTGCGGAACTCGAAGCGGTCCTGCTCGGTCTGCAGGTAGTTGAACTGGATGACCGGCGCTTGCCGGGGATCGGCGGATTTGAGGGTAACCGAGCCGCGGCTGGTCGGCCGCATCGGGCCGACATGGGCCTGGAAACCGTGGCCCGGCTCACTCGAACTGCCGTCATAGCTGGCCGCAATCGGCAGGAAATGATACTGCAGGTCCGGATGCTCGACGCCGGCATGGCTGCGGACGAATCCTCCGGCCTCGAAATGATTGGTGGCGCCGAGACCGGTGCCGAAGAACGTCCACTCGATGCCGACCAGGAGCTGTCGCAGCGGGTTTTTCAGCACGGGATAGAGCGTGATCGGCTGCAGGCAGCGATGCTGCACGTAGGTCTCGATGTGATCCTGCAGATTCTGCCCGACGCCGGGTAGATCCTGCACCATGGCGATGCCATGCTGCCGCAGATGGTCTGCTGGCCCGATGCCCGAGAGCATCAGGATCTGCGGCGAGTTGATGGTGCCGCCGGCGACGATCACCTCGCGCGCCGCCCTTGCCTGCTTCACGCGGCCACCCTGGGCGTACTCGACGCCGACGGCTCGCTTGCCCTCGAACAGAATACGCAGCGTCAGGGCGCGCGACTCGACGTCGACGTTGCCGCGCGCGATTGCCGGCCGCAGATAGGCCTTGGCCGCGCTCCAGCGCCGGCCGCGGTGAGTCGTCATCTCCATCGGCCCCAGCCCTTCCTGCTGATAGCCGTTGAGATCGGGCGTCGGCGGATAGCCCGCCTGCTTGCCGGCCTCGAGCCACGCCGCGTAGAGCGGATTCCTGGTCTTGCCGTACGACACGTGCAGAGGGCCGTTGGCGCCGTGGTAGTCGTCGCTTCCGAGCTCATGATCTTCGGCGCGGCGAAAATAGGGCAGGATGTCGGCATAGGACCAGCCGCGCAGGCCGGCCTGGCCCCAGCTGTCGTAGTCGCGGGCGTGGCCGCGGATGTAGCACATGCCGTTGATCGAGGACGAACCGCCGATGACGCGCCCGCGCGGGCAATACATCCGGCGGCCGTCCATGAACGGCTCGGGTTCGGTGTGGTAGGCCCAGTTCAGCTTGTCGTCGGCGAGCGGATAGGCGAACGCCGCGGGCATGTGGATCTTCCAGTTCCAGAAATGATCCTTGCCGCCGGCCTCCAGCACCAGGATCTTATTCTCCGGCCGCTCGCCCAGCCGATAGGCCAGCACGCAGCCGGCTGACCCAGCACCGATGATGATGTAGTCGTAGCTTGCAATCTCGACCATGCCCCCCCCGTGGCGAGGTTCCTAGCCTACGACGCCGTCCGGGTCCAGCCGGTGCTGCAGTCGTCTGGCGGTGGCGGCGCCAGCGCCTACTCCGGCTCCTGTTCGTCCTCCTCCGGCTCCTCCACCAGGCTTCGCAGCTTCTTGAAATCGGGGATGACAAGCGTGCGGCCGCGCCTCTCGATGATGCCTGATTTCTCGAGCCAACTAAGCTCGCGTGCCACCGTTTCGCGCGCGGTGCCGACACGTGCGGCGATGTCGCCGGCCGTCGGTGCCGGGAACAGTACGGCATTGCCATACTCGGTCTCCGACGGTTGCGCCATGCGCAGAAGCTCGGCCAAGATTCGCCTCCGCACGTCCTTGGTTTGCAGATCGATCACTCGTTCGGAAAGATCACGCACGCGCTCGCTCAGAAACGTCAGGACATCCGTCGTCACGGCCTGCTCGCTGCGCAATGTCTCCCAGAACAACTCAGGCGACATGGCAGCGACAGTGCAATGGCTTGTGGCCTCGACGCTAGCCGACCGCGGCTTGCTGTCGATTGCCGCCAGCTCGCCGAAGATACCGCCCGCGCGAATATCCCTGAACGTCACCTTCTTTCCTTTCCTGGAATGGACGGTGACCTGGGCCTTACCTGCCGTAAGGAAGTACACCATGCGACTGTCGTCCTGGTGGTGTACGATTTCCTGCCGGGGCTCGAACTCGCGCCAGGAGCAGCGACGGCCCAGGGCACGTCGCGCCTCGGCAGACAACCCACCAAAGATCGCGATGCCATCGAGCATATAGTGATTCCGTTCCATTGTGCCGGTGCCTCTTCAACCGTCCTTGTCGCGTACCTACGCTTTTGATCATGCGCCTGCGGAAGCGTGCACTCTCGACCGGGCAGCAGTCCGCCTTACCGGCGAGAGCACAATAAAAATGCAGGTGCGCCAACTGCGCAGCGACGCATATTCCGACTGCCCTCAAGCTCCCGCAGGAGTGGGGCGTATATTCGTCAGTCCTGGAAGCGGCCGGGTTTGCACCGCATCCCACAATCGAATGTTCCGCCCGCGCCGACGGGTCGTCACTCCTCCGTCGGCTCGACTACCAGACGCCGGAGCTTCTCGACGTCGGGCACGACAAGCGTGCGGCCATGTTTCTCGATAATGCCGGTTTCCATCATCTCGCGAAGCTCGCGGTTGACGGTCTCGCGCGTGGTGGCCACGCGCGAGGCGATATCGGTGTTGGTCGGCGCTGGAAACAGCACGGCGTTGCCGACCTCGGTCTTCAAAGGCTCGGCCAGGCGCAGAAGTTCGGCCACGATCCGCTTGCCGACCGGCAAGGTCGCGGACTCGAATACCTTCTCGGACAATACGCGCAGCTGGCGGGTCAGCCGCTTCAGCACGGCGGTCATCACCGCCGGCTCGCTGCGCAGCATCTCCCAGAACAGATCGGGCGACATCGTCGCGACGGTGCAACGGGTCACGGCCTCGACGGTGGCGGTGCGCGGCTTGCCATCGATGGCGGCGAATTCGCCGAACATTTCGCCGGCATTGATGTCGCGGAACGTCACCTGCCGGCCGTTCTCGGAAAAAATCGTGGCGTGAGCCTTGCCGGTGGTGAGAAACAAGACTGTGCGGGTGTCCTCCTGGTGCCCGAGGATCTGCTGGTGCGGCTTGAAATCGCGCCATGTGCAGCGCCCGGCCAGGACACGCCGCGCCTCGGCCGTCAGACCGCCAAGGATATCAATACCATCCAGCGTATCGTGGCGTCGTTCCATAGTGCCGACCGCCTCCCCCTTCCGACCTTATAGCGCCAGACTTGCACTAGTATCAATTCGTTACTCGATTTGGTCCTGCTGGCTGCGATGTCAGTCAGCGGCCAGGGCGGTCAAGCTGTCAACCCGGTCGGCCTCCGCGGCCCGCCGGCACCGGCGGATATCGTGGATGCCTGAAGGCCGCAGGGCAGGCCCCGACTGATGCCGATCCGAGCGGTCCAAGCTGGCGCGGCAACCTCCAGCGCGAGGGCAGCCCCCGCGAGCGCCCTCACGATCGCCCCAGCCGCCAGACGTCGTATTCGAATCGAATGCGGGGAATGTCGCCGTGAAAGAGCGGCGACGCACGGGAGTAGCGGTAGACCGGGCGCCAGCCTTCGCGTTCATAGAAGCGGCGGGCGTGGACATTGACCTCGAGACATTCGAGCGACGCCGTCCGGTAGCCGCCGGCCGCGATCGTCTCGACCTGCGCACGCAGCAATTGCGAGCCGATCCGCACGCCCTGGAACGGCGGATCGATCCAGAGATCCTCGATCATTGCACCGTTGCGATACGAATATCCGATAGCCTGGGACCCACGCGCCGCCACCAGAATCGCGTGGGAAATCGGAATCAACTCGGCACGCATGATACCGGCAATCATCGGCCAATGATTGACATCAAGACCCAGCATCTTCGCCACGCTATGGCGCCAGATTGCGTGGGAGATGCGGACAAGTTCGTCGACATCCGCTTCGGTGCCCGACCGAATCTGCACCGCCATGGTCCCCTGGCGCTTCATTGCCTCTCCTCCTCGCGGCCGCCAAGGGACAGCGCGCGGGCGCGCACGCGCATCCGGCCGCTGGCCATGGCGACCGCCGGACCGGGCAGCCGGTGCGTCCAACGATCGGCCATGGCCGAGGTCGGCGCGAGCACGATCTGTCCAGCCAACATCCCCGGCGCCGTGGCCGGGCGGAGATCGCCGAGTCCGATCCCTTGGGCGCAATAGTGGCCCGTCGACGTGACCTTCAACCAATCCTGCGGATGCGCCATGATTCAGGGTTTTGCGACCATAAGATAGACAATCAGAATGACGGCAATGAATGCCGGCCAGCCAAGGCCGAACCATATCCGGGCATAGCACCGATAGCGTGCTGATAGCGGCGCACTATTGGAAACCGCCTCGGCGGCGAGATCGCGCATCCTGATTTGCAGCCAGACGACCGGCAACCAGCACGCTCCTGCCAACAGATACAGGCCATACGTCCACATCAGCCAGATCTCCGTTGGCGAATATCCGCCCAGGAGGACCAGCCACAAGCCCGACAGCGGCTGCAGAACGATCGCGGGCGTCGTGAATAGCCAGTCGGCAAGGACGACGTTTCGCGCGGTCGCAACGACGGCGGCGGCATCGCCCGAACGATCCGCCCGCCACATGAACCACGCCGTGCCCAGCCCGGTCCCGAACAGGATCGTCGCCGACAGAATGTGCACCGTCTTGACGATCTCGTAGAGCATCATCGATCGTCATCAGTCGCCATCATGACCAGCGTCGCCACCATGAGGGGGATGCAGATCGTGAGCGGTGTTATGGGATGTATCCACTGCCAGGGCTGGCCGATGCTGAGAAAGACCAGATAGACCGTGGTCGCAGCGATCATGATGCTTCCGACGAGCGCGACGCGACAGCGCATCAAGACCGCCAGCCCGAGCACGACGTCAAACGCCCAACCGACATGAAATACAACGGGCAGTAGCGGATCCGGTATGCCGGAATCGCCGAGCATCCTCAGGCTGTCGGCATGCGGCCATAGCGCAAGAGTGGCGAGTCCGGTGGAGAGCCAGAACAGACCGAGGGTGACCCGCAGCAATGGCCGCAGGAAATAGAGTCGCGCATGCCAGCGGTCCTGGACATGGGCCGGCTCGTTCGCCAGCGCATCGGCGAAGCGCCGGGGCGCGATCCCGGTGGCGGCCATGAAGGGCGCGGGGTCCGCAGTATTGCCTTGCAGCAGCATCGTCAGCGAGGTCGTCGTGATCGGCCCGACGCCGCCGAGTCGATCGGCGATGCGCGCGGCAACCCGTACGACCGGCAGCGGCGTCTCGAAGAACCTCGGTGCGGCGAAGCCGAGCCACCTTCTCAGATCTGCGAGGATATCGCGAAGCGCCATCGGCTCGGGACCGACGACGTCGAGTATCCGTCGCGCCACTTCGGATCCTTCGACGAGCCGCCGCACGGCCTCCGTCAGATCGCCCATGTGAATCGGCTGGAACGGCTGTCGCCCGTCGCCCACCAACGGAACCATCCCAGGCAATGCCGCCAGCGCGCGGAATAGCGACGTGCCGCCGAATGATCCCGCCGACGTGTAGGCAAGCGACGGCCGCAGGATTACCCAATCCAGATCGAGCGATTGGAGATGGCGGTCCGCATCCAGCTTGCTCTGTGAATACGCGGTCGCCACTTCCGGCCTTACGCCGAGGGCCGAGATCTGAATGACCCGGCGTATCCCGGCCCGAACACACGCGGCGAACAGCGCCTTGGGAGCCGCGCTATGAATTGCGGCCATCGATTGCCCCCGCCTCGACTGCAGGATGCCGACGCAGTTGACGACCGCATCGATCCCGACCAGCCGTGGCAGCCACACCTCGGTTGTCACGTCGCGGTTGAAGTCGCAGGTGATGCTCTCCTGATCGGGGAACATTCTGCGGGTGCGTTCGACATCGCGCCCGGCGCACACGACCCGGTGGCCCGCCGCCCGCAGCGCAGCCACGATATGGCGGCCGATGAATCCCGCAGCTCCCGTAACGAGAATCCGCATCACACCTCCCTCTTCCATCGGGGTTGCCAGCGCGGTAGTGATATTCAATTCGATCACCGCTCAAGGCAACGGCGATGGCAAAATTCAGTCTACATGAACGGCTAAGGGCTGATACGATCGAGTTGACACGGTGGCCGCTCTCGATCGTTCTGCTGATGAACGTGCGGCATTGGCCCTGGCTGGTCCTGGTCCCGCGCCGGGCCGAGATCCGCGAAATCCACGAGCTGCAGGAGACCGATCAGCGCGCCTTGACGGCGGAGATCGTGCGCGCGAGCCGGAGCCTGACGCAGCTCGTCCAGCCCCACAAGATCAACGTCGCCGCACTGGGAAACGTCGTGCCGCAGTTGCACGTGCATGTGATCGCGCGCTTCACCGACGATCCCGCCTGGCCGAAAGCGGTCTGGGGCGCGGTGCCGCCGGAGCCGTATCCTGCCAACGAACTCCTGCAGAGGGTGAAGAGCCTTCAGCAGGCTCTTGCCGATGGTTAATCCCGCGCGGCGGCCGACACGCACGGAATCCGCTTGACGCGCACATTCGAACGGGCGTATTGACGCGGCCCAATTCGCGCGATTCCGGATCGGCCGGCGCGCACATGGATTTGGATCCAGGTTCACTGATGATGCGCCTCAGCTCAAATAGCAGGATCGATTGCGCCGGCACAGGCCGGCCAGTCGCGCTGCCCGAACTGGCCCCGACCAATCCCGGGGAGGAATCCATGCTGATGGCGTAGTCCGCCATCCATTGTCGGCATGCTTGGCCCCTCCCGGATCGGACGTCCGCGGAGGGGTTTTCATTTTCCTACTTGCCGATCGCCCGAAAGGAGGGCGAAGACCATGAGCAACTTCAAGTTCATCGAGACGAGCGGCGCGCCGATCAAGGCCTGGATCAACGGCGTGCCGGTGGAGCCGGAGGCCGAGGCGCAGCTGCGCAACATGGCGGGCCTGCCGTTCATCTACAAGCATGTGGCGGTGATGCCGGACGTGCATCTCGGCCGGGGCGCCACGGTCGGCAGCGTGATTCCGACCAAGGGCGCGATCGTGCCGGCGGCCGTGGGGGTCGACATCGGCTGCGGCATGTGCGCGGCCATGACGGACCTCGTCGCCAACGATCTGCCGGACAGCCTGGCTGAGGTCCGCCGTGCGATCGAGCGGGTGATCCCGGTCGGCCCGCGCTCCCACAAGGAGGTGATGAAGCCGGCCGAGAAGGCCTGGTACGGCAAGCTCAAGGAGGCGTTCACGGCCATCGACGCGAAGCATCCGGGCCTGACGACCAAGGCGTCGCCGGCCCATCAGCTCGGCACGCTGGGCGGCGGCAACCACTTCATCGAGGTCTGCCTCGACGAGGCCGACCGCGTGTGGGTGATGCTGCATTCGGGCTCGCGCAATGTCGGCAACCGCATCGGCAGCTACTTCATCACCAAGGCGAAGGAGGAGATGGAGCGCCTGTTCATCCGCCTGCCCGACAAGGACCTGGCCTATCTGGCTGAGGGCTCGACGCTGTTCGACGACTATGTCGAGGCGGTCGGCTGGGCGCAGGATTATGCGCGCGTCAATCGCGACCTCATGCTGACGGCCGTGATCGATGCGATTGCCGAGGCGCTCGGCCGCACCATCGCCCATGGCGACGTGGCCGTGAACTGCCACCACAACTACGTCGCCAAGGAAGAGCATTTCGGCGATCGGGTGTGGGTGACGCGCAAGGGCGCGGTGCGAGCCGGCGCGGGCGAACTCGGGATCATCCCGGGCTCGATGGGGGCGAAGTCCTACATCGTGCGCGGGCGCGGCAACCCGGACTCGTTCCACACCTGCTCGCACGGTGCGGGACGCGCCATGTCGCGTACCGAGGCCAAGCGTCGCTTCACGGTCGAGGACCATGTGCGGGCCACGGAAGGCGTCGAATGCCGCAAGGATACCGGCGTCATCGACGAGACCCCGGCGGCCTACAAGGACATCGACGCCGTGATGGCCGCGCAGAGCGACCTCGTGGAGGTCATGCACACGCTGAAGCAGGTGCTGTGCGTGAAGGGGTGAGCGCGCAATGTGGGGGCGACCGGCCAGTCGCCCCCACGACTTCGAAGCCCGCGCATCGTCACAATACCGGTACGATCCGCCGCAGCACCTGGGCCGCCGACTCCGCAGTGGCGGCGAGGAAGGCGGGGAAGTCGAGGTGGCTTTCGCCGCCGGCGAGATCGCTGAGGCAGCGGACCACGACGCAGGGCGCGCTGAATTGGGCGGCGACCTGCGCCACGGCGGCGCCCTCCATTTCCACGGCCTGAGCCTGGAAGCGGTCGAAGAGCCGCTTGCGCGTCGTCTCGCAGTTGATGAACTGGTCGCCGGAAAGGATCGTGCCGAAGCGGATCGTCGGCTGGCGCGGCGCACCGCCGGTCACCGCGGCGGGCAGTGGCGGCAGGGTGAAGCCGTCGAGGCGCTCCTGCAGGCGACGCCGAGTGTCGGAGGCTAGATCGAAGCCGAGGCGGTCGCGCGATTCGCCGATGGGCGGAACGCCCGGGCGAAAGGGCTTGATGTCGCCGCCGACGATGGCGCCGTAATCGTGCTGGATGAGGCGATCGGCGATCACGACGTCGCCGATGCCGAGGGCGGGATCGACGCCGCCGGCGACACCGGTGAGAAGCACGCTGCGGCAGCCGAAATGATCGAGCAGCAGCGTCGCCACCAGCGCCGTGTTGACCTTGCCGATGCCGGCTTCGACCAGCACCACCGGCACGCCGTCGAGCCGGCCCTGGCGGAAGGAGTAGCCGCCGCGCACGATCTTGTCGTCGACCGCCAGGGTATGGCCGAGGTGGCGCACCTCCTCCGACAAGGCCGCGATAATGCCGAGCGGGCGGGCCGGCGCGCTCATGCCTCGCTCGCCGTCAGAAATTCAGCGCCTTGCGCGCGAGCGCCAACTCCTTGTCGCCGACCGTGAGGTCGTTGGCGATCGAGTACCAGAGCTTCTCGCGCTTCACGAATTCCGGCAGCGCCAGCAGCGTGCGCTCGATCTCCTCCATCTTGAAGTCGAGCTCACCCGGCCGGTGACGCACGCCGGCCTCCCGCACGATCTCGCGCGCCAGCTCCGGCATGTTGCCCTGCAGGGTCGACATGATGAGGACGCCGAGAGCGACGAGTTCGCCATGCATCAGGGTGCGACCGGTCACGCGCTCGAAGGTGTAGGCGAAGAAATGTTCCGAGCCTTCCTCGAAGCGCGAATGGCCGTAGTCGTCGCAATACTTGCCGATGACCCGATGCAGCTCCATCAAGCGCTTGATCGCCTCGTTCTCGCCCTTGTAGAGGCCCGGCGCAAGATCACGCAGCTCCCGGATGAAGCGCAGGGACTCGCTGGCCGCGAAATCGTCCCAGGCCGGCGTATGACCCCGCTTGGTGGCGTACTCCCAGTCCCAGCGGCCGGTGTGACAGGACAAGACGTCGCCGATGCCCCCGCGCAGCAGGTAAGCCGGCGCCGCCTTCATCAGGTCATAGTCGACGAACACCATCTCGGGGATGGCATCGCCGTAGTAGCGCACGCCCTCGCCTTCGCGGAGCGCGGTCATATGCGTGAAGCAGGCATTGACCGACGGCAGACTCGGGATCTGGAACAGCTTCAGCTTCTTGCGCCAGTGCAGCCATTTCGCCGTGTCCATGGCGGTACCACCGCCGATGCCGATGATGCAGGACGCGTCGTTCGGCAGCTCCTTGGCCAACTTCTCCAGATGCGCACGCTCCAGGCTATCGGCCATGACCAGCGCCGCCGGCGTGCCGCCGAAGCGGCCGCGCAGCGCCTCCCACGGCTCGGGCTGTGTCACCACGATCGCCGGCGACAGGATGCGGCCGACATCGCTGGCGATACCGGCGCCGTATTTGACGGGAAAGAGCATGCTCATGGCGGTACGCCGATCCATTCTTTCGTTTCGGAAGTGAGCGTGAGGACCGCTACCCTAGCCTTTGGCTCCGACCGGAGACAAGGCGGATCGACACCCGGCGGAATCTCCTTCTGAGATCTGGATCGCAATTCCGCCGCCCGCTACTGCCGCTCATTCGGCTGCCACCAACGCCCGCAAGAGGGCGCCGCCCCGATGGTCGGGCATCTCGGCGAGCAGCGTCATGTAGTCGGCCATCAGACGGCACAGCCGATCAGGATCTTTGCGGTAGCCGCCGGTATCCCCGATAAACGCGATGTCCGCGGAACTCATGGAATGGATCATTGCCTCCGCGAGTTCCGAGGCGGCCTGCTCGCGTTCCCGTTTGGATGGCGTCGGCGTCGGCTTCTGGTGCGCATCCTCGATCACGGATGCGAAGGCATCCATGATCCCGCGTGACGCCACGTCGCTCAGCTTGTTCCACTCGTCCCCGACCGCGGCTTCACCGAGCATGGCTTCGACGCAGGCATTCGGACCGATGTTGCGCAATTCCGTATAGACGGGAATATAGGCCCTAGCCATGGCTTGCGCGGCCGCATCGCTGGTCGTCGGCACGAGCCGGTCCATCACGGACAACCAGATCGCCTCTCCCATGTGCTCGGCGTCATTGACCGACGCGCCGCTCATGGTCACGTCATAGATTGAAATCACAAGCCGGTAGTGAGCCTCCGGCTCGTACGCTCGGAGCGCTCCGTAGAGCCGGCCAAAGTGAGCGAAAACGCCCTGAATCTCGTTGCGGCTGTCGGCCGGCACGAATTCGATCGGCGGAGCGTCGAACCGCTCCGTAACTGCAGTAGCGAGCTTGGCCTTGACGGCTTCCTCAGCCGACAGTTGCCACAGGCTCGAACTGTCGGCGTCGAACATCTTGTCGAGGAATTCGCGGCTGACTCCGCGTCCACCGAAATAACTGCGATCCTGATCCTGAAAGTGCCGCCGCAGGTTGTCGAACGTCAGTTTGCTATATTGGTGGAAGCCGATGAAGGCGCCTCTCCGCATGACGCGCTCCTGGCCGGCAATGAAGGCCAGGGTGCAGGCGCTGACGCAGGCCGTTCGCACGTAGATGTTCAATTGCCGCGCATAGATCAGGTCCCTGAGCCGGCGTCCTTCGACGACGAGTCCGCCGGGACTGGTGAGGTGCACCCATTTGACGTCCGGATGCTTCTCGAATTCCTGCCGAAAGGCTTCGGCGATTCCCGGTCCGAAGGGACCGATCACCTCGATCGCTCCGTGCGAGCCATCGTAGGCCACTCGATAGTGACTGAGATCCCTCGGAATCGTCGCAGCAAGGCCGGGGAAACTTCCCACCCATGCGCCAATCAGGATCGCCAGCAGGGCGATCAGCGCCGCCCCATGCCGATGTCGTCCGAACCGGGAATAGCCCCGGTTCACGCCGTCGTGGCGCCGACCGGGCAGCGCGGCGTGAAGGGATACGGTTCCAGCCACGGCATTCATCGTCATAGGAGTCGCCCGCGATCCCGCCCTGATCGTCTCGACTATCGGACATCGCGCGGCGCCCATCAAGCCATGCGGTCAGTCCATCCAGAGCAAGGATCGATGTCGATCCGTCAGCCGGGAATCGCCAGGCGGCGGCCACTCACGGCATCGAAAAGCATGACATGCTCGGGCGCAATGGACACATGCACCCGCTCGTCCGGCTTGAAGGCGGCCATGCCCGGCACGCGCGCGATGAGGGTACCGCCTTGCCACGCAACGGTAACCAGAGTCGCCGGCCCCATCGGCTGGACCAGTCGAACGGTCACGGGCACGCCATGGCTGCCGAGGATCACATGCTCGGGCCGCACACCCAGTTCGAGCGAAGGTGATGGATCGGCGAGTCCCCCGGCGACAGCGGGAGCAAGGGCAGTCGACAGGGCGCCCATTCGAAAAACGAGATCGCCGCCTTCCCGCGCGATCTCGCCTGGCAGGAACTCGATCGGCGGGCTGCCGATGAAGCGCGCGACATATTTCGACAGCGGGCGCGCGTAGATCTCCTCGGGCGTGCCGAACTGCTCGATCCGCCCTTCGCGCATCACGGCTATGCGATCCGAGAGCGAGAGCGCTTCCTCCTGGTCATGGGTCACGAAGATCGAGGTGACGCGCAGGCGCTGATGCAGCTCCTTCACTTCGGCCCGCATCTTGATGCGCAGGCCGGCATCGAGATTCGAGAACGGCTCGTCGAACAGAAACACTTGCGGCTCACGGATGATCGCGCGCCCGAGCGCCACACGCTGCTGCTGGCCGCCCGACAGCTGCGCCGGAACCCGGTCGAGTACGGGGCCTAGCTCCAGCGATTCCGCCACTGCTGCTACGCGCTGGCGCATCGCTTCACGCGAAACACGACGCAACCGAAGCGTGAAGCCGATGTTCTCGGCCACCGTCATGTGCGGATAGAGGGCATAGTTCTGGAACACCATGGCGACGTCGCGCTCGAACGGCGTCAGATCGTTGACGCGCCGGCCGCCGATCAGGATGTCGCCGGCGCTCGCATCCTCCAGGCCCGCGATGAGATTGAGAGTCGTGGTCTTGCCGCAGCCGGACGGCCCGAGCAATGTCACGAACTCCCCGTCCGCGACCTGCAGGTCGAGACTCTTGCAGACGGCGACCTTGCCGAAGCTCTTGGAGACGGCGCGCAGTTCGACCTCGGCCATGCCCCCTAGCCCTTCACCATGCCTTCGGCGAAGCCCTTCATGATCATGTTCCGAAAGAGGATGGCGAGCGCCACCACCGGCGCTATGGCGAGCGCCGCCGCGGCCATCATCTGCCCGAACACGGTCTGGTACTGGCCGGCAAACTGGGAGATCACCAGCGGGGCCGTGCGCGCGCTCTGCCGCGTCAGGATCAGCGCGAAAAAGAATTCGTTCCACGACTCGATGAAGGCGAAGACGCCGGTCGCGAACAGCGGCGACAGCGAGATCGGCAACACGATCAGCCGGAAGATCTGCGCCGTCGTGGCGCCGTCGACCGCCGCCGCCCGCTCGATGCCCGGCGGGATCGCCAGGAAGAAGCCGCGCAGAATCCAGATCACGATCGGCAGGTTGAAGGACAGATAGACGATGATGAGCGCCAGCCGCGTATCCACGAGCCCGAGGTGGCTCATGACGATGAACAGCGGGATGGCGATGACGATGCCCGGCAACATCTGCGTGCCGAGAATCATCAGTAGAATCGTGTTCGCACCCGGGATCGCAAGGCGCGCCAGGGCATAGGCGGCGGGCGCGCCGACTGCGATGGCGACGGCCGTCGTGAACAGCGCCACCAGGAACGAGTTGGCGAACCCCTGTCCGAGCTGGGCGGCGGCCGCGAACACGCCGGCATAATTGGCCAGCGTGAACGAGCCGGCCGAGAAATCCGGCGGCTTGGCGGTGAGTGCTTGCTGTTCCATCAGACTGGAGATCACGAGCCAGAGGAGCGGCGCGACGGTCACCGCGACGAAGAGAGCAAGCCCACCGACGACGATGGAGCGGCCGACGATACGACCGATGCGGCGGCGGGACATCGTTCAGCCCTCCGCCTTCTGCAGGCCCGGCCGCAGCAACCAGATGTAGCCCAGCGCCAGCACGAGGCTCACCGCGAAGATGACGTTGGCAATGGCGGCGCCGTAGCCGAGGTCGAGGAAGTTGAAGGTCGTGCGATAGGCCAGGAAGTTGAGCAGCACCGTGCCGTCGGCCGGGCCGCCCTTGGTCAGCACGAAGATCAGATCGAAGATCCGCAACGACCACAGCGTCTGCAGGATCACCGCGACCGCGATGGTCGGCCGCAGCTGCGGCAGCGTTATGTGCAGGAACTGCTGCCAGGCATTGGCGCCGTCGAGCCGCGCCGCGCGATAGAGGACCGGCGGCACCTTGTTGAGCCCGGCCAGGAGCAAGATGGCGATGAACGGCACGGATTTCCAGATGTCGACGGCCAGGACGGTGTGGAGCGCCAGACCCGGCGTCCCCAGCCAGATCACGTTGCGCTCGATCAGGCCCAGCGCCGTCAACAATGTATTGAGGATGCCGTAGTTTGCATGGAGGATCCATTTCCACAGCACGGCGTTCGCCACCGGCGCGATCGCCCAGGGCAGCAGCAGCACGATGCGGAAGATCCCGAAGCGCCCGCAGGGATGCACCAGGAGCAGCGCCACGCCAAGCGCCAGAAGGACGACGACCAGAACCTCGATCGCCGTGAAGTAGGCCGTCGCCCATAGCGCCGCGCGGAAGGTGCTATCCTCCAGCAGCGCGCCATAGTTGGACAGCCCGATGAACCGGCCCTCGAACGTGCCGCCGGCAGCGCGCAGGCCCTGCAGCGACAGCAGCATCGAATCCACGATCGGATAGGCGAGAATCAGCACGAGAATGAGCAGCGCCGGCGCCAAGGCCGCATATCCGGCTCGCCGCCGGCGCTGCTCCAGCGTTCCCAAGGCCGGGCTATCCCCGATCGGACGCGAGCGTCCGACTTGTCGGGCGCGCGCCGCAGAGGCGCGCCCCTCCCGGCCTCCCCCTTCCCCGCATGGCCGCGGGAATCAGGAACGCTTTTTCACGATGGCCGTCACCTGGTCGGCCGACGCCTGGATGGCGTCCTTGGCCGACTGGCTGCCGGCCAGCGCCTTCTGGATCTGCGTGCCGATGGCCGTCGTCACCTGCGTGTAGTCGGGCGTGACGAAGCTGTCGTAGGGATGCTTGGCCTGCTCCAGCACCGCGGCCGCGTTCGGCGCCGCCTTCTGCACCTCGGGATCGGCGAGTACCGACAGCCGGATCGGCAGCCAGCCGGTGTCGATCACCTGCCGCTTCTGCACCTCGGCGTCGAGATAGAACTCGATCAGCTTGACCGCGAGGTCCTGGTTCTTCGACGTCGCCGCGATGGTCCAGGCATCCGTGCCGTCGATCGAGGCTGTCCCTGCCGGACCCGCCGGCAACAACGCGCCGCCGAGCTTGCCGACGATCTTGGAGTTGGCGGGGTCCTGCGCCGGCTTCCACATGAACGGCCAGTTCATCATCATCGCGGCGTTGCCGGCGAGCAGCACGTTGGTGGCATCGTTGATGCCGACATAGGACAGTGATCCCGGGTCCGTATACGGCATCAGATCGACCATCGCCTGCAGGCTGGCGACGCCGGCCTCGTTGTTGAAGGCGGGCAGGCCGTCCTCGCCATAGAGCTTGCCGCCCGCCTGCTGCAGGAAGCACATCCAGTAGGAGGCGACGCCGCCGATGCCGTCGGGTGCGCCATAGTTGAGCGCCCAGCCATAGCGGCCGTCGCGGGTCAACTCCTTGGCGGTTGCCTTCAGCTCGTCCCAGGTCTTCGGCGGCTCCTTGAAGCCGGCCGCCGCCAGCTGCTCGGTGTTGTAGAACAGCGTCAGCAGCGACAGCGTGAACACCACGCCGTTCTTCTTGCCGTCCCAGGTGACGGTGGCGAAGCTCGAGGGCGGCAGGTCGGCGACCAGATCGGTCGCCAGCTTGTCGGAGAACGGCACCGTGAACTTGGAGAACTCCGGCACCCAGCCGGACATGTAGATGACGTCCCAGGCATGTGCGCCCGACGCGAAGTTGGTCGCCATCTTGTCGTGCAGCTCCGGCCAGGCGACCGCGTCATAGGTGACCTTGGCGCCGTTGTCCGCCTGCCACTTCGCAAACGCGTCGGCGGAGAACTTGGCTGCTCCCGGTGGTGCCGGATCAGGCGGCAGCGGCGTGAGCACGTTGAGCGTCACGTCGTCGGCCCATGCCGGCCGCAGCCCGCTCGTCCACAAGGCCGGAAGCGATCCCGCGATCGCTGCTCCGGCGGCGCCGCGTTTCAAGAAGTCGCGACGCGCCGGGTGGCGTCTTCCCTCACTATTCCTGTACGATGACATCGCTGCTTCCCCTCCCAGGGTCTCTTGTTCGATCGTTGCCGATCTTGTCTACACTCAGTAGGCAGGATCATCCCATTGCATTTCGCCACTCGTCAATGCTCAGCCGGACACTCAAGGCGCTGCCCCAAAGGTTCCAGGATTGGTTCACGGCGTGCGGCTGGACGCCGCATGCGCGCACCAGCTCGCGCTGCTTGACGCCGACCGCGCCGGCGAGTCGGCACTGCCATCAGCAGCGAATCTCGCACCGGCGACACGCCACCGGCGAAGCGCCAGCGTCGGCCCCGCCGTTCGCCCAACATCCAGCTGGCCACGCCAGAGTCGCTCGCCCTGCTGCTGTCCTATACCGGCGGGATCGACGTGCGAAACCCGGCAATCGCCCGCTTATTCCCGGACGGCTGCCGTATCTGCCTCATCGGCGGGTCGAGGCTCCATAACATGGAGCGTCGCGTCAGCGTTGTTGCGGGAGACGCCGCCACGCTGACGCCTTAACGGCTTGCTAACCACTAGAATGCTTTAATTTGCAGCGTATTGTCTGCTGCGAATTCCAGTCGGCATCGCGGCCGTGCGGGTTCCGCCGGCGTTAGCGGAGCGAGGCTCGACGAGGAGATCGACATTGCGCGACTCGAATTCTTCCCGCCGCTATTCGCGGCGGCAGTTAGGGCGGCTCCTGGCAGGAACCGGATTGTCCCTGGCGACCCTGGCATTGTCGCCGGCCCGTGGGCGGGCACAGGGTGTGCCGGTACTCTATACCTGGGAAGGCTTCGACTCTCCCGCACTCGTCGGCGATTTTCCCGCGAAGCACGGCGCACCGCCGATCTTCCAGACCTTCGTCGATGAGAACGAGGCCTTCCAGAATTTGAAGACCGGCCTCACCGTCGATCTCGCCCATCCCTGCGCCGACACCTTCGGGCATTGGTACGAGGCCGGGTTGCTGCAGCCGATCGATACCGGACGATTGGCCAATTGGCCGGACCTGTTCGAACGGCTCAAGACCGTGCCCGGCAGTCAGGTGAACGGCAAGCAGCTGTTCGTTCCCGTCGACTGGGGCACGACGTCGGTCGCCTACCGCTCCGATCTCGTGGAGTCGCCGGAAGAGTCCTACAGCCTGCTGTGGGACAGCCGCTACGCCGGAAAGCTGTCGATCGGCGAGGACGCGACGGAAACGGTCATGATGGCGGCCCTGGTCGCCGGCGTCGCCGATCCCTTCGACATGTCAGACAGCGATCTGGCCCGGGTGAAGGAGCTGCTGGCGCGGCAGAAGTCGCTTCTCAAGTTCTACTGGTCCGACGACACCGTCATCAAAGCGGCAATCTCCAGCGGCGACATCGTCGCCACCTCGATGTGGAGCGATACGTTCCGATCATTGAAGCAGAAGGGCGTGCCCGTAAGCTTCATGCGCCCGAAGGAAGGCATCCTCAGCTGGTGCTGCGGCCTCGTGCTCGCCAAGTCCGCCACCGAGGTTGACGCGGCCTATGATCTCATCGATGCCGTTTTGACGCCCTCGACCGGCGTCAAATGGATCGAGCGCGGCAGCAACCACGCCAATCGGAAGACCTACCAGCTGATCGACGAGAAAACGCTCGCGGAGCTCGGCGTTCCGCGCGATCCTTCCGACCTCCTGGCGGCGAGCGTTTTCCTGCGGGCCTATCCGCGGCTGGCCGAATACCAGCAGATGTTCGACGAAACCAGGGATTCCGACTGATCGACGCGGCGACTGCCGCTGATGCCAGCTAGGCGGCCTTGGCCACGATCGCCAGCATGGCTGCGATATCGAACGGCTTGTTCAGCAGGCCGACGGCGCCGGCCTCGAGGGCCTTGGCCACGATCGCTTCCTTGAAGCCGGTCATCATGACGATCTTCGCGTCGGGCTTCAGCTTGCGGATCTCGAAGAAGCTGTCGACGCCGTTCATGATGGGCATGCGCACATCCATGAACGTGATATCGAAATCCCGCTTGCCGTGACTCAACACGGCTTCTCTCCCATTGGCGGCCGTCGTCACCTTGCAGCCGCTCATCTCCAGCAGCTCGGCCAGGCTCTCGGCCAGGTCCTGGTCGTCGTCGACGATCATCACGTTGGCTCGGCTCATGCCGCCTGCTCCTTGTCCTTGTCATCCGGCAGTGCCGCGTCGGCCGACTGGCGCGGCAGCCAGACCACGAAGGTCGTTCCCGCGTCCACCGCGCTTTCGACGTCGATCGTGCCACCATGCTGCTCCACGATGGTCCTTACGGTGGGCAGACCAAGCCCGACTCCGGAGGCCTTCGTCGTGAACAGCGGTTCGAATATCTTCGCCAGGTTTTCCGTGGAGATGCCCGGACCGTTGTCCGCGACCGACAGCCTCACATGCGGCCCGGCCGCTTCGGTCTTGACCGCGATGGTCGGCCGGCGTCCATCCGTCGGCGACCAGCCGCTGATCGTCATGGCTTGCGCCGCGTTATCCAGCAGATTGACCATCACTTGGCGGAAGCGGTCGCGATCCAGGGCGACGACACCGCTCGAAGACAGTTCGCGAACGACAGCCACCCCCTCTACCATCGTATGCTCGTCCAGCATTTCCGCGAGCCAACCATCGATGGCCGTCGACATCCGGTTGAGGTCGCGCTTGCGCGTGAATTCCAGCAGATCACTGATGATCCCATTGCAGCGCGCGATGTTGCGCTCGACGCGGTCCATCGCCCGCTCCACGCCCAATCCCTTGTCCGCCGTCAGCTGCCGGATCAGGGCCATGGAATTGCGGATGGCCGCCAGCGGATTGCGCAGCTCGTGGCTGACCGTGCCGGCCACCTGTCCGAGCGCGGCCAGTCGGTCCTGGCGCGAGAGCTTGTCCATCGCCTCCTTGGCCTGATCGAGCGCCTGCCGCAGCTCGCCCTCCATTCGGCGCCGCTCCGTCACGTCGAAAACGGCGCCGTCGAGATGCAGCAGCTCGCCCGCTTCCCCGAAGATGCCCTGCCCGTATTCGCGCGCCCACCGCGTCGAGCCGTCGCGATGAACGACGCGATATTCGATCACATAGGCCTGGCGCTGGTTGAGGCCGTCTTCGACCGCCTTGTTGACGAGATCCATATCATCGGCGTGGATGACGCTGGCATAGGTGCGCACCTTGTTGCCGATGAAGTCGCTCGCCGGATAGCCGCTAAGCGCCTGAACCGCAGGACTGATGAACTCCATCGTGTAGGCCGTGTCGTTGGCGCAGCGATAGAAGACGCCGGGTATGTTTCCGACCAGCGTCCGGAACTTGACCTCGCTCTCGCCGAGTTCCTTGCCGGCTTCCTGCAGCTTGTTGACCATGGCGCGAATGGCATCCACGAGCGCGCCCACTTCGTCGCGGGTGGATAGTTCTTCGATGGCCGCGAAATCGCCCTCGCCAACTCGGGTCATGGCCGCGCGGAGCCGCACGATCGGCTGCGCGATGCGGTTGGCGATCGTGTAACCGCAAGCCAGCATCACCAGGATCAGGCAGAGGATGCCGCTTCCGATCAGCCAGGTCGCCTGGGCCTGAGCGTCCCGCGTCTCCTCATGCATGGTCGCAAGGGCGCGCTCCTCGTTGGCGATGGCGCCGTCGATGAGCGAGCAAAATTGAATCGCGCTGGTATCGAACCCTTCCGCGATCTCCAGCAGCTCATTCGCCGTTGCGCCACTGTCGGCTCGCGCCGACAAACCTTTCGGGATGCTCAGGACGGCGTCGCCGGCGGCGAGGATCTGGCTGCGGGGATCGGTTGCGGAAATGTGGGCCGACCGCAGATCGCCGGCAAACGCGGCCAGAAAGCCCGCCAGGTCGCGTTCCGCGTCCTGCATGGCCGTTCGTTCGGCTGCGAGCGAGTTGCTGTCGCCGGTGCGCAGCTGATTTGCCGCCATCCGACCGGCAAAGACATCGACGGCGTGGATGAGGGTCGCCGCCTTGTCGCGCAGATGCTCGAGCGCGAGGAGCTGCGGCACGTCCCGGCCCAGGGCCTGCTCGAAGCGCTGATCCGTCGCGGCGAGGTATCGCCAACTCGGGATGGCGACACCGACAACCGCCAGCATTGCCATCAGATATCCGACGAATATCTTGTCGCGAATGCGCATGTTGTTGAAGAAGCGCATCGGCCCCCCGTCCGCCTTCATGCCCCAACACCGGCCAAGCTAAAGACATCCCCGCTCGCGCAGGCGTTTCCCGGTTCTCGTTCAGGACGTTATTCTGGGATGTTGAGAGTTAAGAGACAGTTGACGGCGCGAGCGGCGAGCCGCTTAGCCGGGCGTTAACGAGGAAGCCCGGGTTCGTGAACGACAGGCTCCCCTTCCCGCTCTAAGACAGACGGTCGCGTCTCTCAGGCGCGGGCAGCGTCGATGGCAACGGTGGCGGACTCCTTTGGCGGGGCGATCTCGACGCGATCGCGGCCCGCCTTCTTGGCCCGGTAGAGCGCTTCGTCCGCGGCCTGCAGCACTTCTGCCGGGGTCGCCCCGTGCAAGGGGAAGGCCGCCACGCCAAACGAGGCGGTGATGGAGCCCAGCGGCCGCCCATTATGGACCAGGCTCATGGCGGCGACCGTCTGCCGGAGAACATCGGCCCGCCGCTCGCCGTCCTGCAGCGCGGCGCCGGGCGCGAAGATCGTGAATTCCTCGCCGCCATAGCGGCAGGTGATATCGCCGCGACGCATCCCGCCGTTCAGCGCTTGCGCGACCGCCTTGAGCACGGCATCGCCGGCGTCGTGGCCGAAATTGTCGTTGAACCGTTTGAAATGGTCGACGTCGATCATCATGATCGAGAGCGGAGTCTTGGCCCGGCTGGCACGGGCGAACTCGATCTCCAGCGTTTCCTCGAGGTAGCGGCGGTTGAACAGGCCGGTCAGGGGATCGCGGATCGACTGGATTCGCAAGGCCTCCCGCAGACGGTGGTTGCCGAGCGCCAGCGCGATGTTTTCGACCATGATCTCGATGCGCCAGTGGTCGGCGATGGCGGCACGAGCCGCCGCCAGCCGCTCGGCATCCGCCGCCGGCGGCTCCTCGATATAGAGAAGGCCCAGCGTCTCGCCTTGCGCCAGCATGGGAAAGCAGCGGTAGCTGAGGTCCGGCGACTCCGTGACGTGATGACAGACGACCTCGACGTCGACGCCGCTGACGACATGGGCGTGCCCGCGGCGCAGAGCCCAGCAGTCGGGCGGCCGGAAGTCGGGCCGGTGGTGGCTCGGCGAATTCCACTCCGCGGCGGCCCGCAGCATGTTGCGCGAATTGTTCAGCAGATAGAGGACGCCCGGCACCTGCGGCAGCACCTGGGAGGCGAACCGGCGGACGACGTCGGCGAACTCCTCCTCGCTGTCGCAGCTTTGCAGGCGATGGGCCATCTTGCCGAGCACGTCGATGATGCGGCCGCGCGCCTCGAGCTCGCCGCCACGCACGACCAGCTCTTCGTTGGCGTCGCGCAGCTCGGCGCTGGCGCGCTGGTTCATGGTCTGCTCGGCGCGCAGGCGGACCGCGATATTGTTGAACAATTCGGCGAGCGTGCCGAACTCGTCGCCGCCGGCGATGGGAATACGATGCGAGAAGTCGCCGCCGGCGATCGACTTTCCGCCGACGATGATGCGATCAAGCGGCTGCTTGATGAGGCCGACCGCCATCGCCGCCGCGAGCGCCAGGGCGATCAGCAGGAGCGGGCCGCACGCCAGCAGGATCGTCCTCGCCGTGGCGGCGGAATCGTCGGCGATCGTGGCGGACCCTGCGAGCAGCGCCTGTTCGGCAGCCATAAGGTCGGTGACCGTGCTGCGGATCTCCGCCGTCAGCTTTCCGTCCGGCGGCGGCGCGGCACCGATCGAACTCGTCCCGCCGCTCTGCTGCCGCATGCCGATCCTGGCGCGCAGGTCGGCGACCTGCGCGTCCACGAGCTTCGACAGTTCCGTCAGCCGTTGCGCTTGCTCGGCATCATCCCTGAGGGCGCCCGTCAGAACGGTCAACCGCTCCTTCGCGGAGGCCACGGCCGTATGAAACGAGTCGAAATACTGTTCCTGCCCGGTGTAGAGAATCGACTGACCGGCGTTGTCGGCGTCCGTCATGTCCGACATCAGCAAAGCCATCTCGCGCAGCGCCTGCGCCGCACGTTCTTGTCCGGCCTGGCCATGCCGGCCGGCGGCAAGCTGCCAATAGAGGCCGGCCAGGACGAGGCCGACGCTGAGCGCCAGCGCACTCAGCAACCAGACGTGACGGGTGACCCTCCTCGGCATGGCGATCACGGTTAAGCTTCCCTTAAGACCCCATGGAAGGCGCAGGCACGGGCCATCGCTCTCCAACAGGAGACGGCCGGTCCGGAAGACGCTACAGAATTCGACTTAAGAATAGGCCAACATTTGCGCGATTCCGGGGTTCGCTCGCTCAGATCCGCATCCGCTCGCTGCGGGGATCGTAGAGCGGGCGCAGGCTGGCGCGGGCCGGAAAGCGCCGGCATGCCACCTCGAGCTCGAACTTGCCGGCGTCGAGATAGGACTGATCCACGCCCTCGGGAGCGTTGACGTAACCCAAGGCGACGGCACGGCCGAGGGCATGGCCGTAAGCCGCCGACGACGTGTAGCCGACGAGCTTGCCGTCGCGATAGATCGGCTCGTTGTGATAGAGCAGCGGCTCCGGGTCCTCGAGCGCGAATTGGACCAGGCGCTTCGTCAGCCTCGGCTGGCTCTTCTGGTTCAGCAGGGCGTCGCGGCCGATGAACGGCACTTTCTTGTCGAAGGCGACGACGAAGCCCAGCCCCGCCTCGAGCGGCGTGTCCTCCTCGCCGATGTCGTGACCCCAGTGGCGGTAGGCCTTCTCGATGCGCAGGCTGTCCATGGCATGCATGCCGCAGAGCTTGAGGCCGTGTGCAGACCCCTCCTCCAGGATGCGGTCGAACACGCCGACGGCGAACTCCGCGGGCACGTAGAGTTCCCAGCCCAGTTCGCCCATGTAGCTGATGCGCGAGGCGCGCAGGCGGGCATAGGCGATCTCGATCTCACGCGACGTGCCGAAAGGGAAGGCGGCGTTGGAGAGATCGGCGCTTGTGAGCTTCTGCAGCAGCGCGCGGCTGTTCGGGCCCATGACGCCGAGCACCGCGTAGGCCGAGGTGACGTCCTCGACGGCGGCGCGCGCTTCGGACGGGATATGCTTCTTCAGCCAGAGCAGATCGCGGCGCGCCGTTGCCGCCGCTGTCACCACCATGTACGCGTCGTCGGCGAGGCGCGTGACCGTGAGGTCGGCCTCGATGCCGCCGCGCTCGTTGAGCCATTGGGTGTAGACCGCGCGGCCGGGCGCGCCGCCGACGTCGTTGGCGCAGATGCGCTGTAGCACGCTCTCCGCATCGGGGCCACGCACGATGAATTTGGCGAAGGTTGATTGGTCGAAGAGGCCGACGGCGGTGCGGGTGGCGCGACACTCGTCGCCGCAGTACTCGAACCAGTTCTGGCGCTTGAAGCTGTATTGATACTTCGGCTCGACGCCTTTGGGCGCGAACCAGTTGGCGCGCTCCCAGCCCGCCACTTCGCCGAAGCAGGCGTTGTGGGCCTTCAGGCGCTCGTAGAGCGGGGTCTTGCGCACACCGCGCGCGGTCTCGAACTGGCGATAGGGCCAGTGCATGGCGTAGAGCAGGCCGAGGGCCTCGGAGACGCGGTCGATGAGGAAGCTCTTGTTGTTCTGGTGCGGCATGGAGCGGCGGCTGTCGACGTCCCAGAGATCGAAGGGCGGATGGCCCTCGGCGATCCAGTGGGCGAGCGCCATGCCGACGCCGCCGGCGGACTGGATGCCGACCGAGTTGAAGCCGGCGGCGACGTAGAAGTTCTCGAGCTCGAGCGACGGGCCCAGCAGGTAGCGCTGGTCGGTGGTGAAGCTCTCGGGGCCGTTGAAGAACTTGCGGATGCCGGTGTCGGCGAGGCGGGGCACGCGATGGATGGCGCCCTGCAGCACCGGCTCGAAATGGTCGAAGTCCTCGGGCAGCTCGGTGAAGCAGAAATCCTCGGGGATGCCGTCGACGGCCCAGGGCTTGGCCTTCGGCTCGAAGGCGCCGACCAGCAGCTTGCCGGCATCCTCCTTGTAGTAGGCGCAGGCGTCCATGTCGCGCATGACCGGCAGGGTCGATGGCACGTTCATGGACTCGGTGACGATGTAGAAATGCTCGCAGGCGTGGAGCGGCACGTCGACGCCGGCCATCTTACCGACCTCGCGACCCCAGAGGCCGGCGCAGTTCACGACGATCTCGGCGCTGACGTCGCCGGCTTCCGTCTGCACGCCGAGGGCGCGGCCGTTCTTGGTGCGCACGCCCGTGACCTTGCAGTCCTCGACGATGCGGGCGCCGCCGCTGCGGGCGCCTTTCGCAAACGCCATCGTGGTGTCGGCGGGGTTGGTGGAGCCGTCCTCCGGGAAGTGGATGGCGCCGATGAGGTCGGCGGTGTTCATGAGCGGCCACAGCTCCTGCACGCGCTTGGCTGTCACCTGCTCCGCCGGCACGCCGAAGGCGCGCGCCATGGAGGCGCCGCGGCGCAGCTCGTCCCAGCGCTCCTCGTTGGTGGCGATGGAGAGGCTGCCGTTCTGCTTGTAGCCGGTGGCCTGGCCGGTCTCGCGCTCCAGGGTCTTGTAGAGATCGACCGTGTATTTCGCGAGCTTGGTGAGGTTGGCGGTGTAGAGCATGGCCCGCACCAGGCCGGCGGCGTGCCAGGTGGTGCCGGAGGTGAGCTTCTTGCGCTCGAGCAGCAGCACGTCCTTCCGGCCGAGCTTGGTCAGGTGATAGGCGAGCGAGCAGCCGATGATGCCGCCGCCGATGATGACGATCTGCGCGTGGGTGGGGAGCTGGGGGGCCATGCCGGGTTCTTCTGGGATGCTGGGGTGGCGGTGCGCGCCACTCTGCTATGGCGTTCCGGCCGGGACAACGGCGGCCGCTGCCGAAAATGAAGGAAGCACCCCATGCCCAGCGGAGAATGCAGCGAGCGGCGCGGCGCCGGCGAGGAGGCGCCGGGCGCGCTGGCTGAGGGGAGCGACTGAAAATGACGGATGGAGCCCATGCCCAGCGGTGGAAGGTTTCACCACAGAGCGCACAGAGGACACAGAGGAAGGATGATGGCGCGCTGCGCGCGCGGGAGTCGATCCGACTCTGTGACCTCTGTGTCCTCTGTGGTTGATCTTCTGGACGGAGGGAACGAGCACCGGCGTCACGGAAATTGAACGATGGACCCCATGCCCAGCGGAGCGGCCGCGCATCAGGGCGGCCAGCGCGCCGACGCGGCGGTGGTGGGCGCGGGCGGCGGCCCGGAGGGCGCGGACGTGGGCCGAGTAGCCGCCATGGGTGAGGCGGGCGCGGCGGCAGCGCTCGCGGCCCTCGGGCGTGCGCGGGCCGGTGCTCAGGCCGCCATGCATCCGGCAGCGGCCGTTCCGCATGGCCGGCTGGCGGCAGGCGCAGCCGGCGCGGGTGCGGGCGCCGCAGCGGGGCGCGGCCAGGAAGTCGCCCGGTCGGGCGCCATTCCTGAGGCGGCCGCGGCGGGCGGGCGGGAGGCTGGCGGCCGAGGGAAGCGGCGGAAATGCGCAATGGAGCCCATGCCCAGCGGTGGGGGACGCAGTGGCGGAAGCGGTCATTGAAGAGCCCTCGGATTGCATGTTGGATATCGACAGAGTTCTTGTAATGTTCTATACAAATCTGCTCCAATTGTCAAGGTGCGATCGGATCAAAGAGTGAACGCAAGGCTGGCATCGAGCCTTGGGAACGTTGACTCCGCACCAAATAAGGTGCATTAATAAAGGTGCAGCGTGGGCGACCCCGGAAAACCGAAGAAAGTCATCAATGCGGAGTTCTATCAGACCGACGCCGGCGGCGAGCCGGTGCGCGAATTCCTGCGGAAGCAACTGACCCCTGCAGAGCGAGCGGCAGTGGGCAAGGATATCAGGACCGTGGAATATGGCTGGCCGGTCGGCATGCCGGTCTGCAGGGACCTGAAGAACGGTTTGCTCGAAGTCAGGACCGAGCTTGACCGGAAGATCTGCCGAATCCTGTTCGCGATCTATGGCGCCCGAATGATCTTGTTTCACGGCTTCATCAAGAAGAGCCAGTCGACCCCGCGGGCGGACATGATCACCGCCCTCGACCGCAAGAGGACCATGGAGAACCGGAGATGAAGAAGATCATCAACAAGGGCAGCAGCTTCGAGAGCTTCCTCGAAGAAGAGGGCATCCTCGACGAGGTCGACGAGGCCGCGGTCAAGCGCGTCATCGCCTGGCAGGTGGAGCGCGAGATGACGGCGCGGAAGCTCAACAAGTCCCAGCTGGCGCGCCGCATGGACACGAGCCGAACGCAGGTCGACCGCCTCCTCGATCCCGACAACACCAGCGTCACGCTTCATACGCTGTACAGGGCCGCCGAGGTCCTGCGCAAACGCCTGCGTGTCAGCTTCGAGGAGGCCGACCATCCGGGCTAAGGGAACTCCGACCCCCGGAGGCAACCCGGAGTTCGCGAACGCGTTCAAGGTGGTGGAGGGGCTTGGGCTACGCGTGACCGCCGCAGTGGGCCGGTCAATCGGCGCCCGGTGTCGCAAGCGGGCGGCTTGAATACGATCTAGTGCACTACACGACGATTTGATCGAGGGCGCATTGCCGCCTCGGCGGCCTACATGACGTGGCCGGTGCGGCAGCTGTCATTGTGTCACTCGCGAGTTTCAAGTGCGTGCGCTGATGGAGTGTGGAGCGAGGTTGACCACATCATCACCTGACCCCAGAAAACCACGGATAGGCTCGTCCCCACTAGCCGCGTGTGCCCGCATCATGGCAAACTTCGCGCTACGGCGCCGTGAGCAAGCCCGACGTCGCGGCGCGCGGGAGAGACCATGGCAGACGACGTGCTATCGGCTTGGGTTGCCGCTGGAGCTTCGTTGTTGGTGTCGCTCGTGTCGCTCGGCGCAACGATCTGGACGACCCGGCGCGGCGACCGGACGCAGCGCGAGCTCGAGGGCCTGAAAAGCCGCCTGAGCGACGAGAACGACGCCGCGAAAGCCAAGCGGGATTACGAATACGAGGCGCGCAAGCGGCTCTACGCCGAACTCTACCCGCTCGTCTTCCAGCTGCAGGAGGCGGCGTTCAGCGCGCACAACCGCCTCAGAAACCTCGCCCTCGCCACGCGTGGCGGGTGGCTCGCCCGGGGACCGGACAATTGGCTGACCGGCAGCGATCCCTACTACTTCACCAGCGTGATCCACGCCCTCATCGCCCCGGTCGCGATCTTCGAACTGATGACGCGCAAGCTGACCCTGCTGGACCTGACGCTCGACCAGGATTTGCGCCGCCAACATTTCCTCGCCCGCAAGGCGTACGAGGCGCTCCGCTCGGACTTCAACTTGACTGACTCACCTTACCCGCCGCTTGTCCTTGGCCCGGCCGGCGAAAAATATGCGCCGCCGGAGGTCCGGCCCGACGCCTTGCCCCCGGAAACCGAACAGCGCTGGAGGTGGCGGCAGGGACTTTATTCCGGCCAGATCAGCCAGGCGGTCGATGCCGTATTGATGACCGATGGCGAGACCACGCGTCCGATGACCTATGCGGAGTTCGCCAAGGCGCTCGACGGGACAGACCTGCGCACCCCGGACGACCCCCGCGGCCGGGCCGGCGAGATGAAGCGCGCGCTGCGGCCACTGGCGGATGTGTTCCGCGACTTCCACCCGGCACGCCGCCCGGTCACCTGGCGAATCCTGCTGGCCCAGGGTGCCTGCTACCGCGCCATCGCCGCGGCGACCCGGAGCGATGGTGCCGCTTCAAAGGACATTTTGTGCACCGCGCGCTACGCCGGAGCAAAGGATCTCGCGGATTTCGATTGGATCGGCGACGGCGAGCACTCAATCCCGCCGGCGTTGCGCAACGGGATCGATTTCGACGCGGAGCAGAAGTCCGCCTTCGCTGCCGCCGATATGTTCATCGTGGGCGCTTTCGAGGACTTCTCCAAACGCTCCAGACCGCCCGCCTAGGTATTGGGACCAATCGACACTCAGCATTATCGAGGGGATCACGGTAGGGATAGGCATTCTGGCCCACCCCGCACAGCGACGCGCGCTCGCGAGCGCCAGCTTCGCTTACGATTCGCTGTTCCGCGACGTCGGCAACCGCACGAGCGTGGTGCAGTAGTCGAGGTCAGCGCGTATTTTCCGCCTGACAACAATGCAATGTGCAGCACAAGCCGCAGTAATCGGGGTCGGAGTAGGATTCACCGAAGCATCGTCAGCGGCGGCCCGACGGCGGGATCAGATCGTCGGCCAGGAGGTCGAGCGCCGCCGCCAGGCGGCGGAGGGCAGCGAGGGAGGGTTCGCGGCCGCCCGCCTCGAGCTGCGCCAGGTAGGCGCGCGACAGGCCGGCGCGC
>Ga0137403_10001130_pt1 | contig 33786 bp, 25 predicted proteins | sample CZOMad2_1_16fung_FD_122057 | JGI IMG/M metagenome (GOLD analysis project Ga0137403, IMG submission 122057) | Vadose zone soil fungal communities from Angelo Coast Range Reserve, California, USA - CZOMad2_1_16fungal (Hybrid Assembly) | ecosystem: Environmental > Terrestrial > Soil > Vadose zone... | reverse complement strand
TTGACAGTCTAACCCCAAGCTGTTTAAGTAGTTAGTTTGACTTGCAACCAGTTTTGAGGACAGGTTTGACGCCGTCGTAAGGGCTTCCGCGCGCCGCACGCATGCCGCTTCGGCGGCCCGTCATTCTCTTAAACATCGCTGGAAATTTCACTGAAAAGATTATCGGAGGACCGACCTCGTGAGATTGAACCCCCGCCGGACCCGCGGCTGTGCCACGTCGCAGACCACATTGTTGGCCGTAGCGCTCCTCACCTTCATGGGAGCGGGCGTCCTGTGGTCGGTATCCGGAACGTCGCATAAGTCGCTCGACAAGTCCCCTCAGCACAAGAGTACGTCCCACGACCGGGAAATGATGGCTGATGCCGTTCCTGCCGTCCAGCCCGTGACCCAGCCCCGGGCCCAGGCGGCCATTGTCCCCTCCCGTTTCCCAGCCAGCCTGAAGGCGAACCGCTTGGTTGCCGCCGCGAAATTGCCCCTGGCTTTCGAGCCGAACCAGGGCCAAACCGATGCCCTAGCCGCATACGTGGCTCATGGCGCGGGTTATGGCCTTTTCCTCACGCCGTCCGAAGCCATCCTCTCTCTCGGCGCAGTGTCGGGAAATTCGATTCCCATGAACACTGCTGTTCGCATGCAGCTAGAAGGCGCGTCCTCGAACCCAAAGATCGCTGCCTCGGAACCTCTTCCCGGCAAGAGCAACTATTTTCGTGGCAACGATCCCAGCCGCTGGGTGCGCAATGTTCCCACTTTCGCCCGCGTCAACTATCGCGACGTCTATCCCGGCGTCGACCTCGTGTTCTACGGCAAACAGGGTCAGCTGGAATATGACTTTGCCGTGCGCTCCGGCGCTGATCTGCGGCAGATTCGCCTTAGTCTTTCCGGCGTCGAGAGCGTCTCCTTGGCAGAAGACGGGAGCCTTAGCCTCAGGACGGGCGCCCGTGAAATCCGTTGGAACAAACCCACCATCTATCAGGAAATAGATGGCCGACGCAGACTGGTGACCGGTGGCTTTGAGCTTCTCGCGGAGAATCGCGTTGGTTTCGTGGTCGGTCCCTACGACCACAACCGCGATCTGCTCATCGATCCTGTTCTGGCTTACGCGACCTACTTCGGCGGTGCGGGCGATGAAGTGAATCCCCAGGTTGCCGTGGATGCCAACGCGAACATTTATTTGGCGGGAACCACCTCCTCCGCCACGTTATTTCCCACTGAAGCTTGCGGCAGCACTAGTACTACGCCTCCGGAGCCGTTGTGTCCTATGCTCAGCGGCACCACCGACGTTTTCGTCAGCAAGCTGGATTCGGTTGGATCGTCGGTCATCTACACCACTTACCTCAACGGACTGAGCATCCCCGGGACGACTCCGCTCGTCCCTTATGGAAACGCGACAGGAGCAGACTCCAGCGCAGGCCTCGCCGTGGATAATCAGGGCAACGCCTATGTCACCGGCACGACCACTTCCGGCGATTTTCCTGTTACGCCCAATGCCTTTCAGTCGACCCCCGTGAATGCACAAGCACACGTATTTATCAGCAAACTGGACTCGACAGGAGCGGCCCTGCTCTATTCGTCCTACCTTTCCGGAAGCAACACGGACACGGCGCTGGCCCTCGCTGCGGACAACACCGGCGACGCCTACATCCTCGGTACAACCCAGTCCGTGACCGACGGCGATTTTCCGACAGGCAGCTCATTCCAGCAGCACGCCAACGGCGCCACGAATCTTTATTTCGTATCAAAGTTCGATACCACACAAACTGTCGGCAGCCAGTCTCTGAAGTTCTTTTCCTATCTCGGCGGCGGTACCAGTGCGGCCGATCCTGCGATTCCCGCAAATGGCGTAGTCTGTGCGCAGCTTCCATGCGGTGGCATTGTTCTGGACACAACGGGGAACGCCTACGTTGCGCTGGGTACGACGTTCACCAATCTTCCTGTTGCCAACGCGTACCAGTCCTCGTTGCATGGAACCGGAACGTCCGACGCATACCTTGCCAAAATCACCAAGGATGGCAGCGCTGTCCTTTATTCGACGTACCTCGGTGGAATCGGGAATGACGTTGCCAACGCTATTTCAATTGATTCCTCTGGCAACGCCTACCTCACGGGCTCCACCACTTCAGGAGATTTTCCGCAGGGGACCGCCAAGGAATTCACAACTCTGTCCGGCGGGCAGGATGCCTTCGTCGCCAAGCTGAACAATCCTTCGACAGGCCCGCTGACGCTCACCTTTACGTCCTTGTTGGGCGGATCGGGCACTGATACGGGTCTCGGTATCGCGACGGATACCAATCAAAATGTCTATCTGGTCGGCTCCACGAATTCTGCGAATTTTCCCATTCCCGGTGGCACCGTTGCTGCCAATGGCACGGACGCTTTCGTCTCCAAGTTCAACACCAATACGACGACGCTCCTCGCTTTCGTCTCCTCTGAGCTACTTGGCGGAAGCGGTACGGATCGCGCCACCAGTATCGTCCAAAATTCCAACGGTGCCGTTCTGGTGGCGGGAGAAACCAACTCCACCAATTTTCCTGTCCAATCCAGCATTCCCCACACTCCGCCGTTGCGGTCCCTCCTCAATGGAACTGGCAGCGGTAGCAACCGCGATGCCTTCCTCGCCAACTACGGGCCTAGTACCGACCTCGGACTTGCCATCACGGCGTCGCCCAATCCGGTGGCGATCGGAAGCGCCGTTACGTTCACTTACACGATCAAGAACAACGGACCCGACTCTAGCACGGGCGCTGTCTTGATTATTCCTCTGCAGCCGGCGGAAACCTTGGGTGGCACACTCGGTGCATTTAGTTCCGGCTCTTGTGCCGCTACAGGCACCTCGCCGAATCAGACCGAGACTTGTACTCTCGGGACGATTGCCTCTGGCGCAACGGTTTCCATTACCGTTCCTGTAACGCCTGCGGTCTTTACCACCGGTCCCAACCTTGGAAATCCTCCCGCAACTGTTGGTATGAGCGGGCACATTTTTCCAGGAAATACCGCGGTCGATCTAAATCCGGCCAATGATGTCTCCGTGCCGGTGAAGGCAAACGTCGAGTTCTTCACCAGCAACGTGTCGCCCTCCAGTTTTGCGGTGACGGCCGGGCAGACCGCAACCTACACGGTGACTTTGACGCCCAATTCAAACACGGGCTTCCCCGCCAGCATCTCACTGGCTTGCGTCAATCCCACCACACCTGTGACCCTTACCGGCACGACCTGCACCTTCACTCCAACCCCCATAACCAGCATTCCCAGCAGCACCGGAACGGCTACGTCTGTCCTGAAAATCACCACCACCGCTCCAACGCAAACGGCCAGCGTGCCTAGCCGACCCTCTTTCTGGTACGCCATGTGGTTGCCGATTTGCGGCCTTGCTCTGTTTGGAGCGGGTTCCTCACGCCGCCGCCGTTTGGTGTCCAGCATGGCACTCGTTGTGCTGCTTGGCACCATCGCATGGTTGCCAGCGTGTGGCAGCAAGGGGTCGGCTACGACCACCACCGGTACCCAGCCCGGAACTTACTCCATCGGGATCACAGCAACGTCGGGAAGCTATGTTTATCCCCCGGCCACCAGCCCGCGGACGATCTCGCTGATAGTGAAAGCCAATTAGGCGGCAGGTTTCATGAGAGAAAAAGGCCAAGCCCTCGGGCTTGGCCTTCTCGCTACCTTAGGCAAGGTTGTCAAGCCAGAGAGCCCTCTTCGACCGGCGCATCGAATTGCTGCGAAAACCAGAAGGCCACCGGTGTGGCGCCGTGCCGTTGATAATGCTCCAGCCGCTCGCGCGCCTCTGCCACAGTCGGTATGTGACCGGCAGGCACCCACCACAGGCAGTAGTACGGCTTTTCCATTTTCTCGAACCACTTCGCCCGGTGCTGCAATACTTCCACATGTCGCGACCTGTAGACGTAGTCGCGCAACGCTTCCACCGACTTCCAAACGGACATGTTGACGAGCACAAATGGATCGTCGTTGTAAGGAACGTCGGTCGCGTTGCCCGAGGAAGACTGCAGGCGCCAAACGAAGCCGGGCGCGGCCTCGGCCAGCGCGTTGACCTCGTCCAATTGCGCCATGAACTCAGCCATTTTCGGGTCATCTACTGGGGCGACCACGCGTCCGATGTTGACTTGAGCAAGATGAAAAGTCATTTAAGAACCCTCCCGGGTTTCATGCCGCGATTCCTCAACCAACCGTAACGATCCAAAAAGTTTATCAAGAAAAACCTCACGTCGGGTGTTATCCAACCTGAATCTTGTCTATCGTCGCTTTCATCCAACAGTCCAGTTCCCAGCGTTCGCGCGAATGTTTTCGTGGAACAGAAAAGGAAATCTTCTATGAGCAAGCTCGCAGGAAAAGTCGCGGTGGTAACGGGCGCATCCAAAGGCATCGGCGCTTCTATCGCCGAACACCTCGGCGCCGAAGGTGCGTCTGTAGTTGTCAATTACTCCAGCAGCAAGGCGGGAGCCGATGCCGTCGTCAAGCGCATCACCTCCAAAGGCGGCAAGGCCATTGCCGTGCAAGGAGATGTTTCCAAGCCGCAGGACATTGCGCGTTTATTTGCCGAAACCAAGTCCGCCTATGGCAAGCTCGATGTCCTCGTCAACAACGCGGGGACCTACGAGTTCGCGCCCCTTGAAGCTATTACCGCAGATCACTTCCACAAGCAGTTTGATCTCAACGTTCTGGGGCTGCTCCTTACCACGCAAGAAGCCGTCAAGCTGTTCGGTCCCGAAGGCGGCAACGTGATCAACATCAGCTCCATTGTGGGCCCGATGCCGGTCGGTACTGCGGCGGTGTACAGCGCGACTAAGGCGGCCGTCGACGCGATTACGGTTGCGCTCTCGAAAGAACTGGGCCCAAAGAAGATCCGCGTCAACTCGCTAAATCCAGGCATGGTGGAAACTGAGGGCTTGCACGCCGTGGGATTTGCGGAGAGCGATTTCCGCAAGATGATCGAGTCCCAGACTCCACTCGGACGCATCGCTCAGCCTGAGGACATCGCTCGCGCAGCGGTTTTTTTCGCTTCCAGTGATGCAGGCTGGGTGACGGGCCAAACCCTGGTTCTGGCAGGTGGGCAGCGCCAATAAGAGTTCCGTTTGAAGAATTTCAAAGGGGTGCCCCGTCCTTGTCACGCTAGCGACAGGGCGGGGCTTTTTTCTTGGCCTTACGAAGCCAGCCTACTTCAACGCGTACACATTTCCGTCGGTACTTCCGAAGTACACCGCATCCTCAACGACGACCGGCGACGATAACACGGAGCCAACAGTCATCATTTTGTTCACGCCCAAAACCATACCATCGTAAAAATCTTCCGTGAACGCGGATTCGTAGTTCGGGCTACCATCCGCTTTGGTCAGAGCAGCCCCGTTTTTTTGCGAGCCGTCCGTTTGGAATATCCAAGCCGTTCCCTGCGCTTTCAAATCGATGGCCATCAGCTTGCCCTCATGGGAGCCGATGTACACCATGTTTCCCGCCACTGCGGGGGATGAAAACAGCGGCCAATGCTTGTAGTTCAGCGAAAACTCAGATGCCCCGGTTTTTGCGTCCACTTCGTAAAACATCCCGGTGTCAGAAGTCGCGAAGTAGACCTTTCCATCCCGTACGGCGGGGGAGCCAATCACCCACGATCCCTTGTTATTGAAAGCCCATTTCTGCTGGCCCGTCTGTGCGTCGACCGCATACAGGTTGGAATCGCGGCAGCCAAAGTACACTACCCCATCCATTACCGCCGCCGAAGATTGAATCCCAACCTGGTTGTGAACCTTGGGATCCTCTCCGGTTTTGAAACGCCATCTCTCGGCTCCCATCGCCGCGTCCAGGGCGTAAAAGTAGCTATCCCAGCTCCCTATGTAGACGGCGCCGTTCGCGACCGCGGGAGAAGCATGGACCACATCGCCGGTCGGGTGTTTCCACTTCAGAGCGCCAGAGACTGCGTCCAGCGCATAGACGTTGCCGTCACCGCTTCCGAAATACACAATACCGTCCGCTATCGCCGGAGACGAAAGGTAAACATCGAAGGGGTCGGGATCGGCCTCACCAGCGGGCATGCCGCCATGGATGTTTTTGGCGGTGAATCGCCGCTCCCCGTCGGTCTGGAACTTCCACTTCACCTGCCCGTTGGTGATGTCGAGCGCGATGAAGTTCCCGCTGTAGCTTTCGAAATAAACCAAACCGCCGGCCACCGCAGGCGAAGAGGTGATCCGCACTCCGGCTGGGAACTTCCATTTCTGCGTTCCCGACTTGATGTCAACGGCGTACAGATTCCCATCCGTGCTGCCTACGTATAGGACACCAGCGGAGATTGCTGGCGTGGAAAGGACATACCCGTTCGTATGAAACTTCCACTGCACCTGATGGAACTGCGGAACGCCCGCGCCACTGTAGATTCCGGTGTGCTGCGGATTTCCCCGAAACATGCTGGCCTCTTGTCCGGACGCCGAACTGCACAGAACGGCGAGTGTGAACAAGAAAGTAACGCAGAGTAACCGAGACATTTTCATGCGCCTTAGACGGGAGGTCTACAACATCGTAATCCGGCGCTTCATCTTAGTGACGCGGACGCACCCGGGAGTGGTGCAGTCCGTAGGATATTAGATTTGATCAGATGGAGATTGGGGTGGTGTGACCTAAGCGCGGGCCGACAATTTTCTCTCGCCTGTCTCTCCCAGACGATAGTGCCGAATCTTATACAGCAGTGCCTTGTAGCTAATCTTCAACAAAGCCGCCGCCTGTTTGCGGTTCCAGTTGGTCTGATCGAGGGCCTTGGCTATTGCGTCCGCTTCGGCCTCGTCCTTCGCATTGCGTCCCAGCGACTTGAGACCGCCCTCTTCATCCCCCTGACCACCACCCGCTGAGCCGGTCTCCCCTTTGGGATGCAGTTCGCTCACCGCCAACTTCTCGTCTGCCAGGATCAAGTAGCGCTTTACAAAATTGCTCAGCTCACGCAGATTCCCGGGCCACGAGTGTGCCAGGCACGCTTCCATGAGAGTCGGTGAAAGCGGAAGCGGAGGTCTGCCGTAGAGTTCCGACATGCGGGACATGAAGTGCTTCAGCAGAATCGGCACTTCTTCCTTGCGTTCGCGGAGCGGCGGCAGAGACAATGTGAAGGCGTTCAGGCGGTAGTAGAGGTCCTCGCGCAGCGATTTGTTGGCCAGTGCCTCGGGAATATTGATGTTCGTCGCTGCCAGGATGCGTACGTCCACCTTGATCACCGTGCGGCTGCCCAGGCGCGAGAACTGCTGATCCTGTAAAACATGCAGCAGCTTGGCCTGCAGTTGTGGCGGCATCTCTCCAATTTCATCGAGGAGAATGGTGCCTCGGTTGCAAAGCTCGAACTTTCCTGGCTTGGGATGCGTGGCTCCGGTAAACGCCCCGGCTTCATATCCGAACAACTCGCTCTCGAGCAAGTCTGCGGGAACGGCGGCGCAGTTCACTTTTAGGAACGTACGGTGTGCGCGCGGAGAAAGCTTGTGTACGAGTCGTCCCAGCACTTCCTTGCCCGTGCCACTCTCGCCCAGCAGAAGTACTGGGATATCCACGTTGGCCACCAGCGCAGCCTGCGCCCGAATCTTCTTCATGGCCGGGCTAGCGGCAACGAAAAATACGTCGTCGCACAGTTCTTCTACATCCCCGGCATAGGCCATTTTCTTTGGCTCAATGCACTTCTCGATAACAGCGTCGAGTTCAGCTTTTTGAAAGGGTTTGGTCAGGTAGTCGCTGGCCCCCAAGCGGATCGCTTGAACTACCTTGCGGGTATCGGTCACGCAAGAGAGCATGATCACTTTCACGCTCGGGCGGAGCTGACGCACTTGCTCCAAGGTTTGCAATCCGTCGATCCCCGGCATCAGCAGATCCAGCAATACCAAGTCCGGCTCGGAGCCGCCCTTCAGCAATGCCAGCGCCTCTTCGCCCGTGCTCGCAGTCTCGACCGCGAACTCGTCGAGTTCGAGCAAGGTCTTGATATACCGCAGCATGCCCGGTTCATCGTCGACCAGCAGAATTTTTTTTGCCTGCTTCATTTCTTGGGTCCTCGACTGGGATCCAGCGGGCTGGAGGGCGCCAGCGGAATCAGAAAACTGAATTTGCATCCGTTACCCGCATCGCTCTCCACCCAAACCTTACCGCCGAATGCGCTCACGAAGCGCCGCACTATGGCCAAACCAAGCCCCGTGCCGTCCGTTTCGCTGCTCTTCTGTGGGATGCGAAAAAAGTCGTCAAACACTTCCAGGTGAAATTCCGGTCCGATGCCGGGGCCTGTATCGGCCACGCTTACTTTGATGGCATTGGGCGCCGTCAGTGCTCGCTCTCGCTGCCGCCGGTCGTTCGGAAAATTCGAGGGCTGCGTCGAGCGCCGGTCCCAAATGTAAGGGTCAGCGTGCAGCCACACTGTGCCGCCGGTCGGCGTGAATTTGCAGGCGTTGTCCAATAAGTTCGAGATTACCCGTTGCACCTTGGGGGCATCGAATGGGAAGGCCGTGATTTTTTCGTTGGCCAGAAAATACAGGGCCAGCCCCTTTTCCTGAAACCGCGGAGACCACAAGCTGCAAACTTCAGCCAGGCTCTCGTTCAAATCGCCCATCTCAAACCGCAGCTGCATCTCGCCGGTTTCGAGCACGCTATAGGTCAGGAAATCTTGGATAAAGTTTTGCAGCCGCTTGCAACTCGAAGCCATGTCCCCCAGCACTTCGCGCTGACGGTCGTTGAGCGCACCCAACTTCTCACCCTGCAGAACGCCCACGTAACCGGAAATGATGGAGAGTGGAGTCTTTAGGTCGTGCGCCGCGGAGGCCAACGAAGTCGTGCAACGGTGGTAGCGTTCGCGCAGCCTCTCGAATTGCTCCTGCAAGTCCTCCGGCGACTCCGCGCCGACTTGGCGCGTTGTGGACGTCTGCCTGGAGTCGAGCGGAGAAACGGCGTTCTTAGGCGTCGGTGACATGAAGTTTATGAGCTACCTGTACGAGGGGGGAGGAAACTGCAAGATCCAGCTCTAGGGGGTTCTGGATTAAGTTGAGTTTAGGGCGGGTTCGGGCGACTTGTCAACGCAAATTCTTAGAAATTTCCCTAGAAAATGAAAAACATTGCACAGGTCCGGCCCACTTTACCCCAGAATGCCCCAAGATAACGGATCAAAGGCGGACACTAGCCTTACGGGCCCCCACAAAAGACCTACCCGTAAAAGGCCGATGGCACGGCGGCTTTCTCATCTTGAGCTCGAAAAAATGCTGGACATGTCCTAATCATTCAATCGAACGTCTTCTTTTGGCCCAAAAGGTGCCTCGGTAGGGGTGACTAGCTCAGTGCGCCGAGGTCTAATCCTTGAACCGTCAGACACATAACAGGGAAAAGCGAAAGTGGAACCGCTTGCCCCTGGCCCTCCCCGTTTTCCTTCGCAGTGTCGGCAGTGATGGTAAGGAGTCCCTGGAGTTTGCCACGGGACTTAACGTAAGCGCCGGGGGTATTCTGGTAGCTACGCGACGGGCGCTTCCGCTTGCCATGCAGACACTCTTGGAGATCCCGGTAGCGCCGTTTACTCTGCCCGCCAAAGCGCCCAAAACAACCAGGAAGCTGCAAGCGAAGATCGTGCGCATTGTTCATGGCGACGACTTTCATCTCATTGGGATGCGCTTCCAGCGTCCGCTCACGGCCTCAACTGTCGCCAAGCGATCCCCCAAGCAGGCCATCCCACGGAAACGTTCCTCCACAGTGTGAAAGTATTTTCCTTCCTTTTCCCCTAATATCTCGTTGCCGGCCCCACTTCAAGCCACCCCACAATCGACTTGTCGATTAGCGCATAAACTATTAACAATAAGCAGGTTACATCAGTTCTCGGACATTGGTCTTGCGTACTGAGGCTTTGGCGGCTCAGGTGCTCTACTTAGGCTGCGGTACAGAAAAATGCGCACAACAGTGACAAATCCCGGCAGTCCACTGATCCAAAGTGTCGGTGAGGTTCCTCCCGACGCAGTGATTTTTGGCACGACCGAGGCCATGCGTCAGATCCGCGAGCGCCTGGAAAAGATCGCGGGAGCCAACGTCCCCGTCCTCATTCAGGGCGAAAGCGGTACTGGCAAGGACATCCTTGCGCGTATGGTGCACCAGCTATCTCCTTGGCGCACGGGTCCTTACGTCAAAGTGAACTGCCCCGCCATTCCGGGCACGTTGCTCGAGAGCGAGCTCTTCGGCTACGAAAAGGGCGCTTTCACCGGCGCTTTTGGCACGAAGCCCGGACGGGTTGAGATGGCGCACCGCGGTACGTTGTTTCTTGACGAAATCTCCGAACTTGATTCCTCTCTGCAATCTAAGCTGTTGCAGTTGCTGCAAGACGGCCAGTTTTGCCGCATCGGTGCCCAAGAGGACAAGAAGGTTGAAGTGCGGGTAGTCTGCGCCACTAACCGCAAGCTCGAGCACGAAATCGAAGCAGGAACATTCCGTCAGGATCTGTTCTACCGCATCAACGTCGTAAACCTTTACCTGCCACCCCTGCGCGAACGCCGCGCGGACCTGGAAGCGTTGGTGGACTACTTCCTCGAGCACTATAACCAGAAATTCAATTGCCGGGCGAAGCCCTTCTCTAGCGAGATGATGGCGACGTTAAAGAGCTATCACTTTCCTGGAAACATCCGCGAGCTGGAAAACATGATGAAGCGCTACGTGATCCTCGGTAACGAGGAGGCAATCACTGGCGATCTGGTGCCGCACGAACCGGATCTGTTCACCGCCGAGATTTCGATTGACGGTCCTATCTCGTTGAAAAAACTGACCCGCAAGGCGGTTCATGAGATGGAGCGCAAAATCATCCTGCGCGTTCTGCAACATCACCACTGGAACCGCAAGGCGGCAGCGCGGGCCTTGAACATCAGCTACCGCGCACTGCTTTACAAGATTCGTAATGCTGGATTACCCTCGCGACGAAACCAGCCCCCGGCACCCGAGCCGACTAGCACACACGTGGGGCTCAGCGAATAGCATCACGCCACCTTACTAAAAGAGTGCAGAAGTTTGCATACTCGTGCTCAAAACCCCACCGGTAAGTGATTGATTCTAAGAATTAACGTGCTGCTGGCATGTAGGGCACACGATTGCACCGTAAGCCCAAAACAACAACTTCGCTAAATGCCCGGTGTTAGAAGAGGCACGGCGGGGAGCAAGGTTCTTCAACTGTAGTCGTGACCCCTCGGGAGGGTTGAAATGCGTAAGCTGATGTGGTTAGTGACGTTGATCGCTACGATGCCGTTGTCGTCTTGGGCGAACAGCAGGTTAGACGTCCAGAATTTTCAAGATAAGAGCCACTTCGGTGGCGATGTCTTCTCGACCCGAACTCACGGGTCAAATTACTCCGGCATTCAGGGAGTGAGCGGCGCTAGCTTTGGCGCAGCGCGTCTGGGAAGTGTGGCCCTCACGACCCACAAGTTCGACGGCTCGTTTCGGCAAAGCGGAGTGTGGACCGACGGGAAGTCGGACGATCGGATTTCACTGGCAGGAAAAAGACACAACCTAGGATACGAGCATTCTAAAGGCGGCGATGACGACCGAGGGGATGATGGAGGAGGCATAGCTCTTCCCGTGCCAGAGCCGGGAACGCTCTCGCTGCTTGGGGCTGGACTCGTCGCTTTGGCTGGCATCGTTCGCCGCCGCCGGATCGCCTAGAACATCCAATACGATTTTTTCAGGATACCCCGTCGCCTCGCGACGGGGTTTTGCTTTGCCGGCGACTTCGTCGACAGGGAGTATGAGACTCGACCAAGGCCGACGCGCTATGATTTGTGCGGCAAGGGTGTAGCACGCGCGGAGGATAGCGAGGATGGGGCAGGACTCGCAGGATCGGAAGCTCGGGATGTCCTCCGGGATTACCCGGCGGGACTTCGTGAACGGCGCCGCAGTTACGGTAGGCAGCTCCTTGCTGGGATCGGCGGTTGCTTCCCCGTCGAGCCCTATTGCAAGCGTTGATCAAGCTGGATCTGCCGCACCTGAGAACGACCCAAGCTACTACCCTCCTGCGCTACTGGGCATGCGTGGCAACCATGATGGCACGTACACCTACGCTCACAAGCTCCGGGATGGGGATTTTTGGGACGGCGAAGGTAAGCCGCAACCCACAGGGGAGAAATACGATCTTGTCGTAGTGGGTGGGGGAATTAGTGGGCTGGCCGCCGCGTACTTTTTCCGCAAGCACTCTGGTGCGAAAGCAAGAATCCTGATTCTCGACAATCATGATGACTTTGGCGGACACGCCAAGCGCAATGAATTCCACGTTGGCGACCGTTTGTTATTAAGCAATGGAGGAACACAATCGATTGAGAATCCCTCAGAGTACAGCCAAGTCTCCAAGGATCTGCTGAAGGAACTTGGGGTCGAAGTCTCGCGTTTCTACGAGGATTATGACCAAAAACTGTACGACAAGCTCCGCACAGCCTGCTTCTTTGATCGGGAGACCTTTGGCTCGGATCGCCTTGTCCCAGGAATGGGATCGACCCCGTGGCCGGAATTCCTGGCGAAAACGCCGCTCTCCGAGGTCAGTCGGCGCGAGATTGCGCGGCTCTACACAGAGAAGATCGACTACCTTCCCGGATTGCCCCGCGCTCAGAAACGTAAACGGCTGGCCAAGATCAGCTATGCCGATTTCCTGACCAAGATCTGCAAAGCTCCGGCTGAAGTCTTGCCGTTTTTCCAGACCTACACGCATGACCTTTTTGCGGTTGGCATCGAAGCCGTTTCTGCGCTGAGCTGCTACGAGTCGCCTGACGACTATGACGCGATCACGTACGCCGGTTTCTACGGGATGGATCTAGGTGCTATCCCGGAAGAAGAACCCTATATCTTTCATTTTCCGGACGGCAACGCTTCGGTGGCGCGTTTGCTGGTGCGCTCACTGATTCCAGGGACCATTTCCGGAAGCACCATGGAAGACGTTGTGGCGGCTCGTGCCGAGTACGCGCGTTTGGATCAGCCCGGCTCAGCGGTACAAATCCGTCTCAACAGCACAGTGGTGCAGGCCCGCCATATTGGGCCACGCGCCTCCGCGAAAGAGGTAGAGATTGCCTACATGCGCGGCGACAAGTTGCACTCAGTGCGCGCCAGCCATTGCGTGCTGGCCTGCTACAACATGATGATTCCGTACTTGTGCCCCGAGATGCCGGAGAAACAAAAAGAAGCGCTGCATTATGGAGTGAAGGAGCCACTCATCTATACGCACGTAGCTCTCCGCAACTGGCTGCCATTCCAAAAGCTGGGTATTCGCCAAATTGTTTCCCCGGGGAGTTACCATTCGTTTACAGCGCTGGATTTTCCGGTGAGCATCGGCGAGTACCAATTTCCGAGGAAGCCGGACGATCCCATGGTGCTCTTCATGCTGCGCGCGCCGTGCAAACCCGGTCTGAAGCGCCAAGATCAATACCGCATGGGCCGCGTGGAGCTGCTGAGAACGCCATTTTCGGTCTTTGAACATAACATTCGCGATCAACTACAGAGGATGCTGGGAGGAGCGGGGTTCGATGCCGCGCGTGATATCGCTGGCATTACGGTCAATCGCTGGGCTCACGGCTACGCATACGAATACAACTCGCTGTCGGATCCAAATTGGCCGGAAGCGGAGCGGCCCTGCGTGGTGGGCCGGAAACAGTTTGGGCGGATTTCGATCGCCAATTCCGACGCCGCAGCCAGCGCATATACGAACGCGGCGATTGATCAGGCGGATCGGGCCGTTCAGGAAGTCATGAAGGCAGGTTGAAGATCGAACATTGCCGCAACCATGCGGTCGCAAATTGCGAACGGATGGAGAACCTGCCATGGAGGGTTCCCGTACCCAATGGCGAAACTCTTCATCGAGTGAACCCAATCTTAGTTTTGGACGCTGGCGGCGCGGGAAAATAGTTGTAGGGCCCACAGCATGACCGGGTGAACTTCGAATATAACTGCTGGGCGTTACAACTGCGCCAACGCCTGCCGCGCACCATCAGCGCCTGGGAACTTTGGATTCAGCTTAAGCGCTTTTTGCAGGGTTGTCCGAGACAGATCTTTCTGTCCGTTTTTCTGATAGGCAAGACCCAAGTGGTAATAGGTGAGAGCATCTTCAAGCTGGTTGCCTTTCCGTCCGTCTTTGAGCGATTCCTGGAACAGGTTAATGGCGGATCCATAGATGCCTTTCTGATAGTAGGCCCAGCCCAGGGTGTCGGCGGAGTTGGGAGAATCGGGCATACCGCGGCGAGCTTCCTGGGCCATCGCCAAAGCGACATCGACATTGCCCCCTTCCTGCAGCATCAGGTAGGCCAAGTTGTTTTTCGCCAATGCGTTTTCGGGCTGGACTTGCAGGGCTCTCTGATACATCTGTTTGGCTTGCGGAAATTGCTGCTTGGATTCGTACATTTCCCCCAGCAGAATACAGAAGCGGAAATCGGTTGGATTATTCTGAATTGACTGCTGGTAAGTGGCGATCGCCTGGTCGGTGTTACCTGCGGCGATCTGCACTTGGCCGAGCTTTAACAGGGCATCGGAATTACTCTTGTCGAGTTCGATGGATTTCTTGATCGCCGTTTCGGCTCCGGCATAATCTTTCTTGTCGGAGAGAACAACGCCCAGCAAGTAATAGAAGCTGCCGTTATTGGGAACCTTCGCGATCTGCGCTTGGATCCGCGCGATGGCATCATCCCACTTGCTCTGCTCGGAGTCCGCGCGGGCCATCCCGACCAGAGCGTCGGCAGCGGTGGGATCGTTCGTCAGCGCCTGTTCGTAAAAGTTGTTGGCGTCGGCATATTTTTTTTGTTCCAGTCGCAGATTCCCAAGGTGAATGTATCCAACAGGACTTTGCGGGGCGACTTCAATGGCTTTGCGCATATCGGCCTCGGCCTGCTTCAGGTCCTTGCGACCTTGCCAGGAAAGCCCCAGGAGAACATAGCCGTCGGGTAGAAGAGGCTGCAAGCGGATGATCTGGTTGGCAGAGGTCTCGAGAGCGGAGTAGCTGTTCTTCTTGAGTTCGAGGGCGGCGAGCGCGCGATGAGCTTCGAACAGATCGGGATTCAGGCGAACAGCATTCCGCCATTCGCTCTCAGCGGATGTCAGGTTGCCTTGCGCGTCGTACGCCGCGCCCATGTGGTAGTGGGCGACTGCGTTTTCGGGTTCGGCGCTGAGAACGCTCTGTAACGTGGCCGCGGCATCGCGAGGCTGACCACGCTTAAGTAGAATCTGGCCGCGATAGACGAGGCCCTCCGGGTCTTTGGAGTTCGCCTTCAAGACCTCGTCATTCAGTTTCGTGGCATCGTCCAGTCGGCTCTTGAGTATGAGGAGCTGAATGTAGTTTTTCTTAGCTTGCGAATCCTTGGGATGGGCGGCGCAGACCGATTGGTATTCCGCAGTGGCCTTGTCGAGATCGCCGGAAGCGAAGTAGAAATCGCCAAGCATGCGATAGGCTTCCGCGTCATTGGGGAGTTCTTGCTGCGCTTGGCGCAGAAGATTCTCGGCCTCTTCGCGCTTGCCTTGCTCCATATAAAGACGCGCGAGGGCGGCGCGAGGCTCGTGATTCTGAGTATCGGTAACCATGGCGCGGCGAAAAGTCTGTTCTGCCTCAATCCACCGTGATCTGGATTGGTAAAAGGTGCCCAGAGCGATCAGCGAATTCACAGCGGTCGGGTTGAGGGCAACGGCTTTACGGAAGCTGTCCTCGGCGGCCTCGGGTTGACTGGCGCGGACCTGGAGTGCGGCAAGATTGAGAAGTGTCTCCACGCTGCCGGGAGCTGCATCGACTGCCTTTTGCATTTCGACAAGAGCGGCGGCCAAATCGTCCTTGGCCGCCAGATAGTTGGCCAGGGCGACGTAGAACTGAAGGTCTTGCGAATCTTTAGCGGCGAGGATGTCGAGGTGTTCCTTGGCCCGGTCGAGTGATCGGCTGGCAATGAGCAGGTTAGCCAGATCGATGTGGGCGGGATAGTGGTCGGGACGGAGCTCGATGGTCTTTTCCAGTTGCTCATAAGCCAGGTTCCATTCTTGCAATTTAATGTAGGCTTGGGCGAGCTGATAATGACCCTCCGCGAAACCCGGGTCTACCTGCACCGCGTTGGAGAATTGGATGACGGCCTCGCGGTACTTCGCTACTTTGAAATAGCGCTCGCCGCTTTCGAGATATTTCTGCTTCTGGATGTTTGGGTCGCGCTTGCATCCCACGAGGAGCGCCACCAGAGCGAGCGCGAAAATCGGTAGCACACGGGTCGAAAGCCACAGCGTACGCTTCATCGGAGATTCTCCAAATTCAAGTGGTCATTGCGGGATGTAGCGGCCCAGTTGCGGCGTGACCTGACCAACGAACTGCATCAGTCGCTCGCGGGCACTCTCAATGCGTTCGCCGTGAGCGAGAGGGGTTGTGATTCGAATGAGAGAGCCGTCGCTGCGGTTGTAACGAATGGCGTCCGCCACTTGGTAAAACTTGGCCCAATACTCATTGGCCACAGCACGGTTGTGCGATTGGTACCAGTAGAGCACCAACCGTCTCTCGGAATTCTTGGCGACAAGGTATTCATTGGCCCGAAACGGAGCAACGCCGGGAACGTTGATTTCTTGCTCGCCAGATCGAATCGGAAACCAGCCATCGCCCGGCAGGCAGTTTTTCGGAGAATGCAGGGTATCGCCGGCACGCTGTGAGGCGAAGTAGGCCACAAACAGGTCCACGTCGGGAGCGCCGTTCGGGTCCGGGTAAAGGCGCCAGAGGAAATCGCCGTCGCCAAGTACTTCGCGAATGTCCTGAGGAATGGTGTAGTCGATTCCGCTGCGTGTGCCAAGCGATTTCGGGAATGAAGAGAGGGGCTCCCGCGCTGGCTGGATCTCTTGGCCGCGTGCATGAAGAAACACCGCTGTCAGCGCCAGCAGCGAGAGTGCCATTAGAAATCGGGCATAGCGGTGCGGCTTCATGACGGGGTTTCCGGCGCTGGTTTTCTCATGAGATCCGGGGAATTGGGGTCGACTTGGGCGCCAGGTCGGTAGAGAGTTCGATCGAGCGCCCAATGAAGAACCCGGCGGACTGCAAAGAGCAGCAGAATCGACACGACGAAAATGATCCATCCCGAGAACGTGTGAAAGAAGCCCTCGGCCTTATCGGGATCCCAGTACTGGACCAGTAAGCCCGTGCCGACAATGCGCAGGCTGTTGGCCGCGACGGCAATGGGAACCGCAGCCAAGGCGAGTAGAACGCGTAGACTCCGGCGGCTTTCCAGAACATAGCCGTACATGACAGCGAGCGTTACCAGAGACATGAGTGATCGTATGCCGCTGCAGGCCTCGGCGACTTCCAGCGCCATGGCTGGGAGGTGAATGACGTTGCCCTCCCGCAAGACCGGGACCCCCAAGAGAGGCAATAGGTTAGCGGCGGCCTGTGAGGCGAAGATCTGCAACGGGAATGTGATCTGGTTGAAGACCAAAGCAGGCGGAGGAATCATGAGCAATAGAAACAGCCAGGGGAAGGCAACTGCCAGTAGGAAGCGCCATCCCAGAAATATGACCACGAGGCCGCCCAACATGGGCACAATGGAGACGCGAGAGAGATAAAGCTCCGCGCCAAGCACGCCCGCCATGAGGCACAGCAATCCTGCCAGGATGAGCCAGAAACCGGACCAAGCTGGCTCTGGGTCAAAGCGGGCCAGCGCCTCGTGCCGCTCCCAGAGAATGTAGAGCGCAAAGGCCGGGACAAAAAAGCCGTGCGAGAAATTCGAGTCGTGGGACCACTGAGAAGCCAGCCGCACAAAGATTGAGCCATACAAGTAGGCGAGTAGGCTCGCCATCAGAGCGAACTGAATCTTTGAGGCAGGATCCTCCCAAACAGCCGCTATGTCCGGACGAGAGGGCAATCCCTGGACCCCTGAATTCATGACGTTTGTTGCCAGCATAAGCCAAGTTCCGGGGCGAAACCTATAGCCTCAAGGGGGAGTTCGGCTAAGGTGACCCGTTCGGGCTATGGACGAGGGCAGTGTCTAAGGTAAATTATTGATTAAAATAGGTTTAAATTGCTCAGCAAAGCTCGGACTTGAGAGCGATAATGACGTGAGATTACGAAAGAATGGGCAAAAGTTTTCCACTTTTGCTCCCAAGCATGGGAAGATACGATAGGCAGTAGTGTGGAAATCTTTCGTCGCGAAGCGGGCTAAGTAGTTACTCAATAAGGAGATAGGGGCGTGTGCCGGAGCGCCGGTGAGGCGCGGTTCCCCTGGTAGGCGGCGTGCACGAATGAAGCATTCGCATACATTTCGCGAATTGGCACGCCCACTCGAGCGCAGCACAATTATGTCCACCTTCGATCACAACTTTCCCGCTTCGCGAGAAGCAGACGCGGTTTTCCCGAGTCGACAGACGGAGGCCGAGCCAACGTTTTTGCCGGGCGGTTGCCCAGCCATGCGCTCGGTGGAACAAGTCATGCGGGAGTTGGCCACCGGAGACGCACCGGTGTTGATCCGTGCGGAAGCTGGCGCGGGGAAGCGAACCGCGGCGGCAAGAATTCATCAGATGTCGATTCGCAGAAGCCAGCCCTTCGTGGCGCTCGACTGTGCGACGTTGACGGTGGAATCGCTCGAAAGCAGCGTTTCTAGTTCATTCCGGCGCGGCACAGTTTTGCTGGAGGAAGTGGCGAGCTTAACGCCGGCGTGCCAGGCGAAGCTGATGGACGTGCTCGAAAACGTCAAGCCTCTGGGAAACGGAACAGAAACCGGAACCGGAGCCAGCGGCGGAGCGCGTTTGGTCTTTACCACGGCACGGGATTTGGAAGGCGAATTGGCGGCGCGGCGCTTTCGCGAGGATCTCTACTACCGCATTAGCGGGGTTTGCCTGCGGTTGCCGCCCTTGCGACAGAGGCGAGAGGAAATTCCGCAACTGGTGAGCTTCTATCTGGCGCGCTATGCAGACGAGATGGGTCGGCGGCTTCCGAAGTTGAGCGCCGAGGCCGAGCGGCGGATGCGGGACTATGCCTGGCCGGGAAATCTGCGCGAGCTGCAAGACGTTACCAAGGCAATTGTTGTACTGGGAGACGAAGCGCTGGTCCTGGGCGGGCTGCGTGGATTAAGTGTTCTTTCCGGCGGTCGCACCGCGGCGCGCGTTTCGCTGAAGGAAGCGTCGAAGGCGGCTTCTCGCGAAGCGGAAAAGGAATTGATTCTCAAGGCTTTGAATAAAACACGCTGGAACCGGCGGCGCGCCGCGCAGGAGTTGCAGATCAGCTACAAGGCATTGCTGTACAAGTTGAAGCAGATCGGCTGCGAAGAGTACGGAGCCTAGCCAGTGGAAAATCGAATCCACGGAATGGGAACAGAGGAGATGGGAAATGAACAGAAGTAGCAGGTTCTGGTTGGGATGGATGATAGTTGCCGGGTTGGCGACGGGCACGGCGTTGGGTCAGGACTCCAAAGCGCAGGACGCCAAGGCCAAGCCCGTACCTCCGCCCTGCACGACCGGCTGCGGACAGGCGACCACGCCCTCGGCTTCGCCCGACTACGTGATTGGCTCCGAGGACACGCTTCATGTCTCGGTGTGGAAGGAACCCGATCTAACGGCTACCTTGCCAGTGCGTCCCGATGGAAAGATTTCCCTGCCGCTCTTGAACGACGTGCAAGCGGCAGGTTTGACACCGATGCAATTGGCCTCTGACTTGACGACGCGTCTCAAGAAGTATGTTTCCGAGCCGCAAGTCACGGTCGTCGTAACCCAGATGAACAGCCAGAAAGTGTTTCTGCTGGGCGAAGTTCTGCACACGGGCGCGGTTCCGCTGCTGCCGAACATGACGGTCTTGCAGGTGTTATCGACAGCAGGCTTTTCGCAGTTCGCCAACACGAAAGGGATCTATATTTTGCGAACGGAAAATGGCAAGCAAGACAAATTGCCGTTCAACTATAAGGCCGTGGTCAAGGGAGAACATATGGAACAGAACATTCTGCTAAAGCCCGGTGACACCGTGGTGGTGCCGTAAATCGATGATTTCTATTGCCATGATATTCACTGCGATGAATGCGATGAAGGTAAGAAATAGATATCGAATCGGCCTCCTGGGCATGTTGTTGCTAGGGACGACAGCGTGGGCTCAGCAGGACACCCCGCCACCCGCCGCCCAAGGACCCGCTACGCCGGCCCCCGCGTTCGGGCAGGATCAGCCCGCGCCGCAAGTTACGCAGGCGCCACCGGTGACCTCGCTGGATCAGGCGTCCCTCGAGCCCACAATCGCCGCTCGCAGTTTTCTACAGCCAGGCGTTCACGCGACGGAGTCTGTGAATAGCAATCTTGGCTCGAACGGCGGTGTAGTGGGGATTACACGGCTTTTGGGCAGTCTGGACTTGACCAGACTCTGGAGCCGCTACGCGTTTGCGGCGGACTACGTCGGGGGCGCGGCGTTGTACAGCGATGACTGGAGCCACCCTTCCCAAGTCCACGAGGCCGCCGCAGCGCAACGCTATGCATGGCGTACGGGGCAACTACAGGCGTGCGACCATCTGACCTATTTGCCCGAAGGTTCGTTTGGTTTCAGCGGCTTCAACGGCGCCGGTGGCAATACCGTGGGAGGGTCTTGTGGCGGAAGCTTTGGCGGAGGGTCCAGTTTTGGCTCGGTAGGGCAGTCTCCGCGGCTCACGAACGCTGCTTCACTCGATCTTCGCGAGAGCTTCAGTCCACGTTCCTCGGTCACCGCGGCAGTTGGCTATACCTTTACGGACTTCCTGCATTCCAACGGCCCAGGTACCGCCAACAGCCACCAGGAAAGCGCCCAGGTCGGGTACAGCCACGTTCTCAATCATTTCGACCAGGTGGGTTTGCAATACGGATTCGAACAGTTCCAATTTCCGCAGGCAGGCGCTGACACAATTATTGCGCACACCGTGGAAGGCTTGTATGAACATCAGGTCTCGGGACGGATGGACCTGACGTTGGCTGCCGGCCCTGAATTCATCATTCTCAGGTTTCCCACGACCGGTCAAACGTCGACCGATCTTACGGCCAGCGCTCGCGCCATTCTCCGCTACAAGTTCCCTCGCGACTCGGTCTCCTTGAGCTACAACCGCCACGTTACAGCCGGTTCGGGTATCCAACTCGGTTCGCAGACGGATGAAGTGCGGGCGACGTTAACGCGGCCTTTGACGCGATTGTGGACTGGCACCGCGGATGTCGGCTATTCCCACCACAGAGCCTTACAAGCAGCGTCTGCAACCAGCAACGCGGTAGGCGGAACCTACCAGGCGGGCTTTGCTGGCGGAGGCGTAACCCGTCGCTTGGGACGTTTCTTCAGCCTGCAGATGCACTACCAGTACACCTATGAGTATTTTGCAGGAGCTGCCTGCACGACGCTCGACTGCAGCAGCGGCCACACCTTCAACCGCCACATTGGAGATATCACGTTGAGTTGGCATCCGGCGCCGATCCGGCTGGATTAACTACGCGAAATTGGAAATTGGAAATTGAATGACGGCTGCCCTGGGCAGCGGGAATGAGACACGAAGATGATTATGAACCGGCAACTTGGAATGGCTGACTACACGGGCATGCTTCGCCGCCAGAAATGGTGGATCATGATCCCTACCGTGATTGCGCCCGCTTTGGGCCTGCTTGTTTCCTACGCGATTCCGGCGAAGTACACCTCCACGTCTGCCGTGCTCGTAGAGGGCCAAACCATTCAAGGCGTGGCCCCCATTGTTACGGCGGACCTGCTGCAACGCATGGTGACGATGGAACAGCAGATCCTGAGCGCGGGCCGGCTGAAGCCCATGATTGAACGGCTCGGTCTCGGCAAGGGAGACGACGTCGATGGTTTGATGACAGAAATTCGCGCCAACCTTAGCATCTCGCCGATGGACGCCGATCTGGCGAAAACCGCTGCCGCTGCCGCCACCAAGAAGAGGCCAACGCCGGGGACTCCGGATATCGCGGGCTTCAACATCGAGTACACAACCAGCAATCCTACCCAGGCGCAACGAATTTGCGGCGAACTCACTTCCATGCTTCTCGAAGAGAATCTGAAGCAACGCGAGCGCGTCGCACAGGGAGCCACGACGTTCTTCTCCAAGCAGTTAGACGATGCCAAGCAATCTCTCGATCAGATGGACGCGAAGTTGGCTGGATTCAAGCGTCAGTACCTGGGGCAGCTTCCAGGGGACGAAGACAGCAATCTACGCATTCTGATGGGATTGAACGCGCAACTTGATGCGAACACCCAGACTCTGAATCGCGCCCAGCAAGACAAAACCTTCGCCGAAGGCAGCTTAGCGCAGCAATTGTCGGCGTGGAAAGCTTCGCTCAATACGACCAGCCCCCAGGCGTTGGACCAACAGATGGCTGCTTTGCAGGGCCAACTGCTGCAGGCTGAGAGCCGCTATACCGAGGATCATCCCGACGTCATCAAGCTCAAACGGGATGTGGCCGAGTTGAAAAAGAAAATGGATCAGGCCAATACCACTACGGTAACGCAGGAAGACACGCAGAAGGCTAGCGCCTCAGAGCCCCCGGAGATTCGACAGCTGCGCTTGCAGATCCACCAATACGACCAGACGATTGCCGGTGCCACACGCGACCAGGCGCGCTTGCAGCAGCAGATTGTGTCCTACCAGAGTAAGGTCGCCATCAGTCCAGCGGTGGAAGAACAATACAAGGTACTAACGCGAGACTATGACACCGCACAAAAGAACTATCAAGACCTGTTGGCGAAGCGCGATGCGTCGGAAACTACGCAGGACGTAGAAAAGAGCCAACTGGGGGAGCAATTCCAACTGATCGGTCCCGCGGATCTTCCAGACGCGCCGAGTTTTCCCAAGCGCTGGCTGTTCGCTGTAGGCGGCTTGGCGGTGGGTCTAGGTCTCGGGTTTGGGCTGGCGTTTCTCTTTGAACTCAAAGATGACTCCATTCGCACCGAACCGGACGTGGAAGCGGTGTTGGAGCTTCCTACCCTGATCGCGCTGCCGTGGGTCGGTGTGACCGAAGAAATGAACAACGGCGACGGCAATTCAGCATTCTGGCGAAAGTCAAAAGACGCGGAGAAAGAAGCGGTCGGAGTTTAGGAGTCGAAGTTCGCAAATCCAGGGTCGAGCAGTCGAGGTTTAGCGAGACATTATGTACAAAGAATTTTTTGGCCTACGGGCAAATCCATTCAACGTCAACCCGGATCCGCGTTACCTATTCCTCACGCGGCATACGGAGGAGGCGCTGGCGTGCCTCACCTACGGCATTCAAAGCCGCAAGGGCTTCGTATTGCTTACGGGCGAGGTGGGTACCGGCAAGACCACGCTCATCAACAAATTGCTGGAATGGCTGCGGGTGCAGCAGGTCGCGACGGCCTTCATCTTCAATTCGCGCCTCAACACCACGCAGTTTCTCGATTTCATGATGGCCGACTTCGGCATCACCTGCGAATCGCGTTTGAAGAGCCAGGTGCTGTTGCGACTCTACAACTGGCTGCTCGACCGTTATCGCGCCGGAGAAACGGCGGTGCTCATCGTCGACGAAGCACAGAATCTTTCGGACGAAGTGCTCGAAGAGATCCGCCTGCTGACCAATCTCGAGACCTTCACCGAGAAGCTACTGCAAATCGTTCTCGTGGGACAGCCCGAGCTCGAGGCCAAACTGCGGCAGCCGCAATTGCGGCAGTTGCGGCAGCGGGTTACGCTGCGCGCCAAAACGCATCCACTCATGCTGGACGAGGCTCGCGCCTATATCAATCAACGGCTGCAGATCGCCGGTTCCAATGGCGAAATGATTTTCGAGCCTGAATCGGTCGACTTGATCTACCGCTATTCGGGCGGCATCCCCCGTGTCGTCAACATGCTGTGCGAGCATGCGCTGGTGAGCAGCTTTGTGGATCAGCACAAGACTGTCTCTCCGAACGTGATCGAAGCCGTGGCACGCGACTTTGATCTCCACGAGAGTGGCACGCCGGACCGTGTGACCCAGGCGGTGGTGCCGGCGAATCCCGAAAAACTCGACGTAGTCGAAGCTTTGCGCACATTGGCAACACTGGCGGACCGGTTGCGCCGCCCGGAGACTGAGCTTTCCAAGGAAGGGAAGATATGAGCCGAATTCATGAAGCTCTGAAGCGGGCGGAGCAGGAACGCGGAACCCACAGCGGTCTGGGCCAGCAGGTCGTAGATCAGGGCATGCCGCCCGGCATGGCGGCGCGCATGGCTGCGACTGTCGTAGCCGATGCGCCGATGACTTTCGAAGCCCTGCAAGCCCGAACCGCGCGCGTGCCCTGGAATCCTGACACGAAGACGATGCTGTTTTTCGGCGGAGCAGACCAGGCGCTGGGGAAAGAGGAGATGCGCACCCTGCGCTCGCGCTTGTACCAGCTGCGGGAGCGGAAGCCTCTGAAGAAGATTCTGATCACCAGCGCGTTGCCCAAAGAAGGCAAGAGCTTCCTCGCCGCGAATCTGGCCCAGGTGCTGGTACAGCAGCGGGGCCGCCGGGCGTTATTGATCGACGCCGACTTGCGTGCGCCGCGCTTGCACGAATCGTTCGGCAGTGATCTGCAGCCAGGGCTCTCCGACTACCTCTTGGGCGAGCGAGATGAAATTTCCGTCATACAGCAAGGCCCGATGGAGAACCTGTTTCTGATTCCAGGCGGTCAGCAGGTTTCGAACGCCGCTGAACTGGTCGCCAACGGAAAGCTCAAGACTCTGATGGGCCGCATGGAATCGATGTTTGACTGGATCATTGTCGATTCGCCGCCTGCGGCTCTGGTGTCCGACGCCAGTCTGCTGGCGAACTTTTGTGACGGCGTGCTTCTGGTGGTGCGGAGCAATGTGACTTCCGCGGAAGCCGCGCGGAGGGCGCGCCTCGAATTCGCGCCAGAGCAGTTGCTGGGAGTTGTGTTGAATGGAATCGAGCCAAAGGCAAGCGCTTACGCGATTTATCACTATCCCGCATACGGGCAGCAACCGGAAGTGAAAAAGGGCTAAGAACGTGATTCGCCTGTTCAATGTTTACTATCCGGTGCGCACACTGGTTCTGCTGGTGGGCGAGGCTGTGATCGTTTGGACCTCGTTTCTGCTGGCGACCATGATGCAGTACGGGCCCGATAGCTGGCTTGCGCTCAACGTCGAACACGGATACTACAAAATCCTGGCGGTCACCGCGGTCGTGGTTGTGGCTTCGTACTGGTTCGACCTGTACGACCCAGGTCAATTCGAAGAACGTGGCGAGTTGTATTTTCGCCTCCTGTTGGTTCCGGGGCTGCTCGCTTTATTGCTGGCTGTCATTGGGTATTTGTACCCGGCGCTAATGCTGGGGAAGAACGCGTACCTCATCGGCCTGGTGATTCTGACGATCTCGCTGTTTGGGTGGCGCGCGGCCTACCACTGGCTGGTGCGGCGGGACTCCTTGCAGGACAGCGTGTACGTGCTGGGTATTGGAGACCGGGCTCTTCGGCTGGTGCAAGGCCTGCGAGAGCGCGCTGACTTGGGCATGCGCGTGGTTAGTTGGACCGGGGAGATGGAAGGGCCGATCAACCGGGATACCCTGGGCGCCCACTTGCTCGACGCTGTCCGGCAGCAGAAAATCCATCACGTGATTGTCGCGCTTGCTGATAGCCGCGGAAACCTGCCGGTAAAGGAGTTGCTGCATCTTCGCCTGCAGGGCGTAAAGATCGAAGAAGCGACCTCGCTGAACGAACGCATTTCCGGAAAGATCGAAGTCGAGCATTTGTATCCGAGCTGGCTGATCTACGCTGACGGGTTCCGGTTTAGCCCCGCCTTCATGGTGCTGCGACGCGTGGTGTCGCTCACCGCCTCGTTCGTCCTGCTTCTGGCGATTCTGCCCGTCATTCCCCTGGTAATTCTGGCCATCAAACTGGATTCCAAGGGCGACCTCCTCTATAAGCAGGAGCGCGTAGGCCGGGGCGGGTTGGTGTTCCATTGCTACAAATTCCGCACCATGAAGCCCAACGCAGAAGCGGATACTGGACCGACTTGGGCAGGCGATGACGATCCACGCATTACGCGCATCGGCAAGTTCTTGCGGAAATCCAGGCTGGACGAAGTTCCGCAGCTGTGGAATGTGCTGCGGGGAGACATGGCCTTCGTGGGACCGCGGCCGGAGCGGCCTGAGTTTGTGGAGTGGCTGACCAAGGAGATTCCTTACTACCCCGTACGCCACGTGGTCCGTCCCGGCATCACCGGCTGGGCTCAAGTGCGCTATCGCTATGGAAATACGGTGGAGGATGCCAAGGAGAAGCTGCAGTACGATTTGTTCTACATAAAAAACGTATCCTTGGGCCTAGATTTTCTCGTAATGTTCCAGACCATCAAGACCGTGCTGTTTGGACGGGGCGCGCGATGAAATGGGTATTTTGGTGCTCCGCGGTCCTCGTTCTCTACGCCTATCTGGGGTATCCGGTTTGGCTCTGGCTGCGCAGCCGATGGAAGGCGCGGCAGGTCGAGCGGAGCGCGCTGACGCCTTCCGTATCGATTGTGATGGTGGTTCGCGACGAAGAGACGGCGCTGCCGGGTAAATTACGGAACCTGACGGCACTCGACTACCCCACCGACCGGCTGGAGATTCTCGTGGTCAGCGATGGATCCACGGACGGAACAGATGCAATTTTGCAGGAGTGGGGCGCGCGCGGCGCGATTCACCCAGTCTTTCTGCCGGAACACAACGGAAAAGCCCGCGGATTAAATCACGCCATGCCGCTGGTGCAAGGCGAAGTTGTCGTTTTTACCGACGTCCGGCAATCGATCGAGCCGCGAGCGATCCGGCTGCTGGTGGAAAACTTCGCCGACGCGAGCGTGGGGTGCGTCAGCGGGGAACTGATGCTGGGCGATCCAGAAGGTGGAGAGAGCTCCAGGGGTATGGGCTTGTATTGGCGCGTCGAAAAGAAAGTGCGCGAGCTGGAATCGCTGTCAGGGTCCACGATTGGCGCTACTGGCGCTCTCTATGCCGCCCGCAAGACCTTGCTCGTCGAATTGCCTGCAGACCTGATTTTGGATGACGTCTACTTGCCCATGAGTGTGATTCGGCAGGGATTCCGGGTCATCTTCGATCCGCGAGCCCGCGCCTGGGATCAGGCTGATCTTGGCTCGGGACGCGAGTTCTGGCGCAAAGTACGCACGCTCAGCGGGAACTACCAGCTAGTCGAAGCGGCCCCTTGGCTGGTCAGCAAAGAGAATCCCGCGCGCTGGGACTTCGTAAGCCACAAATTGCTCCGGCTCGTGGTGCCATTCGCCTTGGCAGGCCTCCTGATGAGTTCGGCATGGCTCGGCGGTCCCTTCTTTCTGAGTTGCCTGGCCGCACAGATCGGCTTCTACACACTCAGTTTGCTGGCCGCCATTCCCGCCCGGCTCGGTGTTGTTGGTCGCCTGGCGGACGCAGCGCTCACTTTTGTTTTGCTCAACACGGCGGCGTTGGTGGCATTTCGCAATTTCGCTCTCGGACGAAAAACTGCGTGGGGACGGTAGGTATCGACTCCATGGCAACGACGGCGTACAGCCCGGCGCACCAGTTCAGGAAGATCGTAGACCGCCCGACGCTCGCCTATCGCGCGCTGGTGGCGTTCACCATCCTCTACTACACCCGCCCGGAAGACTTCATCCCGGGACTGGCTCTGATCCCGCTTAGCAAGATTAGCGGAGGGATCGCCCTGATCGGACTGCTCGTCAGTCTGGGAGCCAAGGACAAACCCAAACTCCCTACCCCCGTGAAGGTTCTGATCCTGCTCTTGGGGCAGATGATTCTCGCATCGTTGTTTGGGGTGTGGATCAAAGGCGCACTCATCGATACGGTATTCGACAAGTTCTCCAAAGGTGTAATCGTTGCGATTTTGATTTCCATGATCGTGGTGTCAGTGCGGCAGCTGCGCACTCTGTTTTTCATTCAGGCCGCCTCCGTCGCAGCCGTGTCGTTTGTGTCCGTGCTCGTCAACCACGGGAAATATGACCGCTTGTACGGAATTCAGCAAGGAATTCTGAACAATCCCAACGACCTGGCAATCAACATTGCGATTAACTTCCCGCTGTGTGTGGTCTTTCTCCTATCGACCAAAGGACTCCTGAGGAAAGTGCTTTGGGGCGTTGGTCTCGTAGTCATGCTGTACGCCGTTTATGCCACCTACTCCCGCAGCGGATTGATCGCCATGGCGATGTCCGGGATGATCTGCTTCTGGGCCTACGGCATCAAGGGCAAGCGCAAGGGGGTTCTCATCGCCACTGCATTGCTGGGAGTGGCCGGGCTATGCGTCGTGGCGGGGTCGACGACGTACCGTGCCCGCGTCGAAAGCTTGTTCGCCGGAAACATCGCGAACTCGGGCGACCAGGGGTCACTGGAGAAACGCTCCGAACTGCTGAAAGAGAGCCTGCGGCAAGCCGCCAAGCATCCGTTGTTTGGCATCGGCCCAGGAAACTTTCCGCAATTTACTGAGGGCTGGCAGGTTGCGCACAACACCTACACAGAATTTGCCGCGGAGGGTGGAATCCCGGCCCTGTGCCTGTTCCTGCTGGCTCTTACGGGATCATTCCGCAACATTAGAAATCTCCGGAAGACACCCGGCTATGAAAGAGATCAAACTGTCCATTTGTACACCGACGCTCTGTGGGCGAGCTTAGCTGCCTATGTAGCCGGCGCTGCATTTTCATCCACGGAATACAATCTCTTCCCCTACTTTGTCATCGCCTATACCTGTGCGCTGTACCGCATAGGGAATAATGCGGAGTTCGGAACCTCAACGGTCGAGGTCAAGAAGACCAAGTGGAACCGTTTTTCGGAGGCTAAGGAAGAAACCGAGAAGCTGGCTTGGACGCGCTAACGAGCTCGTTAGTAATGGATTCGTGAATGAACTCATCTAAATACAATCCGGCGTCTAAACCACATTCTTTGCGGGCCTCCGCCACAGGGGTGTCCTCGTGTGCGGGATAGCGGGTTTGGTAAGGCGCTCCGACGAGCAAGCCCAGGCCGACCAAGTCCACCGCATGTGCCAGACCATCGTTCATCGGGGGCCAGACGACGAGGGCATCTACGCTCGCGGGCCCGTCGGCCTGGGCATGCGGCGCCTCAGCATCATCGATCTTTCCGGCGGCCACCAGCCCATTCACAACGAAGACCAGAGCGTCTGGCTCGTCTTCAACGGCGAGATCTACAACTTTCTGGAGTTGCGCGACGAACTCGAAGCCCTAGGCCACAAGTTTTATACCCACAGCGACACCGAAATGATCGTCCATCTTTACGAGGAGATGGGCGCGGAGTGTTTTACCAAACTGCGGGGAATGTTCGCCGTCGCGCTCTACGACGAGCGCAAGAAATCGCTCCTGCTGGGCCGCGATCGGCTGGGTAAAAAGCCGCTGTACTACGCCGAGCACCAGGGCAGGCTGTATTTTGGTTCGGAAATCAAGACCATCCTGGCGGTCGCGCCGGAACTGGCGGAAGTGGACCCTGCCGGATTGCTGGAGTTTTTCTATTTCGGCTACATTCTCGATCCTCTCTCATCCTTCAAGAAGATACGAAAACTTCCGGCCGGGCACTGGGTCGAATTCAAGAACGGCAGCCTCGGCACACCCCAGCAATATTGGGACGTCCCCGCGTACGGAACGTATCAACCTGCCAGTGAAGAAGAGTGCTTGCAGCGGCTCGAAGCTGAGTTAGATGAAGCGGTTCGCATCCGTATGATCGCCGACGTGCCTCTGGGTGCTCTCCTGAGCGGTGGCGTCGATTCCTCCCTGGTGGTCGCATTGATGGCGCGGCATAGTTCGTCTCCGGTGAAAACTTTCTCCATCGGATTCAACAGCGAGCGCTTTAGCGAAGCGGAGCACGCTCGGAAGGTTGCGCAGAAATTCGTCACTGACCATCACGAATTGGTCGTAGAAGCCGATATCGAGCAAACTATCCATTACTTAACCGGCATGCTCGAAGAGCCCTTCGGCGATTCATCGATGATTCCGACCTACCACGTCTGCCGCATGGCCCGGCAGCACGTTACTGTGGCGCTCTCCGGTGACGGTGGCGACGAGCTGTTTGCAGGGTACGAACGCTATTCGGTAGGCCTGAATCGACGCGGCTTCGACCGTGTCCCGCGCTGGCTGGGCCGCGCCTATCGCGACCACATCCACGGCTTGGTGCCTGCCGGAGCGTACGGTCGCAACCTGCTGTGGAACAGTTCTCTTCCACCAGGGGAGCGCTATCTTGACTCGCTGACGTATCTTCCCGGCCTGGACCGCGAGCGCGGGCTCTTCTCGCCAGAATTCGCGGAGGATGCCGCAAGACTTCCGCACCCGCTAACGCAGGGAAGTGCTTGGCATGATCGCGGGCCAGCGAACGATCCCCTAAGCCGCATGCAGTATCTCGACACCAAGGCATATCTCAATGGCGACATTCTGGTGAAGGTCGACCGCATGAGCATGGCTACTTCTTTGGAAATGCGTTCGCCCCTGCTCGACCACAAGTTTGTAGAATTCGCCGCCAGTCTCACTCCCGATTGGAAGTATCGCGGACGCAGCCGCAAATACATTCTGAAGAAACTCGCCGAGCGCGTTGGAGTTCCTCCCGAGGTCATTTACCGAAAGAAACAGGGCTTCGCTCTTCCTCTAGAAGACTGGATGAGGCAGGGACTCAAGAACGATCTGTTGGACATCCTCATGGAGTCACGCACTACCCAGCGCGGCTATTTCCGACCAGCCGCCGTGCGCCGTCTGGTCGAGGAACACACCAGCGGCCGCCGAGCGCACACCGGTGCGGTCTGGTGCTTGCTGATGTTCGAACTTTGGCATCGCAATTTCCTGGAGGCGCACGGTTACAATCCACAGCCCGAGGGGATGCCGTTTATCTGTCCCGACGAAAATGGCGTATTCTCTCGTTCCAAAGATCAAGCCGAAAGGGAGACAGTTGCTGGAGGACGGGTGTGACTTCGGGGCTTGCCAGTGCGGATGCTGACCTGACTACGGCCTCTGACGCGTCTCCCGTCGCTGGTGCGGGCTTGTTCTTGATGACCAATACCGGGGACACCGGCGGCACAGAGCGCCAGTTCGCCGTGATGGCCGAAGCCCTGAGCCAAGGACCTTTTCGACTGGAAACCGGCTGCCTGCAACGCCGGGGCAGTTTCTTCGACAACCTTCCGGAAATTCAGGAGTTCCCCCTCGCCGGCAGCTTCGCCTCGTGGCGGGCGCAGCGAAGCCGATTGGCGCTCGCACGTCATCTCCGCCGCAAAAAGATTGCCATAGCGCATTCCTTCGATTTCTACACCAACCTGATGTTGCTGCCGACGGCGCGCCTAGCGGGTATTCCAGTCGTCATCGGGAGCATGCGCCAGCTCGGAGACCGCCTGAGTCCGTCGCAAATCCGAGCGCTGGCCTGGGTGCTGCGCTGGTTCCCGGATCGCGTCGTCTGTAACTCTCGCGCGGCAGCGGCGCGATTGGTCGACCTTAGGGTGCCCGCCCGCAAGCCAATCGTAATTCCGAATGCATTGCCTGACGAATGTTTTCGAATGCCTGCGCCGGCATTGCAGCGTACCGCGAACACCCTGCGAGTTGGTCTGGTCGCTCGTATGAATGAAAGGGTCAAAAATCATCCAGCTCTATTGCGCGCGGCGGCCGTTCTTCTCAAAGAGTTTCCTGAGATGGAAGTTGTCTTAGCGGGCGACGGGCAACTGCGGCCAGAACTGGAGATGCTTGCGTCCGACCTCGGCATTGCGGGCAATGTCCGTTTTCTAGGGGAGCGCCGCGATATTCCAGCCGTTCTAGCTTCTCTCGACATCGGCGTTCTCGTTTCGCTTTCGGAAAGCATGCCCAACGCGATCTTGGAAGCGATGGCAGCAGGCCTTCCCGTCGTGTCGACACGGGTCGGGGGCAGCCCCGAGGTTGTGCGTCAAGGCGAGACTGGATTTCTGGTGGATTCGGGGAACGATGCCCAGTTGGTGGAAGCCTTACGGACACTATTGCAGAGCGAGTCCTTGCGCAAGCAGTTCGGAGGACAAGGCCGCGAAGTCGCACGCGCTCAATACGGAATAGGCAGTATTCGGAAGCAATACGAAGATCTTTACAGCGAAACGTTACTGGTGAAGCGCGGTGTCGCAGCTGGCAATTCGCCCGTTCGCGCTGAGAGTGTCCGATGAAGGGCGCACCCAAAATTTTGCACATTGGCAACTATCCCCCACCTCTGTGTGGTTGGGCCATTCATTTGAAGTTGGTAGTCGACGAAATGCGGCGCCGCGGCTACACCTGCGAAATTCTCAAGATCAACGAAAACCGCGAAATTCCGAGCCCCGACTACGTAGACGTCCAGGGCGGCTTCGATTACCTCCGCAAGCTCTGGCGCTATGCATTCCGCGGCTATCGCCTCAGCATGCACGTGAACGGACAATCCAAGGCTGGCTACCTTCTCGCGCTCGCCGCCATGATTGTTGGACGTCTGGTTTTTCGTCCTTCCTATCTCACGTTCCACGGCGGTTTCTCTCAGATGTATTTCCCTAAACGCGACTCCTTCAAGCTGCGGAACGCTTTTTGGCTTTTGTTTACGCTGGCCGGGAAGATCACCTGCAATAGCGAGGAAATCAAACAGGAAATCGTGCGGTACGGAATTCCGGCGGAAAAGATCAGTCCGATCTCTGCCTTCTCGTCGCAATATCTGGATTTTGAGCCGCATACTTTAGACGCGCCGGTCGAACAATTCTTCCGCAGCCACGAGCCTGTGATTTGTTCCTATGTCTCGTTCCGTCCCGAGTACGAGCTGGAGACCATGCGCGAGGCAATGACCCGCTTGCGCCGGGATCACCCAAAGGCCGGATTTGTCTGGCTGGGGTTCCCGGGCAAAGAGATGCCGAAAGCGCAGGACTTCGTCGGAATCTGGCCGGCTGAAGAACGCGACAGCCTGATGCTGCTCGGGAATGTAGACCACGACACTTTCCTGACCCTGATGACACGCTCCGCCATTTTCTGGCGTACGCCGGCCTGTGACGGAGTCTCGGCCTCAGTCCTTGAAAGCCTCGCCTTGGGCGTTCCGGTGGTAGCCAGCGACAATGGCCGCCGGCCCGCAGGGGTCGTCACCTACCGCGAGACCGACTCTGTCGACATGGCCGCCAAGCTCGCCTACGTGATGGGCAACCGAGTCGAGATTAAGGCGACCCTCCAGCAGAACAAGTCGGAAGACAAGGTTGGAGAGAAGGTGGATTGGCTGGTCGACAATCCCCGCCCCAATTTACCAGGAAAGCCCATAGCCGCCAATTAGGCTGGGCGGCAGCGGCTATACCTGTTCTGTGAGGCTCTCCGCCAATTCCGTGGTTTCCGCCGCGATCAACTCCTGGCTGGCGAGGTCGCCCACTTCATAAACTCGCCGCGTCCGCACAGCCCATAGTAGGCCCACACCGTAGATCAACATGGCAATCACGATTTCTGATGCCAGAGGTATGAGACGGTGAACGGGGAACCAGCGTTGCATGGCGAGAAGGACGGCCACCAGCTGGTCATCCGCGACGTGCTCTACGACTCGCTGGCCACCCGTCAGTTCGCCCAAATCGCGCAGAACAACCTCGCCCAGGTCGGCGTCAAGCTGGACCTCGACGCCAAGGGTGGCGCCGGGTTCTTCACCAACCACATCAACGTCGGCGATTTCGATATCGCCCAATTCTCCTGGGTGGGTGACGCATTCCCGTTGTCAGGGCTGCCACAGATCTACGCGTCGGATGGTGACAGCAACTTCGGCAAGATCGGCAGCCCCGATATTGACGCCAAGATCGAGCAGACGCTCGAGGAGCTTGACCCGGCCAAGGCACGAGACCGGGCCAACGAGGTCGACAAGCTGATCTGGGCCGAGGGCTTCAGCCTGCCGCTGACGCAGTCGCCAGGAAACATCGCAGCGCGAAGCACTTTGGCGAATTTCGGTGCATTCGGCCTA
>Ga0137403_10001129_pt1 | contig 33795 bp, 60 predicted proteins | sample CZOMad2_1_16fung_FD_122057 | JGI IMG/M metagenome (GOLD analysis project Ga0137403, IMG submission 122057) | Vadose zone soil fungal communities from Angelo Coast Range Reserve, California, USA - CZOMad2_1_16fungal (Hybrid Assembly) | ecosystem: Environmental > Terrestrial > Soil > Vadose zone... | reverse complement strand
CAACAAACCATTTCCATCGAGGACAGCGGATTAGCTGCGGATGTAGCGTTTGGCCGATTACTCAGCGAAACACTACAGGAGATGAGCGCTATTTCGGTCACCGACGATACACAGACGAACGACGTCGCTAAGCTCCTCATCCTAGATCCAGCTCAGATATACGTGGTAACAACCTCCGGAGTAAACAGGGTATTTAACCAGAAAACTCCACATCCCTCCGATCTTTACGGGAACCAGTTTCCGGCCACCACGGAGGGCATAAAGGCGGCCAGGGGCTGCTACAAGGAACTTTCGCTGGCCATCCAGGAGCTTGAGGTTGCGTGGTTGCAGATCCCCGAGGTTGACGCCCTGCCAGATGCGATCGAGCACGTAATCGGGTACAAGGTGCGTTCTCAAGGGAAGCTCTGGGAAGTGGTCGAAACGGCCGGCGATTGCCGCGAATGGTCGCAGGTGAAGTAGATGCGGCTGAACATCTCTCGCAGTTCGGCTCACCTGTTGGCGGCACATTCTCCGTGTAAGTGCCCCAGGTGCGCTCAGGTGAAGGAGCAGATTCAGCAGAGGCTACGGGCCAATAATCAGAAGCGCAAAGAAGCGAAGGAGACAAAATGAAGGCCAACAAACGAGTACGTGATCTGAAGCGAGTCGGTCAATCCAGGCTGACGTACACCAAGGATGGGGCGTCCAATGGCACTACGACCTACCCGACCATCGAGAATCGGGTGCGGAGAGAGGAGCGCAAATGAGTAGCATGGCGTTGGTAATGGTGGACGGCACGGCTATCCACACAGACAACAAGCTGCGCGAGGGCAAGCGCATCCACGGCAGAGGAACAATCACTCGAACTTTCAACCATCCATCAGAATATGTCTATCCAAACAAGGCTATGTGCGATGGATGCGAGGACAACTTTTACAACGGCAACAATCCGTACAACGTGAAGGAGTGCTGGGCCTATAAGACGGCGGTCGTGGTCAACAAGGTCGGCTATTCTTCGATCCATGTGCCCAACGGCCCAGACACCATCATGAAGAAAACTCTATCCTGCTGGCACGCGGTGAGCAAATGAGCCGTCAGCGTAATGACCGAGTCGCCGCAGCATTCGAGCTCTGGGCCAGCCTTACGCCAGAGGAGCAGGCACGCTTCAAGGATATGGTCTACGCGCATACTCGGTGCCTGGCAGCGGGCAACGGCACTACGCCAGCGGTGCGCAAGCGGCGCCCTAAGCCGTGGACGCAGGCTGAGGCTATGGAGTTAGACAATAAGCGACAGGGAAAGGATGCGCCCAATGCTTAGAATATTCGCGCCCATCGCCCTGTTCCTCGTATTTTGCTGCATTGCCCTGGCTGTCAGGAGGATGTACAGATGAGCACGGCTCTGCAAAACATTGAGCGAGAAAAGGGGGCTCGGCAAGAGCGTAGGGCTATCATCGCAGAAATCCGAGCTATTTTAGAGCTATATCCCAAAGATCTTATATTACTTACGCTGCTAGATAAAATCAAGGATCGTGACGCAGAATGATAGGCCGCTGGATCTGCACACACTTTCACGGCGCTATAAGCCTCCCGATAAACGGAAGGTATCGCTGCTGGCGATGCCTCAGGACCTACGCTGTAGAGTTTGATGTTATCAACGAAGTAAGAGCGAAGGAGACAAGTGCAACAAAACCAGAAGTTCACGGAGCACCTGAAGTATCAGTTCAGTGACTCAGAAATAGCCGAAATGGCTAAAGAATCCGCCCGTGCGAGTAAGATGCAGCAGAGCATCGAGCTTCGCCAGAAGGAGATAGTAAGCCAGCTTAAGGCCGACATAGCTCTCCAGCAAGGTATAGTAGTTCGACTTAGCGGACTCATTGACAACGGATTCGAGTACCGCATGATCGAGTGTCGCGTGGAGCTTGATAGCCCAGAGCCGGGAAAGAAGCGCATCATTCGCAACGACACTGGCGAAGAGGTCGCGGTCAAGGCAATGACCGACACTGATCGCCAGATGGTCTTGGACCTCCAGGAAAAGGCGCAAGCGCAGGAAGATGCCGAGCAGGCGAAGAAGGAGCCTATCATCACGCCACCACCGTTTCCGACCCCAACGCCTATCGCCATCGCAGAGCCCGAAATCATGAGCGCGGCTGATGTCGCCGCCGAGAATGGCGCTCCTCTGGCGTCGGTTATCGAGATGGGCGGCTCACACCAGAAGGGCACGCGCAAGGAGCGCAACAAGCGCAACCCGGCTGCCGAGGCCGTGGCCGATGGCAGCGCGAGCAGCGATGACGTGCCGTTCTAGGAGCTTTTCATGGGATGGACACAAGAGCAACTGGACGAGCACTACGCGCGACTTAAGCAACCACCCGAGGGGGCGCAACCCGCGCCCTGTCCTGATGCTAGCGAGGACGACATACAGGATGAGTGTGTGAAGCTCATGCAGGAAGACGGCTGGCGAGCGCTCCGCACTGACCCGGTAAGCGACAAGAGCCGCGGCAAGGGCTTCGGCGAGATCGGGATGGCTGACTATCTTTTCATGAGACCAATGAGCGGAAATTGTGGTCATTTGGGCGCATGTGAAATGTTATGGGTAGAATTTAAGGCACGCAACGGCAAGCCGTCGAAAGCGCAACTCGACTGGCACAACAAAGAGCGGGCGCGGGGATTTCGCACCTGGATCGCCAGTGTCGATTTCCCGGCCAGCGTGGAAGGCTTCAAGACGCACTATGAGATGAGCGGCCTCATGCGGAGGTCGAAGTGGTTGTAGTTCCAGGGGCCGTGATTCACATTGAGGAGGCAAAAGCGTAATGGCGATTAGAACGGCTAGGTTGGAATCTAACGAGGAAACCCGTGTGTTTTATAGGGCGTGGAAGCAAATCAAAAAGCGCTGCTATTCTCTGAAGTATGAACAGAGAAATTACTACGGCGGTCGCGGCATTAAAATGTCCCCTGAATGGAAAGCAAGCGCGGTGGTTTTTTGCTCGGAGTTACTCGCCGAGATCGGTCCAAGGCCTTCCCCCGAATATTCTGTTGACCGTATCAACAACGATGGAAATTATGAGCCTGGAAACCTTCGATGGGCTACGCCAATTCAGCAGCAGAATAATACACGGCAGTGCTCATATATCGAGCACGAAGGAAAACGACAGTCGCTTTCTGCGTGGTCAAGAGAAACTGGAATAGCGGTGACCACTATTCGCCGCCGTTTAAGGATAGGACTGAGTATCGACAAGGTGTTTCTTCGCCAGCCTGAGGTATATGGTAGTAAGGATCTTGGCGAAAGCACCATAAGGTGGAGGATTAAAGCTGGATGGGATGCGAACGTGGCAAGAACCAGCCCACGCAGGAGCAGTAATGTAAATCCTGGGGCAATTAGGTGAGTTATCGGACCGGCACCAAAGTCACGCGCAACCTGTACGAAGGCGACCGACTGGTCGGCCAATGCCAAACAGATGAGGATGCGCTGCGGATAGTTGCGGCTGATGGTGAGAACGAGCGGCTGCGGGCGGCGCTTATGAGCATACAGCGGGCCTTAGAGGCTGCTCCAGTACATGATTGCGACCCAGCTCACTGTACCGTGTGCTTGGCGTGCTGCACCGCTATCGATGCTCTAGAGCGCAAGTCATGACCACCCGCGGCCTGGCCATCAGCAACCGCCGAACGCTCATCTGGCGGCTGCATTGTGAGGCTCTTTGGCTGAGCCCCGATGACATCGCCAAGTTAGCTGGCTGCACCCGTCAGCATGTCGCCAAGATCGTGGACCAGGAACGCCGCAAGGCCCTTGCAATTGCGTGTGGAGCCAAGTGAGAGTTGAGGGTCTCATTGAAGCATGCGACCGGCTGCTAGCCACCGAGGCAGAAGTCTTGGCAATGCCCTCAGAGCAGCGTGAGTGGTTCATGAGCAAGCCGGGACATCGCGACTGTTTCACCGTGGCGCGGGCTCTCAAGGACGTGCTTTCACGCGCAAACGGTGATAGTATCACTTGATTCGGGTGGCAGCCCGTGCGAAAATAGACACGTCGGGTAGCTCCCGACTCCGCGTGACCGGGCCGGTCATGAACCTTCGACCTGCCGGCCCACACGCACCTCTCATCGAAGGGAGAGACCATACGTCAGAAAAGGCTCCAGCATTCCAATGGTATCCAAAGGATTGCGACACAGACGAAAACGTTAAGGCAATGGATGATCGAGAGTTCGGATTCTACATCCGGCTCCTGAACCATTCCTGGCTCAACAACGGCGTCCCGTCCGACCTCAAGCGCCTCGCGGTTATCATGGGCCGAACCTTTGGGTATGTCACCAAGATTTGGCCTTCGATTTCGCCCTGTTTCTTCGAGCGGGACGGAAGGTTTTTTAACAAAAAACAGGAAAATTCTAGAGAAAAATCGAAAGAATTTTCTGAAATAAAATCTGAGGCCGCTACGGTGCGATGGGATAAATACAAGAAATTAAAAGAGCAGAGCGATGCACGTGCATCCGCTGTGCAATGCTCTCCTTCTGCTTCTCCTACTGCTATAGAAGAAGAACCCCCTAAGCCCCCCGCGCCTACGGCGCTTGTTTTGACGTCCCCTTCCTCGAATGGGCACGCCCGGAAAAACGGGCACCGTACCACGGAACAGATTCGCAAGGCGCTGGGCGAAGAGCGCGGGAAATGGTGGGATGCCTTCTGGGACGTTTTCCCTGGTCGAGATGGCAAACAAGCTGGGATGGACACCTTCGAGCGAAAAGTCCATACTCACGAGTTGGCCGTCAAGGTTTTCAAAGGAGCTAAGCGGTACTCAAAGCAGTGCGCAGCCGATTCCACGATCAAGATAAAATTTGCGCAAGGCTGGCTAAACGACGAGCGCTACGAGGACGAAAACCGAATGCCGGAGTTAATCCCTCGAAAGAACGGACGGGCCACTATTGACGAGCTGGCAGATTCCATAGAAGCTTTTGGGAGGACACGATGATCTGTGAGTTTTGCGAAGACACTGGTTGGGAAACAACCGAACGCGGCGCTGTGCGGTGCCGTCATACGAAACAGCCGACGCGGGAAACCGAGACCTGTACGCCGCTCAATCCGCAGGCCGTGGCCGCGGCTACGAAGTCGCTGGGCGCCATCGCCTTCTTCCCGCAAGACCAGCCGTCCCAGACGGTGATTGGAGACGCTATCGCATCAATGTGTCCCAGCGTGGAATCGCTGCGGTACATGGTGCGTAGAGCCGTGGCTCTGTATCGGTCATGGGACAAGTGTGGGGTCTTGGGATTGCGACAGATCGTCTGTGCGCGATACCGTCCGGTAGACGGCATCGAGAGCGGGCCGACCGATCAATTCCCTGAGGGGTTGCCGAGCGAAACAGGTCACGATCCCTTGGCGCTGCCAGCCGGAGCGTTGAAGGCGCTACCTCCAGGGCATCCGGAAAGGCCCGATGAGAATGCTCGTCTGCGTGAGGTTATGAATACCTTCGACCACAAGCGGAAGCGCTTTAAGGCTCCCCCTGCGAGCCCAGATTTTAAGCCAATCACTCAGGCGGATATTGATCGAACCGTTCAGGAACTCCGCGATAAGAGAGCGAGAGAAGAGGCTGGTCTGTGACTATCGGCGAAATCATTGAACGCAATGGCGGCGTCGAAGCGCTACTGGCCAAATGGCTAAACACTCGGTCTTTCCCTTGGCATCCAGACGGATTTCCGCAGCGAGCAGAACGCAGAGAGTTTCGCCAAAATGGAATTCGTTGGCCCGAGCTCGATGAAGACAAAGATAACGAAGATGTGATTGAAGCACATCGATCTGCCTACGCCCTGGCTCACGAAAAACTTGACTCTGAGTGTCGCAGATACGCACGCATATGTGACGCGGACGATCAGGACGTGTTTGAACATTTGCCTCACGATGAGTTTTGCGACACAGCATATTGGCTGGGACTAGCGGCGTGGATGAAACGTGCTGCTGGCATGCAGTGTTTTGATTGCTATGGAAGGTTTTCAAAACTGGGCCAACTTGAAGTGCATCATAAAACCTACCAAAACAGGGGCAGGGAATGGCCCGATCATCTTAAGGACTTGGTGGTTTTATGTGGAGCATGTCACGGAAACCGTCATGGCAAGAAACGGAGAAAATAACGGAATGAGCAGCCCATACGGTACCGACCCGCGCTTCGTTTCCCCCGAGGGAATCCATGGAGAGGTGAGACCTTGAGGGCAGAGCACTGGATTGCAACTTTTCCTGCGTTAGTTGGTGGAGAACGAAATGTTATTGTCTCGATTTTGAGTACGATAATCAAAACTGAGCACAAGGATGGCATGGTAGCGGCATCAAAGATCGCCGCTTCATATGAAATTGAGAGCGAAGACGCGGATTTGATCTGTCGCACAATCGCACGAGAGATTCTATCTACTGCGGTGGAAGCGTGAATCCGTATGGTGTTGATGAGCGCTTCGTCACCCCCGAGCGGCGGCGCGAACTGTTGGCAGAGCGCTTCGTGCCGTGGCCGCTGGCAAAATTGTCTGATCCGATGAAGGAGAAAAATGCTACACGCGAGAAAAGACTACAACGAGAGAATTCAAGATCTGGCACAGGAAATTCCCGAGGATGAACCTGTGTTCCTGATTCGCGGCCAAGATCTGGTCGGCCACATGGCGGTTAGGGCCTATGCTCATTTGCACCGCGTGAACGGCGGTAGCGATACGGTGTACCTCGCGGCAATGGCCCATGCCGATAGGATGGAAGCGTGGACGAAATCGCGAAAGTGCAAATTAGCTGATATGCCTCCGGTTCTCGCATGAAAATCGCCAACAAGGCACGACCGCACGCAGAGGCCCGGCGCGAACGGGTGGACGCGATGTCGGCGAAGATGACGGGCGCTGATGATCGGCTATTTCTCGCCTCGCATGGCTGGATTGCCTTGGGCGACGGCTACTGGCGCAAGGACGGTGGCGAATTTCCGCAGCATTTCGCGCTATGGCTCCAGCGGCAGGGCGCAAACATCAAAGTGGCTGCTGGGAGAGGAGCGATGATGAGCAGGCAGGTTGATTTTTTGAATGAGCGAGCACGAGCGATTGCCGAATGTGGCAGGCCGAATGTAGAACCGCTAACAGATGCCCAAGCCGAGGCAGAGGTGGAACTGCTGCTGACGGCGGCCGTTCGCGGAGCGTCGGCTTTGCGGAACATTCGCCGAAATGAGGATTTGGACGAAGAAGCCTATCGGCTCGAAGAGGCTGTCAGGCGCTTCCGGGCGGCAAAAGGCAACCCCTGAGCCTCGCTGGGATGGCCCGTACGTGGCCGTATATCAAATTATCGTTCTGGACATGTTGCAACGCCTTGCCACGCTAGCTATGATGTATCTATGAGCGAACCTGAACAGCCAAAGCAGGGCGTCTGTGAGGATTGCGGAGAAAAGTACATCTACAAGCGAATTTCCAAACGGTTTTGTTGCGCAGCTTGTCGCCGAGCGAAGTGGGAAAAAAGATTCGGGCAGGGATCGCGGCCCTGGCCAGTTGGGCAAAATCTGATCTGTAAGTCTTGCGGTGGCAGGATCAGATCGAAGAAGCCCGCGCTTTACTGTTCAGGAAAATGCCGATGGAAAGCATGGGATTCGAGAAATCCGCGCGGCAAAGTGGCGTGACGCTCAAGCTCCGACTTCCGCGCCGCAAGCGGCCAAAGTTCCGCCCTTGGCAGCGGCAGTTGTTTCTGCTGGTGGTTCGGGAGCCCGAAAGGTCAAATGACGCCCTGCTGCGAAGAAACGGGTATCAGGCACCGGTGTCCGCATGAGCGATAAAAAACCTCCAACACGTGGCAAATACCGCATACCGGATGACGACTTAATCTCAATTGCCACAACATGCAGCAATGCAGGAATAGCGCTGGTAGCCGAAATTGAGCTACGGAAGCGGTATCCTTCGAATCGAGCAGCGCGCCTGCTTAAAAAAAGAGCCGGCCAGTGATCGTCTACGCCGTCCGCTTGCTCTGGATTCTCGCGCATCTGCTCTGCCTCATCGAGGTGTGGACGCATCGCTGGCGCTACCATCCCCTCTGGCAAGCCTACCTGGGCGTCTCCGCCCCGTTCGCGGTGATCTACTCGGCATACTTCAGTTTTCCATCCGTGGCGGAAATCTGGCCGAACTTCGAGGAGAGTTTCGCCGGCCTTATGGTGGCAATTCTGCTATTGCGGACGCTCGCCTGTCTCGAAGCGCTCCACTACCAGACGCATGACCGAGATGGCCGCTCCTGGTCAATGACTAACCTCGGCGCATACACACTCGCCTTCGGTGTGGTGCTGGCCCTTCACCTGTCGCGCGATGGCCAATGGGCGGGGCTGTTCACCGAGTACCGCCGCTACCTGCAAATCTGGATTTTCATGGTGATGCTGGCGGTAGAGTGGCTCACGCTCTCAGTCGGCTGGTGGCGAAACAGGCTGGAGGACTGGCACACTGCCGCGCTCTTCTCACTCGCGTTCACGCATGCGGCCAACTCCCTGATGGCGATGACCAAGCACCCAACTGGAGGAGTTTGGCGCACCGCGGACTGGATTGCTACGCTGGTGGACGCGGTGGTCTTACTGTGCTGGGCCATTGTACCTCATGTTGCTCAATCCATTGAAAGATCCCATGATGCCAGTCTTTTAGCCCTCGGAGTTCTGACGCCAGCCGAAGATATTCGCGCGCATCGGCTGAGAATTGCTCATCGCGAGCCTTAATCGCTGCCCGCATTCGTGCTCTTTCTGCACGGCAACGCACGCCGCCGAGAAGATACCCTCCGCAGCAGCCCAGCAGCAAAGCGGTCCCCCAGCCGACCGTGGTTTCCATGATGGCTTACGGCTCGCCGGGCGGTTTTGTGCTCGGCGCGGGCGGGCCTGGGTCGATTGACGAAGTGCGCGGCCTGGGCTGAGGATCGTGCAGCGGCGTCTGTGGCGGCTCTGGCTCACAGGGTGGCGTCTTTACCGGTTCTTTCTTTGCCATGGCTCAATCGTACTACACGTTCTGTTAGAATCAGCACGTGACATCGGCCCCTTGGATTTCTGACCTCGTTATCTGCTTGAGTTACTTGGTTATCCCAGCTGGCATCGTTGCCGCGACTGGCGTCCCCAGCTTCAAACGTCCTCTTCGCGCCTTTCTTGTTCTTTGCGCGGCCTTTGTTTTCCTCTGCGGCTTAGGCCATGGCCAGGAGGCCTGGTTTGGCTTTCGCGGAAAATGCGGGAGATACAACACAATTTTTCTTTGGTGGAACGCCCTCACTGCGCTAGTATCTGCTGTAACAGCATGGGTTGTTCTAACGTACTTCCGGGTCTATATCGAAGAAATGAAGAGAGCTTTGACCGTGGCCGAATTAACGGTCTTGCTCCGCGAAGCGACAACGAAACTGAGAATCTGATGCCGGAAGACGAGCGCCCCATTACTGTTGGCGAATTTCGAGACCTAATCCGCGAATTCAAAGACGAGTTTCGGCTGCGCCTGACCGCGCTTGAAGGCTCAATTTCTGCGCTCAACAAAGGGCAAAACGATCTCGCCCTGCAAATTGCCCAGACCAGAATCGATGCCGTTAAAAGCGAAGCCGCACTGCAAACCAAATTGGTCGAAGCGCGAGCTGTTGATTCCAACCAAATCACCCGCATCGACAGCAAGACCGGAATCATCTGGGCCGTCGCCGGCGCCATCGGAACCGCTGCCCTCATCGCCTTCATCAACATGCTCATGAAGGCCCCAAAGTAGAATATACTGTTGGAACGAATGACAGTTAGCGCTGAAGTTTAGGAACGCTCTGCTCCTATACGTTAGTGCCGTGGTGCGCAATATGAGAATCCGATTGAGCGCGCCGAAGTGGGGCGTCTTGCGCGGCAAATGCCTTACAGCGTTCGGGGCTAATCTCCAGGGCGCGCCGCGTGTTTGGTGCCGTGCTCGTCTACAAAGCTAAACTTCTCCTCCGGCGTAGAACCATTCCCAAGGTGTCTCATAAGGCGCAACAACGTCGTCATGAGAAGTATGGTCTTTGATGTGAAGTCTTCGGGATCACCTATCATCTCATTCTCCTAAATTAGCTGAAGCGCTGTTCCACACGCGAAGCAAAATTTGTGCTTCGGCCGATTGGTCTTGCCGCAGGTAGAGCATATCGGGCTGTCATGAACGGTAACCGGATCCGCGATAGGCAATTCTCCGACCGCTCCTCTCAAATGCAGCACGAGCACGGAGCTTTGGGGCTCCAGCAGAAACCCGCCAGCCACGTAGAAGCGCTGAGAGCTTTCACTGCCAGGAACTGTGATCCCAGGAGCGGCCAAGCGGGATGATGCATGGGGTCGCGCAGGGGGTGCAGCCGCCTTGGCTCTCATCGGGTGTTGTCGCCGTGGGCCTAGGCTTCCAAACGTGTCATTGCCGCCACGGAGAGGTGATTGGCGAAATTGGGGATGCTCATACCGAGGCGTGTAGTCCGTTGCTGGTCGATACTCAACGACACGTTCGCGCCATCCTTCGACACGTACAACCCCATCGTCCACCATTGCCCCTCGGTGAGCCTCAATCTCTTCAGTGCGCTCGATGAACTTGAAGCGGTTGCCAGAATCCAGATTGCCATCCCGGATGAACCGTTCAAGCTCCAGATCTGAGTTTGGCGCGATGATTATCTTCCCGCGACCAGAAGCAATGACGTCATCGACCGAAACTTCGACTTGAGCCCTAACTGAATCCAGGTTTTTGATCAGGATGGAATATTCGCACCCGAAGGGAAGCGAGACTTCATCGCCTACTTCACGAAGAATTCGCCCGTTTACTTTGATCGCGAGAACGAGGCTGTTGCGATACATCATGTTGAAGCTCCTTTAACAGCGTACGGGCTAGCCGCTCAATGTTTAGAGCCCGTTGGATTTGAACCTCTTCAGCATATCATTACGCCCAAGAGGCACAAACGCAACTTCAAACGGCGATGGCACGCCGAACGCAGTCGAGAATGTATTCTGGCCTCAGGAAGGCGTCATCCGCGCCATATCGGATTGTATGAATTCCTTTCCGCCAAAAGGCCGCGTCTCGCTGACGGTCGTAAGCCTTTCGCCCTTTATGGCACGGCCCGTCAATCTCAACTGCAATCCGCAGCTTGGCGTGAAAGAAATCCGCGATGAATCCGCAGACCGAAACCGAATGAGCGAACCCGAGTTCCTTCATTCCCGCAGCAATCGCCCGCTCACTCGCGGGAGCTTTGGCACGTAGGCGGAAGGCGATGTCATGCTTACCCTCTACAGCCGCAACGCGAGGCTCGGCAAGTGCCTGCCCATCGAGGCAAATGATCTTAACTGGAGCGGGCTTATCCTCTTCGCTGTCAACCTTTCGGCGACCGCGAACAAAGCCACGCTGGAGCTTTGAAGGAAGCCCAACGTCGAGCCTGAACGGTTTACGGTTGTATCCAGATGCCAAGGAAAAACCCCTGAAAGCCGCGATGGCACTGTGCATTCTACAGCAAAAGTCTTTACAATCGCAACCCGTTCAATCCGTACGCCAAATGGCACTTGACAGATTCCCGCCGCGCATAGCCCGCACCCGTTGCGCTACAATCGGTGGCGGATGGAAGCGGCACCGGTCCTCACTCACGAATTGACGCCTAAACAAGTCCGGTTTCTGCGCTGCTTCGAAGCTTGTGCTAGCGTGACGCAAGCCGCCAGGTGGGCAAAGATCCAAAGGCAAACGCATTACCTGTGGATGGATAGCGGGGTGTATTCTGATGCCTTCGCAAGGGCTGAAAAGGTTGCTGGACGCACTCTCGAAGATGAAGCTGTACGTCGAGCCCATGAGGGGCTGCGCAAGGCTGTGCGATACAAAGGAAAGATCGTTGGGTGGGAGTATGAATACTCCGATGCGCTCATGCAGACACTGCTAAGGGGTAATCTGCCCGAGAAGTTCCGAGAACGGTGGACCGGCGAACTCACCGGCAAGGATGGCAACCCCCTCTTCGATGTCGCATCTGTCCGCCAATACTGCAAGACAATCGATGAAGCCAAGTGATCTCGCCGGAAACCTTTCAGCGCCAATTCCTGCGCCGCAAACTCTGGAGTAAACAGCAGGAACTGTGTCGCGCAATCGCCACGCATCGCAGCGTTTCTGTCAAGGGCTGCCATGGATCCGGCAAGAGCTTCTGTGTCGCCGGCATGGTGCCCTACGAACTCATCACGCAGGAAGAGACCATCGTCATTACGACAGCGCCCACGCTGCGCCAGGTCAAGAATCTCTGGTCTGAGATTGAGGCGGCGATCCAGGCGTTGCCAATGTGCGTTCCTGACCGCACGGCGACCGGCTGGGCACTGAGCGAGAAGTGCAAGGCCATCGGATTCTCTTCAGCTAAGGGTGTCAACGCACAGGGCTATCACGGTAAGCGCGTGCTGATTATTGTGGATGAAGCTATTGGCGTATCTGCCGACGTCTGGGAAGCTATCGAAGGCATACGCGCCGCGGGCGATGTGCGCATTGTCAAGATGTGCAACCCGACCGTGCCAAGCGGTGCGCCATATGAGGATTTCACGAAGCTTCGTGGCTCAACATACTGCCTCACGATCTCAGCATTCGACACCCCCAACCTTGCGGGGCTCACGATGGAATCGCTGCTACAGCTACCTGACAGCGAACTTGACTACGCACCGTTCCCGCATCTGACGCGCCGCCGCTGGGTGCGCGAGATGTACTACAAGTGGGGTCCGAACAATCCCCGCTTCATGTCGCGTGTGCTGGGCGAGTTTCCAACGCAGGCTGACAATGCGGTGTTCAGGTTGGAATGGGTGGAAGCGGCCGGCCTGCCATACGAGAAGAAGGACCTCCAGCCGTACTTCCGTCCCGGCATGTACATTCAGGTGGGCGTCGACGTTGCAGGCCCTGGCGCGGATGAAACGACAGCGACCGCACGCCTCGGCCCGTACGTGGTGCTCCGCGACTCGTGGATGAAGGCCGACCCGCTTGAGGAAGTTCATCTGTTCCTGAGCGAACTGCATAACCGATTTCCTGGAGCGTCTGTCGTTGTGCTCGGTGACACTGTGGGCATTGGCTATCATTTCATGCGCGGCATCGCGCACAAGGGCTATGACGTGAGAGCGTTCATCGCTGGAGCTGCGCCAATTGATAGCGTGATGTTCCGAAATGCGAAGGCGGAAGCCTACTGGTGGTTGCGGGAGTGCATGCGGGACGGGCACGTGCTTGGCGTGGAAGATGAAGACACGCGCGCTCAGTTGACTGACATCCGCTACCGCGAATTGCCGGGTGGCCAAATTGAAATCGAGCACAAGGACGAACTCAGGGCAAGGGGCGGGTCGTCACCAGACAGGGCGGAATCCCTCATCATGGCATGGGCAAGGCTGGTACCGAAGCAGGAAACGCATATCCTCAACCCCGCAGGCAGCTACCAGATCGGGCAGTACTGAGGCTGGCTTGCGTTCGGTGCGAGATGGTGCTAGCATTTCACGCATGGCACTGTTTCAAACTTCGATAGAGGGATTTGCCGAATATCACAAAATCGACACCATCTTCGAGCGTAGCGAGGATTTCCGCGTAAACGAGGCAAGGCTCAAAAGCCCCGTCATTGGCACGATTAGTGTTTGGGACGTTACGGAAAAGATCGACGGCACGAATGTTCGTGTGATGCTCTCTGAGCAAGGCAATGTGACATTCGGGGGGCGCTCGAATAATGCCCAGATGCCAGCCGATCTTGTGGTGAAGCTCATGCAGCAATTCACGATCCCGAAAATGCAATCTGCTTTCTTTGCGAACGGGCCTGTATCTGCAGTGCTCTATGGCGAAGGGTACGGGGCAGGAATTCAGAAGGGCGGAACGTACCGGACTGACAAGGGATTCATTCTATTCGATGTTCTGGTGGCTGGTAAATGGTGGTTGGACAAGGCGGCACTTGAGGACGTGGCTGGAAAGCTAGGCTGCGATCTCGTGCCATATCTTGGGCGCATGTCGCTGCCTGAGATTGTCGAGCTTGTTCGCGTTCCGTTCGCGTCGAAGATCGGGACAAGTATGGCAGAAGGCATCGTTGCCCGTCCAATCGAGACGCTTTTTGACCGTCGTGGCGAGCGTCTGATAATAAAGCTCAAGACCAAAGACTTCCAGGCAGGCAAGCGGTGAAGCCTGACAAGAAAGAGCCCGGCGCATACGTCCGCTTCCACCATCACGATTTCAAGGTGGCGAAGCGTATCGCCAAACAGCGCGGGATGCCGCTGACCATCTGGCTGCGGGTCATCAGCATGGAGCGGATCGAAGCGGAATTGGAGAAGGAGCGCACCGATGGCAAGTGAGCAGCCCTGGCCTTCACCGCTCGCGGGCGTGGTGAGTTTCCTGGCGGGCTACGAGAATCCATCGAGGCAGCCTTTCAGGATGCGCTCAAGGCGGCCGGGCAAAAGGCAAAGCAGACCGAGGTGATAACGAAAATGAGCGACACGGTGCAACGCCCAGAAGGATTCTATTGGATAAAGTTCCGCGAGCAGTGGATAATCGCTGAATGGTTTGCGGCTGCTTGGTGGCTCACTCGCGCGCCCGGGCGAAACTATGCCAGTCATGACTTTGTCGAGATTGGCGAGCGGATAGAACTGCCGACATGCGCTCCGAGGAGTGAATGAGCCATGGCAAATGAGCCGGCAGTCTGCGCGATCAAGACGCATAGATCCGGGCCTCGCGTCCGTCCACCTGTCGGTTTTGTGCATTGTTATGACTGCGGACAAGACAAGGGGCCAGAAGAATTTCAGGTCGGCTGTCGGGGTAAGCCATGCAGTCCATGCATTAGATGTCGGGCCATCAGGTTACAAAAGTATGTTTCTGATGGAAAACGACCTAAGTCAAAGACTTCATACGAAACGATAAAAGCGTGGTCACAAAGGAACCCGCATAAGAAGGCGGCCCATAACGCCGTAGCGTACGCCCTGCGGAGGGGTACTTTACAGCGAATGCAGTGCCAATGTTGTGGCGACCCCAAAACACATGCCCATCACAGTGATTATGCAAAAAGGCTCGATTTAGAGTGGCTATGTGATCGTTGCCACAAGAAGGAGCACCGCACGTATGCCTGAGCCAACAGTGGCATGTGTTATGCTCACCAAGGATCGCGCCCAGATGGCTGCGCGCGCCGTAGAGGGCTTTCGGCGGCAGACTTACGAGCGCAAAGAGTTGGTGATCTGGGACACCACCGAGCCATGGATTTACATTGCTACTGGCAAAATGGAACGGCATGTTCACGGAAGCCATCCAGAAGAGACCATCGGCCAACAGCGAAACTCTGCAAATGAGTGGGCCGTTGAGATGGCTCGCGGCCTCCCTGCGCCTCCCGATATTCTTTGCCACTTCGATGACGACGACTGGTCGCATCCCAACCGCCTGGCCGAGCAAGTCGCCCTGCTGCAAGCCTCCGGCGCGGACTGCGTGGGCTACAATCAGATGCTCTTCTGGGACCAGAACGCGGGGCTGATGCGCTTGGAGAGTGGCGTCCTGCGCTCTCATCGCGCTGACGAGCCTGTTGGCGAAGCGTGGCTCTACACTGGCGAGATCCTCGGCACCTCGCTGTGCTATTGGCGCAGGACGTGGGAGCGGAAGCCGTTCAGGACTGACGTCAAGCGCGGCGAGGATCTGCACTTCGTGGCGGGTCTCAGCGTCAAAGCTGTGAGCAGCATTCCAGATGGGCCGCGCCCTGGCTGGCCGCTATCTTGCCGTGATGATTTTGGTGAGTCGCCTCGCATGATCGCAGGCATCCATGGCGGCAACACGGGCGACCACATCGCGCCAGGGAAGCAGGAGTGGAAGCGGGCACTGGAGTGGGACTCGTACTGTCGGGAGACTATGAAGCTATGAAAACCGAAGCAGAGATGGCAACCGGCAAGCAATTCGCTGAGGACCTCTACCCATATGTCAGAACGATCTTGGCACTGGTTATCTATTTTCGCAATCGAGACGCGACTGTGGACGGCTGCTTCGTCGTGGCTGACCAGTTTATGCGACGTCTCGGGGATCGTCCACGTGCCTGAGCCCAATCTCTTCCGCCCGAATATGCTGCTCGGCCAAGACCTGGAGCTTGCCCGCGACATCCTGCAAGACCTCCACGCGGTGCTCCGGCGCTTCGAGGCTGAGCTATTCTACCGCCACGAGCAACGGGCGATGCTGCTGATGGCGGCTGACCGCTCGAAGGCTGTTGGCGGGAGGTACAAAGTGGTTGGGCTGTTGAAGCGGATCGCTCAAGTCGGCACGAAGTACGACAAAGGCATCTTCGAAGCCGACCCGGTGCTCCAGCCCAACATGATTCGCCCTATCGACCACGCCCAGGTGGAGGACATCATCAAGTCCATGCTGGAGGTGCTGGCGAAGCACTGCGCTACCCTGACGTTCGACGCCCAGCGCCGCGGGATGATTCTCGCGCATGGCAGCGCGGAGATCGCGCTCGTGTTCAACATCACACGATTCGGAGCCGCCATCGAGCGTGGCGTCTTCGAGTTCGCGACGGAGGCAGCCACGATTGACGAGGGCGACATCGCCAAGGTGAAGCGGCTACTGGGAGGTGGAAGATGAGCGTATGGTTTGCAGTTCCATCGAAGCGCCCGCCTGCTGAGGCCGTGGCGTGTCTGCGCAAGTGGAAAGAGCGCGGCTACAACACCATCATCATGGTTGATGCACAGGACGTGCCTGCATGGGCGTTTGGCGATCACGGAGTAGGGGCGGTGGATTTGATGCACGTTCCTGCCCTGCCCGGCCGCTACCCCGGCTATGCGCAAGCCGTCAACACGCTCGTGCGCCAAGTGCTGCATGAAGATCCGAAGTGCGATTGGATTGTCACTGGCGGCGACGATGTTTTCCCCGACCCCAACCACACGGCTGATGAAATCGCGGCGCAGTGCAGCGAGCACTTCGGAGGTAAGCGGCTATCCAAACCGGGAGATTGGACTACCTTCGGTGTCATGCAGCCGACCGGCGACCGTTGGGGCGAAGAGGAGCCATATGCGCGACAGATGTGGCCCGACGCGCCAGCCATGATTGACAGGATCTGCGGCTCTCCGTGGATGGGGCGATCCTTCTGCGAACGCATCAACCAAGGCAACGGCCCGCTTTGGCCAGAGTACTTCCACAACTGGGTTGATGAGGAGCTTCAGAACGTGGCAATCAAGTACGGCTGCTTCTGGCAGCGCCGCGATCTCACGCACTACCACAACCACTGCGTGCGCACTACTGGCCAGTGGGCTCCGCACTTGGCAGGAGCGACAGCGGATTACCACAAGTTCGAGCCGCTGTTCAGGGCGCGAAAGGCTGCTGGTTTTCCGGGATCGGAGCCTTTATGAAACTGTGGATAGTCGGAAGCCTTCAGCCGAACTGGGCAGAAACAGGCTGGTCAATTGTAGGCCTCTTTGATAATGAGCCGCAGGCGCGGATGGCTGCGGCTCGCGGTAATCAGATCTCGCAAATAGAGGTTAACCGCGATTATGGAGACGAGATGATGTGGCCGCAGCAAGGCGATGTGATTCCAGGGAGTGCACCGCTATGAAACTAAGGTGTCTGCATTGTGGGTGGGAAGGCGACCGCGAAGACCTTGTCGCCCTGGGCTCGGTAGCTAGGCTGCATTGCCCGCGATGCAATGCTGAGGCTGGCACTAAGGACGGCGTTCCACTTCCTGGCTGTCCCAACGAGGCGCTGGATAGTCGGTTCTTTAGGAAGACCAAAATGAACATGTCTGACGATCTGCTGTGGCGGGAAGTCTTTGCGCCAAAGACCAAAGCGCTGCTGGCCGAGCTTGACGCGACGACCATTCCAGAAAAGCGCGATGCAATTGACCGGCGAATATCCGATGTGATGGACTGCTACCATGCCGCGCATGATTTTGTAGAGCGGCTGGGGCTTCCGGGGAGCGAGTCGCTATGACCAGAAAAGAAGAGGCCACGACGCCAGCGCCGGACTGGTGGGTTATTGAATGCTTCATGAACGGCATGGGCACCGTGTCAGATGTCAAGGACTGGCGCAAGCGCAGGGGTTGGTATGTGGATTGGCTAAAGCCGCTTGTGGACGACGGCAGACTTCGCGAGCTTGGCGATCTAAAATATGAGGTAACTCCGACTGGCGTGCTTTGGTGGGCAAATGACCGTGCGAAAGCGGAGCCGTCCCCAATAGAGTCCCTGGCGTATCCGCGCTATGACGGCTGCGTTCTTTTGGATGGCAAGGGTATCGGTGCAGAGATCACGTATCGCTGGTACAAAGACATCGCCGCAGCCCAGGCCGCCATCGTGGCTGGATATTTCGAACTGGTCCAATATTACATGTATCTCTACAGCGAACGATGGATTACGGTGCGCTTGACGGCAGCGGGCATGCGGTTCTTTGATTCATTGCCACGCCTGAAACTGGAGTGCGCATGACTCGTTTCCTTATTACCTTCGGCGGAAGCGCTTACGAAGCCACCACTGCCATCACCGTGCGCGATGCCGCGAAGTTCGGTGTCGATCAGGTGCTCGTTTACGATGATGTATTCCTCAAGGCGCACCCCTTCTACGAACTCAACCGCTGGCTGTTCGAGCTTCCTGGCGTCCGCGGCCTCTGCTGGTTCGCCTGGAAGCCGCTGGTAATCCTAGATGCCCTACAGAACCAGGGAACGGCAAAGGGCGATGTTGTATGCTACCTCGATGGTGATTGCTACCCCATTGCCGACCTCTCTCCGCTGTACGAACGCTGCGCGCAGGACGGTGGGCAGATGCTCTTCGCGGCACAGGGGTGCAGTAATCGCCAGTGGGTGAAGGCTGATTGCTGGGTGACGATGGCGGCCGAAGGATATTTGCCGCCCAACAGGCATCCCGTGCTGCCCGACTCCCAGCACGCCGTTGCAAGGTTTATGCTGTTTCAAAAAGGCCATTGGCATGTTCAGCAGTTTCTCATGGAGTGGTTGAGCTACTGCCTAAATCCACTCGCCACCACCTTTGGCCCGAGCGTGATTTGCAATGGCAAGGAACTGAAAGGCTTCGAACAGCACCGCACGGAGCAAGCGATCCTCAGCCTATTGGCGCATAAGTACGGCTATCACCTCTACCGCGAGGCGTGCCAATTTGGCAACGCGGAGTTGGCAGCGCACGGGACTGACGATTGGTATCAGCAATTATTCCTGCAAGTCGGAGCGAGCGGCAGAGACGACGGGAAAGGGAGTAGGTTCAGAAACGTATGACCAGCAGACGCCAAGAGGTGGTGATTATGACTAAAGACTCACGTTTGGAGTCCGAGTTGTCGAAAGGGGATGTTCCGAGAGCGGTGCGGCTTTCGATAAATAACATTACCGTGCATGCTGTCTTTTCTTCCTACACAATTCGCGACGGCTATGCAGAGTACAGAATGATCGTCACGAGCGATTAAAATGGCCATCTACCAAAGCAACCTCCGCGCCCCTGACTTGCGCCCCAGTCATCAAGAGATAAAGGCGTTCATGTGGGAGATTTTCGAGCGCGTTATGGATCGTGGCCCAGTATGTGTTAGCTGGCAACTGATCATAGAGTATTTCGATACAAGCGCGCAACTCACTAACTGGCTGAGAGAAAACCACTCTTCAATCAAAGCCGAACTAAAAGAATTCGAAGTTCGGTTTTATGTAAACCTGATATGATCTACAAAAGCAATCTGTCGGCTCCAGACTTGCGCCCCTACTTCAAACTCCTCGACCCGCCAAAGCAGCACTGCGGCTACGATGCGCCGAGCGATCCGGAATTCGATCCGAACTGCACCTATTGGACGGTTGATGAATGTGCAATTCTTTGCACCATCGCTGGATCTCTGCCGCTCCATTCCGAATGGGTTGACATCGGATGTCGCCTCGGCTGGACCGCAAAGCACATTAACTGGATGACGAATGGTATCGTATGGTGTGTTGATCCGGAGCTCAAACAGCCCGAATTTCGCAAGCGGTTCTTGGAAAATGTCGGGCCTGAATGGAATATATGGATTCACGCCTGCACGGCATCGCGATTCTTTGAATTCGATACCAACAAATACGACGGCTTCGTAATCGACGGCTGCCACGATAGTCCAGAGCCACTGAACGATGCCATGGGAGCGCACGCTCACGCGAAGCCGGACTGCATCATCATGTTCCACGACTTCCTGGGGCCGGCTATTCGCGACGGCGTTCGCTGGCTGATGGATAACGGCTGGCGCTGCCGGGTGTACTGGACGCCCAATGGGGTGGCGTGCTGCTGGAGGGGGCATGACGTGGCGACCTTGCGAATGAACGATCCGATGCCACTAGTGGAGCAAGCAGAGCGCGGCTGGTTCCCGCCAAACCACACGCCCGACCCGGCGATGGACTTCGCGCCTCACAAGGCGGCGATGGTGGACTTTCAGGACTATTGGTCGAGATGCGAATGAAATACGTGATGCTCGGATGTGCGGCGATTATTGGCATCCTAATATATTTTTCCAGCAGAACGCCGGAAGGCGCAATCGGAAGGCTTACTCCAGACAGCGGTTGCCGAATCGATGCCTACGGAAGCGGTGTTTACTATTTCGGGTGCTCGTCAGAGTTCGGCAAGGCGCTTGCTGACTTCGCCAGGACCCGTCAGATTATCTCTATCACAACAGATGTCCGGCTCCAAAACACAGCAGGCTATTGGGTGGTGACTTCGAAATGAGCGAATCGAGAAGCCAGAACGGCGAAGATCTTATCGTAGCGGCGCAGTTCCCTCCCGATTTCAAAGGCACGCTCCTGGAAATTGGTGCATGGGAGCCGATCAACCTCAGCAACTCTAGGCTACTCATCGAGGCCGGCTGGAGCGCAGTGCTGTGCGAGTTCTCGCCAATCCCCGTGAGCAAGCTGATTCGCGAGTACGCCCACATCTTCGAGCGCGTGCAGGTCATAGCGGCGGCCATCACCGCAGAGCCGGGCCACGTCGCTGAGTTCCGCATCACTGACGACGCACTGAGCGGAAACGACGCGAAGCATCTGAAGCTCTGGGAGAAAGACGGCGGATTCTATGGCAATCTTTGGGTGCCAACGCTGACGGTGCGGAAGTTACTGGATCAGTTCTTTGGCGACAGACAGATCGACTTCGCCAGCATCGATATCGAAGGCAACTCTACCGAGGTGACGATAGCGCTGCTGCGAACCGACCACCGTCCCAGGGTAATATGCTGGGAGCATAATGGCAGGGCCGTGGAGGTCATGCAAGTGGCCGAGAAGTACGGCTACAAAATGGTCCACCTCAACCAGGAAAATGCGGTGATCGCAAAGTGAGCGCCTCTCCAGGACAGTACGCGGGCTCAGCCAATCCGAAGTACAGGCACGGACTTTGCCAAACCAAGATTTATGATATATGGGCGGCCATGAAATCTCGATGTTGCTCTCCTGGCAATTCTGATTACTATCTTTATGGCGCCCGTGGCATAACCGTTTGCGAAAGATGGCTGAACGATCCAGCTACGTTCGTCAGTGACATGGGCGAGCGTCCTGACGGGATGACTCTTGACCGCAAGGACAATAACGGGCCGTACTCCCCAGAGAACTGTAAATGGTCAACACATAAAGAGCAGCGGGCAAATCAACGCTCTCATAAGAAACCAAGAAAGAGAGGGCCTATGCCCGCGAAATGCAACTGCCAAAAATGCCAGACTTGCTACAGTCGCAACTACATGAGAGCCAGAAGGGCAAGACTTTCTGTATGACCTACGACCTAAGCGCCGAAGAGATTGGCATTCTCACCGGCTGGTATCAGGCCGCTGCCGGCGAAGGCTGTGGAGCCGATACCGTCGAAGATTTTGCTTTGCTTGACAAGCTTCGTATTCAGGCACATTCGATGGACCTGTGGTTCCCTGCCGAGAACGATTGGACTGAATCTTCCAGGTCGGAGGTGCGAGCACGGATAGCAGCGATTGCTGCCTACCGAAAGCGGCATCCGGAAATGGAGTTGGTCAAGCAAATCGAAAAGGAGCAGCCGTGCCCTACGACCTAACCGGCAAGCGGGCAATCGTGACGGGAGCCTCCCGCGGGCTCGGCGCTGCGATCAAGGCGGCATTCGAGGCGGCCGGCGCGAAGGTCTATGCACCGAGCCGTGGAGAGTTCAATCTTGCTGACAGCACCGTTCCGGCTCGCATGTGGTTCCGGGCTGGTGGCAAGCTTGACATTCTTGTCAATAACGCCGCAGTGATCGGGCCAATGGGACCGGCAGAGACAAACACCCTGGCAGACTGGCGCGAGTGCTTCCAGGTAAATCTATTCACGCCTATGCAATTGTGTGCGCTCGCGGTCGCAAACATGAAGGCATCCAAAACCAAGGGGAGCATCATCAACATCAGCGGCGGCGGCGCCTGCAACCCGAGGCCAGGATTCTCGGCGTATGCGACCTCCAAGTGCGGGCTCGTGCGCTTCAGCGAGACGGTGGCCGAGGAGTGCCGCGAGTTTGGCATCCGCGTCAACTGCGTGTCTCCGGGAGCGATGGACACGAGGCTTGGCGCTGCGGATATCACCACCAACAAAGAGCGCGAATTTGCGGACCCGGCCCTCGCCGCGCAACTCGTTACATTTCTGGCCTCGGATGCCTCACGCCCCATCACTGGCAAGCTGATCTCTGCCGTCTGGGACCCGTGGCCGGAGTTGGAGCGGAATTTGAGCAAGGGAGCGGACATGTACACGCTGCGGAGAGTGACGCCGTGAAAACCTACGATGTGAAGTATTCCACCGAAATAGTGCCAGTCGATCCCGATCCCGATGTGGTCTTAGGGTCAGAAATACGCATGCAAGAGGAAATGTCACGGGCGCTGGCCGAGGCCATGTACAAAGCCGTACGCCGAGAAGAGGCTCGGATCTTCATTGGAGCCTTGGACAAATGAGAGAGCGCCCGAACGTTGCGATAATCGGCTGCGGTCGCATGGGCCAGCGGAGAGCCAATGCGCTGGGCGATACGGCGGTGCTGATCGCTGTCTCTGATCTGGACGTCGATAAGGCAGTCCATATGCAAGCTATCGTAAACGATGTTGGCATATATCCAGATTGGCGGCATGCATGCAAGGATCTGGACATCGACATCGTGATAGTCTGCACCACGCCGGATGTAGCGCCGGAGATCGCATTCGCGGCGGCCCAAGCGGGCAAGCATGTGCTCATCGAGAAGCCGGGAGCCACACACGCAGACGACCTCCAGAAAGTCTTTAATGTTGCGTGGCAGAAGGTTAAGGTCCGCGTCGGCTACAATCTCCGCTACCACCGGGCAATCCGCGAGGCGCATAAGTTCGCTGTCCTTCATCAACCATTCCTTGGCGACCTGATGTATATTCGAGGCGTCTACGGCCATGGCGGCCGACTTGGAATGGAGAAGGAGTGGCGCTGCGACCCAAAGATTTCAGGCGGCGGCGAACTGATCGACCAGGGCGTGCATTTGATTGACCTGAGTCGGTGGTTTCTTGGAGACTTCAATAGAACTAAGAAAGCTTATGCCGCACCTACTTGCTTTTGGAATACAGAGGTGGAGGATAATATCTTTCTGCTAATGCGTACAGAAGATGATCCGCCGAAAGCCATTCAGCTTCACGCCTCCTGGACCGAATGGCGCAATACCTTCCTCTTCGAGATCTTCGGCACTCGCGGAAAGCTCGAAATTAACGGCCTCGGCGGAAGCTACGGGATTGAGCGGCTGACGCTATCGCAGATGTCGCCGCAGATGGGGCCGCCACAGGTCACCAGTTGGGAGTATCTCGGCGAAGACGACAGCTTCGAGACGGAGTGGGCGGAATTCCTGCGCGACATCCGCGAGGATCGAGAGCCGGAGCCCGGAATCAGGGATGCGCAAGCGGTGTTGAGAGTGGTCGAGGAGGTTTATGGAACGCGTTGAGCTTGAATTCGCTGGAGCTATCGCTTCATCAAGGAGTTCATTCTGGCACTGATCACTGGCTGCGAAGCAAGAGTAGCTTCTTGCAGGATTAGAGAACCTGATTCCGCTTTTTAAGGCGCACAAGCCAGAAGGCTGGATAGATTTTCGTGATAGGGAGTTGAATTTGGAGTGGCGCGGAGGGCTCTACGTGAATATGGATATTACGCCAGGAGTCATTCAAATGAAGGCCATTTTCGGCTCTCGCGCGACGGCCAATTTGGCGGCCAGTCAGTTTTACTTGGCTACCGGCTACGACGCTAAGGCTGGCCATGAGGGCGAAAGTCTCATCTGGACCGTCATGATTACGATGCCCGATTCGGAGGTCTGCTGGTGAGAAAATGTGGCTGGTATTGCTTGCGTCTCGTGAAGCCCGATGAAGGAATGCCTCGATGGATTGTGGGATTCTGGAATGAGGCCAAACGCGAATGGAGATTGCCTGGAAGGGTCGAGACGAGGCACAGGGACATTATGGTCGTCGGCCCGATTCTAGCGATTCCGGTGGATTATGAGTAGCTCAACTCCAGTACTCGAATCCTGCGAAAACTGCCGATTCTTCAAGGCCGACAATCCCACAGAGCAGGGCGGTGGAGTGTTCGGCAAGTGCAGGGCGCATCCGCCAACTGTAACCGGCAGTTCGGATCTTGGACCGGAAACGGAGTGGCCGGATGTGACTGCTAAGGAATGGTGTGGGGAATGGCAGGGCGCGAAATGGGCCGCAGAGGCGCAAGAATCCTCGCAGCAATTCTTAAGGCGGTCGGAAAGCGTTAGCAAAAACCTCAGGCTTCACTCCATAGCAGGATCGGACTGCCTCGAAGGGGCGGCTGCTGACATAATCGATCGGCTGCTGAGAATCATCTACGAATTGGAGCAACGGGACTGATGACCTCCCGCATAATCGCCATCATGCCGTGTCGCAATTCCGCTTGGATATTGGGGCTCTCTGCGCGGGCGCTGCTCATGTGGGTGGACCATCTGATAATCCTTGACCATTGCAGCACGGACGCGACACCGAACATTTGCATCGCTCTGGCGATCGAATACGGCGAAGAGCGCGTCAGTTATCTGTACGACGGGTTGCCGACTTGGGCCGAGATGGCGCATCGGCAGCGGTTGCTTGACGCGGCGCGGATGCTCGATGCCACGCACATCGTGACAATCGATGATGACGAGGTTTTATCTGGCAACCTGCTCCCGAAGATTCGCGCATGGGTCGAGAATATTCCGCCCGGCGCGATACTCCAGTTGCCATGGCTCCAGCTTCGAGGCTCCATCTACACCGTTCACATCGACGGCCTGTGGGGCACGCAAGATGTCAGCACGGCGTTCCGCGACGAGCCCGCGTACTGCTGGAAGGCGCGTGAGGGCTACGACCATCACCACCGGCATCCGATGGGGCGCGGATTCGTGCCTTGCGCTCCGCTATCGCCAGGGAATCGCACGGGTGGGCTGATGCACTTTCAAATGGTGAGCGAGCAGCGGCTGAAGTGGAAGCAGTTCCTCTATAAGCTCACCGAGCGCAAGCGCTGGCCGAATCGCATGACGGCCGCACAGATCAACGCGATGTACGATCCGACCGTCGAAGGCCTCGGCCTCATGAGCCGCGTTCCCGAATCTTGGTGGGCACCCTACGTGGACCTGATGGAGCACCTCCACGTGGACGCGCGGCCCTGGCAGATGGCAGGGGTGAAGCGACTGCTAGCCGAGAATCCGAGGCTGGCGGATGGGCTGAACAGTTACGGGTTGGAGTTATGAACGTAGAAGAACTTAGGAATAAGGGCGGAGGGGAGGCAAGGTTTATTGCCTTGATCGAATCTCTTTGCAATGCTGCTATTGACGTCAGGAGCAAAATCACGTGCTGTCTAAGTGCCGAAGACAACGAATGGAGCTTTGGAGAGGGGCTTGTATCGGCAACCAAAGATTATAAACGGCTGATGAGATTGGCCAAAGAATACGCGGACTCGGTATGCGACGAGCCAGAAAACCTTGTATGGGAATTGATGGCAATCGCTGCCAGAAACGCAAATCAGTCCCCGATTCTTCCGTGGTGATACCATTGCCCCATGAACCAGCGGCTACACCAGTTCGCTAATACGCTCCTCCGTCGCGCCTTCAATAGGCTCAATCCCGTCCGTCAACCCGTGCCCGAAACGGACATGGAGCGCGACCTCAAGGCGCTGCTGGCCAAGGCGATAGCGCCACCTGACCCGGAGGCTGTCCACCGTGCCGCATACGTTGAGCGATGCCACGAGTTGATGGAAGCGCGACAGATGGCCGGCGCGGGGCCGTGGCTGGTCCACGAGGCGCGTGCCACTATCAACCAACCCGGAAGGTTCAAAGAGGCGAATCCGTTCCTGTCGCAGGGCGCGACTGGGGATCTCGATCTTGCGCTACAAAATGTAGAGTGGCGGCGCGAGGTCAACTTCTCACTGCTTGAGTTCTCGCGCTGGGGCATTCAGCAAATCATCCTGATATCGCGGCTGTACTACCTGAAGCACCCGTGGTTGCGTCGCGGCATTAACCTCTCGGCAGCATACGTGTTCGGCCAGGGCGTGGAACTTTCTTCACCTGATCCCGATGCTAACGATGTTCTCAAGCGCCTCATCGAAAACAACAAATCCGTGCTGGGACAAATCGCGCTCACCGACTTGCAGAAGCGGAAGATGTACGACGGAAACCTATTCTGGCGCCTATTCCCAGACACCCAGGACAGCGGCGACGTTAGTGTGCGGCTGATTGATGCCACCGAAGTGCAGGACATCATCTGCAACCCCGATGATGCAGCGGAAGAGTGGTACTTCCGGCGCACGTGGACGCAGCGGATATTTGACCCGAAATCTGGAGAGATTCGCACGGAGAGCGCCGAGGCTTGGTATCCAGCCCTGTGGTTTAAACCAACCAAGCGAGAGGCGACCATCAATGGAATCCCCGTGCAATGGGACTCGCCCGTCTACCATCGCAAGGTCGGTGGGGTGGCTTCTTGGATCTGGGGTTGCCCGCCGATCTATCCAGCACTCGAATACAGCAAAGAGGGCAAGAAGTTCCTGGAGGCTTTCGCTTCCGTCTGGCAAGCGCTCCACCAAATCGCTATTGTGATGCAGACCAAGGGCGGCCAGCAAGCCATCATGGGGGCCAAGGGCCAGATGCAGACAGGTGCTGGACCGACCGGAACAGTATGGGACCCGAATCCTACTCCCCTGCCTGGCTCAACATTCGCCTCAGGCCCTGGCACCACAGTCGAAGCGTTCAACATGAAGGACGCAGGGGGCGACCCGGGACGCATCAAAGAGTTTCGCAATATGGTCGCATGTGTCATTGGTATTCCGCCAACATGGCTGGGTGACATGGAGACGTCTAACCTCAGCACCGCACAAACACTCGACAGGCCCACAGAACTCGGCTTTCTGCTTATGCAGGAGGAGTGGCAGGAGGACTTGGTGGTGATGGGGCGGTACGCGCTCCAGGTGTCAAAGGCTGCCCCCAGCGGGAAACTGAAGGAAGCATTGCAAGAGCGCTGGAAGGCCAGCAATATGATCTTGGATATGACCAAGATTGAGATTCGTGAAGCTGGCCGCAAGATGAAGAACTGCCACTGGGTCTACGAAGCTTCGAAGCAGCCAACGCCCGATGTCATCGAGGTAGTCTGCAAGTTCCCCGCAATTCGCGAGGGCGACACTCCGCAACAGGTCGCTGCCATCGTGGACGCGCTCACTCTCCGCGGCCAACAGGTGAGCGGCATTGACGAGCGTGCGGGAGTCTCGAAACTAATGGAGACTCTGGACATCGAGGGCGTCACCGATATCATCGACGCAATGTACCCGCCGAAGTCCTACATTGGCGACTACCAGGACCGCACGCAGGCGCCGGAAGTGGCTAACCTGCCGCAGCTCATCGACGCTGTTATTCACTCGATGACGCTAGGGAACCGGCAAGGCCAGATAGTCGGGATCGACGAGAAGGAGGGCATTCGGATGCTCTTCAAGCTTCTCCAGATTCCGAATGCCGACCAGATCGTGGAGAAGATGTTCCCCAAGGGCGAGTATGATTTGGACCGCACCAAGGAGGAAATTGCGCCGCCAGTCCAGAAGCTCACGCCCAATCCTGGAGGGCTACCGCAACTCAACCCGGCGACTGGGCAGCCAACAGTCCCAGTGACCGCGCCCGTCAAGGAAGCCGAACTAGAAACCGCGCTCCATAATCTGCTGGGAGCGCTCAAGATATTTGAGGCAAGTCGAAATGCCAATCGTCCAAACGGTCACGCCTGAATGCGCAGATGATCCGTGCTGCGTGAAGCACCTGAACAAATCGATAGCCAAAAGAACGCTGGAAACCGCAGAGCATTGGGACTGCCCCGACTGTGGATGCGAATGGCTGCCGCGTGAAGTGGATGGAATTCGAGTCTGGAGGCCCTGTGTCTTCTTCGCCATCTTCAAGCACTAGTCGCATCCAGCAGCTTTCGGATGCTATCGACGCGCACTTTGACGCGATGATGTATCCTGGCATGCCAAGGATGCTAGCCGATCAGATCAACCAGCAGCGCAATGCGGCCCACGCCCAATTGAGAAACCAGATAATGGCCGAGGTGCTGCGCTCGTGAGCCCGCTCGCTGAGGCCGTCGAGCAACTTTCCGCCCTGCTGGTCCGCGCATCTCTGCGGGTCGATGAGGCTGGCCGCTCCTATTACTACGAGGAGGTCAACGTCAAGCGCTTCGTGCCTGACGATGGCGCGTGTGAGATCTGCGAAGATGCTGCGGATCTGGACTGGATAGAGGATGATGCGGTCTTTGAGGGGGTCTTCGGCGATGAGGACGGGCCGCCGCTGCATCCCCACTGCGGATGCGGTCTAGAATACAAAGTGAAGCGCCAGCGGGTGTACACTTGATGTGGGCGGTTTGTGCCATCTCGCCGGACACCCAGCAGCGAAGTATCCATGGGACCCGGCCCATTCGGTTAGCAATCACCGAGGATGGCCGTCAGAGTTGAGTCCAAAGGAGCGTGACACGGCCGTTCACGACTCTGGCACCGCCCCGCATAGTACACTCAAGCCATGACACTCTCAGTCCTATTCTGGGTCCTCATGATTGTCTGGTTGGTGTTCGGATGGATCGGCAGGCCGACGCCCGCAACGCCGTACTACTGGCCAAATACGCTGTTGGGATTTGTGCTGTTCGCCATTCTTGGCTGGGCTGTATTCGGTGCGGCGATCAAGTAGAGAATAGCGGGAACTTGCGCTCGCCGCGTTTGGTGACAGGGAATCGCTGCTGGGCTTGCGCATCGACTTCCAGCGCTGCCTGCCTGTACGCCTTCTCCACACCCATTCCTTGGCGCACCAAGCCCAGTGCGATGCTATCGAGCGAGCGGGTTGCTTCGTAGCGCAGCGTGACGGACTTGGCGGGCATCTTCATAAAGCTTGGCGGAGAGTAGAGGAATCGAACCCCCATCCTTTCGGAGCGCCGGTTTTCAAGACCGGAGACAGACCTTCCGTCCGTACTCTCCAAGCTATGGTACCATCGCGCCATGACGCTCCACACTCCCACCTGGGTGACCGGCGATGGCGCGGTCCACGCCCTTTCAACTATTCCTGGCGCTCCACAGGCGTGCAAGTGGTTTCAGCTTGTCGGGCAGGCCATCGCGGGCAATAGCAGGCTCGGAGATGCAAATATTGGGGATACGGCAGGCATTCCGCTCTCTGCTGGAGGTGGTCAGTTCAATCCGCCAATCGCCGAGGACTACAACTTCTACGACCTCACGGCGATCTATTACAAGCTGGCCATAGGCGATACGGCGGTGTTCGTATGCGCCTGATTGTGGCGTTGCTGCTGGTGGCTGTTGCGCACGGGCAGCCGATCAATCCTCCCGGTGGCGGCACGAACACCTGCACTACGGGATCCGGATGTACGCTCGCCAATGGCAGCACGGCAACCACACAGAGCGCTCTCGACAGCAGCACGAAGGTGGCGACGAACTCTTATGTGGACGCTGCCGTTGCGGTCGCAAACGCTGGCGTAGCGCTCAGCTATACCACGGACCACACATTGAACAGTGGCGATTGCGGCAATTGGCTGGTGGTCAACGGGACGGCTACCACCCTTACATTGGCCAATCCGCCAATCTCCGCGACGTGCAAGTTTGGAGTGATCAACATCAACGCTTCCGCACATACCGTTTCGCGGAACAGCACGACCATAAATGGCGTTGCCTCGAATATCACTATCCCCGGAATCTCCGGTGTTTCTGCGAGTGAACAGCAGTGCTGGACCGCTCCTGACGGTGCAAATTATGTCTGCTCGTTCGGGCTTGCAGGAGCGGCGGGCTCGAATGGGACGAACGGGAGCGATGGCGGAACGGGAATCACGGTCTACAGCGGCCTGGCGGGTGTGTCCCTATCGAATGCGACGATCTTTTTCCCCATTGGCGGCGGCGGCTTGGCAAGCGCCACGGAGGCCAGCGTATCCTCACACGTCCAATCGTCGATCGCCGTCACGGATTTTGGTGTGGATCTTTCGGCGTCGCTTGGGACTACCATCGCGGCCAATAACGTGGTTGTTGTCACGTGGCGAAAGAACGGCTCGGACACCGCCGTCACCTGCACGATCACCAACCCGGCAACGGCCTGTTCGGATGTCACTCATAATTTCTCGGCAGTGGCAACCGATGTTCTCGATATCAAAGCGGTTTTCACGGGAACGATCTCAGCGACTCCGAATTGGACTATGAATGTCCAGATGGGAACTTCCGTAGGGGGAGCCACCTATTCGCCGCCTTACATTTCGTTCGGAGGGGCCTCCTACGGTCCAGTGTTCGCACTGACCGCGCCTGCACTGACTGGCTGGACTGCTGAGAACTCCGCATCGCTCACAACGAGTGGCGGTTACCTCTACATCTCTGCGGCGGCCACGAGCGCCGTTACCCTGCGTGGCATCTATCGCACTGCACCGAGCGCGCCTTACATCGTCACCTACTTTATTGATGACGACATCGGCGGGATCACAACTGCTGGTGGAGAGTTGGGGGTAGGGGCGGGATGGAGGCAGAGCAGCACGGGCAAGATCATTAATTTCCTGGCATTATTCAGCGGATCGTCTCCACAGATTGCCATGGACTACTGGAATACGACCACGAGCAACAACTCGACCGCGGCGAGCGTTACCGGAACATCGATTATGGCTGCTGTGGTTCGGCGCGGATATTTCATCCGAATTCAGGATGACAACACTAATCTCACGGTCTTTACCTCGATGGACGGGATCAATTTCGATCAGGTGTTTCAGAAGGGGCGTACGGCGTTCATGAGCGGAGGCCCCGATCAACTCTGGCTTGGAATGTATCCCAACAGTGGCGCTGCCCGGCTGTACGTTTACTCCATGGTGATTCAGTGAGGCGTAAGCTCTGGCTGTGTTGTGTGGTGGGCATCCTTGGCGCGACAGTGACGTTGCTGACGGATCATTACACTAATGCCAGACTTGGCACCAATGATTTCGAGACTTTCATTTCCCCGGCCACGGTGACGAGCGCCAATTTCGGCAAGCTCTGCACCTATTCGGTAGACGGCGACGTCTATGCACAGCCGCTCTACGTGCCGAATGTTTCTGGCGTCACAGGCCAATCGGGCGCCGTGAATCTTCTGGTCGTTGCCACGATGCACTCTTCGCTGTATGCCTTCAACGCGGATAAGTGCGGCGCGCCAATCTGGAATACGAACTTCGGCACGAACCAAGCCCCGAACAGCTACGTCAACACCATGGGTGATGGCATCTATAACCGGGAGACTGGATGCAAGGGAACGCCCATCATTGAGCCGTCTGGCCAGATGATTTACTCGGTGTGCTCGACGGCAACGACATGGGTGCTGCGAAAGACGAACCTCCTCGATGGGACGCAAGTGGCGAACGTGATAATCACGGGCACGGTTTCGGGTATTACCTTCTGTCCGCTTTGTCAGCAGAACACCGCAGGGGCAACGCTGAGTAATGTAGCCTTTCCTGCATCGCCGGGACGGATCTACGTGAGCTTTGGAAGCATGTTTGACGATGCCTCTCGGGGTTCCTGGTATGGCTGGGTCTTTGCGTATGATGCTTCGCTCTCACAGACGGCAGTATTCTGCACTACGTGCGCTGGCGGGCAAGCAAAAGGTGGCGTCTGGCAGGCTGGCGGCGGGCTATCGGTGGACTTAAGCGGCAACCTCTATGCGATTACGGGAAACGGTGGCGGCACGCCGGCTGCTGGCAATCTGTGCCTGTCGGTGATTAAGTTGAGCCCCGCGCTGGCGCTGCTCGATTGGTATTCTACCTCGGATTACTCCACCTACAACACCAACGATTGGGACCTCTCATCTGGTCGGCCGATGCTCATCCCTGGCACATCGCTCGTGGTCTTTGGAGATAAAAACTACGCCCTGACCTCGTTGAACACTGCGTGCATGGGGAATATCGGCGGTACCAACAACGGTTGCACTGCCCCGCAAACATTTGCGACTGGAGCGGCCAGTGGACCGAGCGATCACCGTGGTATTTACGGCGGCGTCTATATTCCTGGCCTTCACGAGGGATTCTTTCCGAACACGACTGGCAGCGTGTATGCGTTCAGCCTTACCGGATCAACGTGGAATACCACGCCTGTCATCAGCTCAGGAACATATCAGTTTCCAGGCTCTCAAATGATGGCGTCCTGCAACAACGGAAGCGCCTGCATTGTGTGGGGCACAATGCCAGTGTCCGGGGATGCCCTACTTACTCCGCGGGCCGCTAAGCTCGTAGCGTTCAATCCGACCACTCTGGATGAATACTGGAGCAGCACGGGGCGTGCTGGTGATGCGGTGGGTACGCTGGCGAAACTCACGATACCGACTGTGGCCAATGGGAAGATCTACGTGGGAACGCTCGACCAGACGGTAGTGGTCTACGGCCCGAATCTGGTCAACCACATTCTTATCGGGCAGATCAAAGGTCTTTAGCTTCCTCGGCAGGCTTGTCTGGAAACTGAGGATTTGGAAAATTCAGGATGTAGCGAGCGATTGCGGTTCCCTCGAACATTGCGCCAGGGGCGCATCCATACTTGCTGGCTAACTCCTTACGCACGGCATTAGCCCCAGCGATGAAATTGCGCGCGCCAATCATCGCGGCATCCTGCTCTCTCTGCTTTCGGGCGTGCTCAGTGCGGCAGTTTTGGCACCAGGGGTTGCCATTCGACGGAGCATTCTTACCGCATTTGGAGCAGAGTTTCTTCTCAGATTCCATGGAATAATTAAACCATTTCTTGCTACGAATCGGTGAACGTCCGTACCATCATTGCCAGACATGGCCCGCAAAGTTCTCACGGCAGCTTATGCCGCACTCGCTCTCAGGCTTCAGGAATCGATGGACGCTGGCGACTCATTGAGCGCTGGCGATATCCGCAAACGGCTATCCGATGCGTGCAGCGACTTGGGCAAGGGCAGTGGTAAATGGTGCTACTACCTGGATAGTTTCGGAGACGGGGAATCGGGCGACGTCATTTACTCCTGTGGCGGCGACACTTGCCGCGCACCATACGAAATGTCGAGCGGTGCGAACGGCGAAACAGCCAAGTGCATCATCAATACCGACGATGCCGAGGATGTTGTTCCGCGCACCGTCTATGAAGTCGAGCAGGACGAAGCGGATCACATCGCCAGCATGGAGTCGCTGCGCACAGAGAAGCTTTACGGTGACGTGGTGCCGGTGTACGAGCGCTTCATTCCGAAGGCAACCCGCGAAAAGGCGAGCGCTTCGGATTTCGCTGGTAATGGCAAGAGCTTCCCGATTCTCAAGGCCGAGGATGTAGCGGCGGCGGCCAGCAGCTTGGGCCGAGCAGGTCCCGGAAATCTGGATGCCGGAACGATCAAGTCCAACATCATCCGCATTGCCAAGCGCAAGGGATTCCCGCTCCCGAAGGCATGGCAGAAGGATGGCAAGGCCAGCGAGAGTGCGGAGGTGGAAATCCTCGACGCGGATGGCATCATTGCCAAACTGCAAGAGGCTGGCGCGCGGCACTCTTC
>Ga0137403_10001127_pt1 | contig 33825 bp, 37 predicted proteins | sample CZOMad2_1_16fung_FD_122057 | JGI IMG/M metagenome (GOLD analysis project Ga0137403, IMG submission 122057) | Vadose zone soil fungal communities from Angelo Coast Range Reserve, California, USA - CZOMad2_1_16fungal (Hybrid Assembly) | ecosystem: Environmental > Terrestrial > Soil > Vadose zone... | reverse complement strand
CCACCAAGGGGCAGAACTGGAATAGCTGGAGCGTGCCCGAGCTGGACACCCTCCTCGACGAGGGCCGCCGCACCATGGACCCGAGGAAGCGCAAGGAGATCTACGACCGCGCGCAGATCATGATCCTCGAGAACGTGCCGCACCTCTGGCTCTATTCCGCCGACTCCATCGATTTCACCCAGACCAGCGTGAAGGGCTTCCGCCAGCACCCGACCACCATGCTCTATGGCTTCGAGGGCGCGTGGCTCGACAAGGCCTGATTCCGCGAGGAGACGACATGCGGTTCGACGGCAAAGTAGCGCTGGTAACGGGCGCGGGATCGGGCATCGGACGGGCCACGGCCATGGGGTTCGCGGCGCGTGGTGCGCAGGTCGCGGTGGCCGACATCGATCGGGCGAAGGCGGAGGCGGTGACGGCGGAGATCACGGGGGCGGGGGGCAAGGCGGTGGCCATCGTGGCCGATGCGGGGGCCCCCGCGGGCATCGAGGCCATGATCGGGGGCACGGTGGCGGCGTTCGGCGGCCTCGACATCCTGCACAACAATGCCTTCGGGCAGCCGCCGCTGCCGCCGGGACAGAGCCGGCTCGCCTTCACCGGCGAGCTCGACGACAACGTGTGGGCGCACGTGATCAACATCGGGCTCACCAGCGTGTTCCGCGCCACCAAGCGCGCCATCCCCGAGCTGCTCAGGCGCGGCGGTGGGGCCATCGTGAACACGGCGTCGATCTCCGGTCTCTTCGCCGACTTCGCCATCGGCGCCTACAATGCGGCGAAGGCCGGGGTCATCAATCTGACCCGGGTCACGGCCATCGAGTACGCGGGGCGCGGCATTCGCGTGAACTGTGTCTGTCCCGGGGCCATCGACACGCCGCTCCTCAGACCCTCGCTGTCCATTCCCGGTTTCGCCGAGGGCACCATCGCGCAGATTCCCATGCGGCGCTTCGGCCGGCCCGAGGAGATGGCCAATGTCGTGATGTTCCTGGCCTCCGACCTCGCCTCGTATGTCACGGGAGCGGCGGTGGTCGCGGATGGCGGCCTCACCGTGCAGACGGGGATGCCGTCGCGGATCCCGCTGCCCTGACCCAGGCGGGCCGGATCGAAGGCGGGCTGCGGGTGTAGTATCTCCCCCGTGGCGCGTGCCGCCCCAAGGGTGAGGCGGTTCCCCGCGCGCGAAACGGCGATGGGCCCCCCATGATGAGAGGAGGACGGCGATGACCTCGCTCGACATCAACGGCAAGCGCTACGACGTGGACCTCCCCGACGACACCCCGCTCTTGTGGACGCTGCGCGATCAGCTCGGCATGACGGGCACCAAGTTCGGCTGCGGCATGGCCCTGTGCGGTGCCTGTACCGTGCACGTGAACGGACAGCCGGTGCGCTCGTGCTCCACGCCCATCTCCGCGGTGGCCAACACCAAGATCGTGACCATCGAGGCCATCGAGGCGGACAAGGTCGGCCGGGCCGTGCAGGCGGCGTGGGTGGACATGGGTGTTCCCCAATGCGGCTACTGCCAGGCCGGTCAGATCATGTCCGCGACGGCGCTTCTCAAGCGCAATAAGAAGCCCTCCGACACCGAGATCGACGAGGCCATGTCCGGCAATATCTGCCGATGCGGCACCTACGTGCGTATACGCTCCGCCATCAAGCAGGTGGCGGCGCAGGGAGGTGCGAAATGAGCGCCCCCCGGCTTCCCATCCCCGGCTTGGCAGGTGACGTGTCGCAGGACAGGCCCGTGATGCTCGCGAATGTCAGCCGCCGGCGCTTCCTCCAGGGCGTGACCGCCCTCGGCGGTCTCGTCCTCGCCGCCGGCTTCCCCTCGTTGGCCCGGGCCGCCGATCCGCCGAAGTACGGCGCCGACGGCATGCCCAATGGCTGGGTGGACGACCCGCTCGTCTTCGTGGCCATCGGCACCGACGGCATCGTCTCCATCGTCTGCCACCGTTCCGAGATGGGTCAGGGCGTGCGTACGGGCATGCCCATGATCGTGGCCGACGAGCTCGAGGCCGACTGGAAGCGCGTGCGGGTGGTGCAGGCGACGGGTGACGAGAAGCGCTACGGCAACCAGGACACCGACGGCTCGCGCAGCACGCGGCATTTCTTCGAGCCGATGCGCCGCTGCGGGGCGGCGGCGCGCTCCATGCTCGAGGCCGCGGCCGCCGCGCAATGGGGTGTGCCCGTCAGCGAAGTGGAAGCGAAGAACCACGAGGTGGTGCACAAGGCGAGCGGCCGGCGCGCCGGCTACGGATCGCTGGCCAAGGCCGCGGCGAGCCAGCCCGTGCCTTCGCGGGATCAGGTGCGCCTCAAGGACCCGTCGCAGTTCCGCTATATCGGCAAGGGCCAGCTCAAGCTCGTGGACGGCCGCGACATCGTGACGGGCAAGGCCCAGTACGGGATGGACACGCGTCTGGATGGCCAGCTCTACGCCGTGGTGGCCCATCCGCCCGTCTACGGGGGCAAGCTCAAGAGCGTGGATTCGGCGGGGACACTCAAGGTGCCCGGCGTGATCAAGGTGGTGGAGATCGAGCCCACCGCGGGTCCCGCCGAGTTCAACCCGCTGGGCGGCGTGGCGGTTATCGCGAACAACACGTGGGCGGCCATCCAGGGGCGCAAGGCTCTCAAGCTCACGTGGGACGACGGTCCGAATGCCACGTACGACTCCGTCAGCTTCAAGAAGACGCTCGAGGAGGCTGCGGGCAAGCCCGGCAAGGTCGTGCGCAACGATGGCGACTTCGACGCGGCCGCCGCGGCCGCCGCCAAGCGCATCACCGCCGAGTACTACATTCCGCATCTCGCGCACGCGCCCATGGAGCCCCCGGCGGCCACCGTGCGCATCACCGGAGGCAAGTGCGAGGTATGGGGCTGCGTGCAGTCGCCCCAGGCCACGCGGGACCGGGTGGCCAAGCGACTGGGCATGTCGGCGGACGACGTCACGGTGAACGTCACGCTCCTCGGCGGAGGATTCGGCCGGAAGTCCAAGCCCGATTTCGCGGTGGAGGCGGCCATCCTGTCCAAGGCCATGGACGGCAAGCCGGTCAAGGTGACGTGGACACGCGAGGACGACCTGCAGCACACCTATTTCCACACCGTGTCGGTGGAGCATCTGGAGGCGGGGGTCGACGCGCAGGGCAAGCCCGTGGCCTGGCTGCACCGGACCGTCGCGCCGACCATCTTCTCGACCTTCGTGGCGGGGGCGAAGCAGGAGGCGGCCCTCGAGCTCGGCATGGGCGTCATCAACGTGCCCTTCGCCATTCCCAATGTCCGCATCGAGAATCCCGAGGCCGAGGCGCACACGCGCATCGGGTGGTTCCGCTCCGTCTCGAACATTCCCCACGCTTTCGCGGTGCAGTCGTTCGTGGCCGAGCTGGCGGCGGCGGCCGGGCGTGACCAGAAGGACTTCCTCCTGGAAGTGATCGGCCCCGCGCGCGTGGTCAGCCCGGAAGCCCTGAAGGACAGCTGGAATCACGGTGAGTCCCCCGAGCGGTACCCCGTGGACACCGGGCGACTGCGCCGGGTAGTCGAGACCGCGGCGAAGGAAGCAGGGTGGGGACGCAAGCTGCCCAAGGGCCGCGGGCTGGGCATCGCCGCGCACTACAGCTTCGTGAGCTATGTCGCCTCCGTGGTGGAGGTGGCGGTCGACAGCAAGGGGGTGGTGACCATACCGCGTGTGGATATCGCGGTGGACTGCGGCGCCACCGTCAACCCCGAACGCGTGCGGGCGCAGATGCAGGGCGCCTGCGTCATGGGGGTTTCCGTGGCCACGCTGGGCGAGATGAGCTTCAAGGCGGGCCGGGCGGAGCAGGACAATTTCCACACGTATGAGATCACGCGCATGGCCGGCGCGCCCCGGGACATCCGGGTGTACGTGATCCCCGGCGACTACAGCAAGCCGATGGGCGGCGTGGGAGAGCCCGGAGTGCCGCCGGTGCCCCCCGCACTCTGCAATGCCATCTTCGCCGCGACGGGCAAGCGTATCCGGAATCTGCCCATACGCGATCAGCTGAAAGTCTGAGGGACGCGGGAGGGGACGGCGTGAGTGCGAGCTCACGCCGTCCCCCTTCAGACGGAGACGCGGATGCCCTTCCGGTAGAGAGCCCACATCACGAGAAGCCACAGCAGCACGTTCCCCAGCGCCCACGCGAGCGATGCCGCGGCGGGCCTGAGCCAGGGGGCGAAAAAGCGTTCGTACAGCACGGCCTGGAGCACGCGCGAGTGACCGGCGCCGTCCATCACGTGAACGCGGGTCAGGACAATGGCGAGGAGCGTGGAGAGGAAGAAGATGGCAAGAGCGTTGACGCCGAAGACCACGAACGGACGTGTCCACCACGTCCATCCCTTGACCTCGATCATCCAGGCGCAGGCGGCCAGCGCGAGCAGCGCCGCCCCCGCCGTGAACACCGCATAGGAGCTGGTCCACAGGGCCTTGTTGATGGGAAAGACCTGCGCCCACGCGAGCCCGATGGCCATGCCGGCCGCGCCGCTCCACGCCAGTCCCTTCACGGCCGCCCCCGTCGACGGCGCCGCCCTCACGAAGTGGCCGGTGAGAACACCGAAGAGCGTGGTGGCGATGGCGGGCAGCGTGCTCAGGATGCCCTCGGGATCGTAGACGCGTCCGAGACGCCAGATGTGCGGGCCGAGCAAGGCGCGGTCGAGCCACGCCGCGAGATTGCCCTCCTTGCCCAGATCTCCCGCGCCAAAGCCGGGTACGGGGACGAGGGTGAGGAGCGCCCAGTAGCCGAGGAGCGCCGCCCCGGCCACCGCGGCCTGGGTGCGCCACTCCGTGAACACGAAGAGCAGCGCGGCCACGAGATAACACGCGGCGATGCGCTGCAGCACCCCGGGCAGGCGGATGGTGGCCGCGTCGAAGTTCGACACGGCGTGCAGGACGAGCCCGAGGGCGAAGATGATCGCCGCGCGTCGCAGGATGCGCAGGATGACGCCCGCTCGCCCCTCGTCGTGGAGGCGCCGCCCGAGGGCGAGCGGTATGGCCACGCCGACGATGAAGAGGAAGAAGGGGAAGATCAGATCGGTCGGGGTCCAGCCATGCCAATCGGCGTGACGAAGCGGCGCGTATACGGCGCCCCATGTTCCGGGATTGTTGACGAGCACCATGCCCGCCACGGTGAGGCCGCGGAACACGTCGATAGAAAGGATACGCCGGTCCGCCACGCCCCCAGTGTATCGCCGGCCCTCTCGTGGGCGGCCTTTTGACCGCTCGGGCGCCCTGTGGCAGGATCGCTGCGAGGAGGAAGGCCATGCCGAAAAAGGAAACCATCCGCGTCGAGAAGATGGCCGCTTCGAATCCCAACCTGTCCCTGGCCACTCGCTTCGGCAATCTCGTCTTCGTGGCCGGCCAGACCGGGCGGCATCCCGTCACGGGCGAGCTCGGCAAGGACATCCGCGAGCAGACCCGCAACACTCTCGAACGGATCAAGGTGATTCTCGCCGCGGCGGGTACCTCGCTCGACAATGTGCTGACCGTGACCACGCACCTCACCAGGCGCGAGGACCTCGCCGCCTACAACGAGGAGTACGGGCGCTACTTCCCCGACAACAAGCCGGCCCGGACGACGGTGGAGGTGATGCTGAACTCCCCGGATCTCCTCGTGGAGATCACCGTCACCGCCTGCATCCCCGACTGAGAGAGGACCCGAGATGGCCAACTGTGCGGCGGGGCCCGGCCGTTGCAAGATCGCGTGCACCGGAGGTTGTGGCTGCGTGTACGTGCACGAGACCGACCAGTGCACGTGCGAATGCTTCGCGCGCTTCGACAAGCTGCTCGCCCGCGAGGTCTCCTGACCCGTTCCGGTGTCGCTGAGCTCCCGTCACCAGGGCCTCCTGGCGCTGATCACGGTCGTGCTCGCCTGGGGACTGACCTGGCCGGTCAACAAGGTCGTGCTCGCGAGCCTGCCCCCCATCTGGGCGGTCTCGCTGCGCGCGGCCATCGCCTCCGTGGGGCTCTTCGCCCTGCAGGCGGCGGGCGGCAAGCTGTCGCTGCCTCCGCGCGGCGACCTTCCCGTGCTGCTCAGCATCACGCTCCTCCACATGGTCGGCTTCAACCTGCTCGCGAGCTGGGGGCTGGGGCTCATTCCGACGGGCCGCACGGTGGTGCTCGCGTACACGACGCCCCTCTGGGTCGTGCCGGCCGCCGCCCTCCTCCTGCGCGAGACGCTCACCCCGCGGCGGGTGATCGGCGTCGTCATCGGCCTTGCCGGACTCGTCTCGCTCTTCAATCCCCTCACGTTCGACTGGAGCGATCGGCGAGTCGTGCTCGGCAACCTCGCCGTCCTGCTCGCGGCGCTCCTCTGGGCGGCCAGCATCGTCCACATCCGCGCCCATCGATGGATCTCGACGCCGTTCGTCCTGATCCCTTGGGAGACGCTCCTCACCACCCTGCTCCTGACGCCGATCGCGCTCGCGACCGCGCCGCTACCCCGGGTCGACTGGAGCCCGACGTTCGTGCTCCTGTTGCTCTACCTGGGCATTCCGGGCACCGCGGTGGCCTACTGGGCGGTGGCCATGGCAAGCCGGCACCTGCCCGCCGTGACCACGTCGCTCGGGCTCCTCGCGACGCCGGTGGTGAGCGTGCTCACGGCGGCGCTGTGGCTCGGCGAGCCCGTGACGCTCTCCCTCGTGCTCGCCATCGTCCTCGTCCTGGGGGGCGTGGCCATCGGCGTGACGGGGGCGTCCCCCGTCTCCAGATCAGCGGGGCGCGGTGGCGAGGTGTGAGAGCAGGAGCCGCGTGACGGCGGCAGGGATCTGATCCGTGACGAAATGGCCGATGCCCGGGAGCACCTCGAACCGGTAGGGTCCCGTCACGTGCTCGGCCGTGTACGAAGCGGCCGCGCGGCCCACGCTGTGATCGTCTTCGCCCCAGATGTAGAGCGTGGGCACGGTCACCGGACCCACCTCCATGCTCGCCAGCGCGCCCGCCGCGCGATACCAGGCGAGCGCGGCTTCCAGCGCGCCGGGACCGCCGAGCACCGAGAGGTATTCCTCGCAGGCCGCCTCCGGCACGTGGCTCTCCCGGAGCTGCCGTCGCAGGCGCCGCCCGCCGTCTTCGAGGAGCCGGGTCGCCGTGCCCGGATCATGGAAGGCCTTGTGGTGGCGCGAGCGGTACTTCTGGTTGTCGGCGTCCTCGCGGAACGCGCGCCGAAACGCCGCGGGATGGGGGCGCGACAGGACGGTGAGGGACGCCACGCGCTCGGGATGGCGATGCGCGACCACCCACACGATCTGGCCGCCCCAGTCGTGGCCCACCAGATGGAAGGGCCTCGCGCCGTGACCGCTCGCCGCGGCGAGGTCGAGCACGTCGCCGGCGAGCCGGTCGATGCCGTAGGCGGCCAGGCCCGCCGCGGGATCGGGGCGCACGCCGGCGGAATAGCCGCGCTGATCTGGCGCCACCGCGTGATAGCCCGCGGCGCCGAGCGCGGGCACCTGCTCCCGCCACGTGTGGCGCGTCTGGGGATAGCCGTGGAGCAGCAGCACCAGCGGAGCGTCCGCCGCCCCCGCGACCTCGGCAGTAAAACTGCCCTCGGGCGTGCGGATGCCCGCGAGCATGCTCAGAGCCGGGACATCACGGTGTCCGCGAAGTCCTCGATGACGCGGTACTGCCGGTTCAGCGGCGGGTAGAGCATGATCTGTCTGAGGCCTTGCTTCTCGAGCGCGCGCACGCGGTCCGCGATCTCCTCGGGCGTGCCGGCGAGGCAGACGGCCTCCACGAGGGCGGGCGTGATGAAGCGCGCCTCGTCCGGATCGAGGAAGCTGTAGTGGCTGCCGTGGAGACGCTGATGCCGCTGGGCGGGCGGCGCCTCCTCGAGCCAGGCCAGGTAGCCCTTCCAGATCGGTCGCGCGTACTCGGGCGGATCCTCACCGGTCTCCAGATGGCGCGCGACCAGGTAGTGCAGTCCCGACAGGATGGCGGGGCCGCACTCGGCCACGATGCGCTCCGAAGCGAGCGCCTCGCCGGGCCGGCGCATGGCCAGCGTCACCATGGCCGCGGTCAGGAAGTCCGCGGGCAGCGTGCGCCCGGCCTGCGCGGCGCCGCGCTCCGCATGCGCGAGCATGGCGGGCACGCTGCCCCCGCGCGGGAGGCCGGAGACGAGGCCGTCGCCGAGCTCGCCCGCCAGGGCCTGGGCCTTGGGTCCGAAGCCCGCGATGTAGAGCGGGATCGGATGCTCGAGATCGATGAACCGGTGCTCGAGCATCTGGAGGCGGATGGGATGCGGCTCCCCGTCGAGCGTGTACTCCACCTCCTCGCCCGCGAGCAGCGCGCGCACCACTTTCACGTATTCGCGAAAAGGGGCGAGACGCATGGGCTTGTGCCCGAGCATGCGCATGGCGGTGTGACCCGTGCCGAAGCTGATGAAGCAGCGCCCCGGCGCGAGGCGATTGATGGTAGCGATGCCGTTGGCGGCCACCGGGGCGAGCCGGAGCCCGGGCACGTTCACCCCGGTGCCGAGCCACATGCGGCGGGTGTCGCGGGCGGCCAGGGCGAGGACGGCCCAGCAATTGGAGCGGATCATCTGGCTGTCGGTGACCCAGCAGTGGCTGAAGCCCAGGTTCTCGGCGTGGGTGATGTAGCCGATCTCGTCGACCTTCGCAGTGACGATCCCGAAATCCATGGCGGAGCGATGCTACCATGTCAGGCGCATGACAGCGCTGAAGGAGCTCGCGCGCGAGTACTGGTCCCATCGGCCGATGGAGCTCGCCGCGGCGCTCGCCTACTACACGCTCCTCTCTCTCGCCCCCCTGGTCTTGATGGCGGTGGCGCTGGCCGGCCTGGTTTTCGAGCGCGCCGCCGTGGAAGGCAAGATCGTGACCGAGATGCGTCTCCTCGTCGGCCCCGAGGGCAGCGAGGTGGTGAAAACCGTCCTGCGCCACGCGCGCGACCCGGAGAAGGGCACGCTGTCCGTGGTGATCGGCATCGCCGTGCTCTTCCTCGGCGCGACCACGGTCTTCGTGCAGCTCCAGACTTCCTTGAACCGCATCTGGAAGGTCGATGAGCGCTCCCACGCGAACGTGGTGTGGGTCTTCGTCAAGGAGCGCCTGCTCTCGCTTGCCATGGTCCTGGCCGTCGGATTTCTGCTCCTCGTCTCCCTCGTCATCAGCGCCGCGGTCGCGGCCTTCCACGAGACCGTGCTGGGCGGGCTGAGTGATGTGGCGATCGTGCTCGAGGGTCTCAACGTGCTGGTCTCGCTGGTCGTCGTCACCCTCCTCTTCGCCACGATCTTCAAAGTCCTGCCGGACGCGCCGGTCGCATGGCGCGACGTCTGGGTGGGCGCCCTCGTCACCGCGGCGCTCTTCACCATCGGCAAGAGCCTCATCGGACTCTATCTCGGGCGCACGAGCATCGGGTCGCCCTACGGCGCCGCCGGCTCGCTCGTCGTGATGACGGTGTGGGTGTTCTATGCGTCGCTGATCGTCTTCTTGGGCGCCGAGCTCACGTACCTCCGCTCCAAGCGCGGGCGGGAGTGAGCGCGTTGCTGCGAGCGCGACCAGCCGGTAACCGACGGCGCGCGACCGAATGTCGAAGCGATAACAGGGCCCAGGAAAACGCGGCGCAGGTTGCGCCTGTCGATCGGCTCGCGCTATAGTCCGCGTGATGCACGCCTTGCGGTTGCACGCCTGCCATGATTGCGATCTGCTCCAGCGCGAGGTGCCGCTGGCCCCGGGAGGCACCGCGCGCTGTCCCCGCTGCGGCGCCGTCCTCTACCGGCGCAAGCCCGACGGCCTCGACCGGACCCTCGCGTATTCGCTGGGGGCGGCCGTGCTCTTCGTGATCGCCAATGCGTTCCCGATCGTGGGCCTGTCGGCGGCGGGCCACCACAGCTCGACCACGCTGTTCGGCACGGTGCGGACGCTGTACGACGGGGACATGACGAGCGTGGCGGCGCTGGTCTTCACCACGACCATCCTGATGCCCGCCCTCGAGATCGCCGCCCTGCTCTATCTGCTCTTGCCGCTCAAGCTCGGCCGGGTGCCGGGTGGGCTGCCCGCGGTGTTCCGTCTCGTGCAGGCCGTCAAGCCGTGGGGCATGGTCGAGGTGTTCATGCTTGGCACCCTCGTCGCCCTCACGAAGCTGGCGCATCTCGCGTCCGTCGTGCCCGGGATCGCCCTGTTCTCGTTCGGCGCCCTCATGTTCCTGGTGGCCGCCGCCGCCGCCTCGTTCGATACGCATGCCCTCTGGGAGCGAGTGGAGGAGCTGCGGTGACCACCATGACCGCCGCGCAGGCGGGATTCATGTCGTGCCACGCGTGCGGGCTCCTCCACCGCCCGGTCGGTCCGGCGCACGACCTGGTGTGCACGCGCTGCGGCGCCGCCCTGCATACCCGGAAACCGGACAGCCTCAAGCGGACGTGGGCCCTCCTCATCGCCGCCTTCATTCTCATCGTCCCCGCGAACGTCCTGCCCGTGATGATCTCCGGCTCGCTCTTCGGCTCGGAGACCGACACCATCATGAGCGGGGTCGTCTATCTCTGGGTCGACGGATCGTGGCCGCTCGCGGCCATCCTCTTCATCGCGAGCATCGCCGTGCCGTTCTCGAAGCTTCTCGCCCTGACCTACCTGCTCCTGTCCGTGCAGCGCCGGTCCACCCTGGCGCCTAAGCAGCGCACGCGCCTGTACCGGGTGCTCGAGTTCGTCGGCCGCTGGTCGATGATCGACATCTACGTGGCGGCTCTGCTCACCGCCCTCGTCCAGTTCGGGGGCCTGATGAGCATTCAAGCCGGCCCCGGCGCCATCGCCTTCGGCGCCGTCGTGGTGCTGACCATGTTCGCGGCCGAGAGCTTCGATCCTCGCTTGATCTGGGACCCCGTGGAGGCAACGAGTGGCCGATAGACCGCACGAGCCCGATGCGCAGGATCTTCCCGAAGCGGTGGCGGTGTCCAGGCGGCGCTTCACGCCGCAGCTCATCTGGCTCATCCCCATCGTGGCCGTGCTCGTGGGCGGCTGGCTGGCCGCCAAGGCGATCCTCGAGCGTGGGCCAACGATCACCATCACCTTCAAGACTGCCGAGGGTCTCGAGGCGGGCAAGACGAAGATCAAGTACAAGGACGTCGAGATCGGCCTGGTCAAGACCATCACCTTGAGCCCGAACCGGAAGGGCATTGTCGCCACCGCGGAGCTCAGCAAGCAGTCCGAGGAGTTCTTACGGGAGGACACCCGGTTCTTCGTCGTGCGGCCGCGCATCACGGCGGGCGGCGTGTCGGGGCTGGGGACGCTGCTCTCGGGTGGCTATATCGGCATAGACATCGGTAAATCACGGGAGCCGCGCCGCGACTTCGTCGGGCTCGAGGTGGCGCCGATCGTCACCGGTGAGGAGCCGGGGCGGCAGTTCATGCTGCGGGCCGACGACCTCGGGTCGACCGACGTGGGCTCGCCGGTCTACTTCCGTCGGGTGACGGTGGGCCAGGTGGTGGCCACCGCGCTCGACAAGGACGGCAAGGGTGTGACGTTCACCATCTTCATCCAGGCGCCCTACGACCAGTACGTGACGAAGGAGACGCGCTTCTGGAACGCGAGCGGCATCGACGTCTCGCTGGATTCCAGCGGGATCCAGGTTCGTACCGAGTCGGTGATGTCGATCCTCGTCGGCGGCATCGCGTTCCAGGTGGAGTCCGATTCACTGCCCGCGCCTCCCGCCGACGCGAATACGATCTTTACCCTCTTCTCCGATCGCACGGAGGCCCTCAAGCGCGCGGACATCATCGTGGACAAGTATCTGCTGGTCTTCGACGGATCGGTGCGCGGGCTCTCCGTCGGGGCACCCCTGGATTTCCGTGGGGTGACCATCGGCGAGGTCGTGCGAATTGGCGTGTCCATCGATCCGAAGACGCTCGTCTTCCGCATGCCCGTTGAGGTGAAGGTCTTCCCCCGTCGCCTGGCCGCTCGACATTTTATCGGCGGCACGCTCCCGCCCGCCGAGTCCGAGGCCGTGCGGTACGATCGCATGAAGCAGTTTGTCGATCACGGCCTCCGCGCGCAGCTCAGGAGCGGCAACCTGCTCACCGGCCAGCTCTACGTCGCCCTCGACTTCTTCCCCGATATGCCCAAAGTGACGATCGATCTCTCCAAGCGCCCGCCCGAGATCCCGACCATCCCCGGCACCTTCGAGGAGCTGCAGGAGACGCTCACCGGCATCGTGAAGAAGCTCGACAAGCTGCAGATCGAAGAGATCGGGGCGGACACGCGCAAGCTGCTCGCCTCGCTCGGCGAAACGCTCAAGGGGGTGGACGTCCTCCTGAAGAGCGTGGATGCCGGCGTCGTGCCCGATCTCCGCCGGACCCTCGACACCGCGACCCAGACCTTGAAGGGAGCCGAGGGCACGCTCAAGAGCGCCGAGGGCACGCTGGCCTCCGTCTCGCCTCTGCAGGCGGACCTGCAGCAGACGCTTCGCGAGCTCAACCGGACGCTCACGGCGGTCCGCGCTCTGGCGGACATGCTCCAGCAGCATCCGGAGTCCCTGATCCGCGGCAAGCCGGGGCCCGCGCCATGACGGCCGATCGCTCGTACGTGGCGGAGAACCGGACGCAGCTCGAGCGGCTGCGCGCCCTCGTCGACCGGCTCAGCGACCAGGAGCTGTCACGGCCGCTGGAGGCGGGCTGGACGGTGGCGGGCGTCCTCGCGCATCTGGCGTTCTGGGACTACCGGATCGTCACCCTCCTCGATGAATGGGGTCCCGATGGCCGGGGGACGGCCCCGCGTGTCTACGATGAGGCCGCGGTGGACTGGATCAACGATGCGGGCAAGCCGCTGTGCCTGGCCTTGCCGCCCCGGGTCGCCGCCCGCCTCGCCGTCGAGGCGGCCGTTGCGGCGGATCAACGGGTCGCCGGTCTCTCGGAAGCGCAGCTCGAGGCGAATCGCGGCGCGGGTGGACCGATCAGCGTGCTACGCGCCGAGCACCGGCGCGAGCACCTGGACGAGATCGATCGCGCGCTGGGGGCGCCGCGGGCGTAGCATAGATGCTCAGTCGGTTCGACGGGAGGGCTCCGTGAGCTACGTGCGCTACATCGACAAGACGCGCGAATACTACGAGTCCGAAGGCTATGCGCGCGCCTACGAGTGGGCCCACTTCGAGACGATCCCGTTCACGCCCTTCACCGCCCTCGGCAAGCCGCTCGCCCAATGCCGCGTGGGTCTGGTGAGCTCGGGTGACGTGGTCCGGTGCGACATCGAGCTGCCCGCCGATGACCCGCGCCGGCTCGTCTACTCGCTGCCCGCTGATCTGCCCGTGGATCGGTACCAGAGCCGCAAGGCCGCCTACGATCGATATGCGACCACCCTCGAGGACGCCGACAGCTTCCTGCCCCTGACTCAGCTCCGCCGCCTCGCCGCCGAGGGTGTCATCGGGAGTGTCGCCTCGCGCCTCCAGGTGATCGCCTCCGAGTACAGCCAGCGGAAGACGCTCACCGTCGACGCCCCGGAGATCTTGGGCCAGATGCGCGAGGATGGCGTCGACGTCGCCTTCCTCGCCGCCGTCTGACCCGTGTGCCACCAGACCGTTGGTCTGGCCGCCCGGTATCTGGAAGAGCAGGGGATTCCCACGGTGACCTTCGGCTGCGCCCGCGACATCGTCGAGCGCTGCGGCGTGCCGAGATTCGTGTTCAGCGATTTTCCGCTGGGCAACCCCAGCGGGCGGCCGCATGATGCTGCCTCGCAGCGCATGATCGTCCAGCTCGGCCTCGACCTGCTCGTGAGCGCACGTGCCCCGGGGACCACCGTGGTTTCGCCCGAGGAGTGGAGCGCCGATCATTCCTGGAAGGAGCGCGTCTTCACCAAGGCGCAGCCCTTCCTCGATCCCGAGGCGACGGAGAAATGGCTCGCGCGCAAGGAGCACTACCGGGAGCTCAAGAGTCAGGGACGGCTCTAGCTACCTCATCCCGAAGCCGCGCGCCATGAAGCTGGCCACGAAGACGATCACCACTACTAGGGCCATCTCGATGTGGTTGACGACGTAGAGGGCGCGCGCCCCTGACGTATCCGGGACTTGCCCGCGTCCCAGGGTCCTTCGCCAGCGGATGAAGGTGACCATGGGCCGGATCTCCAGGATGATGACGGCGACGAAGAGCGCCATCTTGGCCCAGAAGAGCGGGGACTGCAGGTAGAACTGGCTGCCCTTCTCGAGCCCGCCGAAGGCGCGGAGCAGCCCCGTGACGATCCACAGCGCGGCCGCGATGCCCCACACGTTGTCGGCGGCGAAGAGGCGCGTTAGTCCATCGCGGTCGAGCCGCCCTTTGAGCGCCCGGCCCCGCAGATAGACGCTGGACAGGCCCAAGGCCAGCGCCAGCACGTGGAGGGCCGAGACGATCGCCGACGTCATGTCTGAGGTGGACCCGGGCGCGGCGACGCTAGCCCAGCCGGTATTTCTTCTCCGCGTCCGCGGTCAGGCTGATGCCGTGGCCCGGCCGATCGGAGATCCGGAACGCGCCGCCTTCGCACTTCGGCATGCCTTCGAACAGATCGGACGGCACCCAGTCGATCCACTCCACGAGAAACGCGTTGGGCAGGGCGGCCGCCACGTGCAGGGAGAGCTCGTGCACCACGTGAGGGGACACGGTGACCTGGTGCGCGGCGGCGAGCTGGCCGATCCGTAGCGTCTCCGTGAAGCCGTTGGCGCGGCACACGTCCGGCATCAGGTAGCGGGCGGCGCGGCGCTCGATCAGCTCGCGGAACTCGAAGCGGGTGTAGTTGTTCTCGCCGGTGGCCACGGGGATGCGGATGGCGCGCGCGACCTCCGCGCAGGCCGCGCTGTCGTCGGCGAGGGCCGGCTCCTCGTACCAGACGAGGCCGAGGTCGTCGAGCAGCTCCGCCTGGCGGATGGCCCCCGGCACGTCGAGCTTCTGGTTCACGTCCACCATCATCTGCACGCCGTCGCCCAGCGCCTTGCGCACGGCCTCCACGCGCTGGCGATTCACGCGCGGGTCGGGGGAATGGACCTTCATCTTGTAGTAACGGCAGCCCGCGGCCTTGTAGCGCAGGCCTTCGCCGACGAGATCGTCGATGGAGTAGGAGCCCCAGCCGCCGCTGCCGTAGGCGTCCACGCGGTCCGTGGTGGCCCCCCACAGCTTGGCGAGCGGGAGGTTGGCCGTCTTGCCCGTGAGATCCCACAGCGCGATATCCAGCGCGGACAGGGCGTAGCCCGCGATCCCGACGCGACGGATGCCGCGGTCGGCCCGGTACATCTTGTCCCAGAGCCGGCCCACGAGCAGGGGATCCTCGCCGATCAAGAGCTCCGCGAGGCGACGGGCATAGGCCTCGACCGCCTCCGAGCCCGCGCCGCCGAACACCAGCGAGTAGCCGAGCCCTTCCGGACCCGAATCCGTGTGGATGCGGGTGACGACGAGGCGATGCTCGGGCAGGTCGAGCGCGATCGGCTTGACGGTCGGGACGCGGAGCGTGAACGTGTCGATGGCTGCGATCTTCATGGATGCCCCCTCGCGCGGGTCTGGCTGCCGGTACGATGACAGGGAATGTACCACGCGGTCAGTCGCCCCCGGCCAGGCGCGCGCCCTCGGCGAGGCTCCTGAGCTTGGCGAAGGCCGTCGCGCGCGGCAGGTGCTTCATGCCGCAGTCCGGAGCGGCCACGAGCCCTGACGCCGGACGCCGGGCGAGGGCGGCCTCGATGCGGCGGGCCACGGTGTCGGGTGATTCCGCAGCCGGGTCACCCAGATCGAGGACGCCGAGCACCACCGTCTTCAAAGGGAGGCCGTCGAGCAGGGAGAGATCGAGCTCAGGGAGAAACGAGTAGCCGCTCGGCTTCTGGATTCCCGCGCGCGCGGCGGCGAAGGCGTAGCCGAAGCAAAGATGGAGACACGTGGTCTTGGTGATCCCGACCAGCGAGCGATCGATGGCGGCCAGGCCGTAGTCGCGCGCGCGGTCCGGGTGGGCCTGCCCCAATGCCGTTGATAAGTGATGCAGATGGGCCTTTTTCAGCGACCTGCCCTAGTGCATGACGAGGCCGCCGTCCACGCTGAGGGCCTGTCCCGTCATGTACCCGGAACGCGGGCCCGCGAGGAAGGCGATCACGTGCGCCACGTCTTCCGGCTTTTCCATGCGCCCCAGCGGCACCTGCGCCGCGCGGTGGCGTGTGAACTCTTCTGCCGACATGCCGAGAAGCGCGCCCTGCTCCTTCGACACCTGCGCCCACATGTCCGTCTCCACGAAGCCGGGGCAGACGCAGTTCACGCGGATACCCTCGGCGGCGTGGGCGAGGGCGAGGCTCTTGGTCATGCTGACTACCGCCGCCTTGCTCGCATTGTAAGGGAGATTGGTCTTGCTCCCGATCTTCCCCGCCATGGAGGCGAGGCTCACGATGCTGCCGCTCTTCTGGGCGGCCATGGTCGGGATCACCGCCTGGCTCGCGAAGAACACCGCCTTGGCGTTGATGCTCATGATGGCGTCCCAGTGCTCTTCGGTCACGTCGACAGTGGCGGCGGCGCGATAGATGCCGGCATTGTTCACGAGGATGTCGATGCGCCCGAACTCCGCCTTGGTCCGGTCCACCATGGCGCGCAGGTCCGCGCGAGAGGTCACGTCGGTCGAGGTGGCCACCGCGCGGCGGCCCAACGCGCCGACCTCCTCGGCGGTGCGCTTGCCCCCCACCTGGTCCATCTCCGCGATGACGATATCCGCGCCGAGCCTGGCCAGCTCTAGGGCGGTGGCGCGACCGATGCCGCGGCCCGCGCCGGTGACGATGGCGATCTGTCCGGTGAGCTCCATGACTTCCTCCTCGTTTGCTGGCTGGATCAGAACGGAACCTGACGGAGCTTCTCAGTGCTGTGAAATTTGCTGGCTTGATCTGACGGTGAAGCTCAAACGGTCAACTTCTCTTCCGTCAAGACTGATCTTCACTACATAGCGGCGTCCGGCCGTCCAGGGAACAGGCAGAATGGGGATCGCCAAGGGAAGATTGAACGAGCTCCCTCGAGCACTACCCGGAGGGCGACCCACTTCAAAGCCAGCAGTCAATCGCAGTGGTTGGTCCCCAGCTGGGGTCGGAACGTTGAGCGGACCACCGTCTTCATCTTCGAACACGATGTCGATGGAGTGACGAGAGTTCGTCTCCTCCCAGTCGACCTCAAGAAGTCCAGCGATCGCGAACGGTCGGGCCTGCGGGCCTACCTCGTTCCAGCCACTTCCAAGAAGAAAAAGGAGACCCTCGCGAACCTCAGCGCTATCAGCGAGGAAAATCTTAGCCCGCATGCCTGGGTGCGCCGATACTTCCGATGTTGAACGGGTAGGATTCGGACTTCGTAATTTCTCCTATGACAGAGGCTGAGGATGTGACGCTCGCGACGAACGAAGACCCTGAGGTGAAGACGAGCTTGATGCTCATCCCTTGGGTGTACCGCTCATAGTACTTTCCGCGGACGCCACCAGCAGGCCGAAGCTCGTACTCCTTCCGCATGTCGTCACTACTCTCCGAGTTCATAGGCTCTCCGTTCGTTGGGTGTAGCCCGCCGGGCACCAATGAGCCGGACGACATACTCTCCTTCGTCATCTACCCAGTCAGCGTGCCAGACGATCACCACGCGTCCCTGAAGGGTCATCCCGATTGTAGTAAACCGTTCTTCACGTTCCGAGTGATGAGGGTCCGGATCGGTTCTCGCCAGTTTGTCACCGAAGACGGTCCGGGCCTCGTCGAAGGTGATGCCGTGCCTTTGGAAATTTGAAGATGCTTTCTGCGGATCCCATTCAATTTGCACGTGGTGCGGCGACCTTGCTGCATCGTGAACACTCGGCTCGCCGACTCATTCCAGTTTACCTCGGCGGCGTCGCGATTCTCTAGCATCTCATGCATCCCGTCAAGCTTCGGACAGCGGTTGGTTCGCGATCGGACGGAGCCTCGGGCTAGGGCTTCGCCGGTTCGAAGAGGGCGCGGTATTTGCCGTACCCTTCCGCCTCGAGCCTGGCCACGGGGATGAACCGGAGCGACGCCGAGTTGATGCAATAGCGGAGGCCGGTGGGCCGGGGGCCGTCGGGGAAGAGATGGCCCAGATGCGAGTCGCCGGCGGCCGAGCGCACTTCGGTCCGCTCCATGCCGTACGAGTCGTCGGTGTGCTCCGTCACGTTGGCCGGCTCGATGGGCCGGACGAAGCTCGGCCAGCCCGTGCGGGAGTCGAACTTGTCCGTGGAGGAGAAGAGCGGCTCTCCCGAGACCACGTCCACGTAGATGCCCGGCTCGTGGTGATCCCAGAAGGCGTTCTGGAAGGGCGGCTCGGTGGCGCTGCACTGGGTGACATTGTATTGCTCGGTGGTGAGCTTGCTCTTGAGCTCGGCGTCGGTGGGGCGTTCGATGGCCATGGTCGGGCCTCTCTCTTAGCGCGCGCTGGTGGGCAGCTGGTCGAAGGGCAGGTCGCGATCCACCCGCACGTCCTGGGGCAGGCCCAGCACGCGCTCGGCGATGATGTTGCGCAGAATCTCGTCGGTGCCCGCGGCGATGCGCCCGCCCGGCGAGCTGAGCAGCGATTCCTGGAAGGCGGCGCGCAGCGGCGCCGTGTCCTTGTCCATGACCACGCCGCCCATGTCGAGGAGGTCCATGGCGAAGGAGGCGATGTCCTGCGCCTTGGGCGCGTTCACGAGCTTGCCGATGGAGTTCTCCGGCCCCGGCGTCTCGCCGCGCGAAAGCGCGGTCATGGTGCGGAAGCGTGTGAGCCTCACCCCTTGGGTCTTCACGTAGAGATCGGCCAGCCGCTCGCGCACCGCGGCGTTCTTGATGGCGGGGCCGTCCTCGAGCGAGACCGAGCGGGCGAGGCCGAAGATCTCCTCGAAGTCCGGACCGCGGAGGTCACCCGAGGTGAGGCGCTCGTTCATGAGGGTGGTGATGGCCACACCCCAGCCCGCGCCCACCGCGCCCAGCCGCTGGCTGTCCGGGATGCGCACGTCGGTGAAGTACACCTCGTTGAAGTGAGAAGCGCCGGAGATCTGCTTGATGCGCCGGGTCTCGATGCCGGGCGATCTCATGGAGAGGAAGAAGAAGGTGAGCCCCTTGTGCTTGGCCGCCTTCGGATCGCTGCGCGCCACCAGGATGGCCCAGTCCGCCCAATGCGCGCCGGACGTCCAGATCTTCTGCCCGTTGATCACCCACTCGTCGCCGTCACGCTGGGCCCTGGTACGGAGGCCGGCCAGATCGGAGCCCGCGCCCGGCTCGGAGAAGAGCTGGCACCACACTTCCTGGCCGCGCAGGGCGAGGGGCGCGTGCCGCCGCTTCTGGGCTTCCGTGCCGAAGGCGAAGAGGGTGGGCATGCACATGCCGAGGCCGATCTCGAAGTAGCCGCGCGCCACGAGGTAGCGTGTCTCTTCCTGGGAGTAGATCACCTGGTAGATGGGGGGGAGGGCGCGGCCGCCCCACTCCACCGGCCAGTGCAGCGCCGCGAATCCCGCGTCGGCCTTCTTGGCCTGGAACTCCTTCGCGCGCTCGAGGCCTTCGTAGCCGTCGCGGCCCGGGTAGCGGCTTTGCCACGTCTCGAAGGCGCCGCTCTTCGACTCGGCGTTGGCGGCCAGCCACTGCCGTACTTCCGTGCGAAACTCCGCTTCTTCCCGGGTGTCGTCGAAGTCCACGGCGATTCTCCTAGGCGGCTCCCGCTTCGAGCCGCGCGACGAGCAGGTCTTTCCAGCGCCGCGCGCTCCCCAGCATGAGGCCGGTGAGCTTGGCGCGCCGGTAGTGGAGATGGCAGTCGAACTCCCAAGTGAAGCCCATGCCGCCGTGCACCTGGATATTCTCCTTGGCGGCCTGATAGTAGGCCTCGGTGGCGGCCACCCGCGCGGTGGCGGCGGCCACGGGCAGCTCGGGCGCGTCCTTGGACAGCGCCCACGCGCCGTAGTAGGCGTTCGACCGCGCGAGCTCCACACCCACGTACATGTCGGCCAGCTTGTGCTTGATGGCCTGGAAGGATGCGATCTGCCGGCCGAAGGCGAAGCGGCCGATGGCGTACTCGCGCGCCATGTCGAGAGCGGCCTGCGCGCCGCCGAGCTGCTCGAAGGCGACGAGCACGGCCGCGCGATCCAGCAGGCGTTCCACGAGAGGCCAGCCCTCGCCCGGCGCGCCGAGCGGCTCCGCGGCGGCAGCCTCGAAGGCGAGGCGGGCGTGAGAGCGTGTCGGATCCACGGTGGTCAGCGACGTGCGCGTGACGTGGGCGCCCTCGAGATCGACGAGGAAGAGGCCGGCGCGCCCGGCCGTCTCCGAGGCCGCGACCACCGCGAAGTCCGCCACGTCGCCGTCCATCACGGGGAGCTTGGTGCCGGTCACGCGTCCGCCGACGGCACGCGTAGTGAGGTTGCCGGGGGTGGCCACGTGGGCGCCCTCGGCGAGGGCGAAGCAGCCGATCGCGTTTCCCTGGGCGATACGAGGCAGCCAGCGTTTCTTCTGGGCCTCGCTGCCCGCGAGGAGCAGGGCCTCGGCGGCGAGATAGATCGTGGAGGAAAAAGGCGTGGGGGCGAGGCTACGGCCCAGCTCCTCGGCGATGACGCAGAGCTCCAGGTAGCCGAAGCCCGCGCCGCCGTGCGCTTCCGGGATGGCCGTGCCGATCCAGCCCATCTCGCCCATGCCGCGCCATAGCTCGGCGTCATAGGGGGCGGCGCCCTCGAGGATGCGCCGCACTCGGGCAGACGAGGCCTGCTCGGCGAGGAACTTTCGCGCCTGGTCCCTGAGCGATCGTTGATCCGGCGAGAAATCGAAGTTCACAGCGCGAGGATCATACGGCATCCGCGAGCGCCGCGCCAGCCGGGCTCGGATTCGAGTCCGGGCCGCCGCCGGAGGCGGCATCCGGCTATACTTGCGGCCTATGGCTACCACCGATCGCTACGGACTAGAGATCACGACCACGTCGGCAAAGGCCGCGGAGCGCTTTCAGGACGGCATGGACCGCCTGCTCTCGTACAGTGCGGGCGCCGAGGAATCCTTCGCGGCCGCGCTCGAAGCAGACGCGAATCTCGCGGTGGCCCACACGGGCCGAGCGCTGCTCGCGCTGGTCCAGGGCGACGCGGAGACGGCGCGCGCGGCCGCGGGGCGGGCGCGCGAGAGCGTGGGGAGGGCGACCCGGCGCGAGCGACAGCACGTCGAGGCGTTGAGCGCGCTCATCGCAGGGGAGACCATGCGCGGGCTCGCCCTCATCGACGAGCACGTCCGCGAATTCCCGCGTGACGCCGTGGTCGCGAATCAGGCCGGCAATGCCATCGCTCTCGCGGGGGGGAGCGATCGCGAGGAGCATCGCGTCTCCTTCATGGAGCGGCTTGCCCCCGCCTACGGCGATGACTGGTGGTTCCAGTCGTCGCTGGCTTTCGCCTATCACGAGGTGGATCGGTTCGAGGAGTCGCGCCGGCTCTCCGAGCGCTCGCTCCAGCAGTATCCTGCCAACGCCAACGCGGTGCACAACCTCGCCCACATCACCTTCGAGACACTGGACACGGAGGCGGGCGCCGCCTTCCTCGAGGACTGGCTGGTCGCATACGATCGGCGCGCGTCCTTTCATTGCCATCTCGCCTGGCACATGGCGATGTTCGAGCTGCATCGAGGGCGTCATGCGCGCGCCCTCGAGATCTTCGAGCGCGACATCCTGGGCTCCGTCAATCCGCGCTCGGCCATGACCGACGGCACGGCGCTTCTGTGGAGATTCCGGCTCGACGGAAAGCCCGAGGGGCCGCTGCCGTGGCGGTCGCTCGCCGATCTCGCCGAGCGTGTCTCACGCCCCGGCTTTCTCTTCGGCGAAGTCCACGCGGCGCTCGCCTATGCATCCTGCGACAACGAGGCAGCCCTGGCGAGATTGGTGGACGGCCTGCGCGCCCTCGACGCCAAGGGGCATCCGATAGCCGGCACCGTCGCCCTGCCCCTCGTGCAGGGGACGGCGGCCTTCGCCGCGGGCGATCACGCGGGAGCGTTGGCCCACTTCGAGCCCGTGCTCAGCGAGATGCATCGCATCGGGGGCAGCCACGCCCAGTGGGAGCTCTACGAGGAGACCATGGTCGCGTGCTACCTCGCCCTCGAGCGTTACGACGAGGCCGCCCGCCTCGTGCGGCGCCGGCTCGAGCGCCGCGCCTCGCCCCGCGATCTCGCGTGGCTCGATCAAGCCAGCGCGGGGCTCGCCGCTCAGCAAAAGGCCACGGGGAGATCGTGATGGCCACCCACACCCCCGCCGTCAAGGAGATCGCCTCCGGCCTGCGTTTTCCCGAAGGGCCGGTGGCCATGGCGGACGGCTCGGTCATCCTCGTCGAGATCGAGCGCCGGACCTTGTCGCGCGTCACCCCCGACGGGAAGATCCGCGTGATCGCCACCCTGGGCGGCGGTCCGAACGGCGCGGCCATGGGTCCGGGCGGCAAGGTCTTCGTCACCAACAATGGTGGCCTCAAGTTCGTGGAGCGGCCGGGCAAGCTCTTCCCCGTGCTCCAGGCCGACGACTACGTCGGCGGCAGCATTCAGGTCGTGGATCCCGAAACAGGCAAGTTCGAGACACTCTACGACCGCTGTGAAGGCCAGAGCCTCCGCGGGCCGAACGATCTCGTCTTCGACGGCGCCGGCGGCTTCTGGTTCACGGACCTGGGGAAGACGCGGGAGCGTGACACGGACCGCGGCGTTGTGTACTACGCGAAGGCCGACGGGTCGGTGATCCGCGAGGCGATCTTTCCCCTGGAGCGGCCCAACGGCATCGGGCTCTCGCCGGACGAGAAGACCCTGTACGTCGTGGAGACGCCCACCGCCCGCTGCTGGGCTTTCCAACTCTCCGCGCCGGGCGAGATCGAGTCGGCCAACGGACCGTATCGTGGCGAGAAGGGCAGGGTCGTGGTCGGGCTCGGCGGCTACCAGATGTTCGATTCGCTCGCCGTCGACGGGGAGGGGCACGTCTGCGCGGCCACCCTCATCGCCGGTGCGGTGAGCGATATCTGGCCCGACGGGAGTCGGGTCGACCAGTTCATGCTCCCCGACATGATGGTGACCAATGTCTGCTTCGGCGGCCGCGATCTCCGCACCGCCTACGCCACGCTGTCGATGGGCGGCACCCTCGTGTCGTTCGAGTGGCCCCGCCCCGGCCTCCCCCTTCGCTACCTCAACCGATAGCCGAGGACTCGTCATGGAGCAGGCTCTGCAGTGTTGCGGCCACGCCTTCACTCGCCGGCGCTGGATGTGGAGCACCCTGATGGCTTCGGCGGGGGCCATGTTCGCCGGCTGCGCGGCCACGAGCGGCGGCAAAGCCACCACGGCGGCTTCGGTCAGCGCCTTGGCTTCACAAGGAGCGACGGCGGCGCAGAAGCTCCTCAAGGACAATATCTCCGTCGACGTGCACACGCATGCCGGGGTCACCGGGGTCACGTCACAGAGCGCGCCGAGCGGAGATCTGGCTCGGAGCATGCAGGCGGGCGGCATGGCCATCGTCTGTCTCGCCGACGTGCCCGATGCCCCGATCCTTGGGCGGAATGCGAGCAATGTGCTCACCGTGGTGCGCCAGCCCGCGCCGGGACAGCTCTACCAGTATCACCTCGAGCGCATTGCCTGGATGGACGAGCTCGTGGCCCGTCACGGTATCCGCCGCGCGCTCACCGTGGGCGATCTCAAGGCCGCGCACGCGGCGGGGCAGCCCGCCATCATCGTCGACGTCGAGGGACTCGACTTCCTCGAGCTCAAACTCGAGCGGCTCGAGGAGTCGTACCGGCGCGGCGTCCGCAACATGCAGCTCGTCCACTACACCCCGAACGACATCGGCGACTTCCAGACGGGGGCGATCGTCCACAACGGACTCACGCCTTTCGGCGCCGACGTCATCCGGGCCTGCAATCGGCTCGGGGTGGTGGTGGACGTCGCCCACGCCACCGAGCCCATGGTGAAGCAGGCGGCGAAGGTGGCCTCCCGGCCCCTGCTCCTCTCGCATACCGCGCTGCGCGGCTCGAAGGCGCAGGGGCCGACGCCGCTCACGGAGCGCCAGATCACGCCGGATCATGCCCGGGTGATCGCGGAGACGGGCGGGTCCGTCGGGATCTGGCACTTCTTTCCGAGCCCGCAAGGCTATGTGGACGGGATCAAGGAGATGGTTGACGTAGTCGGCGTCGATCACGTCAGCATCGGCTCCGATCATTCTTCGAGCCAGGGTCTCTTCAAGGGATATGGCGACTTCCCCCCGGTGGTGGGAGCGATGCTGACGGGCGGTTTCACGCCGGCGGAGACGGCCAAGATCGTCGGCGGCAACTACCTGCGGATCTTCGAGGCCTCGGCCGGCTAGTCGGGTCAGCCGCCGCGGGCGTAGCGGCGGAGGACGAGTCGCAGATGGTCCCGGAAGTGCGGCTGGAGCCGGCTCGTCCACTCGCTCTGTCGCGCCTGCTTCCACTCCGCCGACTCCACCACATCGGGATGCGCCAGGTGGTAGAGGGCCACGTATTTGCGGTTTCCGCTGGTGCCGCGGAAGCGTCGAGCGCAGAGGACGCCCGGCACGGCGCCGAGGGCGGGGATGTGCTCCTTGTCGTACCACTCGTTGAACTCCGCCTCCCGCTCGGGGGCGATGTTCATGGCGTTCAGGAGCAGCCCCGCCGCGGACGCGGGCGGGAGCTGGTCGCCGGGTAGTATCTGATCGCCCTCGAAGCGCATCAGACGCTCCACGCGGCTCGTGACGCGCTTGGACCAGGGCGACAGGTTCTCTCCGCCGATGGCCAGGTAGGCGGGGCTCTTCAGTACGGCGACGCTGTCGAGATCGTAAGTGGCGACGGACACCTTACCATCCTGCGCTCCGATCCAGCGCTGGCAGGTGAGGAAGCCCGGAGCTACTGCGTCATGCCTTTGTCGGTCAGCCATCTCTGGATGAGCTGGGCGACCTGGTCCGAGTTCTTGTCCATCATCATCATGTGGCCGTTGCCGGTGATGCCGAGCTTGGGCAGCTCCCACCAGTCGGCGACCCCGCCGTCGGCGCGCAGGGCCTCGGCATAGCGCTGCGAGGCGGGGACGAAGCGCTTCCAGAGATCGCTCTGGTCGATGAAGTCGCCCCACACCACCAGGTGCGGCACCCCCTTGAGCTTGCCGTCCGTCGCTTCCGGCTTGGGCGCGCCCGACGGCTCGACGGAGACGAGCGCCTTCACCTTGTCGGGCGCGGCGAGCGCGGCATTGAAGCCGAAGTTGCCCCCCTGGCTGTGGGTGACGATCACGCACGGGCAGATCTTCTGCACGAGCTGATTGTAGGCGGCCTGGATCTGGGCGTCGGTGCTCGCCCAGCGCGGCACGGCCTGTTTCATGAACTGCTCGAAGGCGTCGAGGGGGAAGAGCTGGCCGGGGAGAGCGACCCGGTCGGCGGGGTTGAGCTTGTAGCTGCCCACGGCGCCGATGCGGAAATCCTCCCACGCCTGCTTCTTGGTGCGGAAAAGCGGCTCGGAGGTGAAGATCTCGGGATAGCGCGCCCACGAGGCGCGGCCGCGCTCGACCGCGTCGGAGACGTAGACGTCGTGCCCCGCGCGCAGGAAGAACATCTGCCAGCCGGGCTTGCCGTCCGGCTTGGTCTCCCAGGTCACCCCCGTGAGTCCGCCGCCGTGCCAGAGGAGCAGCGGATAGCGCGCCTTGGGCTGGGCGAGCTTGGTGTAGCTCACGTACATCTGCTCGACTTCGAAGTCCCCGTTGGGATCGACCTTGATGGGTGCCGAGCCGGCGGTGAACACGACGTCGCGGATCGGGAGACCCGTGAGCGACACGGAGCGCCCGCCCACGTGGAAGCTGCCCACGTCGGCTACGGACACGGGTTGAGCAGCGGCGATGCTCGAGCCGAGAGCAATCAAAACGCCTAGCGCGAGCGCGGCGATGCGCATGGCTGCCTCCTTCCAGGTGGCGTCGTACATGAGGTCCTGCCGGCCCGCTCAGCGCATCGGAGTCAGTGGCGCGACACCTAGCTCGCCCGTGCACTCGGCGAACCACTGGAGCACCTCCTTGTGCAGGGGTATTCCCTTGGCGCGGCGCGACTCGAGCTCTTCCGCCTCCGACAGTCCCGGATAGAGGACGCGCTCCTGTCCCGGCGCGGGCGGCGCCGTCCTAAGCGTCTTGAGCATCTCGTCCATGGTGTCCTTGAACCGATCGACGTCGGTGAAGGCGGCGATGTTGTAGGCGGCGAACTGATTCTTGGATCCGCTCCCCGGGGCGAGCATGGTGGGCAGCGCGCCGGACAGCGCGGTGGCCAGGACCTCGGCCATCAAGGCGAAGCCGTAGCCCTTGTGGGAGCCCTGCTCCCGGGTGCCCCCGAGGGGCGCCTGGAAGAAGTCGTCGCGATCGAAGACGGGCTTCTCCTCCATGATCGGGATACCTTCCTTGTCGGTGACCCAGCCGGGGAGGAGCGGCGAGCCGACACGCATGGCCAATCGGATCTTGTTGCCCGCGATGGCCGACGTCGCCGCGTCGAAGAGCATGGGCGCCTCGTGGCGCGCGGGGGCGGCGAGGGCGATCGGATTGGTGCCGAGGAGCGGCCTCGCCGCGAAGGTGGGCACCACGTGGAGCCCGGCCGCGGTGAAGCAGACGCCCACCATGTCCTGCTGGGCGGCGAGCATGGCGAAATGGCCGATGGCGCCGAAGTGCCCGCTGTTGTGCACGGTGACCACGCCCACCCCCACCGCCCTCGCCTTCTCGATGGCCAGCCGCATGGCCTTGGGTCCCACGATGATGCCGAGACGCTTCTCGGCGTCGATGACCGCGGTGGCGGGCGCCTCGCGCTCCAGTCGCCAGCCCGGCTGCGGGTTGAGCTTGCCCGCCTTGTAGTCCCGCACATACGCACGCAGCATGTTCGACACGCCGTGCGTCTCGACCCCGCGCAGGTCCGTCATGGTCAGGACGTCCGCCGCCTCCGCGGAGTCTTCCTTGCTCACCCCCAGCTTCTCGAAAATCTCCGTCACGGTTCGGCGCAGGGCTGCCTCCGCGACGAAGACCTGGTCTTTGGCCGGTACCTTGAAGCGCTCGAGGATCATGGGTGGTTCCTCCCGCGGGGATGGTAGCCGATTTCGTTCCCGTCGGCGAAGGGTCATCACGCCACGAAGCGACATCTCGGTTGATCCGCCGCGAGGCGCATTGTAATCTCCCTGCCATCGGTCCGGCCAGCATCCAACCCAGAGAGCTACCTGAAAGCGGTGTGACGTCCAGCGATTTGGCTCCCCCCATGGCGGTGCGCCGCAGCGGCCAAGGCCCCGACGTGGTGCTGTTCCACGGCGGCATGGGCTCGTGGAAGCACTGGACGCGCAACATCGGCCCGCTCGCCGAGCGCTTCACCGTGCATGCGCTTGATCATCCGGGTTACGGCGCCTCGGCGGCGGTGCCTCGCGAGACCTCCGGCGCCGCCTATCTCGACCTCGTGCACCGCCTGTTCGTCGAGATGTTCCCGGGCGCTGCTCCGCTGCGCTTCGCCGGCTTCTCCTTCGGCGCGGCCATCGCCGCCAACCTCGCCCGTCGCCTCACCCCGCGCGTGACGCATCTCTGCCTCGTCTCGCCGGCCGGATTCCCTCCGCGAACCTTCGGGGAGCGGCCCACACGGAGTTACCGGGAAGCGGGAAACGACGAGGCGCTCTTCCGGCAGATCTGCCGCCACAACCTGCTCATCAATATGCTGAGCGACCCCGCGAGCATCACGGAGGACACCCTGGACATCCAGGCCGATTGTGTCCGGCGCACCCGTTTCAACAGCCGCAAGGTGAGCGGCGGCGGTACCCTGCTCGGCGACCTCGCGCAGCTCACCTGCAAGATCCGTCTTCTCTGGGGCGAGCGCGACGACTCGAAGTTCCGACCCGCCGACCTCTTGATCGGCGAGATCCGCCAGGCCGTCGGCACGCTCGACCTGCACCGCATTCCCCGGGCCGGCCACTGGTCCGCCTACGAGAACGCCCCCGAGGTCAACCGCCTCATGCTGGAGTTCTTCTCGAGCTGATCGTTGAATCCTCAGCCCGTGGAGGGCGGTGAGCTCCTCCCGGCGTGCAGCTCCAGGGTCTTCTTCATGACGGCCATGCCTTGCTCGATGAGCCCGCTGATGTAGCCCGCGAGCTCATTGGGCAAGAGGTCGGCGATCCACACGACCCGGCTGCGCCCTTCGCCGTCGGCGAAGACCTGCAGCGAGGCGTTGTGGTGGGTCATCCGGCCGCCCACCACCGCCCAGACGAGCCGTCGGGTCTCCTCGTCCACATCGACGATCAGCTCACGCGCCACCACGCCATTGCCAAAGGTGACGATCCGCGCGCCCGCTTCGAGGCGCGTATCCACCACGAAGCCCGGGGCCAGCCGCTCGTGCACCGCGCCCACGTCGCGAATCGCGTCCCAGACCACGGCCGGCCCGGCATCGACAGACACTTCCCGGCGTATGGAAGCCATGTGTGTGTCCTCCTGCCCCTGAGACCCCGATCCGGGCCATTGGTGAAATTCGAGTAGTACACCGAGCGTCCCGCTCCTCCCGTCGCCACCACCAGCTCACCGGTCACGACCCACGCCGGGATCTCGCCCGGCGAATGGCGGTGGGCGGCCGCCGATACACGGAGCGAAACGCCGCGTTGAAGCGCCGGATGCTGGAGAAGCCGGCCGCGAAGGCCACCGCGGCCATGGGCATGGCGGTCTCCTCGATGAGACTCTTGGCGCGCTGCACTCTCCGGGTGGTCGCCACCGCCACCGGTGACGCTCCCGCGTGGGACAGGAACAGGCGCCGAAGATGGCGGGCCGTCATGCCGAGGGTGAGGGCGAGCTCCTCGACCGTTTTGCCGTCGTCGAGGAAGCCGCGCTCGATGAGCCGGAGCGCGCGCGAGACCGACGCCCCTGCGCCGTACCAAGCCGGCGTCCCTGGGGCGGCCTCCGGCCGGCACCGCAGGCACGGACGGAAGCCCGCGCGCTCCGCAGCGGCGGCGGTGGGAAAGAAGACGACGTTGCGCGACTTGGCGGGCTTCACCGGACAGGTGGGGCGGCAGTAGATGCGGGTGGTCAAGACGCCGGTGAAGAAGCGCCCGTCGAACCGCGCATCACGCGCGATCCGCGCGCGATCGCACGCTCGCCAATCGAGGTCCCGGCCATTGCTCACGGTGGTCCGGAGCCTAGCACGCTCATGGTCAACCGGCGCCCCCGGGGGACGACCACGTCCGGAAACGGCGAGACGCCTCACTCCCAACCCGATAGCCTGCTTGCCAGACATGAGCGCGCGATACTTTCACGGCTGGAACGTCGTGGTCGCGACCTTCATCATGGCGTTGTTCAGCTTCGGTTTGGGCTTCTATGGTCTCAGCGTCTATGTCGCGACATTCCAGCGGCTGCTCGGATGGTCGGCCTCCACCGTGTCGGCGCCCGTCACCGTCTACTACATCGCGGGCGCGCTCCTCACCACGGTGATGGGCGATCTGTACGAGCGCTTCGGGCCTCGCGCCGTCGTGGCCGTGGGGAGCGTGGCCATGGCCGCCGGCCTTGCTGCTCTTGGCCAGGTCACACGGCCGTGGCAGCTCTACCCGGCGTTCCTCCTGATGTCCGTGGGCTGGGGAGCGATGAGCGGCGCCGCGATCAACATCATCCTCGCGCCTTGGTTCCAGCGCCGCCGGGGTCTGGCCGTCAGCATCGCCTTCAACGGGGCCACGCTCGGTGGCGTGTTCATCGCACCCGCGCTCATCCCGCTCATCGGCGCGGTGGGATTCGGGCGCGCCCTCGGAATCGCCGCCGTCGCCCTGCTCGTCGTGGTGCTCGCCTCCGCGGCCTGGGTCATGCGACGAGGCCCCGCCGAGCTCGGTCTCGGTCCCGACGGCGATCCCGCTCCGTCCACGCTCAGCGCTCCGTCAAGAGAAGGCGAGCCGCACTGGCGGCGTGACGCGCTCAGAACGTGGCGCTTCTGGAGTGTGTCTGCGCCCTTTGCCCTCGGCTTGACGGCGCAGGTCGGTGTGCTCACGCACCTGGTGGCACTCGTGGCGCCCGCCCTCGGGGCGGGCGGGGCGGCCCGGGCCGTCAGCGCCACCACCGCGGCCGCGGTGATCGGCCGTCTGGTCACGGGTCTCCTCGTCGACCGCATGAATCGCCGCGGGGTGGCGAGTGTCACCCTGAGCATTCAGATCGCCGGTCTCGCGCTGCTCGCATGGCCGCCGTCGGGGATGGTCGTCTACGCCGGCTGCGCGCTCTTTGGCCTGGGCGTGGGGAACCTGACCACGCTACCCGGGCTCGTGCTCGCCGTCGAGTGGCCGCGCGACCGCTTCAGCCACCTCGTGGGCCTCGTGGTCGGGATCAACCAGTTCACCTTCGCCTTCGGGCCGTCGCTCGTGGGCGTGGTGCGCGATCTGACGGGCGGCTATCCGGCGGCGCTCGGCGTCTGCGCCGCGCTCCAGGCGCTGGCCGCGGTCACGATCCTGCTCGGGCCCGGCGCTCCGCGCCCGCCCCATACACCTCGGGATTCACCACGTTGAGCGGACGTTGTCCGGTGAGCACGCGCGCCACCTCCTCGCCGCAGCGCCGCGGCACCTGCGCGACGGCGGGCGACGAGAAGTACGCGGCATGGGGGGTGGCGATCACGTTGTCCATGCGCAGCAGGGGATTGTCGGCGGCCACCGGCTCCCGCTCCCACACGTCGAGGGCCGCCCCCGCGAGCCGCTTCTCCGCGAGGGCCTGGGCGAGCGCCTTTTCGTCCACCACGGGGCCACGCGACGTATTGATGAGCACGGCCGTGGGCTTCATGCGGCGGAAGAAGCCCTCGCCGATGAGGTGCCGCGTCTCCGCATTGAGGAGGGTGTGGACGGAGACGTAGTCGGAGCGCGCGGCCAGCGTCTCGAGGGAGACGCGCTCGACGCCGAGGGCCTTGAAGCGCGCGTCGTCCACGTAGGGATCGTGGGCGATCACCGTAGTCTCGAACGCGGCCACGCGCTTGGCGAAGGCGCTGCCGATATTGCCGAGCCCCACGATGCCCACCGTCTCGCCGTGCAGCGAGCCCGTCCACGCTCCGGGGACGCCCCCGCCCCACGAGCCCGCGTGGACGTTTCGGTCGAGAGTGATGATCTTGCGATTCCATGCGAGGAGGAGGGCGAGCGCGTGATTGGCCACCTCGCGCACCCAGATGTCGGGGACGTTCACCACGACCACCCCCAGCTCGGTGGCCGCGGGCACGTCGATCACGTCGTAGCCCACGCCCGTGCGCACCACCACCTTGAGCCCTTCGAGGGCGCCCATCACCCCGCGCGTGACGTGGGTGGAGGAGACGACGAGGGCGTCGGCGTCGCGGGCGCGGCCGATCACCTCGTCCTCCTTGTCGATGAAGGACAGCGCGGTCATGCGCGCGGGCACGTGGGCCACCGCGGCCTGGCAATCCGCGTAGTCGCGCTCCGCGCGCCCCTGTATCACATAGACATGCTGGGTCCGGTCGGTCATGAGGTCTCCCGTCCTAACTGAGCCCGAAAATGCGGGCGGCATTGCCGTAGAGCCACTTGTCCTTGACGGTGTCCTTGAGGGGCAGGTCGAGATACTCCTTGATCAGCGTCTCGTGCGACTGGCCGACGAGGCCCGCGGAGAGGCCGACGAGAACCTTGTCCTGGATCAGGGTGTTGCCGAACTGCAGCAGCATCTCCCAGCCCGAGCCGCGCTGGCCGAGATACCTGGCGCGATGGGCGGAGGTATCGAGATGGAGCTTGGGATGGCGGCGGACGAGGGCCACCATCTCGTTCACCCACGGCCAGCCGCCGAGACCGCCGATGATGGTCAGCTCTGGGAAGTCGATGGCGACCTGGTCGAGATGCCGCGGGTGGCCGAGGTCGTAGGGCCGGTCCGTCGCGTAGTTCATGGACGAATAGATGCGCACGGGGATGTCCAGCTCGACCGCCTTGGCGTAGAGCGGGTAGTAGCGCCGGTCGCTGGCGGGAATGCCGTCCACGAGGGCGGAGACGCCGAGAGCCTGGAACTGCTCCTCGCGCACGCGGCGCTCCAGCTCGCGCACGCCCTTCATGCCGATGAGGCCGCTGATGCGCGCGAGGCCGATGAAGCGGCCGGGATAGTCGCGCAGCAGCGCCGACAGCTCGTCGTTGGTGGTGCCGAAGGGCACCGATCGCACGATGCCGATTCGCTCGAGCATCTCCACGAAGGCGGAGAGCTCGGTGGTGGGGCGCGCGTCCCCGCCGTCCTTCCGCGAACGGAAGATGCGTCCGTAATTGGCCATGCCGTAGCCGGCCGGTCGCTCTGCCCCGGCGGCGCCCGGTGCCCCCGGGGGCGGGGCGGGAGCGGGGGCGGCGCCGTCGGCGGGCTTGGGAATGCTGCACTCCATGTCGATCACTCGCATCAGTGTCTCCTTCGCTCGAGGACACGGGGCGACGTCACCTTCACCGGAGAGTGATTCTAGCCGAAGCGCCGCCGATCTTCCGTGCTCCGTCAATCGATGCTATGGTGGCCAACCATGAACGACGCCTTGACCGCTCAGACCGTCGAGCTCCTCCAGCAGATGATCCGCAATCAGTGCGTGAACGACGGCACCATCGAATCCGGACAAGAGGTGCGCACCACCGATCTCCTCCGGACCTACCTCGACGGGAGCGGCCTCGACCTCGAGGTCTACGAACCCGACGGGGCGCCGGGACGCGCGAGCCTCGTGGCCCGTATCGAGGGGAGCGATCCCACCGCGCCCACCCTCTGCCTGATGGGCCATACCGACGTGGTGCCCGTGACGCCCGCGACGTGGACGCGCGATCCCTTCGGAGGCGAGCTCGTGAAGGGCGAGGTGTGGGGACGGGGCGCGGTGGACATGCTGAACCTCACCGCCTCGCAGGCGGTCGCGCTCAAGGCGCTGGCCAAGCGCGGCTGGCGGCCGCGGGGCACCCTCGTCTACCTCGCCTGCGCCGACGAGGAAGCGGGGGGCCTGCTCGGGGCCGGGCACGTGTGCAAGCGTCACTGGGATTCGCTCCGCGCGGACTATCTCCTGACCGAGAACGGCGGCCTCGTGTCCTCGCACGGCGGCGAGCTGAACGTCACCGTGCACGTCGGCGAGAAGGGCGTGGCCTGGCGGCGCCTGCGTGTCACGGGGACGCCGGGCCACGGCTCGATGCCGTATGGCGCGGACAATGCGCTGGTCAAGGCCGCCTACGTGGTCAGCCGTCTCGCGGATTATCGCCCCGCCCCGTACGTAGACGAGCTCTGGCAGACCTTCGTGGGCTCGCTCGGCGTCGACCCCGCCCTGAAAGATGCTCTCCGCGATCCCTCTCGCGTCGACGACGCCATCGCCAAGCTTCCCGCGGGCGTGGCCAAGTTCGCCTGGTCGACGACGCACACGACGTTTTCGCCCAACATGTGCCGGGCCGGGGTGAAGACCAACGTGATTCCCGACGTCGTGGACATCGAGGTGGACATTCGCACCATACCCGGGGACAACGAGGACGAGGTGCGGCGCCACATCGACAAGGCCCTGGGCGACCTGTCAGAAGAGGTGCAGGTCGAAAAACTTTTCTCCAAGCAGGCGTCCGCGTCGCCCACGGGGACGCCGCTCTGGGACGTGCTGGGGCGCGTGGTGGACGGCCACTATCCCGGCGCGAAGTTCATGCCGCGCATGATCGTCGGGTTCACGGACGCCCCCTACTTCCGCGAGCGCGGCGCCGTCGCCTACGGCTTTGGCCTCTTCTCACGGGCGCTCACCGCCGAGGCCATGTCCGGCCGCTTCCACGGCAACGACGAGCGCGTCGACGTGGAATCGCTCGCCCTCACCACCCAGGCGTGGCTCGACACCTGCGAGCTCTTCCTCCAGTAGAACCCTCGCCCCCAGAGGGGGAGAGGGCAGGGTGAGGGTGCGACCCGGAAACCAGCGCTACAGCACCGCCTCGATTACGTAAGGCCCAGACGCGGCGAGCCCCGCCGCGAGCTGCTTGTTGAACTCCTCGGCGGTGGTGGCGCGGCTCGCGGGCACGCCCATGCCG
>Ga0137403_10001126_pt1 | contig 33840 bp, 33 predicted proteins | sample CZOMad2_1_16fung_FD_122057 | JGI IMG/M metagenome (GOLD analysis project Ga0137403, IMG submission 122057) | Vadose zone soil fungal communities from Angelo Coast Range Reserve, California, USA - CZOMad2_1_16fungal (Hybrid Assembly) | ecosystem: Environmental > Terrestrial > Soil > Vadose zone... | reverse complement strand
GCCATGGGCACGGGGATCGGCACGTTGATGCCGACCATGCCGATGTTGATCTTGGAGGCGAACTCGCGGGCGGCGTCGCCGTCGCGGGTGAAGATGGCGGTGCCGTTGCCGAACTCGTGGCCGTTCACCAGGCCGACGGCGGTCTGGTAATCGGGCACGCGCACGACCGTGAGCACGGGGCCGAAGATCTCCTCCTTGTAGATGCGCATCTCCGGCTTCACCTGGTCGAAGATGCAGCCGCCGAGATAGTAGCCGCCCTCGTAGCCCTGGAGCTTCAGGCCGCGGCCGTCGACGACGAGCTTGGCGCCTTCGCTCACACCGGTGTCGACATAGCCCTTCACCTTGTCGAAATGCTGCTTGGTCACGAGCGGGCCCATCTCCGACTGCGGGTCGGTGCCGGGGCCGACCTTCAGCTGGCGCACGCGCGGGGCCAGGCTCTCGATCAGGGGGTCGGCGATCTTGCCGACGGCGACGGCGACGGAGATCGCCATGCAGCGCTCGCCGGCCGAGCCGTAGGCGGCGCCCATGAGGGCGTCGGTCGCCTGGTTGAGGTCGGCGTCGGGCATGACGACCATGTGGTTCTTGGCGCCGCCGAGCGCCTGCACGCGCTTATTGTGGGCGGTGCCCGTGTGATAGATGTACTCGGCGATCGGGGTGGAGCCGACGAAGCTCACCGCCGCGATGTCCGGATGGGTGAGGATGGCGTCGACCGCCTCCTTGTCGCCGTTGACGACGTTGAGCACGCCATCGGGCAGGCCGGCTTGTTTCATCAAATCGGCGATCATCAGGGAGGTCGAGGGGTCCTTCTCCGAGGGCTTCAGGATGAAGCTGTTGCCGCAGGCGAGCGCCACCGGGAACATCCACATGGGCACCATGGCGGGGAAGTTGAACGGCGTGATGCCGGCGCAGACGCCGACCGGCTGGCGGATCGACCAGCTGTCGACGTTGGTGCCGACGTTCTCCGAGAACTCGCCCTTCAGGAGCTGCGGGATGCCGCAGGCGAACTCCACGACCTCGAGGCCGCGGATGCAAGAGCCCTTGGCGTCGCTGAGGATCTTGCCGTGCTCGGATGTCACGAGGGCGGCCATGGCGTCGAGGTTGGCTTCGGCCAGCTGCTTGAACTTGAAGAGGATGCGGGCGCGCTGGAGCGGCGGGGTGGCGGACCAGCCGGGAAGCGCGGCCTTGGCGGCGGCGACGGCCGTGCCGACCTCGGCCGTGCTGGCGAACGGCACTTGCGCCGCCTTCTCGCCGGTGGCCGGGTTGAAGATATCGCCGAAGCGGCCGGAGGTGCCCTCGACCGGCTTGCCGGCGATGAAATGATGCAGCGTCTTGGCCATGATGTGCTCGCGTTTTCCTGTCGTCCGATTGTTTGGCCGGCCGTCCCTCTTTTGTCATTCCCGCGAAAGCGGGAATCCAGGGCCGGCGCTCCGTCGGCTGCCCTGGACCCCCGCTTTCGCGGGGGTGACAAATCAAAAACAGAGCGAGGAGAAGTGGCCTTAATTCAAGGGCGAGAATACCCCGCGTGCACTGGGCATTGCAAACGAGCGGTTCCGAGCGGAGAATCCGCGCCAACGGAGGAACACATGCGCAAGCTTCTGATGACGATGGGACTGGCGGGCCTGGTGCTGGGCGCGGGAGCGGCGGCGCGGGCCGACGACCAGAGCGGGGACTGGCAGAACCAGTTCAATTTCCGCCTCGAGGGCTTCGACAAGCTGATGCAGGGCATGGATGACCTGCTGAAATCGATCCCGCGCTACCAGGCGCCGATCATCGACGAGAACGGCGACATCATCATCCGGCGGGCGCCGCGCGAGCGCGAGTTCGATCCGTTCGTGCGCCCGGCGGAGCCGGAATTCGCGGATATCTGACCGTCCGCATCCCCATGCATTGTCATGCCCGGGCTTGACCCGGGCATCCATCTCTCGACGGTGATACCGGTCGGTCGCACCATGGATCGCCGGGTCAAGCCCGGCGATGACATCGAGAGGGAAGGCGGCGATTGGCGCGTCAGTAAGGCGTCGCCGCGCCGTAATCGCCGATGTAGCTGTGGTGGGTGACGAGGCCGCTGTCGGCGCGCCAGTAGTGCAGGTGGCAGGCGGGGGGCTCCATGATCCAGGCGGTGGGGGTGCCGTCCAGCAGATTGAGGGCGACCTGGTGAGCGGTGGCGGGGGCCGTGGTCACCACCGTGCCGTTCCAGCGGATCACCATCGGGCGGTGGACGTGGCCGCAGACGATGCGCTCGATCTGCGGGTGCTCGGCCACGATCGCGCCGAGGGCGGCGCTGTTGTCGCAGTTGATGGTGTCCATCTCGGCCAGGCCGGTGAGGAAGGGCGGGTGGTGCATGGCGATGACGGTCGGGCGGTCGGGGTGCTCCGCCAGACGGGCGGCGAGCCACTCGAGGCGGGCCTGGCAGAGCCGGCCGCCGGATTCGCCGGGGATCAGGGTATCCAGCGCGAGCAGGCGGAGCGGCAGGTCGTCGAGGGCGTACTGCAGGAACTCGCCGTCGCGCGGCAGATAGGGCTGGTCGGCGAAGGCCCGGCGCAGGCTGGCGCGGTCGTCATGGTTGCCGGGCATGAGCGCCCAGGGAATCTCCAGCCCGCCCAGGATCTCCCGCAGGTGCGCGTACTCGGCCGGGCTACCCTGGTCGACGAGGTCGCCGGTGATCCAGACGAAATCGGGGCGGGGGGCGAGGGCGTTCAGATGGGCGACGGCGCGCGTCAGGAACGCCGGCGTGTCGATGCGGCCGTAGAGCCGCTTGCCCCTGGCGACGACGTGGAGATCGCTGATCTGCGCCAGCAGCATCAGGAATCGTAGGACACGACGGAAATGAAGGGCACGGCGAGCTTGCTGCGGCCGTTGAGGAAAGCCAGCTCGATGATGCAGGCGGCGGCGCGCACGTCGGCGCCGACCTTCTGCAGGAGCGCGATGGAGGCACTCATCGTCCCGCCGGTGGCCAGGAGATCGTCGAGCACGACCACGCGCTCGCCGCGGGCGACGGCGTCGGCCTGCACCTCCACCGTGTCGGTGCCGTATTCCAGGTTGTAGCTGTAGGGGATGGTGGCGCCCGGCAGCTTGCCCTTCTTGCGCACCATGATGAAGCCGCAATCGAGCTTGAGGGCGAGCGGCGCCGCCACCAGGAAGCCGCGCGATTCGATGCCCACGAGCAGGTCGGGCCGGTGGGGACGGATGGCGGCGGCCAGCACGTCCACCGTGGCGTGCCAAGCCTGGGCGTGCGCCAGCAGGGTGGAGATGTCGTAGAACAGGATGCCCGGCTTGGGAAAGTCGGGAATCTGCCGGATGTGGTCCTTGATCTGGAGGGTGGGTTCGTTCGGCATGACGCGGCGGCTGATGGGAGGGGGCGGCAATCTAGCGGGTCCGGACGGGGCGCGCAATTTCGCATCCGGCGGCAGGCGTGTTACATAACAGCGGGTGGAAAGGCAGGATTCGGGTCCGATGACGGCAGGACTGTTCGAAACCGCGCGGCGGGGCGAGGACATCGTTCTTACCGCCGGCGGGGCCTGGACGATCCAGGCGGCGCGCACGCTCGACGGGCAGCTGCGGAAGCTGGCGGCCGCCGGCGCCAAGAAGGTGCTGATCGTCCTCGCCGACCTGACCGCCCTCGACACCGCCGGCGCCTGGCTGATCGCGCGCACGGAGCGCGAGCTCAGGGCGGCCGGCATCGCCGTCGACATCGGCGGCGCCAAGCCGGGCCATCAGGCGCTGCTCAGCCGGATCATGGAGGCGGGTCAACCGCCGCCGTTGGCCCCGCACCCGCGCTTCCACCTGATCGACCTCGTGGCCGATCTCGGCGAGGCGATGTTCCATGGCGGGCGCCAGGCGCGCGACCTCATTGGCTTCTTCGGCGCCGTCATCTTCGCCATCGGCCGGCTGGCGCGACACCCCGGCCGCATCCGCTTCATCTCGCTGGTGAGCCATCTCGAGCTGCATGGGCTCGACGCCATGCCGATCGTCGGCATCCTGCTGTTCCTGGTCGGCATCGTCATCGCCTATCAGGGGGTCGATCAGCTGCGCCAGTTCGGCGGCGAGATCTATGTGGTGAACCTGGTCGGCATCTCCGTGCTGCGCGAGATGGGTGTGCTCATCAGCTCGATCGTCATCGCCGGACGCTCGGGCAGCGCCTTCACGGCGCAGATCGGCACCATGCAGGTGAACGAGGAGGTCGACGCCATCCGCACGCTCGGGCTCGATCCGCTGGAGGTGCTGGTGCTGCCGCGCATGATCGCGCTCATGATCGCGCTGCCGCTGCTGACCTTCTTCGCCAACATGATGGCGATCCTCGGCGGGGCCATGATGGCGACCTACAGCATCGACGTGACCTTTGCGCAGTTCCTCGACCTCCTGAACCAGGCGGTGACCCTGACCCATTTCTGGGTCGGGATGATCAAGGCGCCGGTGTTCGCCTTCCTGATCGCCATGGTCGGCTGCTTCGAGGGCATGCGGGTGCGCGGCAGCGCCGAGAGCGTGGGGCGCCTCACGACCCAGGCGGTGGTGGAATCGCTGTTCCTCGTCATCGTCTTCGACGCCTTCTTCTCCGTGCTGTTCTCCTACCTCGGCTACTGACGGCGCGGGCGTGGCGATAGTGGATCCGATCATCCGGGTGAGCGGCCTGCGGACCCAGTTCGGGCCGCAGGTCGTGCATGACAACCTCGACCTCGAGGTGCAGCCGGGCGAGGTGATCGGGGTGGTCGGTGGCTCCGGCACCGGCAAGTCCGTGCTCCTGCGCACCATCGTCGGGCTCAACCGGCAGACGGCGGGCAAAGTCGAGCTGTTCGGCCAGGATACGGCGGGCCTGAGCGAGGCGGCGTGGCGGCGGCTGCAGGCGCGCTGGGGCGTGCTGTTCCAGGGCGGCGCCCTCTTCAGCTCCCTGACCGTGGGGCAGAACATCCAGGTGCCGATGAAGGAGCATACCGACCTGCCGCGGGCGCTCATGAACGAGCTGACCGCCCTCAAGGTCGAGCTGGTCGGGCTGCCGGCCGAGGCCGGCGCCAAGGTCCCGTCGGAGCTCTCGGGCGGCATGCGCAAGCGGGCCGGGCTGGCCCGCGCCCTCGCCCTCGACCCGGAGATTCTGTTCCTGGATGAGCCGACTTCCGGCCTCGATCCGATCGGCGCCGCCGCCTTCGACCAGCTGATTCGCGGCCTGCAGCAGAGCCTGGGCCTCACCGTCTTCATGGTGACCCATGATCTGGACAGTCTGGCGACGATCTGCGACCGTATCGCCGTCCTCGTGGACAAGCGTATCAAGATCGGCACGATGGAGGAATTCTTGCAGGACGATCACCCGTGGATCCGGGAGTATTTCCACGGTCCGCGTGGGCGTGCCGCGCGGCATGAGCCGACGTGATTCATGGAGACTAGGGCCAGCTATACCGCCGTCGGCGCCTTCGTCCTGATCCTGATTCTCGGCCTGGTCGGATTCGTCATCTGGGTCGGCAAGTTCCGGGGCGCGGAGGAATTCGCCCGCTACGACATCCTGTTCGCCGGGTCGGTGACCGGTCTGCAGGTCGACGGCACCGTGCGCTACCGCGGCATCCCCGTCGGGCGCATCATCGACATCCAGATCGACCGCGGCAACATCGAGCGGGTCCGCGTCACCATCGAGGTGAAGGCCGATACCCCCGTGCGCACGGACACCGTGGCATCGATCGAGCTGCAGGGCATCACCGGCGTGACCTACGTCCTGCTGAAGGGCGGCAAGCAGGAGAGCGCCGCGCTGCCGGTGACGATGGAGGAACCCTATCCCCAGATCAAATCGATCCCGTCGAGGATCGAGTTACTGTTCGAGACCGCTCCCGATCTCCTGACCAAGGCGAACGTGCTGATCGAACGGGTGACGCTGCTGTTCAGCGAGGAGAACGAGAAGAACATCTCGGAGACGCTGGCGAATCTGCGCGCCCTCAGCGATCGATTCGCCAACGGCGGCGGCAATCTCGACGCGATGCTCGAGTCCGGCAAGTCGGCGCTCGCCAAGATCGACAGTATGAGTACGGAGCTGGAGGGGCTGGCGAAAGACCTGCGCGGCCAGCTCACGACCCCCGGCACCGAGGGTCGGACGACGGTAGCCGACGTGCTGGCAAACGCGAGCGCGGCCGTCCAACAGCTGCGGAAGACTGGCGCGGAATTCGAGCAGCTCGCCCTTGACGTACGCGGACAGCTCACCACGCCCGGCGCGGCGGGCAGCCCGACGGTGGCCGACCTCCTGCGCGAGGGAACGGCGACGTTGCAGCGCATCCAGACCGTGGGTACGGACTTCGAAGGGCTGGTCGCGGACCTGCGCAAGCAGATGGCGCCGGGCGCCGAGGGCCATGCCACCGTCGCGGATCTGCTGGCCCGGGGCGCCGTGACCGTCGATCAGCTGAACAGGACGGCCAGCGAGTTCGAGCAGTTCGCCCACGACCTGCGCACCCAGCTGACGATGCCCAACAGCGCGGGGTCGGCCACCGTGGCCGACCTGGTGCAGCAGGGCAAGGCGACGCTGGAGCGCATTCAGGGCATGAGCGCGGAGTTCGAGACGCTGGCGCGCGGCCTGCGCACGGACCTGGCGGTGGGCGAGCCGGGCCAATCGAAGGTCGCCGATCTCGTCGGCAACGCCTCGACGGCAGCGGCCAACATCGGCCGCATGAGCACGGAGATCGAGGGCCTGGCGAAAGACCTGCGCGGCGAGTTCTCGAACATGGAAGGCAAGCATGGCGAGAAGATCTCCGGCCTGCTGACGCAGGCGACCCTGGCGGCCGAGCAGATCACCTCCATGAGCAAGGAATTCGAGGAGCTCGCCAAGGATCTGCATACGAATACCGGGCCGCTCGTCGGCAAGGCCGGCACCGCATTCACGAACATGCAAGAGGCCATGCAGGAATTCGGCAAGACATCGAAGTCGCTCGCCGCCGTGGCCGACCAGCTCGAAGCGACCGTCAAGGAAAACCGCGGGCCGTTGCGCGATTTCAGCAGCACGGGACTCAATGAGCTCACGCAGTTTCTCAATGAAGCGCGCGTGCTGGTGGCTTCGATGACTCGGATCTCGAGCCAGATCGAACGCGATCCGGCGCGCTTCCTCCTCGGCGACCGGCGCCAAGGATTCCAGCCGCAATAGGATGAACATGGATTTCGAGACCCTGCGGGCGCGGCGGCCCGTCATGACCGGCCGACGCCAAGCGCTCGCAGGAATGGCGTCGTGCACATTGTTCGGGGCGCTGGCGGGCTGCGGCGTGCTGCAGAGCGTGAACACCCCGGTCAATCTCTACACGCTGACCCCGAAGTCGACGTTTCCCGAGGGGCTGCCGAAGGTCGATTGGCAGGTGGTGGTGGAGACGCCGGTCTCGGCGGCCAGCCTGGACACGGCGCGCATCGCCCTGCAGCGCACCGCGCTCACCTTCGAGTACTATGCGGACGCCGCCTGGACCGACAATGCGCCGGCGATGGTGCAGACGCTGCTGATCGAGTCGTTCGAGGCGACGAAGCGAATCTCCGGCGTCGGTCGCGAGGCCATCGGCCTCCGCCCCGACTATATCCTGATGACCGACCTGCGCGAGTTCGAGGCTGTCTACGACGGCGACAATCCGATTCCGACGATCTGGGTGCGCATGAACGCGAAGCTCGTCAGGCTGCCGGAGCGGCGCATCGTTGAATCAGACACTTTTGGCGAAAGACTGCCGGCGGCAGGCAGCAAATTGCCCGATGTCGTCGCCGCATTCGACGAGGCGCTCGGTCACGTATTGAAGGAGATCGTGCTGTTTACGCTGGCCGCGCCGACGCAGCAGTCATGAGCGGCGGCTAGTGGTTCGATCGCAACGAATGGTTCCCATTCGTTGCGTGAATCGAACCACCAGCCTATTGATCTGGTGGGCTGATTCACCTGACGCTTGGGAATCAAGCGTCAGGATCAGACCACTAGGGAGCGAGACCAGACTTCGCTGTTTATGACTCATCATCGCCTTCCCTTATATGTCACCCCCGCGAAAGCGGGGGTCCAGGGAGGTGACGGTGTGGTTGCCCTGGATTCCCGCTTGCGCGGGAATGACACGGGGTGGGGGATGGGTCAGAGGCAGCAAAGGTTGGTATGGGGCCGCGAGAGAACGCGTGGAGGCGTGATCGCGTGCGCGCGCCGGCTCAGGCCTTTCGGGCGTAGGCGCGCAGGAACATCTCGACTGAGCTGCCGACCATCTGCTCGACGGTGATGCCGACTTCGGCATCGGAGATGTTGAACAGGCGCCGCAGATAGAGATCGCTGCGGATCATGCCGAAGAACTGCCGGGCGGCGATGTGCGGCTCGGGCACGTCGAGCAGGCCGCGGTCGCTCAGCCGCTGGAGGTATTCGGCCAGACGAGCGATTCCCCGCTTCGGCCCGGTCTCGTAGAGCGTGCGGCCCAGTTCGGGGAAGCGGGCAGTCTCCGAGACCACGATCCGGTAGAGATCGAGCACCTCCGGCGACAGCACCAGGTCGGCGAAGTTGCGGCCGAGCGCTCGCAGCGCCTCTTCGGGCGTCGCCCGCTCGATGTCGTCCAGCTCGGGAATTGCGGAATGCGCCAGGCATCGCTCGGCGATGATGGCCGCGAAGAGCTGGTCCTTGCCGGCGAAGTGGGCATAGACGGTGGCCTTGGATACCCCCGCGGCCTTGGCGATGGCATCCATGCTGGCGGCCCCGTAGCCATCGGTCATGAAGACCCGCCGTGCGGCCTCCAGGATCTTGCCGGCCTTGCTGCCCTCCAGCGCTTCGACCCGTACCAATGTGGCTGCGTGCGTCATGCTGATATCGCTGCTCTCGTATGCAGAACTGAACCGTTCAGTTCTTGACAGAACATAGGAGGTTCGCCATATTCGATCAAGACAAAACTGAACGGTTTAGTTTTAATCAGTTCTAAACCCCTCGAATCGCTCGGCGATCCCGCGGCATTAGACAGAGGCAAGATGCTCATGCGCAAGGTCATTCTCTCGCTCGTTGCTCTCGCTTTGGTCGGCATTGCCGGCGGCGGCGGCTGGTACTGGTGGACCACGGCCCGCTTCTTCGAATCGACGGACAATGCCTATGTGCAGGGCGACATCTCCGTCATCAGCCCGAAGGTCGCCGGGTATGTTCGTGAGGTCCGTGTCATCGACAACCAGCAGGTGCGCGCCGGCGACGTGCTGGCGCTGATCGACGACGAGGACTTTGCGGCCAAGACGGCGGAGGCCCGGGCGGCGGTCGCCGCCGCGCAGGCGGCCATCGCGGGCATCGACCGCAAACTGGAATGGCAGGCCTCGATGATCGAGGCGGCCAAGGCCAATGTGGCGAGCGCGCAGGCCGAACTGGCGCGCGCCCAGCCCAACTACGACCGCTACAAGAAGATGGTGGCGACCAACATCGTCGCGAAGAGCGACTATGACCAGGTCGAAGCCACCCTGCGCAAGGCCGAGGCCGAGGTGACGCGTACCCAGGCCGCGCTCACGGCCGAGCAGGGCCAACTCGTGGTCGACCTCGCCGATCGCAAGCAGGCCGACGCCCAGTTGGCGCAGGCCCAGGCCGCGCTCACGGCCGCCAAGAACGACCTCGACAACACCGTGATCAAGGCGCCGGTCGACGGCGTCGTCGGCAACAAGGGCGTGCAGACCGGCCAATACATCAAGGTCGGTGCGCAGCTGATGGCGGTGGTGCCGCTGCCGCAGGTCTACGTCGTCGCCAACTTCAAGGAGACGCAGCTCGAGAACATGCGGCAGGGCCAGCCGGTCGAGATCGCCGTGGACGCCTATCCGAATCACAAGCTGATCGGCACGGTCGAGAGCTTCGCGCCGGCGAGCGGCGCGGTGTTCAGCCTGCTGCCGCCGGAGAACGCCACCGGCAATTTCACCAAGGTCGTGCAGCGCGTGCCCGTGCGCATCGCGGTGCCGAAGGAGAATGCGTTGGCCGGCCTGCTGCGCCCGGGTCTGTCCGTCGAGGTCAGCGTCGATACGCGCGCCGGCGGCACCGGCCCGACCTTGGCCGGCGCCATCTTCGGCGCCGCGCAGGCGGCGACGGCGAACTGAGAAAGTGAATCAAACCACAGATGAACACAGATAAACACAGATAGGGTGAAATTATTTTTCGACCCTAGCCCGAATTCAGCGGCCGTAGTCTGGTCCACATCTGTGTTTATCTGTGTTCATCTGTGGTTTCAAATCTTTGAAAGTTGACTTGCAATGGATGACGCGACCTATCGTCCCACGGTGAATGACGAGACGCCCGAATCGACGACGATCTCGTCGGCTGAGTCGACATTGCCGGTGACGCCCGCGCGGCCGGCCGTGACGGGTCGGCAGTGGGCCGGCTTCATGGCCATGGTCGTCGGCATGTTCATGGCCATCCTGGACATCCAGATCGTCTCCAGCTCGATCCGCGAGATCCAGGCCGGGCTGTCGGCGAGCGCCGACGAGATCACCTGGGTGCAGACGGCCTACCTGATCGCCGAAGTCATCATGATCCCGTTCTCGGGATACCTGTCGCGCCTGCTCTCGACGCGCGTTCTGTTCGTGATCTCGGCCACCGGCTTCACGCTCATGAGCATCGGTTGCGCCCTCGCCACCAGCCTCGACGCCATGATCGTCTTCCGCGTGCTGCAGGGCTTCATCGGCGGCGCCATGATCCCGACGGTGTTCGCGACCTCCTTCCTCCTGTTCCCGGCCGATAAGCGGGCCGGCGTGACCGTGCTGATCGGCCTCGTCGCCACCATGGCGCCGACCCTGGGGCCGACGCTGGGCGGCTACCTCACGCAGACCTTGTCCTGGCACTGGATGTTCCTCGCCAACGTTTTGCCGGGCATCGCGGTCGCACTTGCCGTCTGGCTGTTCGTCGACATCGACCGGCCGGACTGGGGCCTGCTCAAGGGCTTCGACTTGCCAGGCCTGCTGTTCATGGCGCTCTTCCTTGGCAGCCTCGAATATGTTTTCGAGGAGGGCCCGCGCAACGACTGGCTCGAGGACGACGTCATCGCCAGCTTCGCCGTGCTCGCGGTGGTGGGCGGGCTGCTGTTCTTCTGGCGCATGTTCACCTACAAGCAGCCGATCGTCTGGCTGAAGGCCTTCCACGACCGCAACTTCGCGATCGGCTCGCTCTACAGCTTCGTCCTCGGCATCGGCCTCTACGGTTCGACCTATCTGCTGCCGGCCTTCCTCGGTCGCGTGCGCGGCTTCAACTCGCTGCAGATCGGCCTGCTGATGATCGTCACCGGCGCCTTTCAGTTCGCGTCGGCGCCGATCGCCGGCGCGCTCTCGAAGAGGCTCGATCTGCGGGTCATGCTGGCGCTCGGCTTGTCGCTCTTCGGCACCGGCGTCTACCTGCAGTCGTTCGAGACCGCCGACTGGGGCTTCTGGGAATTCGCGCTGCCCCAGGCCGTGCGCGGCATCTCCCTGATGCTTTGCTTCATCCCCATCAACACGCTGGCGCTCGGCACCCTGCCACCGCACGAGCTGAAGAACGCCAGCGGCCTCTACAACCTCATGCGCAACCTCGGCGGCGCCATCGGCCTCGGCGCCCTCAACACCGTGCTGATCGACCGGCTGGCGCTGCACTACCAGCGCATTTCCGAGAACATCACGACGGCGCGGCCGGCCGTGATCGGCTTCCTCGACGGCCTCTCCAGCCGGCTCGGCGACATGGTCTCCGTCGATCCGGACCTGGCGGCGCTGCGCAAGCTGAACGACCTGGTGGCGCGCGAGGCGACCGTGCTCACCTTCAACGATGCCCTGCTCATCATGGCCGGCGTCTTCGCCTGCGCCCTCCTGCTGATGCCGCTCATCCGCAAGCCGCAGGCGGTCGCGGCAGCCGGCCATTGATCGACGGAAGATCTGCCGCTACAACGCCGCCCGATCGACGCCGCGCGTCGAACAAGGCGATGGGAGCGAGCCAGACCATGATTCCTGCGAATTCGGAGACGAAGGCCCTGCTTTCCGGCAGCCGCGCGGGCGTATTGGTTTCAGCCGCCGCCATGATCGCGATCGTCGCCGCCTCGAACTGGCTGGTGCAGTTTCCGATCAATGACTGGCTGACCTGGGGCGCCTTCAGCTATCCCTTCTCGTTTCTCGTCACCGATCTGACCAATCGGCGCTTCGGTCCGGCGGCGGCGCGGCGGGTGATCTATGTCGGCTTTGCCGTCGGCGTGGTGTTGTCGGCCATCCTCGCGACGTCGCGCATAGCCGCGGCCTCGGGCTCGGCCTTCCTGCTGGCCCAGCTGCTGGACGTCACGCTCTTCAATTGGCTGCGCCGGCAGAGCTGGTGGCGGGCGCCCTTCATCGCCTCCGGCGTGGGCTCGCTCATGGACACGGCCGCATTCTTCAGCATCGCCTTCATCGGCACGGGGTTGCCGTGGCCGACCTGGGCCATGGGCGATCTCGCGGTGAAGCTGGCCTTCGCGCTCTTCTGTCTGGCGCCTTATCGCCTGCTCATGGACCGCATCGGCCCGGCCTGGGCAGCTGCGCCGGCCTAGTTCCCCTGGCCGGTTTCACCGGCCGTTAACCACCATCGCTTACTTTGGGAGATCAGGCGGAGTCCGCGACTGTGGCGGACCCGGTCGGCAAAGCATGCCTCTAGGGGGAGACTAAGGCGTGAGTTCATTGCGGCCGCCACGGCGTTGGCAGCGCGATCTGGCCTTCCATGTCATCGCCGCGATCGGCGTGCTGGCGATCGTGGCGACGATGTATTTGAGCGCGATCATGGGCGTCGTCGACGCGAGCTATGGTTTCGCTGCGGTGGCGCTGATCCTGGTTGCGGGCTCGGTCTTCGTCGGCGTGCGCGTCCACCGGCTGGCGCGCGAAGCGGACGATCATCGGCACCGTTATCTGCAGGCCACGGAAGCGCGGGAGCACGACCTGCGGCTGGCCAACGAGCGGTTCGAGGCCATCATTGCCGAGCGTACGGCGGCGCTGCGAGTCGGCGAAACCAAGTTCCGCACGCTCATCAGCAATATCCCGGGCGTGGCCTACCGCTGCGCCGACGATGCCGACTACACCATGGAATTCATCAGTGATGCCATCGAGCAGCTCTCGGGCTATCCGGCCGCCGACTTCATCGACAATGCGATCCGCACCTACGGCAGCCTCATCCACCCGGAGGATGTCGATGACGTCGCGCGCATCGTGGCCGACGGAATCAAGAACAAGCAATCCTATGAGATCGAGTATCGGGTCGTGCACAAGGACGGCGCCGTGCGCTCCGTGTTCGAACGCGGGCGGGGCGTCTTCGACGAGGCGGGCAAGGCGATCTATTGCGACGGCGTCATCTTCGATGTCACCGAGCGGCGCAACATCGAGGCCGAGCTGCGCGAGAGCGAGACCAGGTTCCGCACGCTGCTGAGCAACGTGCCGGGCGCCTGCTACCGCTGCGCCTACGATATCGCCTACACCATGGAGTTCATCAGCGACGCCATCGCGGACATCTCCGGCTATCCCGCCGGCGACTTCATCGGCAACAGCGCGCGCACTTATGCGAGCATCATCCATCCCGACGACCTCGCGATGGTCAGCCGACTCGTCGACGAAGCCCGCACCGCCCGCACCCAGTCTTCGATCGAGTACCGCATCGTCCATCGCGACGGCACGGTGCGCTGGGTCTATGAGCGGGGCCAGGGCATTTACGACGCCGACGACAAGATCCTGCATATCGACGGCGCCATCTTCGACATCACGGCACGCAAGCACCTGGAAGAGCAGGTGGTCGGCCAGAAGCAGATGGCGACCATCGGCCAGGTGGCGGCGACCGTGAGCCACGAGTTGCGCAATCCGCTGGGCGCCATCAGCAACTCGATGGCGTTCCTGCGGCAGATGACGGCCAATCGGCAGCTCGGCATCGAGAAGGCGCTCGACCGCGTCGACCGCAACATCGAGCGCTGCAACACCATCATCTCCGACCTGCTGGAATATACGAGCCAGAAGGAGCTCAGCCGTGCCGCCACGCCGATCGCGGCCTGGCTGAACGCAATATTGGACGAGCACGGGCTGCCCGCGGACGTCGTACTGGAGCGCGACCTGAAGGCCGATGACGAGGTCGTGATCGATCGCGAGAAGTTCCGTCAGGTCGTCATCAACCTGGTCGAGAATGCCGGCCAGGCGCTCAAGGATCCGGCCTGGGACGCGCCGGAAGACCACGAGCGCCGCATCACCGTGCGGACGGAGAGCGCCGGGCCGCATGTCCGGTTGGCGGTCAGCGATACCGGACCCGGCATTCCCGCGCATGTGCTGCCGCGCATCTTCGAGCCGCTGTTCACGACCAAGAGTTTCGGCATTGGCCTCGGCCTGCCGACCGTGCGCCAGATCGTCGAGCAGCATGGCGGCACCCTGCATGTCGAGAGCGCCGCCGATGCCGGCACGACCTTCACCGTCTTCCTGCCGCGCCACGGCGAGGCCGCGGCGCACGGGACCGAGTCGTCCGCGCGCGGGGCGGCGGCCTGAGAAGTTGTGCCTCGGCTGGCGCTGTGCGTCCTTCGACAAGCTCAGGATGAGGGCATTTCTTCGTGCCACAAAGACCGATCCTCATCCTGAGCTTGTCGAAGGACGCAGGATGATGCCTGCAGCGTCTATTTCACAACCAACTCTGTCCCCCGTTTCGACAGCGCTTCGCAGCCCTTGTCGGTGACGACAACGGTATGGCCGTTGGTCATAGCCACGCCGTGCTCGGCGTCGAACAGGATGATGTGGATGAAGAACACCATGCCCGGGGCCGCCGGCTCCGGGTTGCCGTGGTAGAACATCGGCCAATCCATCCAGTTCGGCGCGAAGGTCGTGCCGAGGCTGTAGCCGGTGGCGTTCAGACGATGAGCGCGGTGACCGGCGGCATCGCAGACGCGCGCATAGGCGTCGAACACCTCGCCGATGGGGCGGCCGGGCTTGAGCGCGGCCTTGCAGGCTTCGAGCGCATCGGCGCTGACCTTGTGCATGTCGCGCTGGCCCGGCAGCGGCTCGCCGATGGGGATCGTGCGCATCAGGCAGGCGTGGTAGTGGCGGTAGGCGCCGGCGAATTCGAGCGTCAGCTGGTCGCGGGCGTCGAGCGTGCGGCGGCCGGTGAAGTAACGGCAGAGCAGCGCGTCGGTCCCCGAGCCGATGATGTACTCGTTGGCGGGATCATCGCCGCCGCCGCGGAACACGGCGCCCTGCATGGCCGCGACGATGTCGCCCTCGAAGGCGCCGGGGCCGGCGAGCCGGTGGGCCTCGTCGAGCGCGAGATCGGCGAGCTCCGCGGCCTTGCGGACATAGACGAGCTCGGCGGGACTCTTGATGACGCGCAGGCGGCTGACGAGGTCGGAGGCGTCATCGAGCTTGCAGAAACCATCGAGGGCGCTGTTGAGGCGCATGGCGCTGCGACCGGTCAGGCCGTAGGCCTCGTACTCGACGCCGAGCTTCTTGCCGCCGCAACCAAGGCCGCGCAGGAAGTCCTTCAACTGCACCGCGGGTTGCGCTTCGGGGCCGTCGACCCAGATGCGGATATCCTCGATGACAGAGGTGTGCTTGGCCTGCAGCAGATCGGGTGCGCGCGTCAGCAGCATCAGCCGGCCGTCGGCGCCGAGATACAGGCACTGGAAGAACACGTAACCAAAGGTGTCGTAGCCGGTCAGGTAGAACATGCTCTCCTGCCGAAACATCAGCAGCCCGTCGAGGCCGCGCTTCTGCATCAGCTCGATAGCGCGCTTGCGGCGATCGGCCAGTTCCTCGCGGGTGAAGTGCAGTGCCATTCGTTGAAATCTCCTGGAAGGACCGAGTCACAGGCCCTCACCCTAGCCCTCTCCCGCTTCGCGGTAGAGGGGACTCGATTGTGCGACTTGCTCGATCGTGTTCCCTCTACCGCGAAGCGGGAGAGGGTTAGGGTGAGGGCGCGTTACTCCGTCAGTGCAATCACAGACAATCCCCGGCCGTAGTCTTTCTCGCCCGCCAGCGTCGTGCGGCGGTAGCTGAAGAACATGTCGGCCTCGGCGCAGGTGTCGCGGGCGACGGACGCGGCTTCGGCGATGCCGAGACGGCGCAGTCGGCTCACGACGTAACTCGGCAAATCGAACATGAAGTGGCCGGCGCGTTTGCTCGGCACGAAGAAGCGGCGGTTCTCGGGGTCCTGCTGCAGGAAGGGCTGGGGGAACTCCGGCCCCACTTCGTAGGAGGCCTGGGCGATGCAGGGGCCGACGGCGGCGCGCATGCGGGCGGGCTCGGCGCCGCGCTCGACCATGCTGCGCACGACGGCCTCGACGACGCCGGTCACGGCGCCGCGCCAGCCGGCATGGGCGGCGCCGATCACGCCGGCAACGGGATCGGCGAGCAGCACCGGCGCGCAATCGGCGGTGCCGATGCCGAGCGCGACTCCGGGCCGCGTCGTCACCATGGCGTCGACCCTGGGCCGGGAATCCAGCGGCCAGGGTTTCGTCACTTCGACCACGTCGGCGCTGTGGATCTGATAGGTGGTCGCCAGCACTTCCGGCGGCATTCCGATCAGGGCGAGGGCGCGGCGGCGGTTCTCCGTGACATTGCCCGGATCGTCGTTCGAGCCGTAGCCGCAATTGAGCGATGCATAGAGGCCTGCGCTGACGCCGCCTTGGCGGGTGAAGAAGCCATGGCGGATGCGCGGCGAATCCTTGAGGGCGTCGGCTTGGATCATGGGGCGGGCGGCTCGTCGAATCCAGGCGGCACGGGCAGGGTCGGCGCGGCGATCGCCAGCGCCTTGAACAAAGTGCCCATTTGCTCCAGGTGGAGCAAGCGTTCGGTGGCCGCCTGGAGGTCCGCGGCCTGCGCCGGCGTCGCGTTGCGCGCGAGCGCGGCGGCGCGCAGCTTGATGCCCAGGCGCTCGAGCAGCGTGTTCTGGGGGATGGGGCCGTGGACCGTGGCCCCGGCCTCGCGGGCGGCGCGGGCGAGCGCGCCGAAATCCACATGGGCGGCCAGGTCGGCCGTGCCGGGATCGCTCAGCACGCCATACTTCTGGTGTCGGCGCACCGCTTGCAGGCTGTCGCCGCGCCCGCTGCCGTCGTGGCCGTAGTCGATGATGAGTGCGGCGCCCCCGTGCTGCGCGACGCGGCGGCCGATCGCGGCCGCGAGCGCGATGCCGGCCGGACTGGACTCGACGACCATGCCCTGGCGCGGCAGTTGCAGCGGCGGAGTCGCCACCGCCAAGGCCGGGCCGGGAAGGCGCAGCGCGAAGGCGAGACCATCGCCGCTGCTGTCGACATCGACGACGCGCTCGAGCCAGCGGCCGCCCTGGAACTCGAACTGATGAATCGGCAGGGCGTCGAACAGCTCGTTGGTGACGAGCAGGAGCGGACCATCCGGGATTTCGTCGAAGGCATCGTGCCAGGACGGCGCGATCGCGGGTGCTGCCTGTTGCAGCGTCTGGGCCTGCCGGTCGCGCAGATAGGGGCTGGTCTCGACCATGTGAAGGTCGAGCGCGGCGTGGAAGCCCGCCACCTTGTGGGTGCCCCGAAGCGCGTCGGCCATCAGTGTGCCGCGGCCGGGACCCAGCTCGGCCAGGCGCACGGGATCGGGTCGGCCCATGCTGTCCCAGACGGCGGCGCACCAGGCGCCCAGCAGTTCGCCGAACATCTGGCTGATCTCCGGCGCGGTGATGAAGTCGCCCTCGAGGCCGAAAGGATCGCCCTGCTTGTAATAGCCGTATTGCGGATGGCCGAGCGCCTCGGCCATGTACTCGGCGACGGTCAGCGGGCCGGCGATGCGGATGCGCCGGACCAGCAGTTCGCCCAGGGGGCTCAATGGAGTGGGCTCACGTAAACGGGCTCACTTGGCCGCTTGCGGCTCGACGCGCAGCGCGCGCCAGATGAAATAACCACCGGCGACCAGCATCGGCAGCGACAGCCACTGGCCCATGGTCGTGCCGGCGGCGAGGAAGCCGAGGAAGGAGTCGGGCTCGCGGAAGAATTCCGCAAAGATGCGGGCGAGCGCGTAGCCCGCGAGGAACACGCCGGTGACGAGGCCGCGCCGGCGGCGAATGGATTCGCTTTGCATCAATATGAACAGGACGATGAAAAGAACGATGCCTTCGAGGCCGGCCTCGTAGAGCTGGCTCGGATGGCGCGGCATCGGCACCTGCGCCGGGTCAGTCGGGAACACCATTGCCCAGGGAACATCGGTCGGTCGGCCATAGAGCTCGCCATTCACGAAGTTGCCGAGCCGGCCGAGGAAGAGGCCGATCGGCACCGCCGCGGTCACGATGTCGCAGAGGGCGAGAAACCGGATCTTCCGGCGGCGCGCGAACAGGATCAGCGCGATGATGACGCCGGTACAGCCGCCATGGAACGACATGCCGCCGTGCCAGAGCTGGAGAATCGTGAGCGGGTCCGCGAAGTATTGGCTCGGCTGATAGAACAGGATGTAGCCGAGCCGGCCGCCGAGGATGACGGCGACGATGGCCCAGACGAGGAAGTCGTCGAGCTGGAGCGTCGTCACCGTGACCGGCGGCTTCTTCGCCAGCCAGACGCAGTAGCGCCACCCGAGCAAGAGCCCGACGATATAGGCCAGCGCATACCAGCGCAGCGCAAACGGCCCCAGCGTCAGACCGAGGAGCTGGAACGCGTCGATATGGAATAGTTCAGGGCCGATGTTGGGGAAGGTGAGGGTGACGAACATGCGGGCAGCCCTTATAGAGAGCGGCGGTACACAGCACAAGCTGAGGGCCGCTCATCGGCAGCGCGATCCTATATTTTCCAACTCCCCTCATTTGTCATTCCCGCGCAAGCGGGAATCCAGGACAACTGCACCGTCGCTTGCCCTGGACCCCCGCTTTCGCGGGGGTGACAACCGCGTGAGTGGCTTGCAAAACCTCGCGCCTGCGTTATTGAGACCAAACTGGGTCTACCAGGATTGCGCCGCCATCCCCTGCTGCCGATAATCGAACGGGCACGCGAAAGAGGAGCAGCCATGCAGACGCAGAACCCATTTCTCGACGATCTCGCCAAGGTCGCGGCCGGTGCTGTCGGCGGGCTTGCCGGCATCAAGCACGAGGTCGAAACCCGGCTGCGGGAGCAGTTCGAACGCATCCTCGGCCGCATGGATCTGGTGACCCGCGAGGAGTTCGAGGTGGTCAAGGCGATGGCCGCCAAGGCGCGGGACGAGCAGGAAGCGATGGCGGCCCGGCTGGCCGCGCTCGAAGCCAAATTGGGCCAGACCTCGCATCAGGTCTGACCGGACGGCGGCATTCGCATATTTTCGGTGGATAACCCCAACAGGACTCTTGCGCGGGAATCGCAGTTTTGGCACCCTACTAATGGTGGGTAGTGATTTGCCGGTGGCCATATATCGGGGTCCGGCTTTCCCACTCCGGAAGGGAGCCCCGAGTCGGCGGCCACAGAGTTGGGGGCGGTATGGCCGTCGTTTCCGCGGGCCGACCAGAAAGCGCCAACAATCCGATCGATCTTTTGGAGGAATTCGTCAGCGCCAACGATTGGCGCTTCGACCGCACGGCCGATGCCGAAATGGTCGTCGAATTGCGCGGGAGCTGGTGCGAATACCGGCTCTATTTCGTGTGGCAGGAGGATTTGGGCGCCGTGTATTTCTCCTGCCTGTTCGACGTCCGCATACCCCCGAACAAGCGGGCCAATGCCTATCACCTGCTGGCGCTCATCAACGAGAAGCTCTGGCTCGGCCACTTCGATCTTTGTTCGGAGGATCTGGTGCCCATGTTTCGCCACACGCTCCTCGTGCGCGGCACCGGCCGGGTTTCGGCCGAGCAGTTCGAGGACGTGGTCGACATCGCCTTCAGCGAGTGCGAGCGCTTCTTCCCGGCCTTCCAGTTCGTGCTGTGGGGCGGTAAGAGTCCGGAAGAAGCATTGGCAGCGGCCATGCTGGAGACCGTCGGCGAGGCCTGAGCGTTCATGACAATCAGCGGGCATCTGCTGCTCGTCGGCTGCGGCAAGATGGGCGGGGCCATGCTGCGCGGCTGGCTCCAGCGCGGCGTGCGGCCGGGCGACGTCACGGTCATCGAGCCGAACCTGGCGGCGGTCGCCGATCTGGCGGCGGCAGGCGTCCGGCTTCTCGAGGATGCGGCGAAGCTGCCGCCCGACCTGGAACCGGCGGTGGTCCTGCTCGCGGTAAAGCCGCAGATGACGGATGCCACGGTCCCCGCCTATCGGCGCCTCGTCGGGGCAAACACGGTTTTCCTGTCGATCGCTGCCGGCCGCACGATTGCCTATTTCGAGCGCCATCTGGGCGCGCAGGCGGCCATCGTGCGGAGCATGCCGAACACGCCGGCGGCAGTCGGGCGCGGCATCACCGTCGCCTGCCCCAACCGCCATGTAACGGCCGCCGAGCGTGCCCTCTGCGGCGAACTGCTGGCGGCCGTGGGCGAGGTGGCGTGGGTCGAGGACGAGGGGCTGCTCGATGCCGTGACGGCCGTGAGCGGCGGCGGTCCCGCCTATGTGTTCCTCCTCATCGAGTGCCTGGCCGAGGCCGCCGTCGCCGCCGGGCTGCCGGCCGATCTTGCCATGCGCCTGGCCCGCGTCACGGTATCCGGCGCCGGCGAGCTTGCGCGCCTGTCGTCCGAGCCGGCCGCTGTCTTGCGTCAGAATGTGACCAGCCCGGCCGGCACGACGCTCGAAGCGCTGAAGATCCTGATGGCGCCGGACGGCTGGCAGCCGCTGATGACGAAGGCGATCGCGGCGGCCACGCGCCGCTCGCGCGAATTGGCGGGCTAGGTCGCAACCTTGGCGGACGTCGGCACCAGCGCGGAGCGCGTACGCCAGGCACTGGCCCGCCTGGGTCTCATGCCGGACCTCAAGGAATTCAGCGCGACCACGCGCACCTCGGCCGAGGCGGCCGCGGCCATCGGCTGCGCCGTGGCGCAGATCGCGAAATCGGTGGTGTTCCGCGCCGTCGGCTTGAACCGGGCCGTGCTGGTGATGGCCAGCGGCGCCAATCGGGTGGACGAGCAGCTGGTCGCCGTCGCCGTCGGCGACCGCATCGCCAAGGCCGACGCGGCCTTCGTGCGGGACAGGACCGGCTTTGCCATCGGCGGCGTGGCGCCCGTCGGCCATACTGAAAAGCCGGTGACTCTCATCGACGAAGACCTGCTCCAGCACGCCGAGATCTGGGCCGCCGCCGGTACCCCCAATTCGGTCTTCCGCCTGACCCCGGAGGCGCTTATCGCCATGACCGGCGGGCGTGTCATTGCGATCAAATAGCCGCGGCCCTTTCTCGACGGCCCGCCCGCTCCCACCTTAGGGACAGGGGCGTGTAGTGTGACGGCGTGAGCAGGAGCGACCATGGCGAAGAAGGCTGAGACCAAAGCGGCAGATCCGGGTAGGCACGTGATCGAGGCGGCGCTCCGGCTGGCGGCGGAGCGCGGCTGGGCCAGCCTGGCGCTGGCCGACATCGCCGCCGCGGCGAAACTGCCGCTCGCCGACCTCTACGCGTCCTATCCCTCGAAGACGGCGATCCTTGTCGCGTTGAGCCGGCTGGTCGATCGTCAGGTGCTGGCTGGCCTGGAGGCGGGGGCCGACGAATCCACGCGCGATCGCCTGTTCGATCTGGTCATGAAGCGCTTCGATGCCCTGGTACCCTATCGGGAGGGCCTCTCCGCCGTGGCCCGCGATGCCGGGCGCGATCCGCTGGCCGCGCTGTGCGGCCTGGGACAGCTCGCCCGCTCGATGGCGCTCATGCTGGAGGCGGCGGGCGTCTCGTCGTCGGGCATCGCCGGCGCGCTGCGGACCAAGGGCCTGGGCGCGATCTACCTGGCGACCATGCGCGACTGGTTCCGCGACGATAGCGCCGACAAGGCCCGCACCATGGCGGCCCTCGACGCCCGCCTGCGGCGCGCCGAGGGCTGGGCTCGCCGGCTCGACCGGCGTGGGGCGGCCAAGGCCACCAGCTGAAGAATTTTTCATTAACTGTAAATTGCTGCACTGCAAAAAAGACTTGACGCAGGTGCAGCATGCTCACATATTAGGCTCATCGTTGTGCAGTGCAGCATTTTTATTGCAACCCCATCCTGAGAGGGAGTTCCGCCCCATGGCCAAAGCCACCAATCCGATGTTCGATACCGAAGCTTTCAAGGTTCCCGATTTCGCCAAGTTCTACGGCGACTTCAACAAGGCCGCCGCCGATTTCGGCAAGCTGTTCGCGAATGGCAAGACGCCGATGTTCGACGTCGAGGCCGTGATCGCCGCGCAGCGCAAGAATGTCGAGGCGTTCACTGCCGCCAACCGCATTGCCGTCGAGGGCACCCAGGCCGTCCTGCGTCGCCAGGCCGAGCTGGTCCGCACGGCCATCGAGGAGCTGTCGAGCGTCTCCAAGGAGTTCACGGCTGCCGGCAGCCCCGAGGACAAGCTCCTGAAGCAGACCGAGCTGGCCAAGAACGCGTTCGAGACCGCCATCGCCAATGTGCGCGAGCTCTCGGGCCTGGTTCAGAAGGCCAGTGACGAGGCCGTGTCGGTCATCAGCAAGCGCGTCGTCGACAATTTCGACGAAGTCCGCACCGCGCTGCAGCCGAAGATCGCCAACAAGAAGTAAGCTTCGGTCACCCCCCGACCGAAGTCGGCACGGGCCGTTCCGCCGCAAGGCGGAATGGCCCTTTGCTTTTGGTGGCGCCCATTGATGGCGCGGCGGCGGCGCGATAGCGTCCCGCGCTGACGACACGAGGGGCGATCCAGCAGTGGCAGAGACGAGCGGCGACGAGTCGGCGCCCGCACCGACGATCTCCTATGATGATTTCCGCAAGGTCGATATCCGCGTCGGCACCATCGTCGCCGTCGAGCCGTTTCCGGAGGCGCGGCGGCCGGCGTTCAAGCTGACGATCGATTTCGGACCGACGATCGGGCAGCGCCGCTCGTCGGCCCAGATCGTCACGCACTACAAATCGGACGAGCTGGTCGGCCGTCAGGTGGCGGCGGTCGTCAACTTTCCGAAGAAGCAGATCGGCAAGTTCATGTCCGAGGTGCTGGTGCTCGGCTTCCCGGATGGCGCCGGCGAGGTCGTGATGATCGCGCCCGACAAGCCGGTGCCGAACGGCGGCCGGCTCTACTAAGCCACTACGACGAGGACAGCGCGCGCAGTCTGGTCAGCAGGGCCAGAGTGGGGAAGCCGTCGGGCACCTCGCCGATCTCGCGCTGGAAGAGGCGGATGGCGACCCGGGTCTTCGGGCCGATGACGCCGTCGTGGTCGCCGGGATCAAGCCCGTGCGCGGCCAGCAGGTTCTGGAGATCCTGCTTGTCGGTGCGGGAGAGCGGCGGTTCCTCGCGCGGCCACTGCGCCGTGAATTCCGGCTTGCCCACCATCAGGTCTGCCAGATGCGCGACGGCCAGCGCGTAGCTGAGGGAGTTGTTGTAGTCGAGGATGATGCGGAAGTTGTCGAACACGATGAAGGCCGGGCCGCGGTGGCCGGCCGGGGCGATGATGGCGGCCGGCGAGTTCACCTTGGGCAGGGCCTTGCCGTCGGCGCGCTTGATGCCGAGCTTGCGCCATTCGGCCACGGTCTTCGTCACGTCGATCTCGGCCAGCTCCCAATCGAACTTGGCGGGCAGACGGACCTCGGCACCCCAGGGCTGGCCGGGCTTCCAGCCGTGGGCGGCGAGGAAGCTGGCGGTGGAGGCGAACACGTCGGGCAGGCTGCGCCAGATGTCGCGCTTGCCGTCGCCGTCGCCGTCGACCGCGTATTGGCGGAAAGCGGCCGGCATGAACTGGGTCTGCCCCATGGCGCCGGCCCAGGAGCCCTGCATGTCCTCCGGCGTGATGTCGCCATGCTCGAGGATGAGGAGGGCGTCGATCAGGTTCTGGCGGAAGACGTCCGGACGCCGACTGCCATAGGCCATGGTGGCGAGCGCCTCGATCACGTTGTAGCCGCCGGTGTTCACGCCGTAGGCGCTCTCCAGGCCCCAGATGGCTACGACGATCTGCGGGGCGACGCCGTAGGGTTTCGTGGCCTTGCGGAGCACCGCCTTGTCATCGACCAGCACCTGGCGGCCGGTGGCGACATGCTCGGGCGAGGCGGCGGTATCGAGGTAGGCCCAGATCGGCTTGGTGTATTCCGGCTGCACGTCGTCCTTGGCCAGGATGTCGAGGTTGGGCAGGACGCCGGCGAAGGCGCGGTCGAAGGTGGCGGCGGAGACGCCGGCCGCCAGGGCCTCGGTCTTGAAGGCGTCGCGCCAGGCGACGAAGCTGGGCTTGGCCGGGTCGGTCGTGGCGGCGTTCGGCTGGGCGGCCGGGTCGACCGTGCCCGCGCTCGGCTGCGTCGTCTGCTCCGGGCTGGGCGTGGTCTGGCCCTGGGACGGAGACTGGCAGGCCAGCAGCAGCACGGCGGGCAGGAACAGCAGGGCGGCGCGCGGAATCACGGGGTCACCTCATCAGCGACGGTCGAATCGGGCTCCCGCCCAGTATACCCGCTCGCTCAGATCATCTCCAAGGTCTGCGGGCCCTTGGGCGGCGGAAAGAGACGATCGAGCTCCGCCAGTTGGGCCGCATTGAGCGGCCGTTCGAGGGCGGTCCTGTTCTCCTTCAGGCGATCGCGGCGGCCGGTCTTGGGGATCACGATGACGTCGTCCTTGGCCAGCAGCCAGGCCAGGGCGGCCTGGGTCGGCGTCAGGCCGTGGCGGCCGGCGAACTCCGCGAGCTCAGCGTTGCGCGCCAGCCGGGACTGCTCGATCGGCGAGTAGGCCATCAGCGGGACGCGGCGTTGGCGGCACCAGGGCAGCAGCGCCGGCTCGGCGTTGCGGCGGACCAGGTTGTAGAGCACCTGGTTGGTGGCGGTGGCCGGGCCGCCCGGCACGCCCCACAGCTCCTGCATGTCGCCGGCGTCGAAATTGCTGACGCCGTAGTGGCGGACCTTGCCGGCCTTCTGGAGGGTGGCGAAGGCTTCGATGGTTTCCGCCAGCGGGATGCTGCCGCGCCAGTGCAGCAGGTAGAGATCGAGGCGGTCGGTTTTGAGGCGCTTCAGGCTGCGCTCGCAGGCGGCGAGCGTGCCCTGGCGCGAGGCGTTGTGGGGATAGACCTTGCTGACCAGGAAGGCTTCGTCGCGGCGGCCGCTGATGGCCTCGGCGATCAGCTCCTCGGCCGCGCCCTCGCCATACATCTCGGCGGTGTCGATGAGGGTGAGGCCGAGATCGAGGCCGAGGCGCAGGCTGGCGATCTCCTCGGCGCGCCGGCCGCGGTCGCCGGCCATCTGCCAGGTGCCTTGGCCGAGGGCGGGCACGGCTTCGCCCGAGGGCAGGGTGACGGTCTTCATGCGTGGGTGAGACTGGCGCACGAAAAGTGACGGATCAACCCCATGTCCAGCGGGAAACCGGATGCCGGAGAGTTGGGATCAGCCATCAGACTGAGCCCTCAGCTCACCCCTTCGAATCCGCTCCAACGTCAAAACAAAGTTACGCATCGAAAGGCTTGCTTCCCCAGAGACGCGAAAACGAGCGATCCACCCCATGTCCAGCGGTGCGGCCCGCTGGACGCGGCCTCCGGCTGACGACTCCCGTGCTTGAGATGCTTCATCTGACCGGGGGATGGTCCAACATGAAAACTCGAAATTCAACCCTATCGCATTCTGCGTAACCGGGTTTCGATGGCCTGGATCGCGCGGCCGGCTATTGCGCAGTAGTTCGGCTGTGACTGATCCACGATGTCAAATATCGAGCCGGCCCGACACTCGAGCAAACGGAACATTATATGAACATGATGGTTTGCTCGTCAAGCTAAAAAGCGCGCTCCAGTTGGGAGGTGTCGCTGACACACGATATGTCCGGTCCTTGTGACACACGATCTGTCCGGTTTCGGAATCGCTGCAGGACGAGGGGCGAGGATGAAGCCGACAGCGGTGTTGCAAGGAGTACGGCTGATGCACTGAAACTCGGAGCGTTTCTGCATCTGAAGGGGCCGTCCGGGCCTTGCTGCAGAAAAATAGCGCCCCCGGAACCGCGGTACGCCTATGGCCTTAATTACCCATGCGCGCGCTCGTTGTTCACAACCCAACGGCGGGGATCGGACGTCCCTCGAGGGCCGAGTTGCTGGCGGCGCTGCGCTCGGCGGGGCTTTCGCTGTCCTACTGCCCCACCGGCGATAAGGCGTTTCCGGAATGTCTGCGCGAGTCCGTTGACATAGTTATCGCGGCCGGCGGAGACGGCACGGTGGCGAAGACCATCAGGAAGCTTCCCAACCGGAACATACCGATCGCTGTCCTGCCGCTCGGCACGGCCAACAACATCGCGCGCTCGCTTGGAATTGCCGGAACGCCGCGCGAGCTTGCCGCCGGCTGGTCCCTCGATCGCACGCGTCGGCTGGATGTCGGCGTGGCGCGCGGCACCTGGGGACAATGCGACTTTGTCGAGGCTGTCGGCGTCGGCTCGCTGACAAAGGCTACCCGGGAGGTCGATGCGATTTCTATCGAGAATGTCAACGGCACGCAGCACGGCCGCTCGATGTTGTCCAAGTTGCTGGCCGAGGCCCAGCCAGAGCAGGTGCAAATGATGCTCGATGGTCGCGACCTGTCGGGCGATCTTCTACTGTTCGAGATCATGAACATAAGCAGCATCGGTCCGGAGCTCCTGTTGGCGCCCGACGCCGATCCGGGAGATGGCCTCCTCGACGTGGTCTGCGTGAGGAAGGACCAGCGGCATGAGATGGTGGAATGGCTTCGTGCGCCTGACCACAGGCCGGCGCCTGTCGCCGTGGAGCGGGGCCGGCAGGTTGCCATCGGGTGGACGGGCACGCCGCTCCGCGTGGACGACAAGGTCATGACCGAGCCGGAGGGCAGTTGCGCCGCCACGGTTCGGGTGGAGGCGGGCGTGAACATCCTGGTGCCTCGAAAGGACGGAGGACGCCGTGAACAAGCGCAAGCCCGAACCGCGTGAGCGCCCGTCGGAACAGACGCTGCGAGACATCGAACTTACGGCAGTCGAACTGGCGCGTCTTGCCGGCGCCGAAATCGTCACCGCCTTCGGCGGCATGCTCTCGGTCCGCTACAAGGGCGGGAGCAGCTCCAACGATGAGTCGGCGTGGCGAGATCCCGTATCGGACGTCGACCATCGGGTCGAGCTGCTGATCCGGGCGCGGCTCGCCGAGCGCTTTCCGGAACACGGCATCATCGGCGAGGAAATCGATGAGCGCAGCGGACGGACCCATGAGTTCGTGTGGGCGATCGACCCGATCGACGGCACCGCGAACTTCGTCAATGGGTTTCCGCTGTTCGCCGCCTCCATCGGTGTGTTGTACCGGGAACGCCCGATCGCCGGCGCGCTGTGGTGCGCGACCAGCCACGCCTTGCGCGCCGGCGTCTATCACGCCCATCGCGGCGGCCCGCTCAACTTCGATGACCAGCCCATCGCGCCGAGGCCCAATCCGGCCGTCCGCCGCCGGCTCGCCGGCGCCCCCCATGCCCGCCATGGCGGACCCTTTCCGTGGGACGTCCGCACGACCGGATCGGCAGCGATCGAATGCGCATTCGTTGCCGCCGGCCTGCTACGAGTAGCTTCCTTCCGGCGGCCGAATCTCTGGGACATAGCCGGCGGCATCACCCTGGTGCAGGCGGTCGGCGGCGAAGTCAGGTGCCCTGCTGGTGCCGGCTGGGTATCTCTGGACAGATTCGAGCCGGCCGCAGGTCCATCGGGAACCGCCCCTGACCTTCGCAACTGGCACGAGCCCCTCGTCGTGGGGGAGCGGGAGGCCGTCGCACTCCTGTGCCGCGCGCAGGCGGCGTAGTCTCGCATCGCCCGTCCGCGCTCCCACCGCTCCCGGCAACTTAAACGGGATCTCTGTCACCCGAGGATACAAAAGCGCTTCCGGACGGGTGCCTTTTCATCATCTCGTCGACGATCGAATCGATCTCGCCGCGCTCAATGCCGATGTCGCGGAGCTCGCGGTCGCCGAGGCGATGGAGGTCTTGGATCGCGGCGCGTCGGCGCCAGTGTCCGCCGAACCGATCGACTGCCGCGGCCAGCCGGGTGACGTAACGCCAGGCGGAGAGGCCGGGAGTGAGCGCCGGGCGCACCCGGCCGGGCGTCGGGGCATCCAGCGGCGCGCAGGGGCAGGTGGCTTGTGACATGACGGTTCCTTCAAAATCAGCTATCAGATAGGCTCGTGGGTCAGCCCATTGTCGCTGCGTCGATACTGGCCTGACAAACGAGACGTTCTTGTCACATTGATGAGTTGAACTTGAAGGTGACGGCATGAGCAGGCAGCTGCCCGGCCTGGGGGCGTTCAGGACATTCGAGGCGGCCGCACGCCATCGCAGCTTCACGCGCGCCGCCGACGAGCTCGGGGTGACGCCGGCGGCCGTCAGCCATCTCGTGCGCGAGCTGGAATCCCAGCTGCAGGTGAAGCTGTTCCAGCGCACGAGCCGGGTGGTGCGCCTCACCGACGCCGGCGAGATCCTGGGCATGGCGGTGGGCGAGGCGCTCGAGGGGCTCGGCCGGGCGGTGGCACGGGTGCGCGATGCCGACGGCCAGCCGCGCCTGAACGTAACGGCGACGCCATCCATCGCCATCAAGTGGCTGGTGCCGCGGCTGAATAGATTCCTCGAGCGCAGGCCCGGCGTCGACGTGCGCATCGACATGTCCCGGCAGGTCGTCGATTTCGCGCGCGCGGAGATGGACATCGGCGTCCGCTTCGGCACCGGCGACTATCCGGGGCTGCGGACCGACCGCCTGTTCACGGAGACGGTCGCCCCGGTCTGCAGCCCGCAGCTGATGAAGGGGCCGCGCCCGCTGCGCCATCCGCGCGACCTGCGCCATCACACGCTGATCCATGTCGACTGGCAGGCGCTGGGCGAGACCTGGCCGACCTGGGAGATGTGGATGCAGTCCGCCGGCGTTACCGGCGTCGATGCCACCCGCGGCATCCATTTCGGCCAGGGCGTCATGGCGATCCAGGCCGCGATCGACGGCCAGGGCGTGGCGCTCGGCGATGCGAGCCTCAGCGCCGCCGACCTGGAGGCCGGACGCCTGGTGCGGCCCTTCGAGCTCACCCTGAAGGCGCCGCCGCAGTTTGCCTACTGGATCGTGACGCCGCCCCGCACGGCGGAACGGCCGTTGGTGCAGGCGTTTCGGGAGTGGCTGCTCGCCGAAGCGGCGGACATGCAGAGTTCCGCGCCGGGAAAGCGGCGGAGAGGATCGCGATCCGCGCGATGAATGCCGGCGTTGTTCGCTACGTGCGCCAGATTTGTTGCGCTTGGACTCTTGGCCCGCTGTCGCGCGCCGCATGGGCGGTAACTTAAGGACCAGACGCTCGGCGCCGGCCACTTTTCAGCTGTCACCCCGGCGAAAGCCGGGGCCCATAAACACCGATGTTGCCGCCGAGCGACGCTGCGAGCCGCGCTCTCGGAGTACAACCGGCACTTTCCGAGTATATGGATACCGGCTTTCGCCGGTATGACAGCGAAAGGGTATTGGGCCTTAAGTCAGCGCCTATGCCCGCAAGGGGAGGGAGATTCTCTTCGGGGTGCCTCTCAAACGCGGCGATCAGAACCCCAAGATCAGAACCCCACCGGCCGCGCGTCGGTGGGGAAGGGGTGGTATTGGTAGAGCCAGGTTTCCGTGAGGACCTGGCTGTTCGCCCGCAGGAAGAGGCGCATCTCCACGGGGTCGTGGCCGTCGACGGTGAGATCGAACTGGGCGCGCCAGTGGCCGGGCAGGTCGTCGGGCACGGCCTCGGTGTAGACATAGGAAAATTTTCCGCGCGAAGACCATAGCACGGGCTCGGGCTTGACCCCGAACGGGAGTTGGGCGAGCGGGCCGCCCAGGAACTCCACCATGAACTTGCGCACGCCGTCGGGGCGCGGGAGGCCGGGCTGGCCGCCGCGGCCGAGGCGGCTGGCGACGCAGCGGCCGAGCGGCGTCGGGTAGGGCTCGTCGGCCAGCCAGTGAAGGCGATAGCGGAGGTCGACGCGGTCGCCGGCCTTGGTCGGCGCGGCCGGGCACCAATAGGCAGTGACGTTGTCGAAGATCTCGTCGTCGGTCGGCATCTCCACCAGTTCGACCGCGCCCCGGCCCCACTCGCCGAGCGGCTCGACCCAGGCGGAGGGTCGCCGGTCATAGGCCACGCCGTCGAGATAGTGATCGAACAGGCGGTCGCGCTGCAGCAGGCCGAAGCCGCGCGGGCGCTCGTCGAAGAAGCTGGAGACGGTGGTGTGCGCGGGATTGACGAGGGGCCGCCAGATGCGCTCGCCGGCGCCGGTCCATAGCGCCAGCCCGTCGGAATCATGCACTTCCGGGCGCCAGTCGACGGCGGTCGGCTTCACCGTTTCGGAATACCAGTACATGGTGGTGAGCGGGGCGAGGCCGAGGCGGTCGACCGGCTGGCGGAAGAACAGCGCCTTTTCGATCTCCATGACGACACCCTTCGTCCGCGTCATGAGGAAGCGATAGGCGCCGGCGACGCTGGGACCGTCGAGCAGCGCATAGGCCGTCAGCGGGTCGCCCGCCGCGGCCGCCGGCAGGAACCAGAAGGCGATGAAATCCGGGAACTCCTCGGGGCCGCCGCCGCCCGGCGTGAGGGCGATGCCGCGCGCCGACAGGCCGACCTGCCCGAGCGCGCCGATGGCCCGGAAGTAGGAGGCGCCGCGAAACTCCGCCCACGGCTCTTGGCGGCGCCAATCGCCGCTGCCGCCCTTGGCCTCGCGCACCGTGAAGCCGCCGAAGGGCGACGGATCGGGGGCGAGGCGAGCGGCGGCGCTGTTCGCCGGGATGATGAAATATTCGGGGTCATAGAGAACCTCGCGGGCGAGCCCGCCGCCGTCGGCGCCGGGCTCGACGGCGAACATGCGGACGGTCTTCGGGAAGTACTCGCCGACATAGGAGAACATGACGGGGAAGGCGCCCGGCTCGCCGTCGCCGTAGAGCGCGAACTCCGGCCGGTATTTCAGCTTGCCGTAGGCGTCGTAGTCGATGCTGGCGACGATCTTCGGGTCGGGACGCGGCGGCGGGACGTAAGGGGCGGCCGCTAGCGCCTCCGCCTGCGCCTTTAGGCGCTCGAAGGAGAAGGGGTGCGGCGTGCCGAAGCGCAGGCCGGCGGCGCCCGCCTGGGCCGGCATGACCGCGACGGCCTGGGCGGCCAGCGCGACCTGGAGAAAACGTCGACGGTCGAGCATGAGCGGATTCCTCTTCCCTCCTTTCCATATCGGTCGTTCGGCATGATTTTTGCGTACGATTTCCCGGGCGCCCGTGAGACGAATCGTCGCAGGCGCCATGGACGCCTGACTCCGAGCGCGGGCCCGTCCGGGCCGGCCGCTTCCGCTAGGGACGCCACTGCAAACCGCGCTGCCGCGAGCGGGGGTGCAGGCGTGTCACGGTCTCGGCGGTTCCGCTTTCGGCGGGGCGCGCGCCGCTTCTGGCGGCGTAGGGTTCGCGCAGCGGTGCGTAACGGAGCGGATCGCGACCGGAGAGCTGGATGCCGTCCTCGCGGATGTTCGTAGCCCGTTCGGAGGAACGCCGTCGCGTCTTCATAAGGTTCTCCTCGGGGCGATAGCGGACCCGCCCTTGGACATTGAATGCGCGGCGGGGGCTGGCCATTCCCTTCAACCTTACGGAACGTCTGGAACGTGCATGGGTTCGAGCCTTGCGAGGGTGCGTCGAAGCAGGCGCGCCCCAGTGAACCGTCCAGGCATGCATGGAGGAGACAGTTATGGGACAGAGCGCACCTTCGCCGGCCAAGATCGCGCAATGCCTGAAGGCAGTAGGCTTCCCCGTTGAGAAGGAGGACCTGGTCGCGCACGCCGAAGAGAATGCTGCCGAACCTGCGGTGGTGGAGGCGTTGCAGCGGCTTCCGTCCGGGCCTTATGACAACATGGCCGACGTCGCGAACGCCGTCCGCCACTTGCCTTGAAACGACGCGGTGTCGACCGCGCCGCCCCTAGGCGCTTCTCGCCTCTACACCGGCAGCCACAGGCGCGCGCGCAGGCCTCCCTGCGGCGAATCCAGCAGTTCGAGGTCGCCGCCGTGGCTGCGGGCGACGTCGCGGGCGATGGTGAGGCCGAGGCCGATGCCGCCGGTTTCGGGATTGCGCGAGGGATCGAGGCGGAAGAACGGACGGAATACGTCCTCGCGCTTGTCGGGCGGGATGCCCGGCCCGTCGTCGTCGACCGTGACCTCGATGCCGTCGTCGCAATGGGCGGCGGCGATCTCGATCGAATGGGCGTAGCGCCGGGCGTTGCCGACCAGATTGGCGAGGCAGCGGCGCATGGCATCGGGCCGCAGGGTCAGCACCAGGCCGTCTTCGGCCGACAGCGCGATGCGGGCGCCCTCGCGGGCGGCGGCGTTGACGACCTCCTGCAACTGCTCCTTCAGGTCGATCGCGACCGCCGGCTCGCGGCCCTCGCCGCGGGCGAAGGCGAGATAGCCGCCGAGCATCTTCTCCATCTCCGCCACGTCGGCCTTGAGATCGGCGGTATCGGCGCCGTCGCCGAGCATGGCGAGCGCCAGCTTCATGCGGGTGAGCGGGGTGCGCAGATCGTGCGAGACGCCGGCCAGCATCTCCGTGCGCTGGGCGATCTGGCGGCGGATGCGGTCGCGCATCTGGTTGAAGGCGGCGGCGGCCTGGCGCACCTCGCTGGCGCCGACGATGCGGAAGGCGGCGCTGTCGCGGCCCTTGCCGAAGGCCTCGGCGGCGCCGGCCAGCTGGCGGATCGGCCGCACCTGGTTGCGCATGAACAGCACGGCGATGGCGAAGAGGGCGAGCGAGCTGCCGACCATGCCGAGGATGACGAGATAGGTGGTCGAGCTGAACAGCCGGCGGCGGGGAACCACGACTTGCAGCACGCCATCGCCGAGCTGGACGTGGATCTCCACGGCCGTTTCCAGCGAGCGCGTGTCCGTGAGGAAGGGGCGGTTCACGAATTCCTCGAGCGCGGCGGTGAGATTGCGATCGACCAGGGTGGCGCGCACCACGCCCGGCAGCACCGGCAGGCGCGCGCCCGGCACGAAGTTGGTGTCGAGCTGCATGGTGGTTCGGGCGATGCCGAACAGGCGGTCGCGCCCGGCCGCGTCGTCCTCGGACGGCATCAGCGCGATGACGGTGGCGATGTCGCCGGCGACACCGCGCGCGAGGCGCTTGGTCACGGTGTCCCAATGCTCCTGGTAGAACACCGTGGTGGTGACGATCTGCAGCAGCAGCAGCGGCGTGACGATGATCATGATCGAGCGTCCCAGGAGCGAGCGCGGCAGGACGCGCCGCAGCCAGATCATCGGCATGTCGTTGGCGAGGGCGAGGGCCATGGTGGAGAGACCTGTCTCTGTACAATAAAGAAGATTCACCGCAGAGGCGCAGAGACGCGGAGAAGAAATGTGCGATCAGATCGGTCCTCAAGCATGGCTTCGCAGCTTCAGACACACTTAATCTGTCATTCCCGCGAAAGCGGGAATCCAGGGCCGCAGAACTCGTCGCTTACCCTGGACCCCCGCTTTCGCGGGGGTGACAATCTCAAATGTGACATCTGCCGGGCCTTGAGCGGTGTTCTCTCCCTTCTCTGCGTCTCCGCGTCTCTGCGGTTCAACTACTCTAATCCGTCTGCAGCATGTAGCCGCGGCCGCGGACGGTCTGGAGGTAGCGGGGGAAGCGGGGGTCGGCTTCGATCTTGCGGCGCAGGCGCGTCATCTGCACGTCGACCATGCGGCTGCCGCCGGCGGGATCGGCCGGCCCGTCGGCGCCCTGGCCGAGGCGGGCCTGCAGGCCCAGGGCCTCGCGCGAGAGCGCCTGGCCGGGGGCGGCGGCGAGCGCGGCCAGCAGCTCGGCCTCGCCGCCGGTGAGGCGGATCTCCTGGCTGCCGCGGCGGAGCGTGCGGCGATCGAGATCGAAGCTGAAGGCGCCGAAGCGCAGCTCGCGGCGGCTCGTCGGCGCTTCCGGCGGCACCCGCCGCAGGATGGTGCGGATGCGCAGGACCAGCTCGCGCGGCTCGAACGGCTTGGCCAGATAGTCGTCGGCGCCGGTCTC